>WBZQ01001288.1_pt1 | contig 17782 bp, 15 predicted proteins | sample 5204251 | NCBI WGS metagenome assembly WBZQ01 (sample SAMN12412402, study PRJNA552823) | activated sludge metagenome | isolation source: activated sludge from nitrification reactor of wastewater treatment plant... | place: USA: Virginia | collected 2017-09 | reverse complement strand
GTACAACGATACCGTGTTGGGCTTCAACAAGTCGGGCAAGGAAGTGGCGCGGATTCAGGTCGAAGAGCCGATCTACATTCGGCCGGCCGAGCGCGTGAACTGGCTGTAAGACTCACACGGGCGAAAGAGGCCTCCCTCTTTCGCCCGTGAAGGGCCCCAGCACAACAAAGGCCGGAGGTTCGAAAGAACCTCCGGCCTTTGTACTTGTATCGATAGCTTCGGTGAATCGGTTCACGTCTTTCCTTGGATCAATGAATATGACATTCGTTTCGCACGACTCTCTTTCGAATGTGTCCACAATACGACGCTGCCTCTCCAAATAATACGCCGAACGCGCGTGAAGCAATTCCAGCCACTGCCGCCAGAAGACTTACCGCTTCGCCTTCAGACCTCACTGGATAAGATACTGATTCATATAGCGGCTCACCACCGCACTGCTCGGCCTCGTTACACTCACCCCTCGATGTGTAATCCCACAATGATAATGTCCGCTTCTCCCACAAGAGAAATGTCCTCTATAGACTGCCGACTCTTACACGGAGGGTCGGATGGTCAGAGAGGACAGCATCGTGATGAAGGGGAGCGAACTGCGGCGAGTCCACGTGATTCACCAAGTCCTGGAGCGCCAGCTCACGCAACAACAGGCCGGCGAGGCGTTAGGGCTCACCGCGCGACACATTCGACGACTCCTGCAGCGGGTGCAGGCGGATGGAGATGCGGGGCTGGTGCATCGGGGGCGGGGCAAGCCGTCGAACCGGCGAATGCCAGCGCAGGTCACGGCCAAGGTCCTGGGACTGTATGCGCGCCGGTATGCCGATTGTGGGCCGACGTTGGCGGCAGAGAAACTGGCGGAGCATCATGGGATCACGCTCAGTGATGAGACCCTGCGACGGTGGCTGCAGGCGCGCGGGATCGATCACTTTCGGCGGCGGAAGCGCCCGCACCGGGCGTGGCGGGAACGGAAGCCCCACGTGGGCGAGTGGCTCCAGCTGGATGGCTCGCACCATGACTGGTTTGAGGGGCGCGGTCCGCGGTGTGTGTTGATGGCCTATATTGATGATGCCTCCAGTCAGGTGTATGCCCGGTTCTACGACTATGAAGGCACGATTCCAGCGCTGGACAGCTTTCAGCGCTACGTGCGGCAGTATGGGATTCCGCTCGCGGTGTACGCAGACCGGCATACGACCTACCAGTCGCCTGCTCAGCCGACGGTGGCGGAGCAGCTCGCCGGGGCGGAACCCACGAGTCAGTTTGGGCGGGCGCTGGACGAACTGGGCGTCGAGCTGATCCCCGCCTACTCGCCGCAGGCCAAGGGGCGCGTCGAGCGGCTGTTTAACACCTTCCAGGATCGAGTGGTGAAAGAAATGCGACTGGCGGGGGGCTCAACGCGAGACGCGGCGAATCAATTCTTGGCCGCCTATCTGCCCACGTACAACCGGCGCGTTACGGTGGCGCCCGCGCAGGCGGCCGATCTGCATCGGCCGAGGCCCGCCGCTCGCGCGCTCGACCAGATCCTGTGTCTGAAGACTCCCCGCGTCGCGCGCCGTGATTGGACCGTGGCACATCACGGCCAGCTGTACCAGATCGATCAGCCGGTCCAGACGACGCAGGTCTTGGTCGAAGACCGTCTGGATGGGACGATGCGGATCACCCATCACGGTCGATCGCTCCGGTATCACGCCATCTCCGCGCGGCCCAAGAAGACGGTGGAGGTCCCCACGGGTCCGTCTTTCCAGCGTCCGGTCAAGCCGTCGGCGACGCATCCGTGGCAGAAGCGCCTGTTGCCCGAACGCAGAACCCAGACGGCGACACCAAGACTGTAAACTGGACATTTCTATTATGGCAGGAAGCGGACATTTCTAAAGTGGCTGGACACACTCACCCCTCGATGTTGACAGAAACCACTGCCACAGCTATACTCCCCATAGTTGAGAACGGTTATCAGTATCGAGAAATATCCATATCGCCCCGACGAGACAATTGAATCATCAGTGGGAGATGCCACTCATGTATGTCTGCTTATGTAAGGGCTTAACGGAATCAGATGTGCGGGAAGCGGGTCGTCAAGGTCACCTGACCACGAGACAAATTATCGCTGAGTTCGGTTTACGGGAAAGTGGATGCTGTGGTCGTTGCGCGAAAAATATCCACGAATTAGTCGCACTCGCGAAGAGCCACCTGGAGAGTGCCTGCCGCAACCCTGTTTGATAACCTGTTCCTCAATTAGGACTAGTGCGCACAAGACCTTCTTGCAAGGCAAATCCGCGCTTGACTGCCCCGGCAACGTCAGCCACCCGCTGACCTAATTCACGAGCGCTTAAGAGCTCTTGTTCGTTGATTCCAGGACTATGGCCTTCCGTTGTGGCAGAAGCGCCAAACGCGCCCCCGCCGCTGACCGTGATCATATAATTTCCCAGCATCGCGGCAAGAATGGAGAGCATCGTGAGTTCTTTCCCGCTGGAAATCTGACCTCCGGTGGCGAAGGCCGCGCCCACCTTATCTTTCAGTTTAAATTCCGGAAACACGCCAAACTTAAACTGCCAGTCATCGATAAATGATTTAACCTCCCCCGCCATGTTGGACCAATAGACGGGAGAGCCCAGAACGATGGCATCTGCCGAGAATAATTCCTCAGCCGTCACGTTTCCAACACGCCGGATACTGACCTGCGTGTGAGGGACCATTCGAACGCCCTCAGCAACCGCTTCGGCCATTCGTTCGGTATTCCCGGAGAGTGAGTGATAGGCCACCAGCACGTGAATGATCGCCGGACTTTCGGCCGATGCGTCAATAGTGGGCCCAATCAGAATACCGGCTGCGCACAAAAGCAGCATTCGCCACATCGGAACCATGATGTACCTCTTGGTGACATAGAGAGCAAGACTGGCATCGGGGGGCCAGGCCTTGAACGGCCTGGCGGGAATCTATGTCTTCCGATTAGAAGACGGGAGATAGGAATTCCTGAAATTCACCATGCGGAACGGCGCATACTAGCGACGAATCACTTCCTCATCCATGTGTTCTTCAACCGATACCTGGGTCAATGTCCCGCGATAGTCGCATTTGTGGCAGCGGATGCGAAATTCCTCGATCCACTTTTCCTGCACATAAGATTGACGACACTTCGGACAGACAAACACGCCTCGCATGTACACCACACGTCGCGTTTCTTTCATGAACAGCCTCCATCGAAGTCAAATTTATAGGCCGAGGATGGCATAGGGGCCGGCGGAATTGCAAGGCATCCTCCCCCTGCCAAACTCCCCCTCTATCTTGACGGCATACAAACAGCCCGCTAGGATGCGGCGATGAATCGATCGGTGTATCACCCCCCAAAAACACACCATTCGACCTGGTTGAGCCGACTGACCGGTTGCCTGTGGAGCCTCGCGATGGTGGCGAATTGCTGTGTAGGCTGGGCCGCGGAAGTACCGGCCGAAACCCTTATTGCAGTCAAAACGCCGAATGGCACGGTGATTCAAGCAGAATTGGCGGATACAGCGCTGAAGCGTGCACAGGGGTTGATGTTTCGCGAGCACCTTGCGGACGATCGGGGCATGTTGTTCATCTTCGGCGATGCCCAGCCCTGGACCTTTTGGATGAAAAACACCAAGATTCCACTCGATATCATCTGGATGGATGCGAAAAAAACCATCGTGCATATCGAACGCAACACCCCTGTCTGCACCAGGCAGGATGACGGGTGTCCGCAATACCATTCCGAAGAAGGCGCACTTTATGTGCTTGAGCTCGGGGCGGGACGAGCGGCCGCGCTTCAACTTCAACGAGGCGTTAAACTCAGCTTCAAGCAACCCTGATCGGACTTAGACCCATTACGTTGTCTTACGCGTTCCCCAGAAAAAGCTCTGAATACGTTCCACAAGGGAACGCGTGTGCGTGACCACCGAGAGGGCCGCCGCATCTCGTGAGAGCTGCGCCTTCGCCGCCGCCGTGACAGCCTGTCGACGCGCGACGACCTCACCGATCCTCTCGACCAGCCGCCGGTCCTCCTGAACGACCTGCAGCAAGGCCTGCTTTCCGACGGCAATGACCGATAGTTCCGTCGAAGCCACCACCGTGGCCGAACGCGGCTCACCGGTCAATAGAGACATTTCACCGAAAAACTTTCCCGGCTCGAGTGTCGTCACAGTCGTAATGAGTCCTCCCTGTTCCAGACGGATATCAGCTTTCCCGGAGACAATCACGTACAGCACATCTCCGGGATCTCCCTGGCGAACGATTCGCTCACCGGGCAAGTACAACTCCCATCTGGCGCCTTCCGCCAATACTTCGATTTGCTTCGTATCGAGCGTTGCCAAAAAGTCGACTATCGACAGCTGAGCCATGATGCGTTCGAGGGCGTGATGCTTGGGAATAGCATCCTCGCTGGCCGGTTGATGCACGACACGCTGAGGAAACGGAATCTCAATGCCCTTGCGAGCGAAAGCATGCCAGATGTAGGTACGCATGGCACTCTCGATTGAATCCCGCTGCGAGAAATCTCCAATCGGAAACTTAATACGGTATTGGATGACCGACTCATTAAATGCAGCAACAAAGGCGCTGGGCTTAGGATCCGGCAATACTCCTGATACTGAATTGGCAGTCTCGAGCAGCGTAGCGCAAACCTGTTCAGGCGGAGTTCGATATGCAGCATCGACAAGCACGTTGCAAAAGTGCGTCGTCGTCGGCCTGGTGAAATTGGTCACCCCGCTTTGAATCACGAGGTCGTTGGGCAACGACAACACATCATGCGCACGGGTCAATAGGGTGACATGTTCCATACCGATATGCGTGACCACCCCTTCCCGATCCAGCACGGTGACCCAATCCCCCACCTTGACGATTTTCCCTAGTTCAATCCCGGAGAAAAATCTCGTCAGCGTATCCTTCAACGCCACGCCAACCATCGCCGCCGCCACCGTGGGCAACGCCACGAGAGCCACAAGATTGATCCCCGTAACCAGCCAGAGAATGACCACACCGGCTGCTACAACTTCCGCACCGATGAGTAATTGGCGGACAATGTCAGGAATGTAGCGCTGCCCACGCTCGATCAGCCATTCGCCGATGATGAGGGCATCAAGGATCGTGAAGAAGAAAAAGGCTGCGCCTAGCCACGCTGCGACATCAAGACAGGACCGGACGAAGTGAGGAACGGGCGCCACCAGACTGCTGTGGCCAACCAGCGCCCCGACGACAAAGAATACGCCTACGCTACCGGCATAAAACGGCAAAGAGGGTACCGGCTTGCCACGGCGCGTACAGAGGTAGGCCAGGCCGATCAACACCCCGGCCGCACAAGCCAGAATTGCCAGGATGGCGCCGAGGAGGGGTCCCAGATTCATGCGGATATCACCCACCGAAGGAAGGATCGCACAGAGAGACACCTTTCAGGCTATGCGCGCTCCTGCCAGGAACGCATTCGGCGCACGGTGATGACGCCTTCGACCTTCTCAATCGCCTTGAATACCCTCGACAAATGCGCCGTATCCGACACTTCAACGATGAAGTCCAGCATCGCCTTCCGATCTTCGCGGGTCGTTATTTCCGCTCGACTGATATTGGCCTGGCATTCCGAGATGGCCGTCGAGACATGCGCCAACACCCCGGTTTTGTCCACTGCAATCACGGAGACCTTCACGGAATGGGTGCTGGGCATCGACTGATCCCACTCGACTTCGACCAGCCGGTTTTTATCGTAATCCAACGCTTCGAGGTTGGGACAATCAACGGTATGAATCGTGAGCCCGCGCCCTCTGGTGATGTAACCCAAAATGCGGTCCCCGGGAACGGGATTGCAGCAGCGGGACAGTTGCATCAGGAGATCCCGAGCCCCCTTAACCTGGACACCCGTATCATCAGTGCGCCCGGTCGCCGGCTTGTGCGGCGCTGGAGGTTCAGGCGTCACGGTCTGCCCGTCTCCCGGCGAAGGCGGCGCAATCTTGCTCATCACCTGAGACGTCGGCACATGTCCGAAACCCACGGCAGCGGCGAGCTCTTCCGCGGTTTCATACCCGACCTGCTTGGCGACCGCGAGGAGCTGCTCCGACCGCATCATCTGAGCCGGGGCCAGTCCATGCCGCCGAAACTCCGCCTCCAGCAATCGCTTCCCGATTTCGATGCTGCGAGACTGCTCCTCAGCTTTGATCCAGTGCTTGATTTTCGTCTTCGCACGAGAGGTGCGGACAAATTTCAGCCAGTCCCGGTGCGGCGTTTGATTCGCCGCGGTCAAAATCTCCACCATGTCTCCGCTCTCCATCATATGCTTGAGCGGAACAATCTTGCCGTTGACCTTCGCGCCGACACAATGATCTCCGATCTCCGTATGGACCGAATAGGCAAAGTCCACGGGCGTGGACCCTTTCGGGAGTTCCTTCACCATGCCCTGTGGAGTAAACACGTACACCACGTCGTGAAAGAGGTCGAGCTTGACGGAATCCATAAACTGGCGATTGTCGGGCAGGTCCTGATTCCACTCCACGAACTGCCGGAGCCAGCTAAAGACCTTCCCGTCTTTTTCGTCGATTCGGCCGTGTTCCTTGTATTTCCAATGCGCGGCGATACCCTGTTCGGACACTCGGTGCATTTCCTCGGTGCGGATCTGAAACTCCACATGCTCGCCCTTGGGGCCCGCCACCGTGGTATGCAACGATTGATACATATTGGATTTCGGAATGGCGATGTAATCCTTAAAGCGGCCAGGTAGGGGACGCCAGAGCGAATGGATCACTCCGAGCAAGGCGTAGCAGTTCATTTTGATATCGGTGATGATGCGTAACGCCGCGAGATCGTATACCTCTTCAAAGGAGATCGACTGCTTCTCCATTTTCTGGTAGATGCCATACAGATGCTTAGGACGACCGGACACCTCCCCACTCAGGCCGACCTCCACCATGGCCTTCTTGACCATGTCGATGACTTCGTGAATGTATTGCTGCCGGTCCTCGTCCCGCTTGGCCACGCGCACCCGCAGCTGTTCATAGACATCCGGCTTGAGGTGTTTCAAACAGAGGTCTTCAAGTTCGTTCTTGATCCACCCAATCCCCAAGCGATTGGCCAGGGGAGCATAAATTTCCAGCGTCTCTTGGGCAATCTGCCGTCGTTTCCCTTCGCTGAGATATTCCAGCGTCCGCATGTTGTGCAGTCGGTCTGCCAGCTTGATGAGGACGACGCGGATATCATCCGCCATCGACAACACCATTTTGCGGAAATTTTCGGCCTGCTTTTCCTCGTAGTTCCGGAAGGTAATCTTGCCGATCTTGGTGACGCCATCGACGAGATGGACGACGTCTTTTCCAAACCGCTGCTCCAACTCAAGCGGGGTCGCCAGGGTATCTTCCAGCGTGTCATGCAGGAGACCGGCCACGATCGCCGTCACGTCCGTCTTCAGATGGGTCAACAGACCGGCCACCGCCAGGGGGTGGCGAAAGTACGGCTCGCCGGATCGGCGCATCTGCCCTTCATGGGCTTTGGCCGAAAAGTCATAGGCCCGGCGCACGAGGTCCAGATCCGCCTCGATGTTATAGCTCTTGACCCGCTCGATCAATTGATCGAGCTCTGTCACCGTCTCGTGCGGCATGCTTACGACACCTCACCACTCATGCGCAACGCCTTGATACGCAGCTGCACGCGGTCATACCCGTTCCAATGGTTGCGCTCCGGACTGAAGGCCAGATCGACAGGCCTCCCCGCCTTCAATCCAAGCTCTTCAAACGATCCCATGCGAAAGCCGATGCTATCAAAAATAAAGGAGCGGCCTTGCCGGACACGCAGCTTCAGATGTTTTTCGCCGACGACCCGGGCCTCCACCACATCGAGACCACGTACGGCCAAGGTCGGTTCGGGATTGCCCGCGCCGAATGGATGCAACGACTCGAGTTCCTGGATTAAGTCAAAATTCACTTCTGCGAGGTTGACCTCCGCATCGACGTGCACGGTTGGCCTAACCAAGCCGGCAGTAACCCATTGCGCCGCCACCTCACAAAACCGCCGGCGAAACTCATCCAATCGCGATTCTTGAATAGTCAAACCCGCCGCGCTCGGATGGCCGCCAAAGGCCTCCAACAGATCCCGGCATGCCGACAATCCCTGATACAGATCAAATCCCTCCACGGTTCTGGCCGAGCCTTTCCCGATACCCTTCTCATCCACAGCGATCACAATGCTCGGGCGATGAAAGCGATCAACCAATCTGGCGGCAACAATGCCCACCACACCCAGATGCCAGTCGCGTGAACCCAGCACGATCGCGGCAGGCGGTTCGTCCTGCTGCAGCGAGGCTCCCGCTTCCGCCGTAATCCCCTCCTCGATCTGCTGACGCTGTCGATTCAGCTGCTCCAGCTGTTCCGCAATCTGCATGGCTTCCCGGTCGGATTCAGTCGTCAGCAGCTGTACGCACAGCATCGCGTGATCCAGTCGACCGGCAGCATTCAATCGGGGCCCCAGGCGAAATCCGATCGTTTCACTCGTGCAGGCTTTCGTAATACCCGCAACCTGTTTCAACGCACGGATCCCACAGCGAGCGCCGCGGTTAATTTGAATCAGGCCCTCCCGGACCAGAATTCGATTCTCATCCTGAAGCGGCACGATATCGGCCACCGTCGCCAGGGCCACCAAGTCGAGACAGGACTCCGGATCCACCTCGCCCGAGCCATACCGTCGCTGGTAGGCGGAGACGACCTTATATGCCAACCCTGCCGAGCAGAGGCCCTTGAAGGGATAGATCGCATCGTGTCGGTGCGGATTGAGCACGGCAAGGGCGGCCGGCATCGTCGCCTCGGTTTGATGATGGTCCGTCACCACCACATCCATGCCCAACTCTTTGGCGACGGCAATTTCATGATGCGACGTCGTTCCGCAGTCTGAGGTGACCAGCAGGGTCACGCCTTCCTGCGCCAACCTCCTCACGGCTCCTTCGTTCAGTCCATACCCCTCGCGCACCCGGTGCGGAATGTATCCACAGGCGTTTCCTCCCAATCCCCGGTAGAACGACAGGTAGAGACTCGTGGCCGACACGCCGTCTACATCATAATCCCCATAGAAGCACACACGTTCCTGACGGGCGAGCGCTACATGGAGTCGCTCGACGGCCACTTCCATGTCAGGAATCAAAAAAGGATCGTGGAGCCCATCCTGTGCGCTGGACAGCCAGCGCGTCGCCTGGTCGGCGGTCGTGACCCCGCGAGCAAGCAATATCGATGCGGTCACCGGCGAAATTGACAGCATACGGGCTAGACTGCTCTGCAAGACCGCATCGGACGGTCTGAACACCCAGAGTTTTTCGCGCATGACCCCTCTGTTTAGAACTGAAATCTTCAGAAATTGCTGAGAAATAAGGGGAATGGTATCGACTCACCCCATCTTTGTCAAACGGGGCATGGGGACGACGACGGGATGGTTGGTCAAGGAGTGATATCGCTCTGGTCGGCGGACGAAGGATCCAGGATGGCTAGGAGCCTGGGGCGTGCGGGGGGCACAAAAAAAGGAGGGGACTATTCCCCTCCTTTTTGTACATAGTTCTTCACAAACTCTTCGGCATTTTTTTCCAGGACATCATCGATTTCATCAACCAATTTGTCGATGTCCTCTTTCATTTTCTTCCCCGATTCGACGACTTTCGGGTTCGGCTTGACCTCTTCTTTGGCGTGTGACTCTTTTCTGGATTCCGATCTCCTCTCCTGTTTCTCCATCGGAGCACCTCCAGTTCATCCGGACGCATTCGAACACCCGCTTCTGTCACCTTACTCTAGGGTCCCGGAACGCGTCAAGCCGGCCCGCGAATGGTGTGGCGGCAGCGCACTCGGCGGCAGGAAACCGGAGGTCGTTTCACTCTTTGCCTATTTGACGATCAACGACACAATCAGCAACGCCACGATGTTGATGACTTTGATCATCGGGTTGATCGCCGGACCTGCGGTGTCTTTATAGGGATCACCAACCGTATCACCGGTCACGGCAGCCTTATGCGTATCCGTGCCTTTCAAGCCCTGCTCTTCGATATATTTCTTGGCATTGTCCCAGGCGCCACCGCCGCTCGTCATAGAAATCGCGACGAACAGCCCAGTGACGATGCTCCCGACGAGCACGCCTCCCAGCGCTTGCGGTCCAAGGATCACGCCGACAAGTATCGGAGCCACGACGGGAATCAAGCCTGGAATCATCATCTTCGCAATGGCCGCTTGGGTGACGATGTCGACACAGGTGCCGTACTCGGGTTTGCCGGTTCCTTCCATGATGCCTTTGATCGTTCGGAATTGACGCCGCACTTCCTCCACCACGAGCCCGGCTGCCTGACCGACGGCTTTCATGCAGAGCGCGCCGAAAATGAAGGGCAGCATGCCTCCCAGAAACAGCCCGACCAGGACCGACGGATTGGACAGGTCGAAGGTACTGGCTTGTGTGCCCTTCGCTACTTCACGGGCGAATTCCGCAAAAAGCACCACCGCCGCGAGACCCGCTGAGCCGATCGCATAGCCTTTCGTCACGGCCTTGGTCGTGTTGCCGACCGCATCCAGCGGATCGGTGATGTCGCGTACTTCTTTTCCCAGATGCGCCATTTCCGCGATCCCGCCGGCATTGTCCGTAATGGGCCCGAATGCATCGATCGCCACTACGATTCCGGCCATGGAGAGCATCGAGACCGCCGCCACTGCGACGCCATAGAGCCCGCCTGAGGCCGCCCCACCGCAAATCCAGTAGCTCGCGAGAATGGCTGCGCCAATCACCACCACCGGCGCCGCGGTCGACTGCATACCTACGGCCAACCCTGCGATAATATTTGTGGCATGCCCGGTCTCGCTGGCCTTCGCAATATCTTTGACGGGCGCATACGCCTTGGATGTGTAGTAGTCCGTAATAAAGACCAGCGCTAGGGTCACCGCAAGTCCCATAAGAGCTGCCAGGTAATAACTGAGGCCGCTGACACCACCGACACCTTCCATGATCTGCGAGGTGATCGGAAAAAACGCGACCGCAGCAATTCCGCCGGCGACAAACAAGCCCTTATAGAGCGCCGGCATGATCTCGCCGCCGGGACTGACTTTGACAAAGAGAATCCCGATAATCGTGGCAAAAATGGTCACTCCGCCCAAGGCCAGTGGATACAGAATCGGCGCGTTGACACCTTTAAACATGGTGAACGCCAGCACCATCGCTGCCACGGTCGTGACCGCATAGGTTTCAAACAAGTCGGCCGCCATCCCCGCGCAATCACCGACATTGTCACCGACATTGTCGGCAATGACCGCCGGATTACGCGGATCATCCTCCGGAATCCCTGCCTCGACTTTGCCGACGAGATCCGCGCCGACATCCGCCGCCTTCGTGTAAATCCCGCCGCCGACACGCGCAAATACGGAAATCAAACTGCCGCCGAAGCCCAGACTGAGCAACGCATGAATGGCCTTCTCCTGACCGGCCAATTGAGAGGCGATGGTGTAGAAACTGGTGATGGCCAACAACCCCAGCCCGATCAACAATAAGCCCGTCACAGCCCCGCCGCGAAAGGCCACGGTCAGGGCGGCATTCATGCCGTCATGCGCCGCCTGCGCCGTCCGCACATTGGCTCGAACCGCGATAATCATTCCGACATACCCGGCGAGCGCCGAGGCGCCGGCGCCGATAAGGAATCCGACTGCCGTCAGCATGCCGAACTTATCCGATACGGCCCCCGCGCCCCACAGCAGGACGAACAAGACGGCCGCCACTACACCGACCGTCTTGTATTGACGGTTCATGTAGGCGCCCGCTCCCTCTTGAATCGCTTTGGAAATTTCCTGCATCTTCGCATTGCCGGCATTCAACTTGAACACCCACATGGCGAGATACAGGCCGTAGACAATACCGGCCACCGCCGCAACCAGAGCAAAGGTCACAATCGCTGAGTCGCTCACAGTGTTCTCCTCCTGTGACAGATGGTGAAACTGAGAATCCAGCTGACGTGGTACGGGATATAGTCGCCGCGAGAAGCCCAATCACGCGCAATGATCGATGAATCTCACCGGTGCTCCGTGGTTCGAACCCATCGCGGACTGAGTGTGCAACGGAGAGACCGCCGCATGCCCGACAACTGACACGGGCGCGAACGAGAGGAAAAGTGGCGCCATTCTATAGCGGCGGTCAGGGCTGATCAAGGCGAAAGATGCTGGAACAGGAAGCGGGACGCAGCGTTGAGGACGGTTTGCGCAAGGATATCCAGTTTGTTATAGTGCGCGCGGACTAGGGAGGACGGACATGGGATTCGCGCCGGAATATATCCTGATCGATCAACAGAAGTTCAGCAAAGCGAAGCTGTCGCTGGACAACCATGTCTACAAGAATTGTGAGATCGACAACTGCGATGTGTACTATAGCGGCGGGCAATACGAACTCATCGATACGCACATCACGAACTCGCGACTGATCCTCAACCATCCTGCCAAAGGCATCTACAGCGCGATTCAGATCTTCAAGATGAAGTCTCCTGGCTCCAGCATCATCTCCGAATAATCCGCGTATCTCGTGAAGCGTCGTTCGCCTCTCCTGTGACCGTGGGAAACTTGGTCTCGAACGAGATACGCTTCACGAATAACGGGCAACGCTACCTGGCGATCGGAATATTCTCGCTGAATTTCGCGATGGGAATGGGCTGAAACACAGGATCCTGTGCGCCTTTTGACGACTCCGCCTCAATACGCTGGAGAAAGCTCGCCGGTCCTGTCACGGGAGCATAACTGAGCACCGCTTCGACATCGAACGTTTTGGTGTCTTTCGGTGTCGGAAAACCAAAGGTCTCGACACGGTTCTCCTCCGGCTTGAGCACCGTTTCCTCAAGAACCTTCACCGCCTCAAAATCGAACACCGTCTTCTGCCCTTTGGCATCCGCATAGGTCCGCCCATACACGCGCTTATCGCTGAAGACCGTCTTGAGATTCTTTCCCTTCACCGTCAATTCCAACACCACACTCGCCCACCCAGGATGCGTGGTCGGCAAATTGTGAGGCACCAGGCTCTGAACTGCCACCGTCACAGATGTCTTGTCGCCCTCCACTTTGGTCGATACGTCGAGCTTGGCGGCTTCCTGCCTGAGCTGCCCGATGCGTCCGGGAAACGTATGGTTGGCAACCTTCCGTTTCGCTTCGCCATTAGCCGACTCTCCAACCTGTTCCGGCATATGACAGGTCTGACATTCCTTTCCGGACTTCACGGCTTTGCTTTGGTCCCAATTCCCTAACAGATCGTTGCTTTTTCCGAGGTCAGCCGCCACAGGCACGACCTGATGGCAATTCAAGCAGAGATCCGATTTGTGGAAAAGTGTCGATTCCATCGATTGATGGGCTAGGTTCGCCGCGAAATCTTTGTACGGCCCGTGCATGGTTTTGTTGCCGAGATCGTACTTCGGTTCCGGGGGCTGTTTCGTGCGATCGACCTGTTTGATGAGATGACATTGCGCACAGGCCACGCCGTCCAAGGAAGGTTCTCCGGATTGAGCTTGGGTCACAAATAGCTGGACGTGATCGGGGAACTCACGGACATGAGGCGCGTGACAGCGGAAACAGAGGGCCTTATCTTTTCCGGCCGGAGAAGTGAGATAGGCATCCAGGGCGGCTCGGAATGTCGGCGTATGGATGGATTTGGAGAGTGGCGATGTTTCCCATTCCTCAAACACCCGCTCGTGGCAGCGCTTACATTTCCCGGAACTGGGAAAGGACTTTTCAATCGTCAGCTGAGACTTGGCATCTTGCGCCAACCCTTGCTGCACGCCATAGCAGGCCATTCCGACCAGAATCAACAGCGCACTGATGATGAGCCCCCGCAACAAACCTTGTCGATTCTTCACCGTTCGCATATCCTCCGCACATGGTGCGCACCTCGCTGCCTGTCGTAGCTGGAACCGGCAGGGGGCCCCTACAGTGATTTGGTTCGATAGGTCAGCATGCGAGGCTGAATATATTCCTCGATGACCTTCTTGGCGGCCGCCCGCTCCTGATCGTTGGCCAGCGTGGCCAGATATTTGGCTTTCAGTTCCGGTTCAGGATCCGGGATCAACGCGTAGTTGAGCACCACTTCAATGGTCGCCGGCTCTCCGCCACCGGCTGGCAAAGCCTGCGAGAAGGGCACGCGCCTGGTATTACCGCCCTTGATAAAGGGATCCGGAATCGGACCGCGTAAAATCTTCTCGTACGGTAATCCGAATTGTTTGGTCTCTTCTCCCAGTACGCGCCCTTGCGCATCCTTGACCGCAATCGAGAGGAAAAACTGCTTCAACACCGGGTCACCATCAGGGAAACTATGGGGCAGGCTGCCGACCTTGACCAATACCGTCCCTTCTACCCCTGCCCCGGACTTCGTCACATCGATATCGATACGCGGCATCCATTCCGCCTGCAGGTTGCGGTTTTTCAGCAACGTGCCGGGAATGACGACACCGCGGAACCAATGTCGCCCGATGGAGCGAGTCATGGCGCCGCGTCTCGACGTCGAGCTCCCTGTGGAGGGCTCCATGTGGCAATCCTGGCAAATCGTGCCCTGAAGAATTTCTCCCGGGAGATCTTTCTGTGTGACATCCTTGACCTTATCGAAATGGCAGGACGTGCAGAAGTTCGCGCCACGAAAGAGCGGCAGCTGTGTCGCCGGATGAACCAGGTTTTCCTCGGGATCGGCATAGGGCCCATAGAGCATCTCGCCCGGCTTCACCTTGTAGGTCGGCGGCGGCATGGGCGTGGTCTCGACCGCATCGATCAGATGACAGGACGCACAGCCGATACCTTCAACCTGAGGCTTCCCTGCCAGCACCTGCGCCGCGATTTTTTCGGCGTGTTGAGGAAAGACCGTAACGGCCGGCGCATGACAGGACAAGCAGCGCTGCCGTTCTTCCAGCGACGGATTGGTCTGCATCCAGACGCCCAATACGGTACGGAAGACCGGCGACTCAAAGGCGGTGCCATGCAACAAGGCCGCATCCACCCGACCGAACGACTTGAGGTCAGGCGTCTGCTCACGCATGCCCTTCCATTCTTCGTAGTGCCGGTCATGGCATTGCTTACAATCTTCAGAACGGATAAAGACTTTTTCAATCTCCGCAACCCAGTCGGCCGGCGCTTGGGCATCCGTCTTCTGCGCGATAGCCCGCTCGTGAAAGGTCACCGTGAGCAGCGCAAAAATCAGCAGCAGTCCGCTCATCGCCCATTTCTGAATGGTTCGTCCTTTGCCGGTCACGTCTTGCTCGCGCTCCTAGTCCCGCTTGCACCCAACGAAATGAAAGTTCACGCCCCATCCCACCGGATCGCCAGGGTCAGCCGGCTCGTAGGTTCCGACGGTGAAATTACATTCCTTCATCGCCACTTTCACGGCCTTCCCGAAATCAATCAGGTTGCGGACTTCCTTTTTATCAATCTCTTTAATGACGGACCGGACCTTGATTCCGGCATAATCCGCCCGCGAATTTCCGATTACTTCAAAGACCGCAACACCTTCCGGCCGCTGAAGTTTGAGCTCCTTTTGGACCTCTTCGTCCACCTCACCTACCGCGATGCCGAACTCTTCTCCGAGTTGAATGGCTTCCTCCACCGTCATGTCGCCATTGATGCCAGGGCCTGCGGCGACCGAAGTCGTCCACGCTGTGGCGGCAAGGAGCAGCGCCACTCCACACACACAAAGAGCCCTTCCGAAGGAAAGGGCTCTGTCGTACATCACGCGATAGATCTGAACTCGATCCTCCAAAAGCTGCCTCTACCTTTTGCGAACGAAGCTTTCGCCGATGTGTTCGGCGGTTACATCATCCTACCAGGAAGAATCACGTCTTTGTGACCGGATCCAATGCGAGCTGAAACCAGGGGGCGATCGCCTTTTGCCCGTTACGCTCTTTATTTTCACCATTCCACACGGCAAAGGACACCGCCTGTATGCGTCCGGGGATGAGCTTCGCTTCATTCTCCTGTTCCTCACTCGACAAGGGACGGCGCATCACGACGCGCCACGTACCGTCCTTCCAGGTTGCCTTTCCCTGCACACGGCCCTGCTTTTCTTTGGTGGTCAAGGTACTGAATCCACCGCCGATCAAATCCTCCACCGAAGAGGCTCGTCGCGGAATCACCTCAAACCGCCGAGGTTCACTCCCGCCGCCCTTATCCTTTTCGGTCGTTCTCGCTGCGCGACGGTCGATATCGCTCTGCCAATCGGCCTTCCAGTGCCAGATATTGATGTAATGGTCCAATTGTCCCATACAGAAAAAGGCCGGAGCGTCACCGAGCGGAAGCCCCAAGGCCACGCCATCTCGAAACGTGCCGGGCGTCAACCGATCGTTTTTCGTATTGTCCTGCCATTCCAGCAAGAAGGCGATATCGGTGCCGTTGTGCATGGCTCGTACCGTCAATGCATGGGCTGTCGGTTCAGGCCAGACGGGGCGTGTAATGATCTGGCCGCTGAGCGGCAAGGTCATCGGGGCGATTTTCTGCCAGAGCGGATCCTCAGGCGCCACAGGGATATCTCCCGAGATGGCCTGCGCACGGATAATCATGCCTTCGGAGCTGACGATGGGAATACCGAGACCACCCAGAATGAGGGCGAGGACCAGCAGAACGGAAAGGAGACTCAACAACCTGATGCGGGATGTGTGGACCGACGTCATTCGCCTCATGTCCCGGCGCGTGGCCTTAGTCGTGAGAACGCCCGCACCCGTTCCCTGTGCGGGAGCCTTGGTTCCGTCCTCCAAGCGTTACCACAACTTGGCGCGACGAATCTTATTTTCACCCCGCTCGCAGATATACAAATATCCTTGGGAGTCGAGCGTCAATCCCACGGGAGAATTCACCACCGCCTCGATAGCCAGCAAACCGTCCCCGTGCTTGAGCGCGCCGGCGGCATCTTTTGCGACAAAGCGGGCAGCGCCGCAGCCACCCATATTTTTGTCGTCATATCCGCTGTCGCCGTTTCCCGCCACGGTGCTGATAATCCCCGTCTCCGCCTCGACCTTGCGAACGCGATGGTTGCCGGTGTCGGAGATGTAGGCGTGGTTGTGCTGGTCGAACACAATGGCTTCTGGTGCATGCAACATCGACTTGGCCGCCGGCTTGCCATCTCCATCGTACCCGTAGCGGCACACCCCGGCGAGCGTAGAGATCAGTCCGGTCTGGCGATCGATTTTACGGACGCGATTGCTGCCCTTGTCCACGACATACACATCGCCGGCATGATCAACGGCAATTCCGACGATATCATAGAGACGCGCCTCCAGGGCGGGGCGACCATCATCCAGATACATGGAAAGATTGAGCCCGTCTGAGCACACAGGCATGAGCCAACCGTTATCGTCGCTGAAATCGATACCAATCGCATCGCCGGACAGCACCACCAAATTCCGTGCAACCAAGGGTTGTTCCCTGGCCTCGTCCTCAGCGGTCCAGCTGCCTGCGATGGTTTCCACGCGACCTGTTCGTGAATCGTAGCGGCGAATCCGGTGTGCCTGCGTGTCGGCGATATACATGACATCGTCCGCATCGAAGGCAATGGCGGCAGGCCACGTGAGATTCACTTCCAGCGCCGGTCCGTCTCCATTGAACCCATGCTCGCCGGTCCCGACCACCGTGGTGATGATCCCGGTCTCGTGATCAATCTTCCTGATCCGGTTGCTGCCCGAATCGCACACATAGAGATCGTTCTTGGAATCACAGGCTACATCCAGTGGCAGATACAAACCGGCTTCCCCGCAAGGCCCTTCGTCTCCGCTATAGCAGGTCTCGCCGATGCCTGCAAAGTTATGAACCGTGCCTTCCGTCAAGTTGACGCGACGCACGCGATCGGA
>WBZQ01000538.1_pt2 | contig 17799 bp, 15 predicted proteins | sample 5204251 | NCBI WGS metagenome assembly WBZQ01 (sample SAMN12412402, study PRJNA552823) | activated sludge metagenome | isolation source: activated sludge from nitrification reactor of wastewater treatment plant... | place: USA: Virginia | collected 2017-09 | reverse complement strand
CCGGAGAAACTGCCGACGAAAACGCCAAGCCAGCGCCTTGCGACGCCAGCAGCCGTGACCGATGTCATGATTTATTTGGGAAAACGCGCGCGAAGGGAGTTGAAATCTTCTTGTACTTCAACCGTCTGATACGGTCTTCTGGTCAGACAGTGCAGCTACACTGGCGCAACCCGACAGGCTGCCCAGCCATTTCATCTGCAATGTTCCAAGCTGCAATGTTGGAAATTTCAAGGACGCGGCGCGCGCGTAGGGGGTCGTCTCAGGAACTGAGAGATGGCAGGTTAGGGAATGAACATTGGGCACGGTTTCCCGTGGTGGCACCATCACTCAATTATATTAGTCGTGGAATCACGGCAAATTTCCTGTTCGTGCCGAAATATTTTTAATTAGAGATGGTATTGGCCAACGGAGCGTGCTACATTCCGCCCGTCTTAATTAGAGTGCCATTGCTGCTCTACTTCGTCTGGTGCCCCTTCCAAATTTTACCGGCAGCGCGTTTCAGAACTGCCGTGCAGCTTGTTAAAACGCCCCGCAATTTTCTGTGCTGATTGCTTCAGGCAATGGGCTCGGATTTGTGTTGCCGCTGTCGCCGCCCGTGCGAAAACGGCGCACACCTTTTCTCCGCCAACCCCGTCAATTTGTCGCCTTGCCCCTGATCATTCAAAGACAAAAGACAAATGCTCGCATACGGAACCGATCTGCAATTTGTGGACTGCGTCGTAAGTGGTGATGAACGCGCGGCGGAAGAATTCGCCCGGCATTATCTGCCGCTGTTTGAAAAGCTGGCGCGGCATGCGCGCATTCCGCCACAGGATTGCCCGGACGTGGCGCAAGAAGTGTGTTTGGCTGCAATCAGCCAAATGCGGCGCGGGCTATTTCGCGGGGAAAGTCGGTTGACCACCTGGCTGATGCAGGTGGCCAAAGGCAAGATCGCTGACTATTGGCGTGTGCATTTGTCAGCTCAGGCAACAGCAACGGCTTCGCTCGACGAATTTGCCAGTGACAACACGCGCACGATCACAGAACGCGTTTCGTCGCCGAATTACGACCTGATCGTCAGCGTGCGCCAGGCATTACAACAGTTGCCGCCGCTGCATTGCCGCATCCTGCTGCTTAATCGTAGCGAAGGCCATTCGATTGCGGAAATCTGCCAGCTTTACGGCCTGACCAAAGCTCAGGTGTATGGCCGCCTGTGCCAGGCCGAAGCCTCTGTCCGTCGTTCATTACGCGGCGAAACTGTTTTGCCGTTGAATCATCAACCGCGCTGACTGGCGACAAAGGCAATGCGCTGCAATGCCTTTAGCAGGGCGGTTTCGATTTCATCAGGAGCAAGCTGATGCGCCGACACCGAGGCTGCCGCCAATGCTTGTTGCCAACCTTGCGCCACCGCCCCGCCACCAGTCAGGTACACAGACATTCCGGCAGTGAGCGCGCCGCGCGCTTGTAAGGCGATCAGATCCGCCGCAATAAAAGCGCCCAGCAAATAGGACATCCGTTCTTCCGGCGTTCCCTGCCCAGCCAGCTCCAACAACCGCACACAAAAAAGCGCACGCGCCAGACCTGATTGTTGCGCTTCGCGCCTGCCAGCCGCACACCAATCGTCAGCCAGCGTTTCGGGGCGTTCTGACGGCACGGCACTGGCCAGAATCGTCGTCGTTTGCGTGGCGTGAATCATTTCGCCCGACAAGGAAGTGATGCTGCCGCTCACGCGCCCAGCCGCGTCAAGCTCGATCCATTTCCAATGCGACCCCAGATTCAAAATCGAAGCGGGCGGCGTAATCCGCCCTGACGCGACCAACCCCGCGCACAGCGTTTCTTCGCCGCGCATCACATCTCGTTCGCCAATGCCAGCCAAACTTGCGCTGGCATTGCCGCTGCGAATGCCGGGCACCAAATATACCGGCAACGCGCAAATGTCAGGAAAGGAAAAACGCGCGACGTTATCCGCCAATTCAGACAAACCGGCGGGCGCGGATAGATGCGCGACTTCGGCCAGCCCTAGCGGCGACGTAATCATTCCCGCCGCAATCAAACACTGCGGCGCAGCTTGTTCGGTCTGCAATAAATCAGCGATCAGTTCACGCAGCGCCTGACGAATGCGCAGCGCCGAACCATCGCGCGCGGTATCGCGTACGCCGACGCCCGCTTGTCGCTTGGCCAGAATCTGGCCGCCTTGCACCAACCAAATGCGCGTATTGGTCGTGCCCATATCCACGCATAACGCGGTAAATCGCTGTTCGTCTTGTATGCTCACGCTCGCGCTCCTTTCACAGCAGCGACAAATGCCGCAGCGCGCGTTTGCAAACGCGCCAATCCGCCTTCCGCCTTCACATCCGCGCTGACCAATTCAGAGCCAACGCCCAACGCCCAAGCGCCGACCGCCAAATATTCGCGCGCGGTTTCAGGTGTGACGCCTCCGGTAGGTACAAACCGTAGGTTCGGCAGCGGGCCACGCAAGGCTTTCACGTAACCCGGTCCAAGCGTATTGGCAGGAAAAATCTTGAGCGCATCAGCGCCTGCGTCCAGCGCTTCGACAATTTCTGAGGGGGTAAAACAGCCTGGCAATGAAACCAAGCCCAGCCGTTTGGTCATTTCGATCACGCGCACATCACGATTGGGCGAAACAATGAAGCGCGCGCCAGCCGCTGCGGCTTGTTCAACTTCGGTTGTGCGCAACACCGTTCCCGCGCCGACTGCCAGTTGACCGCCAAAGCGTTGCGCCAGTTGCGTGATAGAGACCAGCGCGCCAGGCGAATTCAACGTGACTTCGACGGCGGTGATTCCGGCGTCAGCCAACACGGCAACGAGGTCTTCGACGATCGCGCCGTAATCACCGCGTAAAATGGCAACCAGCTTGCCAGCTTCTATCTGTTCAAGGATTTGTTTTTCGTGCATGGTGTTTTTTCTCGCCTCACTTGCGTGACTGATACATGCCAGCAACCGGCACAAACGCGCAAGGCGCCCACAAACAAAAATCAGCGTGCGCCAAGCGGCGGCACGCTGAAAGGCAGAGAGAAGATGTTGGCAAAGTTCAGGCTGTTTCTTGTCGCTGCAAAAAGTAATCCATCAATTCGTCGGCAGAGTTGTTCATTTCGACGGCGAACACGTGCACGCGGTTGGTGAAATAGTTGTACATCCAAACTGCGGGAATCGCGACGACCAAGCCAAAGGCCGTCGCCACCAACGCTTCAGAAATGCCGCCCGCAACCGCGCTGAAGCCCGCCGTTTGCTGATCGTTCATGATTTCAAAGGTGTTGATGATACCGACAACCGTTCCGAACAAACCGACAAACGGCGCGGTGGAACCAATCGTGGCCAAACCAGATAAACCGCGTTGCAAATCGGTTGTTTTGACGGCGGTCGCACGTTTCAGCGCACGTTTGGCTTTGCGCAACTTGCGTTCGGCGTTGTCGCCTTGTTGTGCCGCAATTTCCTGCAACCCGGAATTGATCACCACCGCCAGATGGCTGCGGCGATAATTTTGCGAAAGCTTGATTGCGTCATCCAGATGCGCGGCGCGCAACATCTCTGCCGCACGCGGCACAAACGCGCGTGATTGCCGTGCGGCAGCGCTGAACGTCAGATAGCGTTCGAGCATGATCGCAATCGAATAAATAGACATCAGCAGCAAAACCACCATCACGGCCATGCCGGTCCAGCTCATTTCGCGCAAAGCAGCCATCAGCGAAAATCCGTGGCTTCCCGATTCCGGGTTTTGCAGCGCAAATGCGAGCGTGTGCGTGACCAGGGCGTAGCTATCCGTCAAAAGCAGGCGGACTAATGAATCCATCGTTCACCTCCAAGTGTTCAAGCAAAGTTGTGTCGTGAAAAATGATCCAACGCGCGTAGCCGATTCGCACGCCAGAACGCAGTCGCATCGTTCGCCGTTTTAGACGCAAACAGTCAGGAAAAGTTCCGCCTCAAAAACGCGCCTTCGCTTTTCCTCTTCGTCTTTGCACTTCGTCGGCAAATTCGTACACTCGCGCTGCACGATTTCTCTTCAAAGGTCCTTCATCCATATGAATCACATTTACGGGCTGGTGCCTGTGTTAGAAGCGTTGCGCGCACGAAGGCGCAGCATTCACAAAATTCTGTTGTCGGCGGGTGCGCAGCCAAGGCGCGTGCAAGAGTTGTTGGACGCGGCACGCAATGCCGGCGTCAGCGTGGAAAAACGCGATCGGCGCGCCTTGGACGATTTGACGCGCGGCGCAAACCATCAAGGCGTTGTCGCGATGGTAAGCGCAGCATCGCGCGGCAATACCTATGTCAATGCCGATGCCATTTTGGCATCGCTGCCCGCCAGACCGCTGCTGGTGCTGCTTGACGGTATCGAAGACCCGCACAACCTGGGGGCGATTTTGCGCAGTTGCGAAGGCGCAGGCGTAACCGGTGTGTTTCTACCCGAACACCGCGCCGCCGGGTTGACCGAAACAGTCGCCAAAACCTCGGCGGGAGCGGTTGAATACGTACGCGTAGCGCGTGTCACCAATTTGATCCCATTGATCGAAGACCTGAAAGAACGCGGCGTGTGGGTCGTCGGGTTGGAAGGCGGATCAGAAACCAGTTACAGCGACTTTGATTTTAACGTGCCGCTGGCGTTGGTTTTTGGCAGCGAAGGAAAAGGCTTGCGGCGCCTGGTGCGCGAAAAGTGCGACACGGTTGTTTCAATTCCGATGCACGGACAATTGAATTCCCTAAACGTCAGTGTCGCGGCAGGTGTGGTGCTGTTTGAAGTCTTGCGGCAGCGCACGCAAGTAAAGTCAGCAGCGCAATAAAGAAAGATAGTGCCATCAAGGCGTGGCGGCTTCCGCTTTGAAGTACAAGATACGCCCACAACTTTCACAGGTAATGATCTGTTCTCCGCGTTTGATATCGTTGAAAACCTGTGGGCGGATTCGCATGCGGCAAGCCAGACAGGAATAATCGCGCGCTTCGGACAGCGCCAATCCCGAACGCATGCGCGAAAGCCGGTCGTATGTCGAACGGGCTTCGCCACCAAGTTCGGCCAACATGGGCGCACGCGCAGCCAATAACTCTTCCAAACGTTGCTGCGCAGTGGCAGTGGCAGAAGCCCACTCCGCCAATTGCCGATCAACTTCCTTGCGCCGCGCTTCCATCTCCGGCTGACGTTCGCCGGTCAGCGCTTCCAGCTTTTCTGTACGCTCCATCTGTTTCAACAGCTCAGTCTCGTAAACGCTGATCGTTTTCCGCGTCGTATCAATCTCTCGCATGATCGTTTCGTAGATCTTGATGTTCGGCGCGGTCATCTTGTTCAAATCGTCTTTGAACTTTTGATGTTTTTGCTGTTCGTCTTCGAGGTTGTATTCGAGCTGGCGTTTTTCGGCGAGGGCGGCATCGAGTTGCTGTTTGAGGTCTAAATAATCCTTGACTGAAGCGGCAAACTGTTGCTCTAGTTCTTGCTGGCGCACCGGCAGCGAATTGACTTCACTCTGCAAGCGGCGAATTTCCACATCTAGCTCCTGGAGCGAAATGAGTTTGCTCAGTTGCTCGTTCAAAGTGGCCTCCTGATTAAGTGAGAATTGGGTTGACTGTTCAAGCACGCGAATCATCCCACAGGGGCGCGCTTGGGCGCAAGGTTCAGACAGTGCTTCCCGTTGCAACAATTACCTGTTATCCAAGTATCTTGTTCATTTCCCTGTTGCCAGTCCCCCCAAACGCGTTCGTTTGGTCGGCTTTGCCTGAGACTGCTATACTTCTGGCTCGCCGGTTTTTCTCGATACGCAGCACTATTCCCCAGAAGGCAAACGTGACTATGAAGCAACTCATCTTTGTCGCTCTCACCCTGCCATTCTTTAGCGGAGCATTTTCTGAACCTTTCTCGCCAACGGTTCGTGTGTCATCTTCCCCATGGCCCAATGCCAGGTTGCAAGCCGACAGGCCTCAAGACCGGGAACGTGCCAAGGCTTATGCGCGCGAACAGTTCACCAAGAATTTTCGCACTCTTCAATTGGTAGGACAGGGCTTGTTGCGTGAGCACGAATCCAATCGCCTGAACAAAAACCGGTTGGCCAAAGATGCCAAAACGGTAAATCGTTGCGCCAAAATATTGCGCGAACTGATGGCGCTCGGGAATTTGGCCGACGCAATCGAAGTTAACAAGGAGATAAACACTCCTGAAGAATTCGACCAATCCATACGTCAGCTTTCAAAACTGATCTGGGATTTCGCGCACAATCCACACCATCAAAACAATAAAATTTTTGACACAGATTTAGCGACGCGTGCGCAAACAGACTTGCTGACAATCATTGATCTTTCGCGAGCAATTGAAGAAAAGGCAAAGGGATACACGCCATATTCGAGCCTCAATCAATAATCCCATCGTATGAGTAGGTAAAAGTCAGAACATTCCTACACTCATCGCACGATACGCTGACCCACCCTGTCCAATGAATTAAATAGCCACCATTAAATTGACGCCTTCTTCGCACTTTTCCCGCATATTGTTATTGACGGGTTCCCAGCACCTGAATACACTCCAACGCGTCGGTTAGCAGTACCTCACTCCGGCAGCGTTCCAAGCATTTCTGGTCATAAGCATTCAAGCAATACAGCATCAGCGGTTTTAGAACCGCACTCTTAATAGGTAGCCGAACTTGTCATAAGTTTTTATAGGCGCTTTGTTCGCCGAAGTGCCTGCCGGGTGAGAGGTACAAGGTCTGGTCAGGTGACCATCTGGACGGGCTGCTGGATGGATTGAAAGACTTCGGGATGGTTACGCGAACCAAGGACGTTTCATTTGTCCCGGTTCAGTTCCTTGAAAAGTCAGTTTGCGAAGGAGAGCGCAAAAGCTTTTTCCAGCTCTGTTTCTATCTCAGCAAAAGCGAGCACGCTTGCTGAGAATGTAGAAAGCTGGATCAACAGATTGCGTGTGGAGCTGTTGCATGCCCCAAATTACCGAGCAATACCCACCCGACTCCGACACATACCAAGAGCTACCAGCGTACCCGACTGCGTATTCGTTTCCCGACAACCGACCGTGACGGTGGCCTTGCAATGGCGACTGTTACCAACCGAGCCCCGATCTCAATAGCTCCGCACGCAGCTTTATGCGTTGCACGAAGTAGCGCGCACAGGTTGCCGCGCACAAAAATTTTCTCCTTCTCGTTTAGGTTCTTTTTTTCCTGTTGTCACGCCCGTAGGGTTCAGTGTGGGGAGGCGTGACAGGGGTACGGATGCGGTGCAACTAGCAGGGGAGTTGACCGCATCCGCTTTTTTTTTGCCGCCTGCTCCTGTTCATTCCGCCTTACGGCTTGCCTGATTTTCCATCCAAATAGTCCAACAAGACATTCGTCATCACTTTCACACCAATCACCAGGCTGTTTTCATCCGCATCAAATTCGGGCGTATGAATCATGGCTGTGATGCCCTTGGACTGATTGCCCACACCAAGGAAATAGAAAAATCCCGGAATCACTTTTTGATACAGTGAGTAATCTTCGGCCCCCATTTGCGGCCGGGGCGTGGTGATATTGGCGTCGCCCAGCACGCGCTTCATCGTGGGCAGCGTCGCTGCCACCAACGCCGGATCGTTGTAAGTCACCGGGTTGTTACCGCCAAATTCCAACTCATAGGTTGCGCCATACGCCGACGTCACCCCCGCCAGAGTCTGTTTCATCATCGCCATGGCCTGTGCCCGCACGTCTTCATTGAGCGTGCGCATCGTGCCTTCCAGGCGAACTTCATCGGCGATAATGTTAAAGCGGTTGCCGCCATGAATGCTGCCGATCGTGATAACCAAAGGTTCCTGTGTATTGATGCGGCGACTGCGGATGGATTGCAGCGCGGAAATACATTCAGCAGCCACGACCACCGTATCAATGCCATCGTGAGGATATGCGCCGTGCACTTTTTTGCCGCGCAGCGTTATCGCAAACCGATCAGAAGAAGCCATCGCCGGGCCGCTGTTGACGCCAATCTGGCCGACTTCGATGTTGGGCATCACGTGCAGCCCAAAGATTGCTGACGGACGCGGGTTTTCCAGACAGCCTTCGGCAATCATCAACTTCGCCCCGCCTTCTTCGCCGGGCGGCACACCTTCTTCTGCCGGTTGAAAGATGAATTTGACCGTACCGCGAATCTGGTCGCGCATCTTGCTCAGCACTTCGGCAACGCCCAATTGCACGGTCATATGTACATCGTGTCCGCAAGCGTGTTTCACGCCGTCGTTGCGCGACTTGTAAGGCACGTTCAGCGTTTCCTGAATGGGCAGCGCATCCATGTCGGCGCGCACGGCCACGACACCGCCCGGCTGTTTCCCTTTCAACAACGCCACCACACCGTGTTTGCCCACGCCGGTTTTGACTTCATCCAGGCCGAGTGCGCGCAACCGTTCGGCGACAACGCGCGCGGTGCGTTCTTCGCGATTGGAAAGTTCCGGGTGCATATGAAAATCACGCCGCGTTTCGACCAGCCTGGCGCGCAAACTTTCAGCCGTGCGCGCGATGTCTTCACCACGTTCGACGCTGCCGGTTGCGGCATCAGCCACGCGATTGCGCCAGAACGATCCGGCAGCCAAGCCAGCCACAAGCAACACCGCCATCAGCCATCTGAGTTTCATCTCTCGCCTCCTGATGTTCGATTCGTTTGATTGAAATGGGAATGTCGTTCGGAAAATGGTGACAAGTCGGCAGAAACACGCCGACTTGTCACTGGCGCGCACGGTACAAGACTGTGCGGCAGTTGGTCAATGCGGCGAATTTGGCAGAAGCTTTCCGCCTCCGCTACAATCCGCGCGCTATGAACACCTTTGCACAAAAAGCCACGCGCCTGCCCCAACTGGGCGTTGGCCTGTCAGGAGAATTCAACATCGCCGCCAAAGGCATGGACGTGAACTGGTTGCAGGAGCATTACCCGGCGCTGGTTCATTTTTACGAATACGGCGGCGACCTGGAACGCGGTCTGGATGCTGGCGTGCGTCGTTGGGCAGCCAATGGATTGCCAACCACCTATCATTTTCTGGACATCAATCTGGAAGAGCGCGCAGACCTGGATGCTCACTGGATGCGGCAAACCAAAGCGCTGGCCACAGAAATCAACGCCGCCTGGTTGTGTGGCGACGCGGGGCGCTGGCATTTCGGCTTGCGCGAACGCGGCCACGGCATGTTGATGCCGCCGATTCTCTGCCCTGAATCTGTGCGCGAAACTGCTGAGAGCATTCGCCAAATCGAAGCCGAAACCGGTTTTGCCTGTTTGCCTGAAAATCCGCCCGCCGTGATTTATCTGGGCGAAATGCACATCCTGGATTATTTCGCGCAAGTGGCCGAGCAAGCCGATTGTGGGTTGCTGCTGGATTGCGCGCATCTGGCCATCTTTCAACACACGCGCAATTTGCCGCCGCTGGCTGAACTGGACAATTTCCCGCTCGAACGCGTCATCGAAATGCACATCGCAGGCGGCGCATTTGCCGAAGTTGACGGTTATTCCTATATCGAAGACGACCATTCGCCTGAACCGTTACCCGCGACCTGGGAGATTCTGGAATACGTCATTCCGCGCGCCAAAAACCTGAAGGCCATCGTGTTTGAGTGTGAACACAACACGCCCGAAAGCTGTCTGGACGTTTTCACCCGGCTGAACGAATTGTTTCCTGCGCCGGTTGCCGTGCGCGAAGGAGCCGCCGCGCGATGAGCCATCACACGCTGCAAAAGCTGGTGGTGCGCCTGCTCTTTGACGCGCATTTCGTCGCCCGGCTTTATAACCAGCCGGAACAAACCCTGGCCGAATTCGATCTCACCACAGCGGAACGCGCACAATTGTTGGCGGTTGACCGGCGCGCCTGGGGTTACGATGAACTGCGTCAACGACGCACGCTGCGCACGCTGGTCGAAGAGTTCAAAATTTCCACCACCATCATTTTGTCTGAAACGCGCTCGCTGGCTTCGCTGGAACGCTTTTTCGCCAGCGCGTTGTTTCATCGCGCCGTGCAAGAACGCGGTTCATTAGGAATGGCATTCGCGGAGTTTTTGCTGGCGGGACAACGCGAAGGCGCCTGGACAGCGCCGCAATTGCCGGATTTGATCCGCCTGGAAGCGACCATCGCCAGTTGTCGGCGTACGCTGGCCCGTGAAGGTGAACACCAGACAACCGAACTGCCCACCACCATCAATGATCGTGCGCGCGTGCGGCTGGCGCCGGGATTCGGCGTCGCCAGTTTTCAGGCAAACACTGTCGCCACGATCCAGCACGTAGAGCAATTTTTGTTTGAGATGAGTTTGATGCCCGCGATGGCGCTTTGCGACGATGCTCCACGGCTGAGCGGTTTGCCCGCGGTCGAATCGCAAAAGAAAACCTACCTATTGTTCAGCCCTGGCGCAAACGGCATCACGCTGACCGAAATAGACAAGGCCAGCTATCTGTTGCTGTTTGAAACCAAACGGCCAGTGGAAATTCGCGGCTTGCTGGCGCGTTCGGCCTCCGGGCGAAACGCACGGCAACCTGCCGAAATCCTGTCAGAATGGTTGGAGCACGGCGCACTGATGTTGCTCGACTAACTCGCGGCACCAATGCGCCGCGCCGATCTCGCCAGACTGTTCCTCAAAACTCGCCATCAGCTTTGAACTTCGCCTGCACGTTTGCGCGAAACTGCGCGCCAGCCTTGGCCATGTGCGCCAGCATTTCCGCGTTTGTCATGCCAGTCGTCTCGCGCGCCGCCGGAATCACCGTCTGGCATTCGTTTGTATCCATAAACCGGGCGGCATCGAGCAAACGAGCTTCGTCTTCGGCGGGAACGGCCAGAAAGCCATGTTTGTCGGCGTGAATCAACTGGCCCGGCGAAATGCGACGGCCAAAAACCTCGACGTCGCAGTTCCAGCGCACCGGCCACGAATGCGCGTGTCCGACGCATAACCGGCGCGCCAAGGCTTTGAACCCGGCATAGGTCATTTCATCCACGTCGCGGATCGCGCCATCGGTAATTGTCCCGACGCACCCCAGCGCGCGATGTACGTTGGCGTTGACTTCGCCCCAGAACGCGCCGAGCACTTGCGGTTTGTCCAAATCCTGCACGACGACGATCTTCGGACCCGGCACACTGGCGACGTATTCGCGATATTCACGCAACGCCGCCGGGTTGTTCTGTTTGTGCGCCGGGTTTCCCGGCTCGCACACTACGGTCACGGCGTAACCGATCATCGCCCCCATTTGCGGCATGAAATCCGTCGTCTCTTCCAGATTGAAGGCGTCATGTGCTGCGTCGTGCGCCGTGATCTGTTCCCACCCGTTATAAATCGTGGGCGTATTCCAACGCCGCAGCTCCAACAGATCAGCGTGACTCAATCGCGACCCAGCGTTCCCTGCCCCAGACACTGCAACAGTCATCTTGCTTGCTCCTCCAGCGAATTTTGTTGACCTGAAAACCTGTCGTTCATCCGAACGAGGGGGCAGTGTACCAGCCTCGCTTGAAAGGCTCTATCAATTTGGCACGCGCGTCTGCCTTCTCGCACAAACACCGACGCACTCTGCTAACGGGTAGCGCCGGATCGAACGGCAGCGGCGTCAGCAGAAGACAGAATCACCAGACTGCCACGATACATTCCCATGCCGCAAGTAAATTGCACTTCGCCCACGGGCAAGGCTGGCAATCGGAGCAAAACGGTTTCGCCCAACGGCAACGCTTGTTTGATTCCCAGCGCCGGAAAAACGATCTGCTGTGCGCAATTCGGCTGTTTGTCGCGCGTGATAGCCAACACAATGGGTTTGCCTGTTTGGTTGTCGGGCAGCGAAATTCGTGCGGGTTGAAATCCGCGCGCGCCCACCGTCAACCGAACCGCTTCGGCGGGAATTTCAACCGCACTCGCAACCACTGGCGCAGCCTCCGTCACACGCAGCACAAACGGTTGCACCAGAACTTCGCCCGCCACCTGAAACTGCGCCCAAAGTTTGTACAGCCCCGGTTGCGGGAAACTGGTCAAGACACGAATTTCCGTGGGCGGCGGACCTGGCGCAAGCGCTTCCGTGGCGTGCACGTGCGATTGCGCAACGGACGCGGGTGTTGCGCCGCTATCGTTCTCAAGTGGATGCGCGTGAATGAAATGCTGCCGGGCTTCATCGAGCAGCACAAAATGTCCCCACGCGCCCAGATACGGTTCCAGCCCGGCGGCAGTCTTCCCCGTCGCCGCCTCACGAACCGTGAATCGTAATTCCAGGTCTACTCCGGCACGCAGCGGTTGCGCACGATGCAATTCGACTTCAAGCCCTCCCAACCGTTTGCGCCAGGTTTCATCCGCGACCAGCGGCGCGGCCTTGCGCGCAACTCCTCCCAGATCAAGCCTGAAAACTTCGACGCGTTGCGTGCATCCGGGCGCAGTGAAATCGGCATACAACCGATAACGTCCGCCGTGACGAAAGACGTGCGTGATCTCATAGACATCGCCCGCGACCAGCACGGGATGAATGTGATCGAACTCTGCCAGATCGTCTGAAATCACCAGCAAGTGCAATGGGCGTTCGTGCACAGACTCTAAAAATCGTACCGGTGCGCCCTGTGCATTGCGCACCTGAAAGCGCAACTGCAACGGCGTATTGGCTGTCAGCGCCGCGCCGTTTACGCGCAAGGTCACGCTCGGCGCGCCGTCTGTCGCCTGTTGAAACAACTCTTTGCCTGCCGACACAGCAACAAACTCTTGCGCCGAATCCTGAAATGCATCCGCCAATTCAGCCGAAGAAACCTGTCCGAAATACTTCCCCGCCAGCAAGTATGGAAACGCCAACCGCCCCGCAGCGTCAGTCGTCAAAAAGTAAGCGTAGGTGCCTTGCGGATATTCCGGTGTGACCGCGAAACGGCCATTGCATTCATCCAGATCGCCGCTGCCTGCGGCAAACTCGTAGTCTTCGACAAAGGTGCCCAGCGGAAATTCCGCGCTGACGTCGGGTCCGCTTTGACTCGGCGTCAACGCCGTGCCATCTGGCAAATGCGTGCGCCGCGACATCGTCCGCAACCGGTAACTTGAACGCAGACGCCGCAAATTGCCGCTGCCATCGCGTTGCGCATTCCCCCAGGGCCCGTAAATCGGATAGCCGTCAAACGCGTAACCAAGAATCGGCGAATGCCTGCTGCCGTCAGCGATCAACTGCTCCAACAATCCCAGACTCAAGCCATGTGCCAGCGTTGCGCGTTGACGCCCGCTGGCCACGTGCGCGCCGTCATCCGCAATCGCCAGCGCATCGAAATGCCACAAATTCTGCGCGCGATACGATCCGGCCTCAGCCTGGTTATAAAGCGGCACTCCGTTGCTGAATACGCCCAGCACATCAGGCCGTACGCTGGTGCGTGCGCCTTTGGCCGGTTGCGGATTGCGCGGCACTCGAAACGTCAATTGCCGCACGCGTTCCAACTCTTCCGCAGGCGTTTGCAACGGCCCCAGGTAATACAACGAAATGCCAGCAGATTGGATTTCAACCTGCCGTTCGCGCACGGTCACGGCGTGAACTTCGGGACGCACGCGCGTCAACGATGCAGGTTGATTTCCTGCCGGATTGACAAGCCAGGCCGTGGTCACTGGTTCTGCCGCTCGCGCGTACAGAACCAGCCAACACAGCAGAGGGAAACACAGCAACCGAAAATTCCAATGCCTCATTGCTCTATCCCTGCTTCGGAGAGAAGTCACTTGATGGTGACGTTGACCAGATTGGCGACCTTGCCGTTTGAAGTGATCGCAATATCCACCTTGCCTTTGCCTGCGAGTGCGCTGGGCAACAGCAGATTGTATTGATCCAAACCGCTGAACACGCCTTGCGGACCGGCATACGCAACCGTGGCATTGATCCCGCCGATTTGCGCGCTGACCGTGGGATTGGCTGACGCGTTGCCCAAGCCGCTGCCAAACAACACCAGATAAACCTGTTCCGAAGTGGAACCGACCTCAATCGCCGTCGGCGTCAGCACGCCGCCTGCAACCTGAAAGATCGCTTCGATCAGTTGTTGGCCATTGCTGCGCACACGCACGACATACCCTGCCGCCAATCCGTCGCCATTGAACTGAAACAGATTAGGATAGGACGTCACCACATTGAGCGCACCAGGAATCGAAACGCCGCCCGCCGTCAGCGTCACCGTCGCCAATCCCGGCGCGACCGATTCAGGCACGCGGTAATTCACCTGTCCCGGCGAAGCGTATGAAATCGGCGCAGAGTGTGTCATTCCCGCCGCATCACGAATGCTCACTGTTGTACCGGCCAACACAAACGGCCAGTTCAATTAGTCTGCTGCCGCCGTCCCCGTTGCCAGTTTTGCGCCAAACAACGGAAACGCCGCGACCAAAGCGCCAGGCGACGTTGGGCCGCCTTCAAATGAAGCTGCCGAAACGTGCATGGAACTGAGCCGCACACCGCCGCCGCCGATGTCATTGCGCGCGGAATTGCTGTAACTGCTGCCATCCAGCACGTTGAACACCGCCACCCCGTTCACCCATAACCCAATCGCGCCCAGCCCCGTGTTGCGTTTGGTCGTCGCCGCTGACGGAACGCGCGGAATCATCGCGCGATTGTTTTGCGCGCTGGGAAAGTTGGGAAACACGCCGCCATTGGCGCCATCAATGAACCACGGCCCCATTGCGTAACTGCTCAGATTGTTGGCGGTGATATACACGGCGGCATCGGTGTAGCTGATGCTTTGCGTATCGGCTTTGGTTGGCGTGGTCACGCTGCCGCTCGTGCGCCCGCCCGCAGGCACATCCACTGGCCAGGTCGTTTTTGCTCCCGCCGAAGGATCAAAGCCGCTGACAGCGCGCGCTTCCTGTTGCGAATTTTTGGTGTACCACGAGCTGAGTTGCGGCACGCTGTTGGCGGTTTGTGCATAAGCGCCATTGGCAAAAAAGCTTTGCGCTGCGGCTGGCGCGGCAGCATTGTTGCTGCCGGTAACGTTGCCGTAATACTGCAAACCGATCACATACGGAAACGCAGGCGAGCCGTCTTCGTTGATGGTCACGAAATAGGCATAGGTGCCGTTGGGAAATTCGGGCGTGACGGCAAACCGTCCGTTGTACTGATCCAGATCGCCCAGCCCTTCGACAAATTCGAAGTCCTCGATATAACGCCCCAGCGGAAACGTGTCAGAAATTTCCGGGCCAGCCTGGTTGGCTGCCAACGAAGCCGAAACGCCGGGATGATGCGCCAACGCCCAGTTTGGCAAAGTCGTGCGCTGATTGATGCTCCGCAAACGAAAGCCGGGTTTCAGGCGCCGGACGGTACTGTTGGGGTTCAGCGGCTCGCCGTATCCATACGGCCCGTAAATCGGATAGCCATCAAACGACCAACCCAAAATCGGCGAATGCTTCCAGGGCGCGGTTTTCTCGCGGTAATTGACGCCTGTGCGTCCGCTGTTGACCTTGACCAAATTGTCATCCAGTTGCGCCCGCAAACAGATCGGATGAATGTGATGATGATATTGTCCGTTGCCCGGCTGATGACCGAAGCATTTGTCAAAGGTTTGAAACTCTCCGTAATAGGCATTGCGTAACCAAATGCCATCGCCTTGTTGTCCTTGCGCCCAGGCAGTTGTGCCAACCGCCAGCCAGAAAACGAACAAACACCACAAGCTACGTTTTAGCGCGATTCTCATCGTTTCTCTCCAGGTTCGTGTTTCGTTACTACAGCGTTTGCGACGGCTGGGAGAGTACGCGCCGGATGTTAAGGCTTGATGTAAGGCGCTATCGGATTTGTAAAGATTCGGTTAAGCCAGTTGCGGGAGAAGGAAACGCGGAATGTAGCGGTGTGCGGGCAAGTGGGAGGGAAAACTAAAATGCCTGCAGAACAAACGCTGACCAGCAGCGAGTTGTCCTGCAGGCAAATTGGCAAACTTACAAATTGGCCAATCGTTTGTCGGCGTCGCCAAAACGATCCAGTTGTACACCCATCATATCCATCAGTGACAGATACAGGCTGCAGGCACGGCGGTTTTCGTTGCCCTTGTCCAGATAATCCAGAATGCGCCCCGTTTGCAGCGCACCGCTCGCTTTGCCCGCGAGCACAATCGGCAGATGGTCTGCGCTGTGCGCGTCGCCATCAAACAGGCTGGAAGCAAACATCAGCAATGAATTGTCGAGCAGCGACGTTCCGCCCTCGTCAATCGCCTTCAGTCGTTGCACCAGATAGGTGAACTGTTGCACGTGGTACTGATTCGTTTTCAGATACATCGCTTCGAATTCGGGCGCTTTGCCGTTGTGCGTCAGGTCCAGATGCAACGCGCCGCGTACGCCTTCGAGAAAGCGGAAGTTCATTTGCGACAGATCGTTATTGAGCATCAAGGTCGCCAGACGCGTTTTGTCCATCTGGAAGGCAAGCACAACCAAATCCAGCATCAGCTTCATGTGTTCGGGAATGTTTTGCGGAAGCTGTTCACCAGGACGCGCCAGGTTTGGTTGTTTCAACGTAGGCCGCCAACCTTCCAAACGTTCCTCTTTGGCGGCGTGGTCAATACGCTTTTCGATGTCCCGGATGGATTCCAGATATTCATCCAGCTTGCGGCGGTCGCTGGTGCTGACTTTTGGTTGCAACGAATGCGCTTCGGCCAGCACGGCGTCAAGAATGCTGCGGTCAAGCTGGCGACCTTTGCCATCGCCGACCAACTGGTCAAACGTGCGCGAAGGGTAAATCTCCTTGGTCGCCGGTTTGGTCGGCGAAACCCAGGAGATGTTCGAGCCATAAATCATCGAAAGCCCGTCTTCGAGCCGCAATTCGTTCGGTTCGATGCCCAGCACCAGACTCGGCACGGCAGTGCGATTGCCGATGCGTTGCGCCAAAATCTGATCGAAGCTGGTGCCGACGCGAATCTCTTTGGGATCCAAACTGACCGGCGCGCCCGAAAGCAAATTCATACGGCCTAGATGCGGACTGGTCGAGGTGAAGGCTTTCTGGTGATAGAGGCCGCGCAAAAACACGATGTCTTCGCTGATGGGTTTGAGCGGTTCGGCGGCTTTGCCAAATTCCATCGCCGCGCCGCTGCCTTTGGCCCACCAATGAATCGGCTCGACACCATTGGAAAAGAACACGTGCGCAAAACGAATCGGCGGTTTGTTGGAAATGACAGGCTTGCCGTCTTGCGCCAGCACGGGCAAGGATTCCAACCAGGGCAAGGCCAGCGCCACGCCTGCTCCGCGCAAAAAGTTTCGCCGTGAAGTTCTCATCATCTTCGTCACTGTCGTGCTCCTTGTGTTGTTGCCGCCGCATTGAGGGCGATCTTGTTCGTCGCCGGTTTTGCCGCCGGTTCTTCTTGCGCCAACCGATAGCGAAATTGTTTACTGGTCGCGATTTCGGTTGCCAATCGCGCAAAAGTCGCGTCACCGCCCGCATTGACCATGCGTTCGACCAGCAATTGATCTGACGCCAGCACGGTTCGCCCTAACGCGTAGCCCACCAGTTTGTGCGCAAGCGTTTTGCGCACTTGTGGTTCTTTGCCGCGAATGTAGGCCAGCAATCCGTCCACTCCGGCGATTTCGGTTTTGTCGGTCAGCGCGGCGCTGTCTTCAATCGGTTTGCCATCGGCGTATTTCTCGCGCCAACGTCCGGTCGGATCGTAATGCTCCAGCGAAAAGCCGAGCGGATCAATGCGCGTGTGGCAATTGGCACAGGTCGCATTGCGTTTGTGTTGTTCCAGTTTGGCTTTGAGCGAAAGCCCGCCAAAGAGTTTGTCATCCGCTGGCAATGAACCGGCATCCGCGGGCGGCGGCGGCACCGGCGTGCCCAGAATGCGCCGCAAAATCCAATCGCCGCGTTTGACCGGACTGGTGCGCAACGGCGCGGAAGTCACCGTCAGCACAGCTCCTAAACGCAACAAACCGC
>WBZQ01001287.1_pt1 | contig 17809 bp, 20 predicted proteins | sample 5204251 | NCBI WGS metagenome assembly WBZQ01 (sample SAMN12412402, study PRJNA552823) | activated sludge metagenome | isolation source: activated sludge from nitrification reactor of wastewater treatment plant... | place: USA: Virginia | collected 2017-09 | reverse complement strand
TCTCTCGCATCCGGAACCAGCCGGACTTCGTCTTGAAAGGAGGCGTCGTGAAACAGGGCTATCGTTTGATCGTGGTGGATAAAGACGGTGTGTTGGTGTCTGAATTCCAACTGACGGAGCAGGCGTTAGCCGCGCCGGAGGCGTTCGTCGCCGCACTCAGAGAATCGGTCGAAGCCATCGAAGAAGCGGAGCCGTGAGGGTTGAGGCAGCGTGATCGTCTGACGATACAAACCTGGGTCATTCTGCCGAACGCCTCATCTCACCCTTACAACCCTCCCCACCTGGCCTGCCCCCGATGGCTCTAGGTACCTGTTCGCCACTCGCGCGGGGGACACCTCGAACACAAGCCGCATGATGCCGTCCGCCTCGCAGGACCGGGCGCGATAGTAAACTATAATTTCCATGATCGCTTATAGCGCCTAATTGTGGTCAGCTATATTTTACCAATTGATATAATCTCAGATCCTGGTAAACTTCAACTTACCATGGCGAACCTTCTCTGGGGCAATGTCTATTATCAAGATCGCTTCGCGGGCGTGCTGCGCCAGGAACCGGGCGAACGGATTTCGTTTACCTACGATGAACATTATCTGGCGGGGCACCACCCCTCCATAGCCCATACGCTGCCCTTGAGGACGGACACCATTATCAGCCAGTCCGGACTACCGCCGTTTTTTGACAATCTGGTGGCCGAGGGCTGGCTCGAGGAAGCACAGACGCGGCTGTTGGGAAAACGTCGTGTCTCGCGCTTCGAGCTGCTGCTGGCCTTCGGCCAGGATTGCGCGGGCGCTGTCTCCATCATCGATCCCGATCCAGAACGCCGGGACGCCGCCCGACCGGACGATCCGATGGATATCGCCGTCATGTCGGGGAGAGCGTCGCTCTCCGGCATTCAGCCGAAACTGGCCCTGGTCCGCCGGGACGGACAATTCCGTCCCGCGCGAACGGATGAACTCAGCACCCATATCGCCAAGTTTCCCTCGTCGCGGCACGGCGACCTGACGGCCAACGAATATCTGACCACGAAGGCGCTGCAGGCGTTGCTGCCCGGTGACGACATTGTCGATCTGCGCATGGGCCACGTTGCCGGATTCGAAGAGCCGGCCCTGATCATCACACGCTTCGACCGAACCGACGACGGACAACGCATTCATTTCGAAGAATTCAATCAGCTGCTCGGCTATCCGTCCCACGCCAAATACGAAGGCAGTCACAAAAGCATGCCGGATTTCATCCGGCAGACGCCCGGTTGCCTGCCGGCCGAGATCTACCGGCTCTACTTGCGCATTCTTGCCGGCGTTCTCCTTGGGAATACCGATATGCACCTGAAAAATTTCGCGATGTTTCACACCGAGGCCGGACTGCGCCTGACACCAGCCTATGACGCGGTATCGGCGACGTTATACGGGTACAACACCATCGCGTTATCCATAGGCGGCAGCGCGCACATTCCCATCGGTGAGATGAAGCCACGAACGCTCATCCGTTTGGGTGAAGAGTTCGGGTTATCGAAGCAGGCCATTGCCATGGCCGCCGGCCAACTTGAAAAGCGGCAGACAGCGGCCAGGAACGCCATTGCCGAATGCACAACGGGCCCCGCGGAATTGCGGGATGCCATCAGTACCTTCATGGGAAAAAGATGGAACGGAACCTTCGCCTTGATTGGCAAAGCCTTGTCGAAGAAGCCGTAAAGCGGCGCAAGGAACAGAAATTGACGCAAAAGACATTGGCCGTCCTCGCGGGCGTCAGCGGGCCGACCGTGAATGCGTTTGAGCAGCAACGAACGAGCATTACGCTGGAATCGGCGTTGAAGATTTTCAGATGCCTCGGAATGGCCTAGCCCGCATTATTCATGACGGTTCGTCGCGAAAGCGCCGAGTCGCGTGGCGAGCCCGCCGGCCGAAGGCCCGTCGTAGCAGTGAATCGGCGATTGCAGCAGAAGTGCTCATGAATAATGCGGGCTAGGGGAGCAGAGCGGGCAGGCAGCGTGGAGATCGCTCAAGCGGTCTGGTATAGAATCACGTCTATCGCCAGCAACCGGGAGGCCCCATATGGAATACCTCATCGTCATCGAGCCAGACTTCGAAGCCGGAGGGTATGTCGTCTCCTGTCCGACCTTAAAAGGCTGTGTCTCTCAAGGCAAGACTGAAGAAGAAGCGCTGGAGAACATCGAAGATGCCATCAAGACCTATCTTCAAAGCATCGAGGATCTGAAACGCCTCAAGAAGTTGAGGGCCTCTCTCTAGAAAAACCCCTCGTGCGCCTTCCGCTTGACGACTCACAGCTCACGAGCGTTCCCTCGCCTGGGTGAATCGGCCGAGGCCGGAGTGCGCTTACTTCAGACCCAGTTGCCGCTTCGCGCGTGCCAGCGGCACCGTGGGTTTCCGGCCCTCCGCTTTTTCCGCTTTGCGGAGTTGCAGCAAGTCTTCCATTTCTTCCAGTCGCTCCTTCAGCAACACGAACTCTTCGTACGGCAACACCACAAACTGTTTTTTCCCATCCTTCACGAGAATCTCTGGATGCAGCGTGATCATGGCTTCTCCTCTCCAGCGATACGCTTCCCACGATGCATGACTCGATAGATGACCCGGCTTTCGCCTTCCACTGCAGCATAAAACCATATGCAAGCTTCTTATCACTAGCGAGGCTTGATGCGATCTCGCTAAGCCATTCAGGAGTAACCGCATCGCCTCCCATATCCAAAAATGCGGCTTTAAGATCATCAGCCAATGACTCCGGTTCATCCCCACTCGCGCGGGGAACACGAGCCACGGCGGACAGGTGGTCGACGTCGTGACTTTGACAAATGCGTCTCGCGGTGGGATACTGACGCCGTCACGCACGCTTGTACGACTGCTCGAAACTAGGTTTGGCGATGCCATCAGAGAGACATTCGGAGTCGATCCCGCAGCCCTCACCGCCTCAGAGGCCAACTACCTCGGACACTTCCGAGATGCTGACGCCCTCCGAACTCGACGAACTGCGTCGAGTCAGCAGAGAGAACGTCGCCTATCTTCAAAAGGCTTTTCCCGGCCTGAAGACAGTGCCGTAGCAGACCGGCCTGATTCGACTCAGGCTTCCTCCACCTCAGAGGCACCCCCTACAGATTTCGGCTCTCCGCAGCGAGACGCCCCCGAATCCATTCCAGCCGTGTCGCCCCCAAGGCGAGAGCGCCTTTCCCTGAAGCATCTCACCGATCTGGAGCGGCAAGGACAGGAGGTGGCTAACGCCTTCCTCGATGCCGTGGATCAGGCGGCCAAGAAACCACTGCCCACGCGCCCACGCATTCCTGTTGCCCCCATTCTTGGAGGGCCCTCAAAGACCCTGTCGAATATCGTCATTGATGTTCAGAAGGGGACTGGCAAGAAGCGGTTCATCCCCACTCGCGCGGGGAACACGATTCCTGTATAACCAACAACCCGAAAGGACTCGGTTCATCCCCACTCGCGCGGGGAACACACTAACGGCACAATCCTCCGATCCAATTCCATCGGTTCATCCCCACTCGCGCGGGGAACACCCAAGCTCATCAGGACTAAACTCCCACTCAATCGGTTCATCCCCACTCGCGCGGGGAACACTCTTCGCGCCACAGACGCGGCTCTTCTGGGGGCGGTTCATCCCCACTCGCGCGGGGCACACACACCCCGTATGTCAACTCATTTACGGCTAGCCGGTTCATCCCCACTCGCGCGGGGAACACAAACGGTGGGCTCCGGAGCAGGCCCTACCGGTCGGTTCATCCCCACTCGCGCGGGGAACACGCGTCACCCAAGACGAGGATCCGGCGAAGTTGCGGTTCATCCCCACTCGCGCGGGGAACACACAGCATCGCCCTCAGAGAGAAACTGCTCTTCCGGTTCATCCCCACTCGCGCGGGGAACACACAGGCACCCATTTGCACAGTACCGCATTCGCGCGGTTCATCCCCACTCGCGCGGGGAACACGCACGAGATCAGAAGTCGGCACGCGCATCAGTTCGGTTCATCCCCACTCGCGCGGGGAACACATGCTGCCAGCCGCAACCCCATGCGTCCCGCTCGGTTCATCCCCACTCGCGCGGGGAACACACCACGGACGACGGTTCCGATTCCGTCTCGCCCGGTTCATCCCCACTCGCGCGGGGAACACAAAGGCGAAGGGGTACGCGGAAGAACCGTTTCCGGTTCATCCCCACTCGCGCGGGGAACACATATACGGGATATTCAAATGGCCCTCCGTCATCGGTTCATCCCCACTCGCGCGGGGAACACGTGCTCAACGTCAACCCGAAGTCCTACAAATTCGGTTCATCCCCACTCGCGCGGGGAACACGTCCAGCGGTTTCCCGGTCTCTTTTTCTATGGCGGTTCATCCCCACTCGCGCGGGGAACACTTTCTGCTGTGGCGAGAGAGAACATGCTATTTCGGTTCATCCCCACTCGCGCGGGGAACACTGATACGCAATAGATCGGAACCCGGACGTAGCCGGTTCATCCCCACTCGCGCGGGGAACACGCGAATCGGCGGGCGTTCAACTCCCACATGCCGCGGTTCATCCCCACTCGCGCGGGGAACACGAGCGTCGCGATATTCGCGGCGGCGCCCCCGTCGGTTCATCCCCACTCGCGCGGGGAACACTCGCTTGATTAAGGTTCCGTATCCTGAAATTGCGGTTCATCCCCACTCGCGCGGGGAACACCGTGGCGTGGACGTTCCGGGCAAGAAGGAGGTACGGTTCATCCCCACTCGCGCGGGGAACACGACAGTGAATCCACTAGAGATTTCCTGTCTGGCGGTTCATCCCCACTCGCGCGGGGAACACCTCACCGCCTCACAAACCATCTACATCTGTGACGGTTCATCCCCACTCGCGCGGGGAACACAATTCCCACGTGGCACCTGCAAAATCAATGACCGGTTCATCCCCACTCGCGCGGGGAACACACTCCTATCGGATGTGTATTCATCACAGACAACGGTTCATCCCCACTCGCGCGGGGAACACCTAACCTTCGGGATCTCGCCAGCGACTACCAGCGGTTCATCCCCACTCGCGCGGGGAACACGGATTGGTCCGGCTCGGATACCTCGACCCCTGCGGTTCATCCCCACTCGCGCGGGGAACACACGGTGACGACGCGCATTAAAACCGACATCTCCGGTTCATCCCCACTCGCGCGGGGAACACGGTCATGCCATGACTGCGATGGATGTACGTAACGGTTCATCCCCACTCGCGCGGGGAACACACTTCCTACAAGAGATTGATGTAGCAGGACAATTTCTTGTCCCTAAAACCTACCGCTCAATTTCACTCTGTGGAGCCCTACGAGGAAGGCTGCGATTCCTGCGGCTCTCCCCCAGTTTCAGGCAGGAAACTGACAAGTTTTGCGCCATCCAGTTCCACCGGAATACGACGATTCGCGCCGAGCGTGACAAAATCAAATCCCGCTTCGTTGTTGCAACGCCACGCCATCACGGCGTTGCCTTCCCCGATTCCAGCTTCGACTTGGGTCCAAATATGCTCACGTACCTTGACCGAGTAGTTACCGACGTACACCCCAGCACGGATTTCCAGGAGCCAGACTGCCAGTCGCCCACGCAACCGTGGAGGAGCATTTTCAAGTACGATGACCAGCATCGCCGATGTTGTCCTGATTAGGGATAGCCGGAAGTACTTGCTCTTCGAACGGCGTAGGGCGAGGAATTTCGCCCGCAGCCAGCATCTCCTCAATGCCCGGGATGATGCGCTCTAAGAGCTTGGTTTCTCGAAATTTGTCGCGGCAGGCCAGGCGCACCTGCTGTTCGGCATTCGGAGGGTTCTTCGCGGCAATCCGAAATGCCAAGGGCACGACCGTCTCAAACTTGTAAATGTCTGCCACATCATAGACAAACGAGAGCGGCTTGCCGGTGTGAATAAAACCGATCGCCGGGGCATAACCTGCGGCCAATACTGCGGCTTCGGTGACGCCATACAGACAAGCGGTCGCGGCCGAGAGGCAACGGTTTGCGATATCGCCCTGGTCCCAGTCTTCGACATCGTAGTTCCGGGCCTTCCATTGCACGCCGGCTTGCGCCGCCACACGCTTGTACATCTCCCGAACACGAGCCCCCTCGATCCCTCGCAACTGCTCAACCGAGCGGCGTTGGGGTGGCTCCTCGCCAAATCGCAGCGCGTACATCTTACGCACGACTTTCAATCGCAATTCATCGTCGAGGGCAAGCTTCGCCTGATACAGCAGACGATCGGCCCGCGCACCACCCGGCTGCCCAGCAGAATAGAGCCGCACCCCCGCCTCTCCGATCCAGACCAACAAGGTGCCGACACGAGCTGCCAACGCACAGGCGGCGTGAGAGACCCGTGTGCCCGGCTCCAGCATCAAGCACACCACCCCGCCAACGGGAATATGTGTGCGCACGCCGTTCTTATCGACGACGACGAACGCTCCATCCAAGACATCCAGATGGCCGTACTCGATGTAGAGCACGGACAAACGCTCTTTAATCGGAATTGGTTTCAGCGGAGGCAGAATATCAGCCATGCAGTCGCTCCAAGACCACCCACATCACAGACGACGGACCAGCAACAGTCCACAGCCAAAGCCTTTGGCGGGGCCGACACCTTCTACTAGCGCAGCACTAAAGCGATGAGGATCTGTAATAGCCAGAATGCCGTCAAAATCGAGAGTGGACAACTCAATCCCTTTGAGACCTGATTGGCGCCAAGTCTGGTAACCATCAACTCTGATTGAGTCTTCGAGAAAGCTGCATCCAAGACGTTCCGCACGTGCCTGAAGCCAAGTCACACCAGCCTTGTGAACGATATCCGCTAGCGCTGGACGCTGATCCGTGGGAAGAGCATTCCAATTCAACTGACACTTTGCATCCATCACCACATCATGGCGCTTCCTGCGCTTATTCACCTCGGTCCTGCGAGTTACAACCGGGTTTACACGCAACTTAAAAGCAAGACGATCGCCCTCATTAAGAACTGGCCGATATGGCTTGCTCTCAATGTGCCACAAACCAGCACGATCTATAGGCTGTTGGCGGGAGAGCACATAAAATACCGGCACCGATCCTTTACGTTCCGCGCGAAAAAGGAATTCTGCTCGTTCTGTGCGGTCTTCTGGTGCCACGGTGAACAGCTTCCATAACGCTCGATGTTGGCCGTACAGGTCAAGCTCTCCCATTCCAACCAATTGTTTACAGCCAACATCCCCTCTGAGCGAGATACGAGAAAGCCAATTTGCAGACATTTCCATGCTAACCTTCCTACCTGAGATAAGCTTGGTGTTCTTCTCGTGTTGCGAACTGCCATCGCCGGCGAGAGGTTGAGGCGTCTCGTCTGGTGATGGTCTGTTCCGGGGATAAACCAGTTTCGGCATCGCTATCCCACACAAGCAAAGGCAAATCCTGCTGGATTCCCTGGCCACTCTTACGCCTTCCGCTTCCACCACCAGCTTCGACCAACTGCGACAGAACATTTTCAATAGACAGGTTGGCCAATACCGCTTCTATCGTTTCCCCTTGCTTGATCTCTGGGTGAAGTGGGAGCCCAAGGGGGCAGGACTTGCGACCCAGATAGAGGACAAAACGAGGTTCCAGTAAGGCCTGACGTAATTCACGCAACGTATGTGGGGCCTGTGATCGGGCCCATAGCGCAATGGCATAATAGACGTCTTGTCGATACTCTCGGCGGGAAAGGATTGTATTGAGATCGCTTTTAGGGCCGCGATTCAATTCATCCCGACGTGTAGCAAAGAACTGGCGGTTCCGGCCAGTTCCGGAAGAGGGCACTTGCACAGTGTGATAATCAGTGAGCGGTACACCAACGGCATCCACTTTGATCGCCATACCATAACCATCTGCTAAAGCGAGGTGATCCAACTCCCATTCAGAGCGTTGTGCTTCAGTCTGAGCAGTATCCGGCCGCCGTAACCCTAGTGCGGCAGCTACCAGCCCGACCACAGCAGATTTACTCGGCGTCATTGTTGAGGGCCGCGTCTCTCCTACCGCAATGTCACCCCACGCTGCTATCGGCCCGTACAGCTGAAACACGAGGTAGTCGTGCATTACACACCTCCGTTCCCAGCGGCAAAGTTAAGCAGCACTTGGAAGTCGCCTTCACCTTTCAGCGCGTTAATACTCTTACTCGGTAATGGTTGACCATTGTGATACACCTTATCCAGGTTCGTGCGCATCGTGTCGAGCGCCGATACGGCATTGACGAGCATACCTTCACCGTATTCGTTGACCGGTTTCATGAATGCCAATGAGAGCCCTCGCGGCTGACGGTTTCCTTTTTCGGCAAGCACGTAGGGTGCCCATGCCCGGTTAGCGAAGCTATTTTGCTTCCCGGTGGGGGCGACTGTGGCAGCAGCTTCAACTAAGGCTCTGATTGCGCTCTCCGTCAACCCAGCATCGCCGCCCAAATTTTCCCTCAACAAATCGCAGTCTATGCACACGTAGCTATAAAACAGCCCCGCTCCAAAGCCCTGTTCACCCATATGCGCAGAACCAGCATTTTCCTCGTGGGTGTTGAGATCATCCACTGCAGTAAAGAAGTCGTCCTCCACAGCAGCACGGTGGACAGTGATGGCGTGGGCGACCTGACAGGCGGCTTCGACGTTGAAATCTGGACTCGACGCAAGCATTCTCCCAAATAAGGCCAAGTCCGCAGTGCCCTGAGCCTCTTTCGCCTTGATGGCACTAAGTTGCTCCGCAGAGGGTGCCTTGCCGCTCTCGCGCAAACTCTGAATCAGCATGACCAGAGCCTCAATCTCCTTTTGCGAATAAAAGACAATCTGTTCGCTCTTGAGCGTTTCCTTGCTGACGTTGGATTTCTTTGTTTTTTTCTTGCCCTTATCCTTCGATTCCTCGTCCTCAGTTTCTCCATCACCACCCTTGCTTTTCTTGTCCACAAATTCCCCTGCGATCATCCATGCCCATTCCGACGCGTTCTTCTCGGATACTTTGCCATCCGACTCAGTTCTCGATACGCCGAGGTTCAACAGGTCAGTCAAGGCAACCCCGGTCAATAAGGCGTCCTTGATGCGAAGGCCAAGCTCCTTAGAGCGTATGCCCATTTGCTCATTGACCTTTTCATGGAAGACCTCCGAAATACGCCACGTGCGCTTGAGGCTCTGGGACGACACCCGCAGTCTCGGCACACCTCCCATCATCGCTGTCTTCGGCCTGTTGAGGTCATCACGATTGAGGCAAGCGGGCGGGTAGCTGGTTAAGAGATGCAATTGCAGAAAAGTTGTCATCGTGCATTCCCTCCGTTAAATACCGATTTAATTACAGTGGTGTCGCAGCGTAGTAATCGTAGGCCATTCGACGACGCGGATCGTTTGGGCGCTTTTCGTCCATCGGTGACCAGTGCCAGAGTGTCGCAGCAAGGTCTGACAAGTTCGCCTGATCGCCAAGCAAGGCAAGTGCTCGTCGCAATAGAGTATACAGCTCCTCTACTTCGTCGCAGGCGAGCACACGCCGCACCCGCAAGTCAGACATGGCAGCTTTATCGCCTCCGCTCTTGGGGTTGCCCATGCGGGTAGCAAGCGTCTCGGATGTTTCCGTCTTGACCCGTGCCGCCAATCCGGCGATAGCAGCGAGCTTAGGATAACGGTACTCCGCCACTCCATACCCTTCCCGCTGTAAAGAATGGAGCAGCCGGTGAAAAGCCGGGCTCAGCATCACCTCGGTGAGGCTGGCCGCCCGACGCAGGGCGGCACGTTCGCCTCGGTTTGACTCCAGTGCCTGCCACCACATCTTGAGAACATTAAAGGACGGATGGTCGGATTTGCCTTGGGGAAAGGGATTGTCTGGTTTCGTTGTGTGGCTCATGAACATCTCCTCATGAAATCAGGATTTTTGATGAACGGGCTGAGAGAGTCCAAGGAGTTGGCGCAGTTTCTTATCATTGAGCGCCTTCTTTAGGTCATTACGGGCTTTCGCTATCCGTCTTGGATCAGCGCCATCGAAATCCCCAACTTGAGCATAGTGGTCAAACACGGAGAATGCTGCCACACGGAGAGCTGCATGCCAGCTTTCCAGCACAGCTACCTCTCCTTTCGACATAGATAAGATGTCCCGCAAATGCCGAATGTGTTCGTAAAATGTTGATTCCGTTGAAGCCCAGAAATGGTTCTGAATAAAGGAGAGATCGCCACGATTATCGTCTTGCGCAAGCAAAACATCCTTGATTCGCCAGCGCAGGATCTGAGCAACCCAACTAGCCCCACGAACCAGCCGTTCCACCTGTCCTTTGAATACCTCATGCATTTCGCTCGGTACGGCAAGGATCGGCATAATGGCGTCATACCAACAACGAGCCTTCATATTGTCCATATCGAAACCAAATGCCCATAGTCGCGCGTCTTCTCGTACTACAGAACGGAACTGTTCGATGACCTTGGCAGGCCGACGCTCAAGGTTTCCGTCCATGCTGTTTTCCACAAGCCCAAGCCAATGTCGATAGCCGACACCGCCAGGTTGTGGATGCACCGGATTAGGGACACCGTCTTTCACATAATGCGGACTTAAGGGGTGTGCAAAGCCTTCATAGTTCACGCCATAATTTTTCGTAACAGCGTGGCGACACACTTTCCTGGCCTCTGCCCCGCAAAGATCACAGCAAGATGGCTTCTCAAGGTCTCGAATCTGTAGTCGGATACGCCTTGGCATACCCCAGAATTGTTGATCAGGATGAACATCGACAGGTCCAGTAGTTTTTGTTGGTGAAGCCGGTTCGCTCGTGCGCGTTCTCGCAAGCCAAGGAAAACGGTCTGCTTCACCAAACTTGTCTGGGTCAGCAGCGGCATAATAACGTGCGTCCATCAAAACATTTCGCCAACAAGTCTCCCAAAGGGTATCACCGAGCACCAGCGTACACAGCGGCCCTCCGCCACGTAGGCTAGTCCGATGTCCCTGGCCACCAGAAGGGGCATTAGTCTGGAGGGTGAAAAGTGCAGTTGCCGCACATAGCAAACACATCTGCTCTACTCGCCCACGTTTAATGAAGTGATCCGTGTTATCTTTTTGCGTCTTCTCCCCAGGGGCTTCGATTAAGAGGTCCGAAACATTCAGTTCCTTACTCAAATCAGAAGATGTCCAATCCTGCATGAATGCCGTCTTGCCCTGTATCTCGAAGGCTCGTTCCACTGTCGCAAAGCGCTCGCACAATGTCTTCGGCGATGGCGGTTTTTCTCGCCAATCCCACCATCCACTCTCACTGGGGGTGCAGGTGGTTTGCAGTAGCCCAATTAGAAACTGGACAAGCGCGCCGTCAAAATCAGGACGCGGAGAGGCAATCGCAACAATTGGGCTCTTGCCCTCCGTGAAATCGGTTATGCGCCAAGGTGCGACTTTTTCACGTGTCCCATCCTGTCGTTTGACCGGAATCCATGACTCATAGATCAGATTCATCACTCACTCCCTTGTCCACTGCCAAGCCAACGAGAGACGAGTACGTCACTCGCACCTCTTGATCCTCCTGGTTCCTTGCATAACCGCACCAGGCTTCACCATATCTCTCCAATGCAACGATCACGACATAGCGGCCTTCATCCGGCATAACCATTCTTGCTGTTGCCAGCCATGCGGCCATACGCTCGCTCTCTTTCGCAATCAATCGACACGGGATGCTCAATTCGGACAAGGCCCATTCCATACCAGTTGTGGTTTGTGCCCAAGGTCGGAGAATTCCGTCAACTAAGCATCCCAGACGGACTCGTACGGTTTTTTCACCAAGTCGAGTAGGCGCTTCGTCTTCGTCTTGCCATTGGAAACTCGTGGAACTATAGCCTTCGTCAAATGCCAATACATTACTGCGGGCAATTCCCTGGTCTGCACGGCAGACACCATCTACTTTCAGTGCGACATCCTTCAACCCTTCAGGCAACCCATCGAAAGCCGCCTCGTCATACACAGTTTCCAGCATGTCTCGCGCTTGCCTCGGTAAATCAAACCCTTCATGTTGCATAAGCCAGCGTGCGGTGAGCCAAAGCTTTCCGTGATCGGGATAGACTTTTCCCCCTTTCGGCAACAAGTCCCTCATCCATCCCTTCCCTGCATCTTCGACAGGCACAGGCATGAATACGCCTAGTCGTGCTCCGCCGCGTCCATCGGAAGCTCCCGGTTCGGCCAATCGATTTCCGTCAGCCCCGCGCAGATGCCGTTGTAACCGTCCGGCTCGTTGAACGATCAAGTCAATCGGCGCGAGGTCGGTCACCATATCATCGAAGTCTACGTCTAAGGATTGCTCGATAACTTGAGTGGCAATGACCAATTTCCCAGACCTTGCGGCAGCAGTGCTCTTGGGACCAAAAGCGGTATCGATTTCTTTACCGATCCGTAGGCGATCAACGAGAGCAAAGCGGGCATGAAACACGGTTGCCGGATATTCGGGATAGGTGGAATTCCAAGTCTTCCAGCTTTCCACCGCATCGGCCACAGTATTGCGCACCCATACAACACAGCGCCCTTGGATAAGAGCGTCGTGTAGCTGTTCCAAAACCTTTGGTTCCTCATGGAGTGCTTGCACACTGACTCGTCGGACACATTCTGATCGAGGTGCAAGTGGCTGTTCGACAAACCCGTTTACTGAAAATTGACATGCTAATGGATAGGCGGTTTCTTTCGGACGTGCAGCAGTGATTTCTGCCCCTTCCGCAAATGCTTTGATATAGCGGGCGCGCTGAGCCAATGGAAGCGTTGCCGACAGGAGGATAACAGAACCTCCCAATGCGGCATGAAATTGCAGCAGCCGAGAAAGCAGTTCGCCCATATAGGCATCACAGGCATGAACCTCATCTACAATCAGCACTTTGTCAGCCAGCCCTAATAACCGGATCGACTGATGTCGCCGAGGGAGCACCGCAAGTAAAGCTTGATCCAACGTTCCGACACCAAAATCTGCCAACAGGGCTTTCTTGCGGTTATCAGCCAACCACGCCGTACAGGATTGGGAGGCGGATTGTTCCTCGGTTGTTCCATACCCATGATCTCGACGATTCGCTTCTTCCAGTCGAAGCTTCAGCCGATCGGCAGAGTGTGCCAAAGCAAGCTGAGCATGTTCATCTGCAAAAAACCGCTTCCACCCCTCACCTCTCTTCACCCGGTCAAACATGGCATCCGCCGTGGCCATTGTAGGAAGACCGAGGTAGATACCTTGGCCCTCTCCGGCTGCCATCAACCGGGCCGCCAGTGTTAACGCGGCCTCAGTCTTTCCTGACCCTGTGAGATCTTCCAGCACAAACAGTTGTGGCCCGGCATGCATTTGAACCGTCTCGGCCCAAGCTTGTAGCGGCGTTGAGGAACTGATGTGAGGGAACAGCTTCCCGATTCCTGGAAAGTGAGCTGTGGTAGACCCTAACCCACTCTCAACGATGGCCTTTTGTGCGCCAGGCAATGCGATTGTGTTCCAGTACTCTGTTATGTCTACGTCTGGTTTGTGATAGGGAAACCAGCGTGTGTTTGAGCCCAACCAATCGGCGGTTACTGCAAGCCCTGAAAGCATCCAAGAGGCTTGCCTATACCGCTCCACTTGTCCCTCTAATAACGCTGTCCATTGAAAATCTTGTGACATCAACAGATTTTGTGTTTCGAGGATGAACTGTTTGACGTCGTTCCTCACATGAACAGGATAATGATCTCTCAGGAGCATCGCCGAATCCCCCTTTGAGAGGTTCTTGGGCGGCTTCCCATGATGACCAGTCACAGACGCTAACCAAGGCTGCAGGCATTGCCCGCTTCGTTTGGCTAAATCAGGTTGCCTGAGCCACTGGGACAAGTTTGCAAGCGTCAATTCATAGCCCAGAGTGTCATGGCGTTCTCCATACCGAGCCTTATCGGTTCGCCCATGTAGTATCTTCCACAAATCAGGCCGTAGAAATTGGAACCCGTCGCTGAACTTGCCTGCATCGTGGATAGCAAGCAGAAATATGATCCATTGTTGCAAAATTTCAGAACGAAGCCCTGACAACCGCTGCATCGTCCTGAGCCAACTTGGTTGTACAGTAAGCAATGCATGCCCACAGGCCGCCACATCCAAGCTGTGATACACCAGCGGATGCCAGGTCGTTGCGCCGACATATTTCTCGTCGGCTTTGCCCCAGTAGTGGAAGTAGTCAGCCTGCATGGTCACCCGCGCTGGATCTATCCGTTGTTGTGGACTATCGTGTTATCAATGCCGCACTTTCTTCATCCAACAATGCGAATCATTTACTCTTGGGCCTGATTACATATTCTTCAAGAACGTCTCAGGTGTGCCCGGCGCTTGGCGCCTGAGAATACAGACCACCAGCTTCTGTTCGTTTCTCTGGATTCCACTGGCTGGATGGTTCCCCGACGCTGATATCGCAGTCGGTTCAGCCACTGCATGCTTAACCGGTCTGAACAGTCCGCCCAGCGCCAACGCAATGAGTGCCTTACAGAGGTTGCGTCGATTCATGATTCGCGAGTTGCTCTCGCCCCTCCCCACTTCGTCCACATCTGCCACCACCAGCGCTCTTGGATTCGCTCAGCCGGGGTTACTCTTCTTCCTCTCCGTCATAAGCTGGCATCACCCTGCCGACCACATAGCAGGGCTCATCAGATTGGGCCTCCCCATCAGGCTGCGCCACAGGCACCGCGATGCATCGGCCCTGCTCGCTGAATCGCCGCACATCTGCTTCCGACAGCGCGAGGTATACATCTCGATCGCATTCATGACAATGCCGGACTCCTTCCTCTGCGGTCGGCTGGAGGCGGTGCCACAATCGAGGGCACTTGAACGAAAACCGGCATCTGATCTGCGTTTCTTCATTCCATGCCATGTTGTCCTCTGAACGGCCAACGCACTGTAGCAAGATTCGACAGAGCCGTCCCGCGCAAGAATCTGTCATTTCATCCTAGAGAAATGCCTAGGGCCTCTCTATTCGTGAAGCGTGCCTTGTGACACATCTCTCATGGGACCTTCCCCCTCAAACCATCCGCCATACGCCATCGGCTCTTCGTCGTAGCTCCGCCACCCTACCACTGCGGTGTGACATCCGGGGTCACAGGAGAAAAAAATAATCGTCTCTCGTCGTTCGTGAAGCGTATCTCGTGGAGGGGGGAAGACACGCGGCTTATCCGGACGAGCTTGAGTAACTCCTGCCGATCGGGCGCGGGCCGGTACGTCCGGCTGGAGGATGCGAAGTATGCAGAGGAAGATGCGGTGTTCCTCTTCCGCCGATCGTTTCAAATACCAGTATTTACCGGCGCAGTCCGTTGACAGATTCCCGCGTAACGATTACCGTACCGCCATCCTTTTGATCATCGAACGTCTTATACTCACCCATCCTCGCCGACCAAGGAGGTACGTATGGCCAAGACCACGTCGTCATCCAGCAGCAAACCGAAGGGCCTCTCCCTGCACATCGGCCTCAACGCCGTGAGCCCCGCCGCCTACGGTGGCTGGAGCGGCGACTTGGCGGCCTGTGAGTTCGATGCCAAGGACATGGCGGCGATCGCCGCTTCGCGCGGCATGAAATCCACCGTGCTGCTGACCAAGAAGGGGACACGCGCCAAAACCCTGGCGGCCATGCGCAAGGCCGCAAAGACACTGCGGAAAGGCGATCTCTTTTTTCTGACCTATTCGGGCCACGGGGGACAGGTCCCCGACGTCACCGGTGAGGAAGCGGACAAGCAGGACGAAACCTGGTGCCTGTACGACGGCCAACTGATCGACGATGAGTTGTACTTCGAATTGAGCCGCTTCGCGGCGGGCGTGCGCATTCTGGTGTTCTCCGACAGCTGCCATAGCGGCACTGTCACCCGCAACAGGCCCCCGCAATTCGATCCCAACACATCGGTCAGGCGCTCGAAGATGATGCCGATCTCCGTCGGCCTCCGCACTTATCGCGAGCACCAGCAATTTTACGACACCTTGCAGAACAACGTCGCCAAAGCGGCCGGCAAGGCTTCTGTGGTAGATCCGGATAGCGTGCTCGCCCAACTGGCCGTGAGTCCGCGCTTGACGGCTATCGCGAAAGACTTCAAGGCTTCGGTGCTTCTCATCTCAGGCTGCCAGGATAACCAGACCTCCATGGACGGCGAGCAGAACGGCGCGTTCACCGAACAGGTGCTGAGGGTCTGGAACCATGGAAACTACAGCGGGAACTACGCCAAGTTTCACGCCGCCATCAAGGCGGGATTGCCGGCCAGCCAGACACCGAATCTCTTTACCCTCGGGGCGGCCGCGCGTTTCGTGCGCCAGCGACCCTTCACGGTGTGACGACCATGACCGACAGGAGGGTAGGGTCATGAAGATGACGCGGCTTCTCGGCATGGGAGTGATGGTCATGGCGCTGGTCATGTCCGACGCCCTTGAAGCGGCGGACCTGACCGGCGCATGGAAAGGCCTGCTCAGCAGTGCCGACGGCAGCCAGGCCGAAGTGCAGATCGACTTCAGTCCGCAGGGCTTTCCCCTCTACTCGTACACCAACAACAAGGGGCTGACGCGGCAAGTGGAGCTGTCGCAGGTCGGACAAACGGTGGAATACGTTCCGCCGGGAGGCGGCGTGCAACGAATGGTCGTGGAACGTGTAGAGAAAGGACCGGGACGATTGACGGTCGGGATCAGCGGCTCCTTCGAGCGGGCGAGCCAGGGCTATCTGAACCAGCAGCAGGAAGCCGCCCTCTTCGAATATACCCTCGTTCCCGGCGGTCTGAAGATGCGGGTGACCACCAGTTCGACCTCGCACTTCGGCGACAAGGACTTGATGGTCGGAGGCGATCCGGACGCCGTCGTCGCGGAGGGGGTCCTGCAGAAGTTGCGTTGAGGCGGGCGCTGGAGAACGGTCGACCGCCTGCGTGACCGGAAGGGCGTGCGGTTCGGCGCCCCTCCGGACATACAGGTAGGCGCCATCATCGGACGGCGGTGATGCAGGAACGAAACCGGATCAGCGGCCCTTCTTCGCGTTTTTTTCCGCGCGTTTTTCCATCATCGTCTTCGCCGGCTTCTTCTTCGTCGCCTTTTTCTGCTGCATGCCCTTCGCCATACCCAGCCTCCCGTGTTAAATGAATACGCCCCGTGGATGTCGGGGATGCACGTTCTTACACGCAATCCGGCAAAAAAGGAATAGGCGCACTCTCATGGCAGTGCCATCTCCCGTCTCTTTCTCCGACTCGCTCACTCCGGCGAGACGCACCGCCTTCTATGAACGGCATACGCGCATCGCAGTGGCGATGATCCTGCTCGTGTTCCTGCTCCCGTTCTTCGGCGTCTATGTGCGCGGGTTAATCGGCGCCGCGGCGGGCGTGATGATTTCAGTCGTGTGTTATTACCTCACGCCCTACCTGGTGCTCAAACTCGGCGGACAGGCAGACCGATAGCAGGCTGTTGATACAGTCCGCCAGCGGCGTTCTCGCAGGACACTGCCGCCTCACCGTCTCGGCGGCGTTCACCAACGTGACGCGCGTGATTCCGCGCGTCGTGAACCTCACAGGCTCACCCTACCGCTACGGGACAAGAGCCTGTCTTGGCAGGCTCGGGGAGGGTGCGCAAGAATGTACGCCTCGCCTCTTCGCATGGCTGCGGCCTTGCTGAACGGCCTTGCTTAACTGCCTGCGGGGCATTTCGGTTCTGTCTTCGTGTATAGGAGCACTTCATTTCGGGGGTCGTCATACCGTTTGGCAACACATTGCTAGGAGGCACCTGGATACACCGGCCTGGACGGCTGCAGAAATTCTGTCTTTGCTATTCCGATCAACCGACCTGCCATACAATACCTGCTGTACGTGAGCTGGTTCACGACAGGAGGGATCTGGAATGTTTCTGCCCGCGCGATTATTCGGTTC
>WBZQ01001286.1_pt1 | contig 17818 bp, 18 predicted proteins | sample 5204251 | NCBI WGS metagenome assembly WBZQ01 (sample SAMN12412402, study PRJNA552823) | activated sludge metagenome | isolation source: activated sludge from nitrification reactor of wastewater treatment plant... | place: USA: Virginia | collected 2017-09 | reverse complement strand
CGCAACGCGCGCAATGTCCACTCACGGAAGCTCCATCCGCCGTGGGCGCCGATCAGTTGAAAGAACTCCGCATCAAGCTGGATCTCGTCGAATAGGGAGAGTCTCCGCCTCATGGCCGGCAATACGTTGGGCCGAGTGTTCACCGTCACATCATTCGGCGAGAGCCACGGGCCGGCGATCGGCTGCGTGGTGGATGGTTGTCCGCCGGGCCTCGCCCTATCCGCCGAAGACATTCAGCAGGACCTCGACCGCCGCAAGCCCGGTACGTCCCGTCATGTCACCCAACGGCAGGAATCCGATACCGTTGAGATTATTTCCGGGGTGTTCGAGGGCAAGACGACCGGTACGCCCATCGCCCTCCTGATCCGGAACGAAGATCAGCGCAGCCGGGACTACGGCAACCTCATCGACACCTTCCGCCCGGGCCATGCAGACTATACCTATTGGCAGAAGTACGGCATTCGCGATCATCGCGGCGGGGGACGCTCTTCGGCGCGTGAAACCGCAGTGCGCGTGGCAGCGGCTGCGATTGCCAGGAAGTGGTTGCGGGAGACACAGGGCGTCGTCATTCGCGGCTATCTGAGTCAGCTTGGGTCCATCGAAGTGCCGTTTCAGAGCTGGGATATGGTTCGAACAAACCCCTTCTTTGCCGCTGATGCTTCGGTCGTGGGCAAACTCGAATCCTTCATGGATGATCTGCGGAAAGCCGGAGATTCCGTCGGTGCGAAGATTACAACCGTGGCTGAGCATGTGCCGGTCGGGTGGGGCGCCCCGGTCTATGCAAAGCTGGATGCCGATCTGGCCGGCGCCATGATGAGCATCAATGCGGTGAAAGCGGTTGAAATCGGTTCTGGCTTTGCCTCCGTCGCGCAGCGGGGTTCTGAACATGGCGACGAACTGACTCCCGAAGGGTTTGTCACGAATCACGCGGGTGGCATTCTCGGCGGCATCTCTACCGGGCAGGATGTGGTGGTGACCATCGCCATCAAGCCGACATCGAGCATTCGAGTCCCGCGCCGTTCGATTGATAAGGCCGGCAATGCCGTCACGGTAGAGACCAACGGCCGCCATGATCCCTGCGTCGGCATCCGCGCGACGCCCATTGCAGAAGCCATGATGGCCCTTGTGCTCATGGATCATGCCCTCCTACATCGTGCCCAGAACGCTGATGTGAAGACGGCGACTCCGAAGATTGCCGGCTCGATAAAAAAATCCGCTCCCTCTGCGAACAAGCAATCGTCCTCGAAGACCAATTCAGATCCTGCCGAAGCGTAGGCCTTCTACGCGTGACGAATCTTTCCGATTCCCTGCTCATGACGAAGCGAGGCAGTAATCTGCGATGACGTGGCATGTGCGGTTGGCGAGTATCGGGCAGTATATGATTGAATGTTCCGAACGGGCGCGTTTGTCCGGGGAATGATCGGCTGAACAAATTTCTGGGCACTCAAGAGGGACGTAGTCGCATGATCGAAATTTATACAGATGGTGCTTGTAGCGGAAATCCCGGGCCTGGCGGCTGGGGAGTTTTGCTGCGTATTGGCGATGCGGAAACGGAGCTCTGTGGCGGGGAGCCGGCGACGACGAACAACCGCATGGAGTTGCTCGCAGTCATTGAGGCGCTGCAGTCGCTTGCCCAACCTGTGACGGCACGGGTCTATACCGATTCGCAGTATGTGCAAAAGGGCATCAGCGAATGGATTCATAGCTGGAAGCGCCGTGGTTGGAAAACGGCCGGCAAAGAACCGGTGAAGAATGAAGATTTGTGGCGTCGCCTGGACTCCCTAGCCTCCGGCCACACGATTGAATGGCATTGGGTCAGAGGCCACAACGGTCATCCGGAAAATGAACGGGTGGATGCATTGGCTCGTGCCGGGCTGGAGCAGTCGCGTCGTCTTGGAAAGCCGGTCAATCGGCCTACCTCCGTCCCGGTACCGGCTGCGGTGACGCAGACCCGTCCTGCGGTCGCCTCCCGTCCGATTCTCGATATCCAGCATGCAACGGTTTATCGGGGTGACAACCGTGTTTTTTCGGATTTTTCCTTTGCTCTTCAGCAAGGGGAGCATGCGGCGATCGTCGGTCCCAACGGGGCTGGCAAGTCCACGCTGCTCAAACTGTTGTCTGGGGAAGTCCACCCCTTGGCATTGGATGACACCAAGGTCAGTTTGTTCGGCGAAGAGCGGTGGAATGTATGGGATGTTCGCAAGCAGCTGGGGATGGTATCGCACGACCTGCAGCGGGACTATCTGATCTGTGCGGAAGGGCTGAACGTCATTCTGTCAGGCTTCTATGCCAGCAACGACACCTATGACCATCAAACATTCAGCCAGGAGCAAATTGCTCGCGCCCAGGAGGTCATGCGTGAACTGGGGATTGCGTCGTTGGCCGGCCGTACCTTTGGGCATCTTTCCACCGGTGAACAGCGACGGTTTCTTCTTGGGCGCGCGCTGGTGCATGATCCATCCGTGCTCGTGCTGGATGAGCCGACGAGCGGGCTCGACCTGAAGGCTTGTTTCCAGTATCTCGATCTCCTCCGCGCACAAATCCGCAAGGGAAAGACGATCCTGCTGGTGACACATCATCTCCACGAGATTCCGCCCGAGATTGAGCGAGTGGTGTTGCTCAAGGGAGGCGAAATAGTCGCCGACGGAGCAAAGGTCAATCTCCTCACGGATGTGAACCTCAGCCGCCTCTTTGACCAGCCAGTGACTCTGGTGCGAGCCAATGGCTGGTATCAGGCCGTGTCTGCCTAGCAGGTTGGCGGAAAAGTCCGCTGTCGGCTGGTCGATTATCCCCCTCCCAACATCACCGTAAACGTGAGGTTCGTATCGATACGACGGACCTTGACGCTGACTTGTTGCCCGGGGGTGGTTCGTTCGATCAAGTAGTTCTTCAAATGCGCCGCATCCTGAATGTCGGTGTCATCCACGGCGATAATAATGTCGTGCTTCTGAATACCGGCGGACTTGGCCGGTTCCATCACGTCCTTGACGGCCATCCGCCACCGGGTGCCGTCCTTCACCGCGACCATGTGAATGCCCATCTTTGAGAAGGTCAACGGTTTGCCGTCCAGCGCGGCGGTCACGATTCGTTCCGCCAGCAGGGCCGGAATCGCAAAGGCCATACGGCTGCAGTGGGCGGTGGAATCGTCGCGCTCCGTTTGAATGATGGCGTGCATGATACCGACCACCTCGCCCTTGGCATTGAAGAGGCCGCCGCCGGAGTTGCCGCTGCAGGCGGCCACGTCGGCTTGAATAAGTCTCGTATCCACGGTTTGGAGGAACGTGTTCGTATTGCCGAGGTGTCCGAAGGACATGGTCGGGCCCCAGCCCATGGGATACCCCACGGTGAAGACGTCCTGGCCCGGCTGCACGTCGCCGGGGGCAAACGGGACCGTGGCGCGCAACTTCGCGCGATGCGCTTCGGCGACGCGATAGACGACGACGTCCATGAACGCGCTATCGCCGACGAGGTCGGCCGGAATCTCATGGAGGTCGGTCGTCAGAATGTGGATCTGTTTCTGAATGACGGTGCCGGTGGTGACATCCTGTTTTTCGGCCGCGTGGCGGGCGGTGACAATGTAGCCGTCGCGCAGGTGAAAGCCTGTGCCACGCACCAGAATTTTCCCCGGTTTGTCCGGGGTGCGCTGGTCCTGCGTATCTTCCAGGACGCCGATGGTAGCCAGTTTGGCCTGATCCAGAGCCGTCGCATCAAAGGCTGCGGCCCGGGTGGCGAAGAGGCCTGCCAGGAACGAAATGGCGGCGATCGTCAGAACTGCATAACGCACAAGCTGCTGTGAGGAGTGGAGTGGGGAGCGTGACATACAGACTTTTCCTTTCGTGTGGATGCCGTCAGCTCTGAGCAGTATAAACTAGCGCCGGGGCCGGATGAAATGTGGTTGTGACGATGCGCGATGGTATCAGGGGTTGAGCTGGGCTATACTGATCAAATGATGAAAATACTCCAGTGTCTGATGGTCGGGATTGCGGTTGTGGTCTCCGGTTGCGCGACGTCGGTGATCCCGGAGTCGCTGGAACCGCAGGTCGATAAGACGGTGACGTTCAGTCAAATCGTGGAGTCACCCGACACCTATCGAGGAAAAGTCATCGCCGTGGGCGGTGAAATTTTGAAGGCGAAGGCATTGAAGGGCGGTACACAGCTGGAAGTGTTGCAGCTTCCTTTGGATGACGACCAGGAACCGGTGACCGACCGGATGGAATCCAAAGGCCGGTTCCTCGCGCTCCAGAAGGAGTTTCTCGATCCGGCAACCATTGCCGAAGGAACGAGGGTCACGATCGTCGGGGAGATCACGGGGGCGTCGGTCGAAAAAATGGATGAGGCCGACTATCGCTTTCCCACGCTGGACGTCAAACATCTCCATCGCTGGGATGCCAGGCGGGTGGATGATCGCCGTTCGCCAGGGCCCTGGTGGAACGTGTTCGGTGGCGTCGGGTTCGGCGGTGGGGGCAGCCACAGCGGCGGCGGCATCAGCATCGGGTTCTAACTTCCTCCAGGCTACTTTTTTCTGAATCCCAAGAACGTTCCGGCTGCGGCTGCACCGGCCGACGGCAGGTAACCGGTCAAGAAGTGTTTCACGCCTTCGGCGCCATGTTGGAGCGCCGTGAGGTTGTGACTTACCTGCCGTTCGAGCGCGTTCCAGTCGGTCGTCCACCAGCCTGCATTTTTTAACAATGCAATGCCGGCAATGGCCAGCGCTCCCATCACCACCACCAGTTTGACGAAACGACGAAACGCCCAGCCGATAAAAAATCCTGCAATATAACTGCCGCCGAATCGTGCCACCGCGGGAGAGGCCATATCGGAAATCCAGCCTGCCGTGCCGGCCAGTGTTGCCATGCCGGCGGCCATGACTGTTTTGGCTTTCCATGGCGGGTCGCTGATTAAGGTAGCCGGCGCATCATCGGAGGGCTTGGTGGTAAACAGGTCGAAGAGGCTCATGGTCGTCATTCCCGGGAACGTTGAGGGTTAAGAGCGTCCGCCGGCAAAGGTGTCGCAGACATTGGGATCGCCGGATTGCAGGCCGCGTCGCAACCACGTGACCCGTTGCTCCGATGAGCCGTGCGTCCAGCTCTCCGGTTGCACATGGCCCTGTCCCATGTGCTGAAGCCGATCGTCGCCGATGGCCGCAGCGGCGTGGAGGCCTTCCTCGAAATCACCGGCCTCAATGAGATTCCGATTGCGCTGGGCATGGTACCCCCCACACGCCTGCAAAACAATCGGCCTGCAGAGTGTTTCCTGCTTCGAGCGCCGCGTCGCGCGCGAACACCTCGTAGAACCCTGTAAATACTGGTATTTCTCCTCCTGCCCCAGTTGACAGGATCATACCTAACACGTAGTCTGTCGCCACACGACATTCACCCATCAACGTCTACGCCATGGCGACGACGACCATCTACCTGTCCTCTACCTATGAAGATCTAAAAGACTATCGTCGCGTCGTGTTCGAGGCGCTGCGTAAAAGCGGATATGACGTCATCGCGATGGAGGACTATGTCGCGACGGACCAGCGGCCCGTCGACAAATGCCTCAAGGATGTGGAGCGGGCCAATCTGTATGTCGGGTTGTTCGCCTTTCGCTATGGCTATCTCCCCCCTTCGCACCACAACAACCCCGACAACTTGTCGATCACCGAGTTGGAATTCAGACATGCACTCGCGCTCAAGAAGCCCTGTTTGACGTTTGTGGTGGATGAGCACACCTCCTGGCCCCGCCTGTTCGATGACGCGCGCACGTCGGCGGACAAAGGCGAACGCATCACGGCGTTACGCCAGTACTTGCTCACGGAGAAGCTGGCCAGCCCGTTTTCTCAACCGCATGAACTCGCCGCCCTTGTGCTCGCCGCGGTCGCGAATCATCTGGCGAACAAACCGGAATCACTGGGTGCCAAAGAACCAGCCCCGTCGGCTGTCACCTGGGATATCGAGAAGCAGGGCTCCCCCTATCCAGGGTTGCTGCATTTCACGCGCAAGTACGCCCCCGTTTTCTTCGGACGGGACGCAGAGGTGCGGGAGATCCTGGATCGCATGCGACTGCCGGAGGGGCGGTTCATCATCGTGAGCGGGGACTCCGGCGCGGGCAAGTCGTCCGTGATCGATGCGGGAGTATTGCCGCGCATCGAACAATCCGGCCTGACCGACAGCACACAAGCGCTATGTCTCCGGTTGTTGCCTAGCCAAGGTCACGATCCATTCAGCGCGCTCATGGGGGTCTTGAATCCCTTTGCCACTCAGGCCGGACTGAAACCTGACGTGGTTGCGAATGAACTCATTCAGTCGCCGGATCGTCTCAGTCGGTACGTCCGTAAGATTCTGTCAGAGGGCACCGATCGCCATGCGTTGGTGCTGTTTCTGGATCAAATGGAGGAATTATTTACGACTCACAGTCCTGCTGAATCCAGGAAGTTCCTGCAGGCCCTCTATCAGGCAGCGGAGGACGGCCACTTGTGGGTCCTGGCGACCATCCGCAGCGACCATTTACACCATTGCCATGCCCATCCGGAGATGCTGCGGGTCTTGCGCGGTCCTGGTCACTATCCCCTGGGCCCGATCGAACCCTTCCTGCTGTCCGATCTGATCGCGAAGCCAGCCCGCTGTGCCGGTCTGAGCATCAGCGACCACTTGGTCCGCCGTCTCGTCCACGAGACCCTGACGAAGGTGGATGACGCCGCCACGCCGGATCAGAGTAACTTGCCGCTCCTCGCCTTCGTGCTCGATGAGCTTTTCAAGGGGCGGTCGAATCATGAATTGAGCGAAGATGTGTATAAGCAGATGAAGGGGGTCGCCGGCGCGATCGCGCAGCACGCTGCCCAGGTGGAAGCCGATCTCGATCGCACGCAAGGAGCCAAGGCAAACGTCCTGCTGACCAAGCTCTTTGAGTCCCTGGTTATCATGAACACCGAAGGTTTGCCCACTCGCCGTCACCCGCTGCGCCGAGAGGTTCGACAGGAGATGAACGAGTTGGTCAACGTGCTGGTGGGGGCACGGTTGCTGCGTACAGAAGGCGAGGGACCACGCGCCACGGTGTCGATCAGCCATGAAAGACTCTTCGAGGCCTGGCCCTCGTTGAAGGATTATGTCACGAAGAACAAGAAGCAGCTCATGGACCGGACGCTCCTGGAGCGACGCGCCCGGAAGTGGGTTGAGACGGACAGGCCGTGGTTCGATGGATTGGCATCCGGCCGGGAATACCGAGATTTTTGCCGAACAGGAGTCACTCTCACGCAAGAGATGAAGGAGTACCTCCGTGCCAGCCGCCGCGCGCGATGGCTACAAATGGGCGTGATCGGGATGGTGATCGTTTCATTGGGAGGGATCGGCACCTGGTTATGGAAGGAAGGGCAGCAAGGCTTGACGGTCGAACAGGCAATTCTGCGAGTAGCTTCCAAGATGACGAGCATTCATGTGGTCCCGGACATGCAGCCAGTGGCCGGCGGGACGTTTCGCCAAGGCGATACCCATGGTCGAGGGAGCGCAGGCGAGAAGCCCGTGCATGAGGTGACGATCAAACCGTTTGCGATTGGGAAATTTGAGGTGACCTTCGACGAATACGACCGCTTCGCCCTTGCGACGGAGCGGCTGCCGTTGCCCCATGATCAGGGATGGGGGCGTGGCCGCCGGCCGGTCATCAACGTGTCGTGGGACGATGCGAAGGCCTATGCCAAGTGGCTTTCCCAAGCGACCGGCAAGAGCTATCGACTTCCGACGGAATCGGAGTGGGAATATGCAGCGCGAAGCATAGCCAAGAACAACGATGACATCTGGGCCGGCACATCCAAGGAGGAAGAATTAGACCAGTATGCGGTGTTCCGAGCAGATCGCACGGCCCTAGTGGGTGAAAAGACGCCCAACAGGATCGGCCTGTATCACATGAGCGGGAATGCGTTCGAATGGGTCGAGGATTGTTGGTATGACAACTACACCGGTGCGCCGACGGATGGATCATCATGGGGTGAAGCCGACGGTTCTTTCCTGCCTTTGGGTGAAGCACCACCAAGTAGGTTCGAGGGGCGTACAGCTCAGTCTGGTGGAGAGTGCGGCCAGCGTGTGATCCGCGGCGGTTCCTGGAGCGACTTTCCGGTGTACATGCGTGCTTCGTACCGGCACTGGAACTACGCCGACAGCCGGTACAACACCGGCATCGGTTTCCGTCTTGCCCAGGACACCCCCTAACCCTGTGCGCTTTGTGCTGTGACCCTTTGCCTCTGGTGCCGAGGAGTTTCCGATTTCTTACATGATTTCTTGAATGATTGTGTGGATGGCTGATGGCTGCCAGCATTCCTCAAGCCGTGCAATCGTGCCATGAGCTGCTTCTGTGGCTGGTTCCGCAGCTCGACAAATTTCCACGAGTGCGGCGATTTACGTTGGGTGAACGAATAGAGGTCGGGTTGCTCGATGTGCTGGAGCTGTTGGTGGAAGCGGCTTATACACGCAATAAGGACGCTCCGTTGCAGCGCGCGAATCTCCGGCTGGAGGTCGTGCGCCACCTGCACCGCATTATTTTATGACCGGCTATTGGCAAAGGTGTCGCAGGCATTGGGATCGCCGGATTGCAGGCCGCGTCGCAACCACGTGACCCGTTGCTCCGATGAGCCGTGCGTCCAGCTCTCCGGTTGCACATGGCCCTGTCCCATGTTCTGAAGTCGATCGTCGCCGATGGCCGCAGCGGCGTGGAGGCCTTCCTCGAAATCACCGGCCTCAATGAGATTCCGATTGCGCCGGGCATGGTACCCCCACACGCCTGCAAAACAATCGGCCTGCAGCTCCATGCGGACCGACAGCGCATTGCGCTCGGCGGTTGACCCGCGTTGTTGGAGCCGGGTGACCTTGTCGGCGATGCCGAGAAGATTCTGGACGTGGTGCCCGATCTCGTGCGCAATGACATAGGCCTGGGCGAAGTCACCCGGCGCGCCCAGCCGCTGTGCCATCTCCTGAAAAAACGAGAGATCCAGATAGACCTTGTGATCGCCGGGGCAATAGAAGGGGCCCACGGCGGATGAGGCCGTGCCGCATGCGGATCGCACGGCGCCTGTGAAGAGCACCAGCTGCGGGTCTTCGTAAGCGCTGCCCATTCGCGGAAGGAGGGCCCGCCAGGTATCTTCCGTGTCTGCCAGTACCACGGAGGCGAATTTGCCCAGGCTGTCGCTCGGTGCGCCGGTCGGTCCTGGACGGTCTGGCTCAGACGGAGCAGTGATTTCCTGGACGCCGGTAAGGAGGTTGAGCAGGGTGAGCGGGTTGGTCCCTGTCAGAAAGCTTACGGCCAGGACCAGGACGAGGCCCCCCAACCCGATGCCCGCGCCGGACCGGGCAGCACCCATTCCGCGACGATCTTCAATGTTCTGACTCTCCCGCTGGCCTTCCCATCGCATGGTTGGACTCCTTCGTTGAGCGTCAGGGCTGACAGTCGTCTGGTGATAAGAAGATAGGGCCAACCGATGGAACCACATTTAGCCCAGTTGAGCAAGACTCGCCGGGCACTTCGCCTGCCGCATCGTCCACTGCAGCTGGGGAATGTCAGGAAAGCAGTGGTGGTGGGGAGGCATGGCGTCTCAGATTGACACATGCAATTGGACATTTCGGTACAGTCTCATTTCCCGCATCTTCTGACTAGACAGGCTCGGGACCGCTTCGTTAGACTTCAAGAATGTTGTCGCCTCTCACCAGAGATCATCGTCATGACACGTCCCGGGCGTGGCTGTGTTCATTGGCGCTGATCGGGTTGTTTAGTCTTCCCGGGTGTCAGCAGGCCCCGGGTACGCCACTGCCGCCGACCTTGAAGCCGAGCCTGGCTTGGCCGGAATGTCCAAAGATCGGCGGAATGTATGAACTGCAAGGTGAAGCCCTGCCCGGTTCAATGAATTTTTATCGGAACCGCGAGAACAAGCTCACTCTGAATGCCATGTTGGGAGTGGCCGCGCCTGCGGATCTTGCGCAGGAGTCGGTGCGGGTCGAGTTGGTGCATGACGACACGCTGGAGTTGGTCAATCGATATGATGGGGCCATCACCGCGCACCAATTGGATCTGCAGCCGGAAGATCGCGTGGTGTGTGACCACAACCGGATCCGGATTCACCGGACTCGCGCGGAAGGCGGCGTGGCCGAGGAACCGCTCCGGAATATCTCTGAATTCGCGCAGGAGTTGACCGTGGAAGGGGACGGAAGCCTGCTGGTCAAAACCCGCATCATCAACCAGAGCAAGTCTGCATTTTTCAGCACCCCGATTCCTCCCGAGGAATATGCTGCCCGCTTCAGGCGACTCGACTAATCGTTACACAGTGTCCGGTCTCTTCGTCACCATTCAATCTTCGGACCCATGTCTGCTTCATTCTGCGCGATCTGTGCAGCCGCTCGCGGCATGACGGTACGTGATGCCCTGCAGAGTACCCCATGGCGATGACCGTGCGCCCTGTCCTTCGCACCCTAGCGTTCTACAAACCCTATGATGTGCTGCCCTGTTTTACCGATCCCGACGGGCGCCCGACGCTGAGCGGGTACATCGATGTTCCCGGGGTCTATGCGGCTGGACGATTAGATCGAGACAGCGAAGGACTGCTGCTGTTGACCGCGGATGGTACGTTGGCGCATCACATCACCGACCCCCGGCATTTGCTTCCCAAGACTTACCTTGTGCAAGTTGAGCGTGTTCCCGATGCGACGGCGTTGGAGCGCCTTCGGACCGGCGTGGTCCTCGGAGGGACGCTTACGCGGCCCGCACAGGCGCGCCTGCTGGCCGAGCCGCCTCATTTGCCTGATCGGCCGGTCCCCATTCGATTTCGAAAGCAGGTACCCACGGCCTGGCTGGAACTCACCTTACGTGAGGGGATGAACCGGCAGGTGCGACGGATGACTGCGGCGGTCGGTCATCCGACCTTGCGACTGGTACGGATTGCGATTGGCCCGATCACACTAGGCGATCTTCATCCGGGGCAGTGGCGGGACCTCACCAAGCAGGAAGTGGCCGATATCTTCCATTCGGCTTAAGATATGGACGCCTCCTGCCAGGGCGATCTCAACAGTGAATGCCCAGGCACTGCCGACGCGCGCACCATCGTGAGGGATGAGGGAGAAAGAGGCTATGACACCCTGTGATCGAAGAATGTTTGGTTTGTGCGGTCTGTTCGTAGGGCTGGTGGCTCTGATTCCGGCCTCGCATGCCGGCGACAACCTCATCATCAAACCGAGTCGGTATTCTGTGTCCGAGACCATCGATCGGATCGAGCAGGCGGTCACCGGAAAAGGCATGAAATTGTTTGCTCGCATCAACCATGCACAGGAGGCAAAGCAGGTTGGTTTAGACATGCCGCCCACCGAGTTGTTGATCTTCGGCAACCCCAAGGGCGGCACGGCGCTGATGCTGGCCTCGCCGACCGTGGCGATCGATCTACCGATGAAGGCCTTGGCCTGGGAAGATTCGTCCGGCCGTGTGTGGCTTTCGTACAATGCGCCGCAGTTGTTACGGGAACGCCATGGATTATCGGAGGAATTAGCTGGCCGGCTTGATGGGGTCGGAATCCTTCTCGATCGGGCCGTGGAGTAGCTGTCTCCTATCGGTATCACCTAGTAGGCGAGGCATCGTACGGCTTCGGTTAGTAACGATTCTAATCGTCCGATCTCTGATGCCCCTAGGTGCCTCCTGCAGGCTCTCGGAAAATTCTGACACATGCTGCGTGAAGATACGCAGGTGATTTTCTCGCTTCCTTGCATCTTCAACTGGATATGGAACCTCCAGCTGAGGTATACCAGGCGAGGCGAATGCGCAGTCGGGTCGTTGAATCGCTCTGGCAGATAGGGGGAATGATCATGTGGGAACGCGCGATTGTGATGGGCACATTGTCCGTTCTACTCCTGCTTGGTCTCGAGCTCTTACCCGCAGTGCCTGTGCTGGCCGCCAATCCGGACTCCGTTCCTGTCGTGGATATGCGGCACATCAAGAGGTTTGTGGTGGTCGAAGTGCAAACACAGGGAACGGCCGAGAAGCTTGGGATCAGCGGTGCCGAATTGACCGATGTCACGCGAGTCACTCTGCTCAACAAGGTGCCGGGAATCGCCCTTGAGGTGTCGAGTGGCGTCTCTACTGACGCTCCCGAGCGTCTCAATCAACTCGGCTTTTTTACGTGCGAGGTGTGGACGGTGGGCGATCAGTATATTGCCGCCTACCACGTGGATTGCAATGCGGGTTCGTATACGGCGCAAAAGATGCCCGGGAGTTTGTGGAATCAGGCGATTCTCGGGTATGGCCCAAAGGATGAAGTCTCTGATGCGGTCCGAAAAGGCGTGCGTGCCATGGTGGAATTGTTTGCGACAACCTTCGCCGGTGTCCGCGCGGATGCGGGGAGCCGGTAGAAAATGGTATGCGGGTTTTCTGCGCGCTGCCGTTGATGTAAACGTTTCCGCGAGTCTTATTCGCCTCTCCTCTTTGTAACCACCCGTTGACTCCTTACGAATCCCCTTTTTTCTTGTCTGCACCTGGCTGCGACATAGAATAGGGGAGCTATGCCTGATTCCCGCTCGTCTGCCAGCGCAGCGCAATCCCCTCATGGCATTGTGTTGTCAGGACTCTTGCTCCTGTTTCTCTTTCGCGTGGTGGCGCAGCTTATTCAGGCGCTCGCGCCGGTGTCCTTTCTGCCTCCCTTTGAAACGTGGCAGAGCGGAGCCCTTCCCTATCCAGCTCTCGTTGCGTTCCAGGTGGTGATTCTTGCCGTCTGTACACATGTTGTGCGGGGCGTGCTGTCCGGTCGTGTGGGTCGCTCTTCCAAGATGGGGAAGCGTCTGGTGGTGGTGGGATGGATCTACTTCATTGCCATGGCGATTCGCTTGCTGGTCGGGCTGACCATCGCGCCGGCCCATTTTTGGTTTGGCGCCACCGTGCCAACCCTCTTCCATCTCGTATTAGCAGCGTTTGTACTGGTCTGGGGCTCCTTCCATAGAGCCGAGGAGGGCCATTCAGGCGTTCTCGAGGCGAAAGGATCTCTCTGATGGCGCTCCTGCGGTACGGGACCTACCCCGTCGTCCTACTTGCCTGCGTATTCGGCAATATGCTGCTGATCAGGATGGGGGTAGGAGTGTTCTTGGCAACCTATGTACCTGTCACACTCGGCACGCTGCTCGTCATGGTGCTGGAGGGTGTGATGCCCTATCGCCTTGAGTGGCGGCCGTCACGGGCTGAGGTCATTCAGGACTCGACGTATCTGGCCCTCGTGCACGTCATGCTTCCCAAAGTGTTGGCCTTCACGTCGGCGATTCTCCTGTTTGAATGGTTCAGCGGGCAGGGGTGGCGGATGGCCTTCTGGTGGCCCAAGGATTGGCCTGTCCTGGCCCAGACGGTGTTGATGGTGCTGATCGTCGACGGGATGCGGTATTGGCTGCATCGTATCAGTCATGAGTGGGAGCCACTCTGGCGGTTTCACGCAGTGCACCACGCGCCCCAACGGCTTTATACGCTCAACGTGGGCCGGTTTCATCCGCTCGACAAGAGTCTGCAATTTGTGTTCGATGCGCTGCCGTTCATCGCGCTCGGCGTTCAAGAAGACGTGTTGAGCGCGTATTTTGTCTGGTATGCCGTGAACGGGTTCTTTCAACATTCCAACGTGGACGTGCGGTTGGGGTGGCTGAACTCCGTCGTGAGCGGGCCGGAATTGCATCGTTGGCACCATTCCATGTGCAAGGAGGAGTCGAATCACAATTATGGGAATCATTTGATTGTCTGGGATGTCGTGTTCGGGACTCGATATTTTCCGCCTGGACGAGCTGTCGGCACGCTTGGTTTGGTGAATCGATCTTACCCGGAGGGCTTCGTGGCACAAATGACCGCCCCCTTCACCCCCGGCCTTGATAAGCACGGGGTGTAAGTCGGACATGTCCAATCGCTTCACGGACCTTCCGCTTCAACTCTCCATGGCGCTTGCCAGGTTTCGTGACTGGAAGCCCTTTCTTGCGAAGACTGAACAGCCGGAGGCGGCTCAGCGAGCGGTGCTTCGGAACATTATTGAAAGGCACACCGGGACGGAGTTTGGCACCACCCATCGCTTTGCGTCGCTCAGGACGTATGAAGAGTTTGCCTGCGAGGTTCCTGTCTGTACGTATGAAGAACTGCGGGCAGGTATCGAAGCTCAAGAACAGACGCAGAAGCCGATCCTAACTGCAAGCCGGCCCATTCTGTTTGCCCAAACCAGCGGAACAACGGGAGCGCCAAAATACATTCCGATTCTCAGTGAGACGGTCGATGCGATGCGACGCTACCAGCGCTTATTCGCGTATGCGCAATGGCAGGGCGTGCCGACGATCTATCAGGGGACTGTGTTGGTGATCAGCGGGCAAACCATCGAAGGCCATTTGCCGGGCGGCACACCGTTTGGTTCGATGTCCGGGTTGTTATTCGATTGCCTGCCGACGGTGATTAGGGAAAAAAGTCTCTTTCCTGACGGTCCTCCAGCTGACGGCGATTATCGCCAGCGCTACTTCACCATCGCAGCCAGAGCTCTGGCTGATTCGTCCCTTTCCGTAATAGCCACGCCCAATCCCTCGACGATTCTCAAGGTGCTGGATGTCATTCGTTCCGAGTATTCAGCCTTGCTGGAGGCGCTGGCCGGCAAGGGCCCGGGAGATGTCTTGCTGCAAGCCGCGCAATGTCCTGTGCGTCCTGAACGCTTGTCGTGGCTCCGGACCTTGGTCGGGCAGGCAGCCCGTCTCGATTGTGCCACGCTCTGGCCGGACTTGCAGGCCGTGGTCACGTGGACGGGGGGGAACTGTGCCGTGCTGCTTCCCCAACTGCGATCGCTCCTGCCAGCACAGACTCGCATCATTGAAATGGGCTATCTCTCCAGCGAATGTTTGGGGACAGTGAATGTGGATGTGTTGAGCAACCGATGCGTGCCGACTCTACATGAGAACCTGTTCGAGTTTGTTGATGTCAGTGGTGACGTGCCGGGACGTGAGCCGGTCTTGCTCCATCAGCTTGAGGCGGGGCGCAAGTACTCCGTGATTGTCACGACCTCGAATGGTCTGTACCGGTATGCGATGAACGATTTTGTTGAAGTCACGGGGCGGTTCAACCAAACGCCCACGCTTCGGTTTGTTCAAAAGGGAAAGGGCGTCACTAACATCACCGGAGAAAAGCTCTACGAGCATCAGGTCATCGAAGCGGTGGAACAGGTGCTCAAGAGTCGTGGGATCGTGTCCGATTTTTTTGTCATGCTGGCCTGCGTCGAAACGTGTCGTTACACCCTGTGTCTGGAGCAGGGGGCCACCACGGTTGATGTGCAGGTTGCGCTGGAGACGCGACTGGGTGATCTGAACATTGAATTCAAGGCGAAGCGTGCGAGCGGGCGATTACAGCCGGTTCGCGTGCTGCAGTTGCGGCCTGGTACGGGAGAGGCTTATCGACAACATTGCGTCAGTCGCGGGCAGCGTGAGGCTCAATTTAAGCTCATCCGATTGCAATATGCCCATGAGTGTACATTTGATTTCGAGAGATATGGGAGCATCATTGCGTGATGCGGATTCGTAATTTGACCATGACAGCGTTGGAGATTCCGTTCCGCCAGACCTTTACGCATGCGGCGGCTGCACGGACAACCACCGAAGCGGTGCTCGTCCGCGCTGAATCTGCGCGCGGCCTGGTGGGGATGGGGGAGGGCTGCCCGCGCTCCTATGTCACGGGGGAAACCGTAGTGAGTGCCCTGGAGTTTTTCTCCCGCTACCGGGCCGATTGGTTACGGCTGACCACGGTCGATGAGCTCCAGGCCTGGGTGGCTGGGCACGCCGATGCGATCGATCGCAACGCGGCTGCTTGGTGTGCCGTCGAGCTTGCGTGTCTTGATCTCTTGGGGAAAGAGCTGGAGCAGCCCATTGAAGTGCTGCTCGGCGGAGACGCGCTGTCCGGGTCCTTTCAATACTCAGCTGTGTTAGGTGCCGAGCGATTTTCCTCGTTCGAGAAACAGTTGCATCAGTATCTGTCCTTAGGCATGACGGATTTCAAAATCAAGATGAACGGGGATTTTTCAGCAGACTGTGAGCGCCTTGCGGCATTCACGGCTGCGGCCAAGCCGGAATATCGCCTGCGCCTCGATGCCAACAATCACTGGCAACGTGTAGACGACGCGGCCGAGTATTTTCAGCGCTTGAACGGTCGATTCCAAGCGCTGGAGGAACCGCTGCAGGTCGGTGATTATGAGGGATGTCGTGCGTTGTCTAAGCAGTGCGGCCTACAAATTATTCTGGATGAGAGTTTCCTGCGAACTGATCAATTCGCATTCATTCAGGATGACTCGTCTCGGTGGATCGTGAATATTCGTATCTCGAAGATGGGCGGGCTGATGCGTGCACTGGCCGTTGCTGAGAGTGCCGCTGAATTAGGTGTTTCACTTATTGTCGGTGCGCAGGTAGGCGAGACGAGCATTCTTACGAGAGCCGCTCTGGCTGTGGTGAATCGATATCGCACGATTGTGATGGCGCAGGAGGGCGCGTTCGGCACACATCTGCTTAGCTATGATCTTTGCGACCCGCCTTTGATGTTCGGGCGGGCCGGTTTCCTGACAGACAGCTCTTTTTATGGTCGGCCTGGGCTTGGACTATCGTTTACGTGATGAGGAGAGGTTGGTCGCTCGGGAAACTGTAGGCGAGGGGACGGTATCCCGGCGCGAAACTACACACTTTCCACATCCGCAATGATCGTGTGTAGGCCACTGGATCCCGCCGGCTGGGGGCGGATCAATTCAGCAATCTGCGGCTGTCCTTTGCTGTCCACCGCACGAACAGCAACCTGGTATTTTCCGCGCTTCTGAGGCCGCCAGGAGTAGTTCCAGATCACCCAGGAATAGGGTGACATGGGCGTTTCAATTTCGCAGGAATCCCAGGTTCTCCCTGCGTCCGTGCTGATTTCGACTCTGCTGATGGAGTTTGGCCCGCCAAAGGCAATGCCGCGAAATCGTTGCTCGGGGCCGCGTAGAGTCTGGTAGTGGCCGGGTGAATCGATGCGGGAGAACGTCTTGATCGTGGCATCGTCCGTCCAGCCTTTGCGCTGCCAATAGCCTTTGTAATCTCCGGCGTACGCCTCGATTTCCACGATCCACTTCACGTTTTTGATGCCATACAGCCCGGGAACCAGCAGGCGCAATGGAAACCCGTGCTCCTTCGGTAATTTCTCGCCGTTCATCAGGAAGGCCAGCATGACATCGTCTTGCATGGCACGAGCCAGCGGAATGCTGTCGTCATAGGCGTCGGCACCGCGAAATACGATATCGCGTGTCGTGTCCTCGTCAACTTCTGCTTCCTGCAGGAGCTTTTTCAGTGAAATCCCGCGCCAGCGTGCATTGCCGAGGCTGTCTCCGCCGGGTAATGTATCGATACACATCAGGGTGGAGACCTGTTCGAAATTGGTGCGATTCAACAGCTCGCGCCAGCCCAGGGACAGCGGTTTCTTTACTTCGCCCTTCACCGATAGCCGCCATTCGTCTTGGCGAAGGTCCCGAGAAACGTTAAATGGCGAGTCCGAATAGTTTACGACGTAGAATTTTTTGTTTTCGGTGAAGTAATTGGTATCGCGAGCGGGCACCGCGAACATGCGGCCGAAAAAAGATCCGACCCCATCGCAGCCACCAGTGAGGCCGGCGGTAGCCGCAATTCCAGTGAGTTTTAAGAGCGTTCGTCGTTTCAAGCTGAGCCAATTTTTCATAAGAATTACTCTGCGATATTAAAAAGATCTTTTCAAGGCTTGACTCCAGAAATCCAGATTGGTATAAGGATGCACGTTTGATCCAGCCAGGTGGCCGATGCGGTTGTAAGCCCCGCGACGGATTCTCAGCAAG
>WBZQ01001108.1_pt1 | contig 17832 bp, 18 predicted proteins | sample 5204251 | NCBI WGS metagenome assembly WBZQ01 (sample SAMN12412402, study PRJNA552823) | activated sludge metagenome | isolation source: activated sludge from nitrification reactor of wastewater treatment plant... | place: USA: Virginia | collected 2017-09 | reverse complement strand
TGTTAACGGGCAAACGACGCCAAGCAGAGATTCAACGACGACGACTCCAATCGCTGCCAGATGCAAATACCGGAACCAGCGATTATGGACAAGTGACCATTTGAGTCGCGCGCCCAACCAAATGACGGGCAGGCTGCCTACAACAAACAGAACGTAGAAAAAATGAATAATAAGTATGGCATCTGCTAAGGACATCTCAGCTCCATCGGCTTGAACAGATCGTCTTCCCGATCAATCCCGAAACTCCTTACGTTGAGGATTGAACTTCAGAGCTAAGCGCCAACGTGTCAGGAAAATCTGAAAAGGATAGCGAGCGATGAGCGGTGCACATGTTTAAAACTTTCCCCAGGAAGTTCTAAAAACTACTGTATTTAGTATCCTGATTTCGCTTTGCTTGATCATGACTTGCCACCTTTCCAGAATTTCCTGAGCATTAGTTGTAATCGCCAGTTCCTGCCGTTCTCATGTCGTTCTTGATAAAACGAATACCTTTGACACTGCGGGCAATCGCCATGGCCTTGTCCATATCGTCGCGGGTATTGACGGTGCCGCTCAGCTCCACGATGCCTTTAGTGGTCCTGACATTGATATCGAAAGGCCGGAGGGATAGATCATCGAGAATGGCTTCATGGATCTGGGTGGTGATCATAATATCATCATAGCGTTCCTGCGCTCCCTCAAAGGCTGGGGTGGATGTGCAGCCCGAAAAAAGGAATGTTTGCAGAATGATGAAAAGTACAATCGGGAACGATTGATTGACTAGTTGCTGCTGCTGGATCTGTATCATGATGAGGTTCTCCTAATTGATTATCGGAAAAATGTCCCTCGTCACATTCAGATTGTTGAACCTTGCTGTACCACCTTCAGTAACCTCATTCAACTCAAAATTACAAGCTTTTGAATTCTCCGGTAAGTATTCGCAAAAATCAGAATGCGAGGTATTGATGGACAGAGTAGCCCGCATCTATGTGAGTGCACAAAGCATTCCATTCCTGAAAAGCATCTTACCGCATTCATATTCACAATGACGGTTTTTTTTTGCGGACGGCAGTTTTGCGAAGCGGCCGGAATGGCGATCGTCGAATGGCTGACAGCCGAACATTTACAGCGTAATCGGATTCCAGTTTTCCAGGTCGCTGAACCAGCGCTCCAGGCAGCAGTTCGACCGTCACAACCGACAAATGATGAAAAACAATTTAAGACAAACATTCTGATACCGGATCCCGGCGACTCATAATTCATGCCACTCGGATGTTTGCTGTTGCAGCGGCGTCTAATCAATGCCTTGAGATGATCGGTCAGGCTTGCTTTATAATTTGATTTTGTGGAGAACATGTTATGACAACGTATGCTGACAAAGTCGTCATCCCTTACGATCGCGATCTGGGCCCGATGCTGTTCGAGCACTTTGGCCACGACACCGCACGGCGCATTGCGGAACGATCGCCCAGTGATGTGCTGGAGATCGCCGCCGGCACCGGCATCGTCACCCGGCATTTGCGCAATTTACTGCCCAAGGAGCCCGTCTGACCGCGATCGACATCAGCGATTCGATGATGGATCTGGCGCGCAGCGAATTTCTTCCCAGTGAACAGATCACATTCCAGAACGCCGATGCTACCGCGCTGCCATTCGATGACGAAGCGTTCGATGCAGTGGTGTGTCAGTTCGGCATCATGTTTTTCGATCCCGAAACGGCCTTCCGCGAGACATATCGGGTATTGAAGCGCAACAGCCGCTACCTGTTCGGAGTCTGGGATTCCGAGCGCTACAATCCGTTCGCCAGTTTGAGCTTTGAAATATTGAAACAATTTTTTCCGTCGAATACACCCCGGTTTCTGTGCAGCCCTGTTTCCTGCCATCAGATCGATCCGATCAAGGAATCGCTGATAAATACCGGTTTTGATCCCATCGTCATCTCGGTTCACCGCCATGAATACGATATTTTCGATGTGCCGTCCTTTGCGCGCGCTTTGGTGTATTCACCTCTGCTGTTTGAAATCAGGGATCGCGGTAGCGTCGATCCGGAAGAAATCATCACGGCGTTGACGGAAGCTTTCACAAAAGAATATGGCTCGAACCCGATGCGTTACCCGATGCAAGCCATATTGTTCGAAACGGAAAAATCTTGAAGGCTGGGTTTTACTCTGTCAGCATTAATGAGAGTGGCCCTGATGTTGATGCTGATGTTCCTCGGCTTGCGCCGGCTGTCCGGGTGTCGATGCCGTGCTGATTTGATAGGCATCGTGACAGGCAAGGCATTTGCTCATGGCATCGCTCAACTGCCGCAGCGTGAGCTTCGGGTCTTTCCTTGCGTCTGCATCCGCGGCAATTTGATCGAAATGCTGATGCAGGGACATGCCAAGCTGCATGAACGCCTTAGGCAATGCGTCTTTCAGATGATCCTCGGCTTTGTGCGCCATGCCCAATCCCAGAGGACGGGCGGCTTTGGAGACGGCGGCCATATCATCCTTAGACAATGCAGCTACAATCTCTTGCGTGCCTGCCAGCAATCCGCGCATTTCCTGCAAGACATGCCCGCGCTGCGCTTCGGAGAGCATAAGTATTTCCCTGCTGTCTTTATCTGCTGCCATGGCTGATGTGGAAATCAGCCAGCAAGTCATGATCATGGATAGTTTTTGCACTGATAGCTCCTTGATAATCAAAATCGGAGCCTGACTTTATCAGCCGTGCATGCTCGGCCGCAACCGTTCTTGAAACAGGGTCAGGCAAAGAACGAGGAGCCTTCAATCGCACCGCGATGTTCCCGTCACGCCGAACTCGATCGGCGTTTTGACATAGAACACCTTCACGCTTTCCTGCTCCAGGTATTCAAACATGCGTTCTGCCTGCTGTTCGCTAACAGCCATCGTCACTTCAATTGGCTGATCGGCCAGTTCAAAGAAATGCGCGGCGTGCAATCTGCGGTCATGCCCGAAGCCCTCTGTGGCAACGATCAGTGTGGCGCCGCCAATGCCCAGTTTCATGGCCGCTTGCAGCAGCCATTCACCGAGCGGCGCGTGATTGTGCTGGCGGTCTTGCTGGGTGAAGAAAGTCAGCTGATAGCCTTTCATGGCATTCTCCCTGAGGTCAGAGGGCTTTGAACGCGGAAACGGTCGCCAGTCCAAGCATTGTCATCGCCAGCGAACCAATCACATGCGCACTGATCGCACCTGCCGCCCACAGCATTCGTCCTTCTTGAATCAATGTGGTGACCTCAGCGGAAAATGTCGAAAAGGTGGTCAGCCCTCCCAAAAAACCGGTGATGACAAACAGGCGCCACTCGGGTGCTAGGCTGGGATGATGGGCGAATATGGCGAGCGCGATGCCGATCAGGTAACCACCGATCAGATTCGCCGACAGCGTGCCAAGTGGAATGGCCGGAAAAAGTGCATTGAGCGACATGCCCAGCAGCCAGCGCAGGACGGCGCCAAGAGATGCCCCCAAACAGATGGCAGTTATCGCATTGAAAATATAAATTCTCGCGCGATCGGATTGACCATGTTTTGCCATCTCCTACTACTAATGGTGATGATGACTAGAATCATGCGGGTGCCCCGGCACGGCATGACGGGCGTGGTCGCTTAACTGGGCATCGAACCATCGGTGAATGGCCAGTTTGAGTTGTTCGATATGTGTGGAATAGGTGATTTCCGCGCCATCAGGCAGCTCTTTATACGCAATTCTTATCTGGCCGGGCTTGGCCGCTTTCAACTCCACCAGTCCAGGCATGGTAGCATCATGAATTTTTTCCGGTTTTGAATAATCGCCTTTCTGGAATTCCTTCGCAATTTCCGATAAGTGCAACCGTATCAGGCGAATTTGTTCGTCATCGGATTTTTCATTCACCAGAACTTGCTGAATGCCACCTGTATTCGTTTTGGAAAAAACATGAGTAGTTTTTTCTAATCCAAAAGGCATCACATGAGAACCACGCCCAGCAACTTCATCCAATCGCTTCTCGTTTGAAAGTTCACCGGCATTCAACGGAAGCGATGTCAAAATCAGCAGTAAAACCACTAGCATCAATTCAAGGAATGAATTTTTACGTAACAAAATTCGTTTCTCCTTTTTTAATCTCAAGACAACTATTTCGTTAGATTTAATAACTATGCCTTTTCCTTCAATAGCGGAGCCACCACCTTCTCAAGCTTATCCTGATTGACCCGCCCCAGATAGGTTTCGACAATTTCACCGGAACGATTGATGATTACCGTATACGGCAGCACCGACATTTTGTTCCCGGCCGCTTCAACCAAAGACCACGCGCTCATGCTACCCACCAGCACCGGATAATTGATGCCGAAGTCCTGGCTGAACGTTTTGACTTTGTCCGTCTGATCGAGCGCAATTCCGACGAATACCAGACCCTGATCACCGAATTTTTTCTGTGTTTCAATGAATTCTGGAATTTCCTCCTGACATGGAATACACCAGGTTGCCCAAAAATTAACGACCATCACTTTCCCCAGCCATTGCGATATCGCCTGATCTTGGCCCTGGATATCGGGCAGATTCGCCGCAAGAAGGGCCTTGGCACCTTCCTGGCTGATTTCATCGGTCAAAGGAATTTGCGGGACAGCGCTGAAATGGTTTCGCGCCCAGATACCCGCACCCAGTGACACTGCCGCTACCGCGGCATACAACACGATTTGTTTCAATATTGACATCGATTTACCTTTCAATTGGAGATGCAGAAATGCACTTATGACAACCTGATATGCGGCAAGCCAAGCGGCTAATGCGTTCCTGCAATCGACCTGGAATCTGGTTGAATGGACTCATTGTAACCTTATCGTGAAAGGCAGCTTAGATTAATACGGCATTGAGCACCGTCAAGAAATCCTTTTTGTTCAGAAAACCAATAATTTTGATGTCGGGAACATCCTTTCCCTGAGGATCGATAAACAAAATCCCAGGTGGTCCGAACAACTTGAAGCGCTTGAGCAACGCAGCATCATCCGGCGTGCCGTCGGTCACATCAACCTGCAGCAGAACCACATCCCGCAAGCGCGACTGCACTTGCGCATCGGATAGCGTGAAACGCTCCATTTCCTTGCAGGAAATACACCAGTCGGCATAAAACTTTACCATGATGTATTTATCCTCGGATTGACGGATGTATTCATCCAATTCAGCCACCGACTTAACGCGTTGAAACGGCAAATTCTGGTAACTTCCAGCCGCTACTCCGTTCATGTCCATACTAGCCGAGCCTGCATTGGTCACGCCCAGTTTCGACAAGGGTTGCAAAACATCACGACTGCCCGACAACACCCCGATCAACAACGCAATTCCAAGCAACAAAGCAATGACGCCAACGCCCTTGAGAAATTTTTGTGATCCGGAAGCTCTTTCGGGCAACGGGTCGATGGCATGCAAATAAATCGCGGAAATGATCAGCAATGCTGCCCACAACAACATATGCACCACATCATTGATCACCGGCGAAATCAGCCAGATCGCGACACCCAGCAGCAGCACGCCAAAAAACCGCTTGATCGATTCCATCCATGCACCGGCTCTTGGAAGCAACGCTCCTGCCGACGCGCCCAGCAACAGCAATGGCATGCCCATGCCCAAAGCCATCATGAACAGTGCTGAGCCGCCCAGTACGACATCTCCGGTCTGGCTGATATACAACAACGCCCCGGCCAGCGGAGCTGCGACACACGGACCAACGATCAGCGCAGACAAGGCACCCATGCCAAAAACGCCGGTCAACTGTCCACCTTTCAACTGCCCGGCTTCCTGCGATAACTTCGTTTGCAGCGAACCCGGCAATTGCAATTCGTAAAATCCAAACATCGAAAAAGACAGCAATACGAAAATCAGTGCAAATGTTCCCAATACCCACACATTTTGCAAGGCAGCAGAAAGCATCGCCCCAGACATGCCCGCAGCCACACCGGCAATGGCATAGGTGATCGCCATTCCGAGGACATACGCCAGCGCCAGAATGAATCCATGCTGCTTGGTCACATGTTTGCCGTGATTGGCGATAATGCCGGACAAGATCGGAAACATCGGAAACACGCAGGGCGTGAACGCCAGCAACAAACCGATACCGAAAAATCCCGTCAGGATCAGCCAGAAATCTCCCGTTTGAAACATCTGGTCAATTTTGTAGGCTTCCGTTTCGATGGCAGGCGCTTTCGACGGCATTTGGAACAGTTCAGCCGTAGCGTCAATCCCGGCGGCAGTGGCCGGACTACTGACGGATTCAGCAACCGCATCAATGGCGGCTTTCACGGCGGGCAGCGTCAATTCGACGACTTTATGAATGGGTGCATAACAAACTCCGACGGGTTCATTGCAACCTTGATAGGTCGCCGTCAATGTGAGCGGTTGTTGATCAGAGAGATCCTCCCGCGACAAGGAAATGACCGCTTGGATCGGCTTGTAGTAAACCTCGGTCTGGCCGAAAGTCAAATCTTCCTTCATTTTTCCCGGCGGTAAAAGCACTTTGTCGATCGCTGTTCCGTCCTGTTTCGGGACAAAGGTTATCTTGTCGCGGTACAAATAATAATCTTTCGCTGGCGTCAGATTGGCAATCAAGGTGTTGCCATCGCGAACTTCAACCGATATCTTGAAAGCTTCATCCGGCGGCAGCAGTTCCTGTGGATAGGTTTGGCCTAGATTGATGCCCAGGCCCTGCAATTTTGAAAATAAGCTGGAAGAAGATCCATTTTCCTGTGCAGACACGCTCGCGCCCGCAAAACATATCATCAGTAACAAAAATTGAAATAATCGCATCGGTAGTCAGAAGAGGTTAATCAGTTATCGTGGTTTCGTCGGTAACCCACTGTAAATAGGCAGGCAAGCCAGTTTGTATAGGAACCAGAATTACTTCCGGAAGTTCATAAGGATGCATCATCTTGATCAACTGTTCAACCAGGTCATAATGCTGACGTTGGGTTTTGATTAGAATCGGCACCTCATCCGTTGATTCGATCTTTCCCTGCCAGTGATACACTGATGCGCACGGACTTAAAACATTGACACAAGCCGCCAGACGCTGATCGATCAGCGCTTCGGCGCACAGCATGGCCGATTTTTTATTGGGAAAATTGCTGATGATCAGTACAGTTTCCATAAAAAGTTTTCATAGATCTACGATTGCGGATTTTACCCCGTCAATCGATACAGCGGCTAAATGAAATGACGAACGTTGCCAAACTGGGCATCCCAGATCAACAGGCATATACTTCCCAGCATCATTACTGAAAGGATACGAGCACATGAAAGGACTCTTCAATTTGGTCATTGCATTATCGATCATCACACCGATCACAATTTTTTTTGGTTATATCATCATGGATGAAGGCGATCAATTTACTGCTGAGCACTATATGGTCACCGCGTTAAGCACCATACCTTTCATTTTTGCGTTATTGGTCAAATTTTTGATGTCGGGGGCGGACACAAATAATAAATAACTCTTCAAAAATGTTAAGGAAATGCTGAAAAAAATAATACGCAATAATCAGGCAAGTGAAATTGGAATTAAAAGACATGTAAATGACTAAGCTCGCATTTTGAGCCTATTTCGAAATAATTTGACCGTAACCACAGTGTTTTTTTGAAGTTACTTTGAACGTTTTATCGTTGTAGTAACAAGGTTTTCGTCTATCTGAGCACTTTTATCACTGCTGCTCATTGGCATTATTTCCTCTTCAAGGAACTAAAGAGTGCGTTTTATTTTCCGTATGAAAATTCCTACGAATTGTCTACCACGGAGTAATTGCCATGAAGCTGTTAAATCAAATGAATATGTCACAGAAACTGATTATTCTGACGGTTTCCTTATTGATTATAGCAGCTGTGCCGATGACGCTTTACGTCAATACAGTGATTCACCAACTCGAGATCACCAAACGCGAAGCAGCTGGCACAGGACCCATCATTGCTTTACAAAAAGCCATACAATACCTGCAACAACATCGTGGCCTATCTGCTGCATTATTAAATGGAAATGAGGCACTTGCTAATCGCATTTCTGAAACCCAGCGTGAACTAAACAAATTTATCGATTCAGTCGATGCCAAGCTCAAGGAAGCCAATATCTCGGCTCGCAATGTATCTGTTTGGTCAAATCAAAAGCAACGCATCCTAGACATTCAAAGAGCAGTCATGGCGCGTCAGCTCAACACACCCGACAGTACGGCGCAACATACTAAAATAGTTCAGGAACTGATGCTCCTCAGCGAAGAAATACTCATCGAATCCGATTTATTGCTCGACCCCGAAAATAACACTTATTTCCTGATGAATGCGACGATGTATAACGCACCCAGATTAGCGGAAAATATCGGCCTAATGCGGGCCACCGGCACATCGATTCTGGCTGCGGGGAAAATTGATATTGAGGGACAAACTAAATTGGCGGGTATGTTCAGCAATGTAAGTCTGTTTTTTTCTGATTTTATGCGCAATGTCGAACGAGCGATGCAATCCGATGTCAACATGAAAACCTCGCTTGGGCCAAAAGGTAATGAAGTCAAAGCGATGATTGACAAAATACTGAATATGACAAATCAGGAATTGTTACAGGCAAAAGAGCTAAAAATGCCGTCAGCGGATTATTTTTCTGACTATACGCGTACGATTGATGCGATCTATGACTATAATTTCTTCGCCGCCGAGTCTCTTGTACAAGCGCTACATTCGCGGCAGAATAATCTTCAACAGACGGTATATTTCACGATTGGCATTCTGGCAGCTATACTCACCGTCACCCTCCTGTTTGCAATCTTCATCGTGCGCAGCATCACGCAACCGATGCAACAAGCCATTAATATTGCCAATGCCATCGCGACCGGCGATCTCACCAAGCAAATCGAGGTGACTTCATCGAATGAAACAGGGCGGTTATTACAAGCACTGAAAACAATGAACGGCAATCTCATCGATTTAATCGCCAAAGTGCGTACCGGCACGGATCAAATCGCTACGGCATCGGGAGAGATCGCTTCAGGCAACTCGGATTTGAGTCAACGCACCGAAGAGCAAGCATCCAACCTGGAAGAAACCGCATCTTCGATGGAAGAGTTGACTTCCACCGTCAAACAAAACGCCGACAATGCGCGCCAAGCCAATCAACTGGCTGCTGGTGCTACCGAAGTTGCAATAAAAGGCGGCACAGTCGTGGGTCAAGTAGTGCAGACGATGAATTCCATCAACGAAAGCTCGAAAAAAATTGTCGAGATTATCAGCGTCATCGATGGCATTGCGTTCCAGACTAATATCCTGGCGCTGAATGCCGCAGTGGAAGCAGCCCGTGCTGGCGAACAAGGGCGGGGATTTGCGGTGGTAGCGACCGAAGTTCGCACCCTGGCACAGCGCTCCGCATCCGCTGCAAAAGAGATAAAAGACCTGATCAGCGATTCGGTGGCTAAAGTAGAGAATGGCACGCGTCTGGTTGATGAAGCCGGAACAACCATGAATGAAATCGTCAGCGCAGTGAAACGCGTTACCGATATCATGAGCGAGATATCCGCCGCGTCGCAAGAACAAAGCTCGGGCATCGAGCAGGTCAATCAAGCCGTTACCCAAATGGATCGGGTCACGCAACAAAATGCCGCTTTAGTGGAAGAAGCAGCGGCAGCGGCTGAATCAATGCAGGAGCAAGCGCAGGCATTAACGCATGCGATCAATACTTTCAAGCTAGCGGAATCCCATTCAGAGCCTGCGATGGCCATCAAACAAAACCGTCGTCCGGCTGCGATAGCCAAATTGCCCAACCGTGGTTCAGCAACAAAGCATACGGAGCAACCCGTCGAAATGAAGCAAGAAACCACATCAACCCAACCGCGCAAAATGGCGGCAGGGGGCGGCGATGATTGGGAAGAATTTTAAGGAATAGGGACACGGCAACAAGCGGCAGTCAGGCAAATCAAAATTTATTAAATGAGCAACTTGTATCCTGTTTCATCTCACTCGCCAGCAACCCGGCCGCTAGCACGGTAGTTTTCTCAAGTATTCCATCAATCATTTACCAGCGCACCTTGTGAACCAGTACAGGCGCGCTGGTACGCCAAAACCGCCACCGCCAGATCGCCGAGTGCCAATCCTCGAAAAGCGAAAGCTGTGCGTTCTTCTGATGTACTGCGGCCAGGTACAGTTCCCGTTACCAAACCGGTCAAATCTCCCGCGATCAATTTCGGATCGACCAGCGGCTTAGCCGCGCTAGTCTCCTGTTCGATATCATCGACAATGATGCGATCCAGAAATGACAAACTGTCTGCCAGCCACGGAGCGGCCAAATCGGTCATAGTCACGAATGCGCCTGGTTTCAGCCAGCGTGCATCCAGAAAAGGCCGCAGTTGCGGCGATAGGGTTACCGATGTGACGATCACATCTGCTTCTTGAATGGTTTCTTGTGCTGTATGCGGCATCATGGCCGGCAATCCCATGTTTTCCACGTCGCGACAAAATGCTTCCCGGCTTGCCGCTCCCCGACCCAATATCCGTACTTCTTTAAGCGGGAACAAAGCCGCAAAAGCGTGTAAATGACTGCGGGCCTGAACACCACAACCAATGAAAGCAATAATCGACGCGTCGGGTCTGGCAAGCCGTTTGGCTGCAACTGCACTCAATCCCGCCGTCCGCTCGGCAGTCACCCAGTTACCGTCCAGTATCGCCAGCGGAACGCCCGTGCGACTATCGAGCAACGTCACCAGGGCATTGATGCTTGCCAATCCTTGCGTGGGATTATGCGGATTCAGCACCAGCGCTTTGACGGCAAGAAAGGGGGGGTCATCAGCAGCCGCTAGCGTAGCCATCATATAGCGGCCATCGGGTGGTGTAATCACCGCTTTAGGCGCGTTCCAAACTTTTTGAAGGTTGCGGCCGAGCAACATCTGCTCGATACTGGCAATCACATGCTGCGGCGTCAAGCGCAGCGATTGCAGTACGTCCCTGGAAAGATATCGAATGGGTGGAAAGGTTTGTATGATTCACATCCTGAGATGATGGGCTGGATTGAACTTTACCGCAGTTTTATTGCCTTTGCACAGTACTCCAAATTGATCATAGGAATCATCAAGATCAACTGCTATAATACCGGCCCCGCACCGTATCATCTAATCGCTTATTTTTTGAGGAATCATCATGTCTCGTCCAATCCGCAATATCGCCATCATCGCCCACGTTGACCATGGCAAAACCACAATGGTTGACAAGTTGCTGCATCAAGCGGGCACCTTTGCCGCGCATCAGCAAATTTCCGAACGAGTGATGGATTCCAACGATATTGAACGGGAACGCGGCATTACTATTTTGGCCAAGAATTGCGCGATTGATTATGAGAATATTCATATCAACATCGTCGATACACCCGGACATGCCGATTTTGGCGGGGAAGTCGAGCGGGTGCTGTCGATGGTCGATGGCGTATTACTGTTGGTTGACGCCGTCGAAGGCCCGATGCCGCAAACTCGCTTCGTTACCAAAAAAGCGCTTGCGCTTGGACTGCGACCTATCGTTGTGATCAACAAAGTCGACCGTCCGGGTGCCCGCGCCAGTTGGGTGGTCGACCAGACTTTCGATTTGTTTGACAAGCTCGGCGCCAGTGATGAGCAACTGGATTTTCCAGTCGTGTACGCATCGGCGTTGAATGGTTTTGCCACGCTCGATCAGGATAAACCAAGCCCGGATATGCGCCCGTTATTCGACACCATTGTCAAACACGTGCCTGCACCTACCGGCAATCCGGATGAACCTCTGCAACTGCAAATCAGCGCGCTGGATTATTCCAGTTTCGTCGGCCGCATCGGCATAGGCCGCATTCATCGCGGCAAGTTGAAGCCCAATCAGGAAGTCATGGTGATAATGGGCGACAAACCGCCGAAAAAAGCCAAAGTCAACCAAGTCCTCGGTTTCCACGGATTGGAACGGGTGCAAATGAAAGAAGCGCTGGCCGGTGACATCGTACTGATCAACGGCATCGAAGAACTGAGCATCGGCACTACCCTGGCCGATGTCGACAAGCCCGAAGCATTGCCAGTCCTCGCGGTTGATGAACCCACGCTGACCATGACCTTCCAGGTGAACACGTCGCCTTTTGCCGGCCAGGAAGGCAAATTCGTCACCAGCCGCCAGTTGCGCGAACGTCTCGAAAAGGAACTGTTGACCAATGTTGCGATGCGGCTCGATGAAACCGCCGAAACCGATTCATTTCTGATCTCCGGGCGCGGTGAATTGCATCTGACCATTCTGCTGGAAAACATGCGCCGCGAAGGCTACGAGCTGGCAGTATCGCGCCCGCATGTAGTCATTCGCGAAATCGATGGCGTCAAATGCGAACCGTTCGAAATGCTGACGGTTGACGTCGAGGAAGCTCATCAAGGTGGCGTCATGGAAGCTTTGGGTATGCGTCGAGGCGATTTGATGGACATGGTCTCGGACGCCAAAGGACGCGTGCGACTTGACTACCGCATTCCGGCGCGCGGCTTGATCGGTTTTCAGTCCGAATTCATGACCATGACCCGTGGCACCGGTCTGATGAGCCACGTCTTCGATGAATTTGCGCCAATGCGGCCAGAAATTCCGCCGCGGCGCAATGGCGTGCTGATTTCGTCCGAACATGGCGAAGCAGTCGCCTATGCTCTATGGAAACTGCAAGACCGCGGCCGCATGTTCGTCAGCCCCGGCGACCGGTTGTACGAAGGCATGGTGATCGGCATACACAGCCGTGACAACGATTTGGTCGTCAATCCGATCAAAGGCAAGCAATTGACCAATATCCGCGCTTCCGGCACCGATGAAGCGGTGACCCTGACGCCGCCGATACAGCTCACATTGGAATCCGCGATTGAATTCATCGCCGATGATGAATTGGTGGAAATCACGCCCAAGACAATCCGGATCCGCAAGCGCTTCCTGCTCGAACATGAACGCAAACGCGCAGCGCGCGCAGCCTGATATTGCCAAGCAAGCGTTGATCAATCCGGGGGCGCCGGAAAGGCATGAACCGGCACTTATGCACGCAGAAATTGATGGCTGCGGGCATAAGGTTCCGCGTTTGCAAGCATGTTGTTCGGATAGCCGAGTAATCAGCGCTGGCTTTTGGGGAAGCTTCGAAAATAACCGCTTTAATACGTGCTAGCAAGATGGTATGGCTGAATCCATACCATTCCTTGCGCAAAGAAGTACGAATGCTGGATTCCCTGCCGCAAGCCGTGCACGACCACCTTCAACGCCTTGCCAACCCCAGATCGTCCATTCAATGGCAGTGAGCCAATTCATTTCCACCCGCTGCATCGTTAACCTTTTTTCGATTTAATGTCTGGTTTTGATTGAAATCCGCCGCGATTGACGACACTCCTTTGCTGATCGCCGCTCGCAGACATTTTTCATAGTCGCCTTGACGGGTGCCGGAACACTGCTCGGCGCGGTTTGACGAGCCAGCAAATTTTATTCTATAGTCAAGATGGCACTTCCTTTCTATTTCTGCCCATTGCAGCACGAATGCGCGTTTTTCCCAACTCAATCAGGAGATCGACAGCATGAACACCCACACAGCCTTTCCGTTTTGCCCCGCTCAGCCAGCCACAAGAATGCCCAGATTGATCATCTGCGCCGTTTTTGCTTGCCTGCCGGTGATCATCGCCGGTTGCAGCATCGGTGAAAAAATCGACCGCGTCACCGATACCGTCAGTGACGTCACCGGAAACACCGTCGCCGCCCTCGATGATGCTATCGATGCATTGGATCGCAATTCATCCTCGTGGCAAACAGTATTGCAGCAAACCACCGATAAATTGACGACCGACGCCCAATCCACCGTGCGGAACGAAGTATCCGATCTGCTCAGCCGCAGCGTGGCGGCGACCGGTACGGAACTGCGCTGCAATGTGGATTTTATCGGATCACGCGTACGCCAGGCGCTCTCCAGAATTCGCGCGCGTTTGCTGCATCAATCTGTGCCGCCGGTTGAACCGGCATTATGCAGCGTCGTTCCGCCCGCTATTGATATGGCACTGGACACGAGCCGCCGCAATAAACTTGAATTCTTCGGCTATGATTTCGATACCACGCCCATCAAGGTTTTGCTGCATAGCAAATCCGGCGCCACTGATGTCTCTTCCAAGCTCGACCGCTTGACGCACTATCACATGACGCTCAATCTCGGCTCCAATGGCGTGCCATTATCCAGCGCTAGTGATCGCTTGACGCTGGAATGGGAAAACCGGCCGATTTCCAGCATTGCAGTCATTCAGCCCACAACGCCGGTATGCGAAGAAAAAACCTTAAATCCTCCTTTCCCCAGCCAAGCCACGGTGTCATATACGCCACCCCATACCCGCGGCGATCGCGATTTTTCAGGAAACGGCCCCGAAGTATGGGCCACCGGGGAATGGATTAACAAAGGCACCCATGTCGATTTTCGCCTTTGGATGAAAGCCAAGGAAACAAAGAGTGACTGGACGACAGCGGAAGGAACCCATACCATCGAGGCCTATTTTCCAGCACCATCCGGCTACCGCATTGACAGCATCGTAGGCAATACTAAAAGCTCCATCCATTACGTCGATACCGATCATAACGATGATCAGCAGGGTGGCGGCCCCAGTGGCCCGGTCAAACGTTTTACGTTCCGCGGTGACCGCAGTGGCGATGACGCCGGCAGTTACACCAGCGTCAATGTCGAATTCAACCCGCTGGTCGTAAAATTGGTACAGATTGCCAACTGCGCCCCTGCTTCGGCTGTTAAATCGCTGGAAATAAAAAATCTAATTGCTCCGGGAACACTCCGGCGGTTTCAACCCATGATGCTAAGGACGAATCCATAATTATCACAAGCTGGCCTCAATACTCTAGCTAAAACGGGAGTATTGACGGCTGGCTGTTAACGGCGTGGTCTATTGACGCCCATGCTGTTGATAGCTTTATTGTTGTACGGATATCCCGATTCAGGGGTTTGCTTTACTGCTTTTCAGTAAATTGGGCGGTGGACCGATCGGCTCAAAATCCTTCAGCAGCGGCACATCGCTTTTATTGATCGAGCGAAGATCCATATCGTACGAACCATATGGCCCCCAGCTGCCGGTGAATTGCTTGCCATCCGGCGTGAACGTCCAACACATATCCTCGCCGCCGGTGTTGATCGCATCACCAAGATTCACCGGCTCCTGCCATTCCCCGGCATCATTTTGCCGTGCAATCCACTCATCATGCCCGCCGCGCGAACCCAGATCGGTGCGCATGCTGGTGATGATCAGACTTTTGCCGTCCTTCGATAGCCCCGTCCAGTGCATATGATCGCGCTGCGGTGAATTAATCTTCGACCCCAGACTGACTGGCTTCTGCCACACACCGTCTTTCTTCTCGACCTTCCAGATATCGCTGTCCTGCGTCACGCCTGGCTGGTGATAACTGAAATAAATCAGGCTATCGGAAGCAATGATCGGGCAATGTTCCTCACCAGTCGTCGTATTGATGCTCGGCAATTCCGGCACGTCGTTCCAATTTCTGGCCGATTGCCACACGCCATCGACTTTTTGCACCACATACAAATCGCCGGACAGCATATTGCCCGCTTCATAGCGGGTGAAATAAATCACGTTGCCGTCGTCGGAAAAACTCGGCTCCAGATCCCACGCCGCGGTATTGATGTTCGGCCCCACCTTCGGATCGATGCCCGGCCCCAGATGAACCGGCTCCTGCCATTCGCCATTGACCTGCTGCGACATCCAGATATCGAAACTGTAATGACCGCCGGGCGACGGAATGCTGCCCTCGCGCGTCGACACAAAAATCGCCGTCTTGCCGTCGGCACTATAAGTAATCTCCATCTCCGACCCAGACGTATTGATTTTCCCGCCGATGCTGTTTGACACGCGCGGATGCTCTGTTGCCGCGCCGCTGCTTGAATCGTGCATGCCGGGCATGGCGTGGGAAATACCGTGCGTTAAGATAAATACCATCCAAAAGGAACGGATTTTGGAAATACAAAATTTTGCTTTCATACATTACCTGACGGATTTTAAAATGAATAATAAAGTGCATGCATTATAGTCTTAGCCCTAACTTTACTAGTTTGTGTAACGGAGTTTCGCATCCGTCCGCATCAAGTTCAGCCAATCTGCACAAAACTAATGATTGCGGCGATTAATAGACTTTATAGTTCAAACCCGCCGCTGATTATGAACTTTCGTAATAACTGATCCACCTTTATATTTACTTTGTAAGCCAGAAGGGTTGCCCCTTCCTGATTTTCAAAATAGCCCTTTGCTTTGCCATGATCCACCGTACTTTTCAAGCTATCAAAGCGCCCATATTCATTAAGGTTTGCCTCGGTGATACCAGTGTTCATCATGGCTCTTAACTTGGCTTCATCCAAACCCATAAGTTCGGCGATGTTATGTATTTGAGCCTCTTTAGCCGTAAATTGATACTCGGTTATATAGTCCCTAAAGGTTTTTTGGGTATCAACAGCTAAATTGCCACTTTGTACATCATGCAGAAAAATATTCGCATACTTCTGTTCTTCTTGCGTCAGCGATGCAAACGACTTATGTAATTCATCGAGCGTTTTTTGAACCTGCTCGCCGCCGTCACCCGCTTGCCTGAGGATTCTTAAATACTTCTCGAAGCGGGAGTTCATGTAATTGGCATCTATGATGCCGGTATCAATTTGCGTTAAATAACCGTCAATATCAAATGGAACATCAAAGTCGCCAACACCGCTTCCACCACTGAAGAGCTCCTTATACCGTAGCGCCAAAATCAGGTAGGTATTTTCATCAAATGTTAAGCGCACCGATGACTTGGGTTTTCCTTTTCCTTGGTTAAATTCGTATGATGGTTGACTCCATTTGAAGCCCTGTATTTTCGCCGCTTCAAGATACTCATTCAATGCTTTAAAAAGTTTTGCAAACTTGCCGCGTTCCGTAAGGCCATCAGGCAGTTTTTGAAAGTCTGCCACGCCAGCCTGTGCGAACAACTCAGCAATGTCTTCGTAAATGGCGTTCATTTTATTCAAATTACCTTCCAGCCGCTGCGCAAACAGCGCAACTGGTTTATTGCCCGAATACAGCTTAACCGCACGGTTAATATGCTGCTCCATGGTATGAGGCTTGCGGTAATAACGGATGGTGCCAAAAGGTTTGTCTGGGCCGAATAAGCGGTTGGTTCTGGAGAACGCCTGAATGATATTTTCGTACTTAAGCACTTTATCCAGATACAAGGTATTGAGCCATTTTGAATCAAAGCCTGTCAGCATTTGATCGACCACAATCAACAAATTGATTTGTTGTCCGGGTGTTTTTTCTACTCTGGCATAAGGTGTTTTATGCGCGAGTCTTGCAGCAATATCCTTTTTAAATTGAGCATGGCTGGCAAAAGTAAAATCCTGCCCATAGCGTGCGTTATAGTCTTCGATGACTTCCAGTAAACCCTCTGTTTTAAACGATGCTCCGCCATTGTTATCAATATTCGGGTCAAACAACGCAGTGATGTTTAGGTCAGTCTTGGCTGTTTTTATCAGCCGGTAATACGCTATCGCCTCATTGATGCTGCTGGTCGCCAATAACGCATGAAACTTGCCGTTTTGGCTCAAGGTTAACCACGTTTCCAATATATCCTCGACGACTTTCTCTTGATGCTCCAGCCTCTCGTATTGCACTGTTGGCACGAAATCTTCTATGCCCTTCACGTATTTCCCATCGCCACCCAAATAACCAGACATTTTGACGTGCTGCATGTAGTGATTGAAGATTTCTTTTTTCTTGGGGTCTGCGAGTGCTTCTGCTTCACTGTTTGCCTTGGCTTTTTCAAGCGCCACCGCTTTGCGTAAATCAGTGTCTTTGTAAGTCAGCACTTTGTAAG
>WBZQ01001283.1_pt1 | contig 17836 bp, 17 predicted proteins | sample 5204251 | NCBI WGS metagenome assembly WBZQ01 (sample SAMN12412402, study PRJNA552823) | activated sludge metagenome | isolation source: activated sludge from nitrification reactor of wastewater treatment plant... | place: USA: Virginia | collected 2017-09 | reverse complement strand
CGGTCGTTCTTCACGTAAAGGGTGCCCGCGGTGGGTTCAGAGCCTGACCCTGCCGATGAGGAGAGCCGGAAAGCGACCACGTATTCGGGTTGCGCTTGGGACAACGCTTGGGCTAGCAGGGGAGCAAGATAACGCACGTCCTCATCGCTGAACACTGTCATCGGCTTGCTGCCATCCACGGGCAGATTCGACATATCGGTCTGTGCCTCCGCGATCACGACGGCCCGCAACAGGCTGTCGAGCGTGGCGACATCTATGGAACTGGGATGGGAAGCTTCGAATTCCCAATCGGCGACTTCTTCCAGCCTCACCGACCCTTGCGGCTGGGTGGCGGCTTGCCGCTGAATCTGGGAAGCGGTCGAGGAGCAGCCGGCGGCCAGGGCGCTTATCAGGGTCAATCCGAGGCATCCGCAGTGCAGGTGGTGCATCAAAAAGGAGCGGGAGCCGTGAATCAGCATGGCGGCCTTCCTTCTCGGCATGTCGGCGGTCGGGAACAGGGGCGGAGCGGCTTCAGGGAGAACAGGCGAAACGACGGATCGGGATTACCAGATACCCAGGCCCATCATCACCACACCGAGCGCCATCCACCCGAAGACCCCGACTGCGATGATGGTTTCCAGGCTGATCCCCTTAGGGGCTTCTTCTATGCGGGTCTGGCTGATGTCTTTCTTCATGATGCGGCGTCCTCTGGCTCGGTCGGTGTTGTTGGACTTGGGTATGTGTGCTTGCCAGATGGACCAAGCAAAGGCTATGCCCTGTTTCCAAAGACTTCGGAAGTACGATTCCTCGCTTCCGTTCAATCTCTGTGCGTGATGGATGTTGACCGGCGACGTGAGGGCAGGCGCTGAATACGGCAGCCTAAGCTATTGATGTTTCAAGGCAGTGAAAACGCTCCGTTGAGTGGCCGGGGGTGATGGACATGAGCGATGGCCTGGACCTGCGGCAAACCGAAGCGGTGCGAGCCTGCCTCATCATTGTCAGGCTGACGAGGGCGGGCGTCTAAAATTTGGCAAGGATTGTTCAGAACTGGGCAATCATCTCCTCTTCCGCCTGCACAGGACGATCTATTTACAGTGCGACGGGACGCGTTCGCCTGGCCTGCCGGTACCACGCGATGGACCATGTGATGGTGAACGGCTGAGAGATGATTCACGAGAGGGTGACACCTGGTTCGCCCCGTCCCATGAGAACGGCCGCGCTTCCATCGAGGATCGTGACTGGTTGAAGGCTTCCAAGAGAGGCCGGCGCATCGCTCTTGTTCCAAATGACGTAAATGCCGGTGTCGGTGCGGCCCATCCATTGCTCCGCGGAACGTTTCGAGTCGCCTTCCACCATAACCGGGAGAGTGTGGCCGATCAATTCCCGATTGATGCGTGCCGTCACCGGGCGTTGCAAGTCCACCAGGCGGCTGACTCGTTCGCCTTTGACGGCCTCCGGCACATCGTCAGGGAACTTCCGCGCCGCAATGGTATTTTTCCGCTCCGAATATTTGAAGACGTAGGCGGAGTGGTACTGCACTTCCTCCACGACCCGAAAGGTATCCAGGAACTCGTCTTCGGTCTCCGAACAGAAGCCGCAGATAATATCGGTCGTGAGGGCGATGCCGGGATGCCGGCGGCGGATGGTTTCAGCCAGGTCGAGATAGTCCTTCCGGCTGTACGTCCGGTTCATCAGCTCCAGTATGCGGTCGTTGCCGGACTGTAACGGCAGATGAATGTGCTTGCAGATATTCGGGTGCCCGGCCACGGCATCCAAGAGGGCCGCGGGAAAATCTTTGGGATGCGGGGAGGTGAACCGGACTCGCCGGACGCCCGGCACTTCGGCCACCGCAAGAATCAGGCGGGCGAAATCCCAATCGTCATACCGGTAGGAGTTCACGTTTTGCCCGAGCAGCGTGATCTGCGTGTGACCGGCCTCCACCGATGCTTCCACTTCACGCAGGATGCCCTGGGGATCCCGGGAGCGCTCGCGGCCACGCGTGTAAGGCACCACGCAGAAACTGCAGAAATTATCGCAGCCCCGCATGATGGCGATCCAGGCATTACAGCCGCCGTCGCGTTCGGGAAGGATGTCGTCATAGGTTTCGTATTCAGACAGATCGACGGCCAGCCCGCGCCGCGAGAGCCCCTGCTCTTCGGCGTTTAATGCGTTGGTCAGGAGGCTCGGCAACTGCCGGTATCCATCGGGGCCCACCAGCACATCCACGAGCGGCTGCTTCTCCGTCAGTTCTTCTTTGAGATTTTGCGCCATGCAGCCGAGCACGCCGACGACCAATGGCCGTTGTTCCTTCACGGCCTTGAGTTCCGCGAGATGCCCGTAGACCTTGTTGTGGGCGTTTTCACGAATGGCGCAGGTGTTCATGAGCATCACATCGGCGCGTTCGCGATCCTCGGTAAATGCGAATCCCGCTTTGCGGAGCAGGGTCCGGACGAGTTCAGAATCGTATTCGTTCATCTGGCAGCCGAAGGTTTCGATATGGACCGTATGGGGCTTGTTCGGTGGTGTCATAACAATGGCCTATGTGCTGGTGTCACGGGTGGAGAAGCCAGGTGGCCGTAGGCCAGGCCGTCCATAATGCCGGTAATGGTGACAGGGTGGATAGAGCCGGCGGCCACGGCATCGGCCGGAACGGCCGCGCGGGTGAAGTTTGCCGTTGTGCCGGTGCGAAAGCCGTCGCGTTCCCCTTGTTCGAACAACACGGAGACGGTGCGGCCGATTTGTTGCTGATAAAACGCCAGCGCCTTGGTTCGAGACAACTCTGCGAGGGTTTTGCTCCGTTCCCGGATGACCGCGGCCGGCGTGTGAGGTTCGAGACGGGCCGCCGGCGTACCGGGACGGGAGGAATAACTAAACACATGGAAATAGGAGAAGGGGAGCCGCCCGGCCATGTGCATGGTGTTTGCGAATGCTTGCTCATCCTCACCGGGGAAGCCGACCATGAGATCGGTCCCCAGGCCGAGATCCGGCATGAGGGCCAGGGCCTGCCCGACCAGTGCTTCATACTCGCGCACGTCGTAGCGGCGATTCATCGCCTGTAAAATCCCGTCGTCGCCGCTCTGGAGCGGAAGGTGCAGATAGTGGCAGACTTTCGTCGAGGCGGCCATGTGCTGCAGGAGCCGCATGGGGAGCGTGGTCGGTTCAATAGAAGAAATCCTGATCCGGACGACCTCGGGAATGGTTTCAAGTTCTTGTAACAGGTCGACCAGTTCCATGCCTTGATAGGAATATTGGCCGATGTTTACGCCGGTCAGCACGAGTTCGCGGTAGCCATGGGTGGCCAGTTCGCGTGCTTCGCGTAACACATCGTCGGCGACCCGGCTGCGCTCGCGTCCGCGGGCAAACGGAATCAGGCAGAAGCTGCACATGAAGTCGCATCCATCCTGGATCTTGAGCAACGCCCGGGTGGAGTCGGAATAGGCGGTGCCCGGCAGGACGAAGTCTTCGCGGTCGATCGTCCGGCTGTGCCGGAGTTCCGGTTCCGGCTGCTTTCGCAGCTGCGCCGGAGCCGGAAGGTAGTCCGGCAGATTCATCTTGAACTGTGTGCCGACGATCAGGTCGATGCCGGGAACGGTCTGCAATTGCGCGGCGCCCGTTTGCGCATAACAGCCGGTCACGGCCACGAAGGCGTGGGGCGAGTGGCGCAAGGTCTTACGGACGGCGTAGCGGCAATCTTTCTCGGCATTCTCAGTCACCGAGCAGGTATTGAGGACCAGCAGATCGGTTTCCTCGCCATACTCCACCAGGCGGTACCCCTGGCGTGTCAGGCTGTCGCCTAACATGGCGGTCTCCGACTGGCTGAGGCGGCAACCCAATGTATGGAGTGATGCGCGCGGCATGGTGGAGGACATCGTGCGCGATTATAAGAGGAGGCGCATGAGATCAGCAAGGTGACAGTGCCTCGAAAAAGTCAGGCGAGCGCTTGAACGGTCTGGATACGGGTGGTAGCATGACCCACACGTTGTGTAGGCTCTGGTGTCAGTCGGATCTCTGAACTATGATGAACCTCCGCATAGCCGCGAGGGTGATCCTACTCTTCTCCCTTCTGCTTCCAGTCGCTCACGGTTGGTCCATGGAGCCCCTCCCGGTCGAGCCCGACCTGAACAGCCGTCTCGATGAACTCTACGATCACGAGTCGAGAATGTTCATCATGCTCTTTTCATTGCATGGTGACGGCAAGGTCGATTATGTGACGGGTCGGCTGGTGCAGGACTATACGCGAAGCAATTACGGCAACCCGGTTTATTATACCGAGCAATACCCGTTGTTCTATTGGTGGAACCACACGATGTTCAACGACCCGGATCAGGACGGGGTGAACGGGAACGAGCGGGTCTACCAGGAAGATGTCGAGTTCGACATTGCGCGGTATAAGCCTTGTCTGTTCAACGGCCAACCCTGCTAGCCCAGGCTGCTCAGAAATGCCGCCAGCGGCGTTCTCGCGTCGCTCGCATGTTCAACGTACCGCCGAGGGTACGCCTCACATGCTCCCTTGCTGCGGCCTGGCTGGACGGCTTTTCTGAACAGCCTGATTTGCTCATGGCGTTCTTGATGGCGCCATGACGTAAAACGTCAGACGTGTCTCAGAGGGACTCAGTGCTGTCAGACTGGTTCATCCCCTCAGGGATCCCACCTTCAGCTCTGGGCGTCTCCGCTCACTCGAACACCAGCACCTGACAGGGTGCCCGGTGGAGTACGGCATGGGAGACGCTTCCCAGGACAAACCGGGTGACGCCTTGCCTCGCTCGTGAGCCGACCATGATGAGATCCACGCCCAACTTTTCCGCCTCATGGAGAATCATGGTGAGCGGGGTACCCAGCACGCTCGCACTGCGGGTCGTATAACCCTGCGTGCGAAGAGTGGCCGCCACATCTTCCACAAAGTCCTTGGCGTGACGCAGCGCTTGCGCCTCCAATTTTTCGGCAGCGGAATCGTCCACCGGCCAGGGTGGACGGGTGGGAGGGAGCACGGCTAACAGGCTCACGTTGACCGGATCCTGAAAGGGCTTTTGGGCGAGAAACCGCAACGCCGCCTCGGCGTCGGATGGACCCTGGAGCGGGAGGAGGACGTGTTTCAATTGGCGCAGTGAGCCGTGAAGAATTAATTTGGCGCAAGGAGCCATGCTCAACACGCGATGGGAGACGCTGCCGAGTAGCCGTTCCTTCACCGGCCCCAGACCTCTCGCTCCCATGACGATCAAATCCGCACGGCAGGATTGAGCCGCTGCCACGATCTGCTCCGCCGGTGATCCCACCTGCAGCAACTTGGCGACCGGCCCGCTGTGGAGGGGAAGGAGCGATTGCATCCGCGTCAACAACTCCTCGCCGTCTTCTTTCATGCTGCGTTCCAATTGCGCGTAGAGTTCCTGGGCCACTTCCGGCACCATCATCGGGTAGGCCGGGCGCGGGGCGTCGACGACATGGAGGAGTGTCAGCTGGTCCGCACGGCGCAGAAACTTGAGCGCGCGCACGGCTTCATAGGAATGGTCGGATCCATCGACTGCGAGGAGCGTATTCATTGCAGGGACTCCTTTGCTTGGTGCGGTTCCGGATGGAGATAACGACGAAACCAGTGGAGCGCCGCCTGGGCGACTTGCTCGAGCGTGCCCGGTTCCTCGAAGAGATGCGTGGCTCCCGGGATGATCATCAACCGTTTCGGGCAGGTGAGTTTCGCGAGGGCCTCTTCGTTCATGCCGATCACCGGGCCGTCTTCGCCCCCGACGAGCAACAATGTCGGCGCCGTGACGCGGCTGAGGTAGGGACCGGCAAGATCGGGCCGGCCACCGCGCGAGACGATCGCACCAACCGCGTCAGGCTCACGAGCGGCTGCTTGCAGGGCAGCCCCGGCCCCCGTGCTGGCGCCGAAATATCCTGCGCGAAGATTTCTGGTGTGGGCATGGGTCTGTAGCCACCGTTGGGCAAGGAGCAAGCGATCCGCCAGGAGATCGATGTCGAAAACCTTGCTCCGGTCGTCCGCTTCGGCGGGCGTCAGAAGATCCAGGAGCAGAGTGGCAAATCCGCCAGTTTCCAGGACGCGGGCGACGAACTGGTTACGCGGGCTGAAGCGGCCGCTGCCGCTGCCGTGGGCAAAGGCAATGACACCCTTCGGCTGATCAGGGAGTCCGAGGATGCCGTCGAGTGCAACCCCGTCCCCCGCGATCGTGATCTGAGAAAGGTTCTCCATCCTCATACGTGTCGAAAGCCGTCCACTGATTAGGTCAATGGCATTCTGCGGGACAGAAGAAAATCAGGTACAGTGCGACGGCCGTCCCGAGCAGCAATGCCCCGATCATCCACCAGGAAATTCGCGACATGATGCATTCCTTTCGAAGACTCAGTCGAGCAAGAGCAGTGCCATCACGGCGGCACAGGCGCGTCATCGTATGACGAATGATTTGGCCGTATCCCGTCTATGCAGGAACGACGAAGGGTTGCGCTGGACCAGTCGTTCGTAAAGGAACCGCTCTCGGTAATCTGTGGCGTTCCGCTACAGGCTGGAGAGGGAACCTGTAGCAGGACACCACCCACAGAAGAATGCGGGAGCCGATGGCGTATGGCCGATAGCCAGGCTGCGCCTGCAATCTTCCGGTTCTATATGCTATTGGATCAATACTCTCGCGTTCCCTTTACATGGCATCGGGATTGCTGGTGTCATGAGCGAGAAGAGGATGATGGAGGTCCGGTGGCTGACCGGTTATTCACAAAAATTCTGGTTCCGGTGGATTTTTCGCCCTGCTCCGAAGAAGCGTTCCGGATCGCCTTGTCATTTGCGCGGTCGTATCAGGCGGACGTCCTGCTGCTTCACGTCGTCGATACCAAAAGCCTGGATGCCTTGAACCGGCTCGGGTTGGCGCCTGCATCGGATGCCGCGAAACAAAAGAAACAGCTGCGTCACTACGCCCGTTTGAACGCCCGCCAACTCCTCGCCTGGGATGAGGCGAAGGGGGTTTCGATCAAGCGGATCCTGGCGGACGGCTCTCCATTCGAGGAAATTGCGAGGACCGCGCGGGTGGAAGGGGTTGATTTGGTCGTCATGGGCAGTTATGGAGGAGCGGTCGGCGGGGTCGAAAAGATTTTCTTCGGCACCACGGCGGAGAAAGTGGTGCGAACGGCCGGTTGTCCGGTCTTGACGGTTCCGTTGCCCGTGAAGCGGGCGAAAGCGCGGACAGGGAAGAGTACATCATAAGGAGGCATGGTTATGGGTCTGAAGCAGAGGTCGGCGGTTCTCAGCGGAGGGCGAGTCTGGTTGGCAGTCTGTTTTGTCCTGGCGCTGTGTTCGCAAGGGGGAGCGCAGGCGGAACAACGAATTGAAGTCGCCATTAAGGATTTTGCCTTCGTCACGAAACAGATCCCTCTGCGGCTGGGTGTAGCCACGGTGATTACCATCATCAACGAGGATCAGGAACGCCATGATTTCGGGTCGACCATGTTCGAGGGCCTTCTGACGCGGGTCGAATCAGGCGGCATTGTGTCCTATGGCAGGGGCATCGGCGGGCTGTTTTTGGACGGGAGAAAATCAGCGGTGATTCGGTTTGTCATGGAACGGCCGGGGCGGCATGAATTCCGTTGTTCGATCCATCAGAACATGAAGGGAGAATTGCTGCTCTTGAATGTGGAGGCGGCGTAAGCCATGGCGCCTCTGATCAAGCAGATGCTTTTCGCAACTGATTTCTCGGCCTGCGCCGATCGCGCCATGGGGTATGCCCTGAGCCTTGCCGGGGCCTGGAAGGCCGAGCTGACCGCGGTGACCGTGTTGGAATTCTATCCGGGGATGGATCCGGACTACACGGTCAACAAGATGTACCTGGACAACCTGCGCGCCGAGGCCAATCGTCAACTGGTCACCGTTGAGGCCCGTGCGAAGGCGGCGGGTTTGCCGATTACGACGCGCATCGAAGTCGGCATTCCCAGCGAGGCGCTTCAAACCGTGGCTCAGACGATCGGCGCGGACCTCCTGGTGGTCGGCACGCATGGCCGAACGGGGCTCGATCACATCTTGGTCGGCAGCACGGCCGAGCGGGTGGTACGTGTCTCCCCCTGTCCGGTCCTGGCAGTCAAGGCCGACAAGGGTGGCGCCGGTGAAGCAGCGACCACGATCAAGCGAATTGTTGTGCCAATCGATCTCTCGACCTGTTCGCTGGATGCGCTGGAGTATGCCGTGCAATTCGCCAAACCGCTGGGCGCCGCGATCACCATTCTCCATGCGATGGAACCGGTGGCGTACGGCTTGGATTTCAGTTTGAGCCACGCCAAAGAGTGGAAAGAGCAGCGGGAGTATTTGGAGAAGCGTTTGAGCGTGTTATCCGCCTGCGTGACAGCCCACGGAATCCAGGCCGACCATGTGCTGAAGCCTGGGCTCCCGGCCGATTCGATCGTCTCGTATGTCTCGCAACAGGGGTTCGATGTGATGATTATGGGGACGCATGGACGGCGAGGCATTTCCCATGTCCTCCTCGGCAGTATCGCCGGGGCGATGCTGCGTCACGCACCCTGTCCGGTCCTCACGGTGCGGCAATTCAACTTCGGCGCGGACCATGCACGTGTCATCCCGCAGGGAAACACGTGAGGCGTCCACCCTCCTGGAAGGAGTCCTCCCATGAAGCCAAAGAAAAAGCTATCGGCCGCCGTCGGCGCGACGACTCCGTTAACCCGCCGGGCTCCGGCCAATCCGATCGAACTGCCTGACGGGATGTGGGAACGTATTTCACAAAAGGCCTACGAGCTCTGGAAAGAGCGAGGTTCTCGTGAAGGGCATGCGCTGCAGGATTGGCTGGATGCGGAAGCGGCGGTCATGGAGGAGATTCATGAAGCTCGCGAATGAACGGGGCACCGGACGATTGGCCCCGGTCAACAAGGACCTTGGAAATCTCTTGTCGAGACTGGACCAACTGTCCGTTGTGCCTGCGTTCGCGCAACAACGCCGGATCGCCTTCGAACGCGCCTTGCAAGTGTATGTCGAACTGGGAAACCAGTCGCCCTTGTCGCCGCTGCGGGAGGAGGTCGAACTGGCGGATCTCCTGCTGTATGCCGACTTCTATCCGGAAGACGGGCAGCTGACCCTGATCGAGCAACTGCGCGACGTGATCACGGAACACATCCCGGAAGAGGAACGTGCATGGCTCGATCCGCTGAAACATTCCTACCTGGATTTGGTGGAAGTCCTCCCGCTCCAGGTCGGGGCGCCCCGGCGAGGCCTACGCTCGATCGGCAACGGCCGGCTGTACGAGATCCCGGCGCAGAGTCTGCCCCAGGATGCCGACAGCGGGTCGGTGTTGTTCACCCGTTTGGTGCGCGAACCGGGTGATCCTGAAAGTACGTTGGCGGTGCCGGCCGGCCCGATGTTGCTGCTGTCCGCTCAGGACGCGCGGTCGCTCTATGACACGACCGGTGAAGAGCGGCGTGAAATGGAAGTGGTCGGAGGCTCATTTGAGCTCGGCGACTGGCCGGAATTTGCCAAACGGTTCGGGCATCTCCTGCTGAAGAATTTTGCGCGCATGCGCTTGGCGGCGTTATTGGAAGCCGTAAGCGAGATTCGCTATCGGACTGAAGCGGGTGCGCCGTATTTCTATGTCATGGCCCTGTACGAACATCACGAATTCAGTTTCATCGCCGGGGGAATGACCGAGCTCGAAGGGTGGACTGAAGACCCGCAGCCCCAACTGACGGGTACTGCCGGTTCGGGGAAACTTCGTCGTTTCGTGCAACGAATGAAGACGGAAATCTCGGCGCGGGTGACGGTGACGGCCACCGAACTGTTCCTGGAATGTGCTTCACAGGAGCGCTTGGACGCGATCAAACATACGCTCGCGGCCACCTTCGGGTATTCGCTGCACTTTCGTGGTGAGATCGTGCAACCGCCGGTACGGCAGGTGACGAAGGACGAGTTGTCCGGTCACGAACCGCTGACGGTGGTGGTGACGGACGAAGAGGATCGAGCGTCGCTGAGAGCCTTCCTTGAAACCGTCTATCTGGAATGGGCGGACCGGGAATCTCCGGCTCTGGGTGGCGAAACTCCCCGGCACGTCGCCAAGACGCCGGCCGGGCGCGATCGTGTGGCCGGTCTCATCGATGAGATGGAACGATGTGATCTCGGTCTCCTCCACGGCGGCAGAGCGGCGTTCGATTACAACGTCTTGCGGGCGCATGTCGGACTTTGCTGAGTCGGAGCGTGAAGCGTCAACGGTAAAACGTTACACGACAGACGAGAGACGAACGACGAGATACGACATGCGTGGACCGAGTGCACCGATGCATGAGCAGGTCGAGAAGATTCTCCGGCAGGTGCGCAGTGAGCCGCCGAATATTCTCAAGACGCTGCTGGCCCTTCAAGAACAGGTCGGGCATGTGCCGGTGGAGGCCATTCCTGAGATCGCGCGCAGCCTCGGCACAACCACCGCCCACATCGCCGGAGTGTTGTCCTATTATCCCGACCTTCGAGTTGCCGCTCCGGGCCGCCATGTCATTCGCGTCTGCATGGGAGAGTCCTGCTATGCGAACGGGTGCGGCCGGGTCTTGCGGGCGCTGCAGGATCGTCTTCGGACCGACGTGGGCGAAACGACGTCGGGAGGCAAATTTATGCTCGACACCATGTCCTGTGCCGGCAACTGCGCCGTCTCTCCGACGGTACTGATCGATCGAGACCTGTATGGTCGTGTGTTGCCGTCGGAGGTGGAGACGATGTTGGAACGCTATCGCTAACATGAGCAGCGCAACGCGACTCTATCTTTCCAACGACACGTCCGCCAGGGCTGCCGGAGCGGGCTTGCTGGCTGATGCCTGGGCCGCCCGTCCGGACGTTCAGCTTATCCGCCTGTCCTCACGGGGGGCCTTTTTTCTTGAGCCCATGGTGGAGCGCGACAGTCCGGACGGGCGCGTAGCCTGGTGTAATGTCCAGCCGGAAGATCTCCCATCCATACTGGCCGGCGCCGGGGGGACACCGGTCCGGTCCATTCCCTTTCTCGCGAATCAAACCCGCTTCACCTTTGCCAACTTCGGCGAAACAGAACCCTTGGCGCTCGATGAATACCAGGCGCGCGGAGGCCTGAAAGGGCTGGAGGAGGCGTTCCGTCTCACCCCGGATGCGATCATCGAGGAATTGCGCGTCTCGCAGTTGCGAGGGCGTGGCGGCGCGGCCTTTCCTGTCTGGAATAAGTGGAAGGTGGCGCAACAGGCGAAGGGCGGGCCGAAGTATGTGGTCGCCAATGCCGATGAGGGTGATGCCGGCACCTACTGCGATCGGATGATTCTCGAAGGTGACCCGTTTCGACTGCTGGAAGGGATGTTGATTTGTGCCCGGGCCATCGGCGCGAGCCGGGGCTATGTCTATTGCCGGCAGGAATATCCTGCGGCCGCCGCCACCTTGCGGGCAGCCATCCAGAAAGCCGATGAGGCGGAATTGTTGGACATAGACGGCGAACCGTTTCCCATCGAGGTGGTGGAAGGCGCCGGATCGTATGTCTGCGGAGAAGAAACAGCCCTGCTCGAATCGCTTGAAGGCAAGCGGGGAGTGGTTCGTGCGCGGCCTCCGTATCCGGCGCAGGCAGGGTTATACGGGCAGCCGACCATCGTCAGCAATGTCCTCACCTTTGCGACGATCCCGCAGATTCTGTCGCGCGGCGGGGCCTGGCATGCGTCTCTGGGTACGGAACAGTCGCGTGGGACTATTGCCTTGCAGTTAGGCGGGCGGGTGAAACATCCGGGCTTGGTCGAAGTGCCGTTCGGATTGAGTCTGCGCCAGGTGTTGGAGCAGTTCGGCGGAGGGATGGCACCGGGTTCACGGTTCAAGGCGGTGCAAGTCGGTGGGCCGCTGGGCAGTCTCTTCCCGGCTGCCGGACTGGATCTCCCGATTTGCTACGACGCGTTTGCCAAGGCCGGTGCGGTGTTGGGACACGGCGGGATTGTGGTTTATGACCATGAGACCGATATGGTGGATTTGGCCCGGCACTTTATGGCCTTTACCGCGGACGAGTCCTGCGGCAAGTGCACGCCCTGTCGCATCGGTTCGGTGCGGGGGCGCGAAATACTCGAACAGATTCAAGCCGGCGGCGGCACCGTGGAGGATCTTACCCTTCTGGACGACCTGGGCGAAACCATGAAACTCGCGAGTCTTTGCGCGCTGGGCGGGCGCGCGCCCTATCCGGTGCTGACGGCTATCGAACATTTTCCCGTCGAGTTCCGCAGCAAGCTGAGAACGTGAAGCGTGAAACGTCAAAGGTGAAACGTAAGACGTAAGACAAGCATCGGAAGATATGAGTGTCATTCGGGAGACGTGACGCGTGAAACGTAAGACGAGATACGAACTACGCTTCACGAGAGACGAACGACGAGACACGAGGACAAGCCAGGTGAAGCTGGAAATTAACGGACAAGTGGTCGTGGCGTCGCCGGGGGATACGATTTATGCCGCGGCGAAGAAAGCCGGTATTGCCATTCCCGGACTCTGTACGTCGAACCACCTGGTGCCGTTCGGTTCCTGCCGGATGTGTCTCTGCGAGGTCGAGGGCCAGAGCGGGACTCCGGCTTCCTGCACGACGCCGGTGCGCGAAGGCATGATCGTTCACACGGAGAGCGGGCGAGTCAATCGCCTCAGAAAACACCTGGTCGAGCTCTATCTCTCCGAGCAACCGGCGGGGGATCGAGCTCCGGAACCCTTGCAGTGGTTGGCCAGGTCGTACGGCTTGACGCACGTCCGGTATCCTCAGCCTGCCGGCAGGGAACCTGTCGTCGATCGATCCAATCCGTTTTTTGTGTTCGACAACGCCGCCTGTATTTCATGCGCCCGTTGCGTGGGTGCCTGCGACGAGATTCAAGGTACGCATGCCCTGACGATGTTGTATCGAGGTTTCGCGAGCCGGCCGACGGCGGGGGACGCCGCATTGAGCGGAGAGGCGGCAGGGTTTGCCTCATCGAACTGCGTCTCCTGCGGAGCCTGCGTGAAGGAATGTCCGACAGGAGCTTTGATTGAGAAAACGGTGTTGGAGGAGGGCGCGCCGGTTCACGCCGTGCGTACCACCTGTGCCTACTGCGGTGTCGGCTGCAGTTTCGAAGCCGGCGTGCGGGAGGGGCGGGTGGTCCGGATGGTGCCGGCGGATGATGGGCCTTCGAATGAGGGCCATGCCTGCATGAAGGGACGATTCGGCTGGACCTACAACTATGCGCCGGACCGGCTGCGCATGCCTCTCTTGCGGCAGGGCGACTCGTGGAAGGAAATCTCCTGGTCCGCGGCCCTCGATCGGATTGCGGAGGAATGGAGCCGCATCAAGGAGGTCCACGGGCCTGATGCGCTCGCAACGATTTCCTCCAGCCGTGGCACGAATGAAGAAAATTATCTGTTCGGCAAGTTCATGCGCTGCGTGATCGGCAGCAACCATATCGACAATTGTGCGCGCGTGTGCCACAGCGCGACCGTGACCGGGATGATGGAAACCCTGGGCGCCTCCGCAGCGACCAACTCGATTCATGACCTGGATCTAGCCAAGCTGATTCTGGTCGTCGGCGCGAATCCCACCGAATCCCATCCGGTGCTGGGCGCGCGCATCAAACAGGCCGTGCGGCGCGGGGTGCCGTTAATCGTGGTTGACCCACGACGCACGGAACTGGCGCGACTGGCCGATCTCCATCTGCAGCTGCACCCGGGAACCAACGTGGCCCTGTTGAACGGCATGGGGCATGTCATCGCGAAGGAACATCTGACCGACGCGGCGTTTGTTCGTGACCGGACTGATGGGGTCGAGGAATGGTTGAAGGTGGTGGAGGAGTGCACGCCGGAGCTGACATCGAAGCTGACCGGCGTGCCGGCGCATCTCATTGCCGAAGCGGCGCGCCTGTATGCCACAAGCGGCGTTTCGATGGCCGTGCATGGCTTGGGCATGACCGAACATCGGTGGGGCAGCCACGGGGTGATGGCGTTGGTGAATCTCGCGCTTGCCACCGGTAACATCGGGAGGCCCGGTACCGGTATCAACCCGTTGCGCGGGCAGAACAATGTGCAGGGTGCATCGGATGTCGGCTGCCTGCCGACTTTTTTTGCCGGCTATCAACCCCTTACCGATCCAGCACTGGCGGCGGCGCACCTGGCCGTTACCGGGCGACCCTTGCCGACGGCACGGGGCATGAAGACGCCGGACATGTGGGATGCGGCCTTGGCGGGAACACTCAAGAGTTTGTGGATCATCGGGTATGACGTGGCCCAGACCGATCCCAACCTGAAAAAGGTGCACGCGGCGCTCAAGAGCCTGGATTTCCTCATCGTGCAGGATTTGTTTCTCAGTGAAACGGCCAAACTGGCGCATCTCGTCATTCCGGGTGCGTCTTTTCTGGAAAAGGACGGCACCTTTACGAATCTCGAACGGCGCATTCAGCGCATCAGAAAAGCCGTGGAGCCGCCGGAAGGCCTGTTGCCGGACTGGCAGGTCGTCTGTGAAGTGTCGGCGAGGATGGGCTACCCGATGCAGTATTCCCATCCCTCGGCGATCATGGATGAGATTGCGCAACTGGCGCCGCTGTTTGCCGGGGTGTCGTTTGATCGACTGGATGCGCCGGATGGGCTGCAGTGGCCCGTTCCCTCAAAGGACCATCCGGGCACGTCGTTGATGCACGACGTGTCGTTTCCGAAAGGGAAGGCTCAGTTCGTGGCGGTGGATTATCTGCCGCCGGGGGAGACGCCGAGCGAGGCCTATCCCCTGGTGTTGATTACCGGGAGAATCTTGCAGCATTACAACTGCGGCGCGCAGACGAGACGCACCGATATCATGCAGGTGGTCGATACCGATGTGCTGGAGATTCATGCCGACGACGCGGCCAGGCTGGAACTCCGTGACGGCGAGCCGGTCAGGCTGGTCAGTGCGCGCGGGGAGGCCCGGCTTCCCGTCCTCATCAGCGAGCGTGTGCAGCCGGGAGAGTTATTCACGAGTTTTCACTTTCCGGATACGGATCTGAACGTGCTGCTGTCCTCGAGTGCCGACGAAAGTTCCAAGTGCCCTGAGTATAAAGTCTCGACGGTGCGGGTTGAAAAAGTGCTGCCGACCGCGACACCCACTCCCTCCATGCACGTGATGTTGATCACATGACCGCCGAGCCGCTTCCTCCCGCCACCGGCTCCGTTGCCGATGCCTATCCGCCTCCTGAAATCGCCGCACGGGTGTGCAAGTTGGGCTTGGCCAAGGTGAACACGGCGGTGCCGACGATGGTGGCGTTGGCCGTCCTGGCCGGTGCGTTTATTTCGTTGGGCGCCCTGTTTTACACCGTCACGATCACGGTGGGAAACGAGGGGCCGACGCTGCCGTTCGGTTTGCTGCGGCTGGCCGGAGGGATCACGTTCAGCTTGGGGCTGATCCTGGTGGTGGTCGGCGGCGCGGAACTCTTTACCGGAAACAATTTGATTGCGATGGCCTGGGCCACCGGTTGTGTGCAGACGCGACAGGTGGTGAGGAATTGGATCTGGGTCTATCTCGGGAACCTGCTGGGGGCCTGCGGAACGGCAGTCCTCGTGCTGCTGGCGGGGATTCAGTTGCTGGGGGATGGGGCCGTTGGCGAGACCATGGTGCGTATCGCACGCAGCAAAATCGCCCTCGATCCGCTGGCGGCATTTGCGCGCGGCATTCTCTGCAACGTGCTGGTGTGTCTGGCCGTCTGGTTGTGTATGGGTGCGCGGAGCGTGGCGGACAAGATTCTGGCGATCCTGTTTCCCATCAGCGCCTTCGTCGCCTGCGGCTTCGAACATTCCGTCGCGAACATGTTTTTCCTGCCGCTGGGAATCGCCCTGACGGCTGGAGGCGCGGCGCCGTTGTCGCTGGCCGGCGCGGTGAGCAACCTGGCGTTGGTCACGCTAGGGAACATGATCGGTGGAACAGTCCTGGTGGCGCTGGTCTACTGGTTCATTTATCTGAGGACCGGTTCTCAGCCCCGATGACGGGCAGGATGCGGAAAAAGGCCGACAGCGGCGTTCTCGCATCATTCAGAGGTTCACCGTACTGCGAGAGTACGATTCGCCTCTTCTTTCACTGCGGCCTTGCTGGACGGCCCTTTTGCGCATCCTCTGATTTGTGTTGCAAGTGGTCGGAATGCGGAGTTCGGGGCGGCGAGGATGCAGGTCAACGGGCGTCCAATCCTTCTTTAATCGCTTTCGCCACGTCGCCACATTCCGTCACCACTTCGACACGGTATTGCGGGCCGGGACTGCGTGGCGTCCGGTTGGCGACGCAGGACTCGAAGTCCTTGATCGCGCTGTTTTCGAAGGTGCGACTCCAGATCTCGGAGACCCGCGAGCGTTCATCCTGTTGATGCTGATCGAGTGCCAGCCAGCCGACGAGCCCGATTGCGGCCAACAGCAGAATCATGCCGAGCAGCTTGACGGGTTTGCTCCGCAGCACCTTGAGAAGAAAATAGAGGGCTGCGCCCCCTACCAGCAGTGCCGCGACAATGGCGACCGCAAGTTCCGCCGGCTGCAGTTCGAGGTAGCGGGAATTCCACGAGAGGCCTAGGTTTGTCACGTTCATCTCATCCCTCTCCTTTCGCTACTTATACCAGTTCAGCTGTACAAAAGCCTCCCCTGATTCAGGCCGAAGGATGTTCGATGTGTAGGACTGTTCCGAATCGAGACAGAGAGATTCACGATTCTGATGCCGTCCGCGCATGGGGCAGTGGTATGCTGCACCTCGTGATGGTCCGGTTTCCGTGATCGCATGAACCCTTCATCCATTCGCGCCTTTCTCACTCGTCGGCTCGGCATCATGCTGCCGCTGGGCTTTGCCTCGGGGCTGCCGCTGGCCCTCACCGGCGGGACGTTGCAGGCCTGGTTGACCGAGGCCGGGCTGGACCTGACGACGATCGGCCTGTTCGCGTACGTCGGCCTTCCCTATACCGTGAAATTTCTCTGGGCTCCGGTGATGGACCGCATCGTGCCGCCCTGGCTCGGCCGCCGCCGCGGCTGGATGATCGTCACACAGAGCGGTCTTGCACTGGCCCTGGCCGTGATGGCCCTGATCGGCCCAGCGGAAGGCGCACAGGTGTTTGCGGCCATGGCGCTGCTCGTCGCGTTTCTGTCCGCCTCGCAGGACATTGTGTTCGATGCGTATCGGACCGATGTGCTGAAGCCGGAGGAACGGGGATTGGGCGCCGCGACCTGGGTGATGGGATATCGGATCGCTATGATTGCGTCCGGTTCGTTGGCCCTGATCCTGGCGTCTCGTTTGAACTGGTCGGCGGCCTATCTCTGCATGGCTGGATTAATGGCCTTGGGTGTCGTGACCATCCTCCTGAGTCCTGAACCGGAGGATGCGCAGGTGCCGCCGAAGTCGATGGCGGACGCAGTCTGGGGACCGCTGGCGGAATTTCTCTCCCGTCCCATGGCGGTAGCGCTGCTGGGATTGATCGTGCTGTACAAACTCGGGGATGCGTTTGCCGGCGCGCTGACGACGTCGTTTTTGCTGCGCGGGATGCAGTTTTCATCGGAGGAGATCGGCGTGGTCCGCGCATTCGGGATGGGAGCGACCATCCTGGGCGCGTTTATCGGCGGCGGCTTAATGCCGCGTTTGGGATTATTCCGTTCGTTGTTCGTGTTCGGCTGCTTGCAGGCCCTCTCGAACCTGTCATTCATGTGGCTGGCTTGGGCAGGGAAAAGTTATGCTGTGATGGCGTTTGCCGTGGGAGTCGAAAATCTCACCGGCGGCATGGGTACTGCCGCGTTTGTGGCGCTGGTCATGTCGCTCTGCAACCATCGCTATACCGCGACCCAGTTTGCGTTGCTGTCCTCCGTTGAAGCGCTGGGGCGCGTGTTCCTCGGTTGGCCCGCGGCAAAACTGGTCGGGCTGGCCGGCTGGGGGCCGTTTTTCTTTGTGAC
>WBZQ01001282.1_pt1 | contig 17846 bp, 16 predicted proteins | sample 5204251 | NCBI WGS metagenome assembly WBZQ01 (sample SAMN12412402, study PRJNA552823) | activated sludge metagenome | isolation source: activated sludge from nitrification reactor of wastewater treatment plant... | place: USA: Virginia | collected 2017-09 | reverse complement strand
GTTGGCTAAATAGGATTTTGATTAACTACATTTTCATCGATAGTTGGATGAGCATAGCATTCAATTAGTGCTATGTTTAACTTTAAAATAGATGGGTTTCATATCATTATTCTAATTTTATTTAATAAAAACCTTAAAACTAACCTATCAAGTAGATCAATAATTTAGCTAAGATTTAAGAACGAGTAAAATAAAGTATTAAATCTAATTCATTCTGAGTTTCAATATAAAATTGTCAGAAGACTTATATGAAAGGGGTAACGCATGTCAAATTGGTTTAAGGATAACTCAAGGTCAATTGGCCGAACACCACTTGTTCAACTGAATCGAGTTACTGATGGTGCGCAGGCAACGGTACTCGCAAAAATTGAAGGGCGTAACCCAGCCTATTCTGTAAAGTGTCGAATCGGGGTGGCAATGGTTGATGATGCAGAACAGAGGGGGTTGTTGGGCCCTGGAAAAGAAATCGTCGAACCAACCAGTGGAAATACAGGTATTGCCTTAGCATTCGTCGCCGCTGCTAGAGGAATACCACTTACTTTGACGATGCCAGAAACGATGAGTATTGAGCGTCGTAAACTATTAGTCGCTTTTGGAGCAAAACTGGTACTCACTGAGGGTTCAAAGGGGATGAATGGTGCAATTGCAAAAGCAAATGAAATCGTGGAATCAGAAGCAGGTCGATATGTTCTGCTACAACAATTTAAGAATGCTGCAAATCCTGCGATACACGAGCTGACAACGGGACCTGAAATTTGGAATGATACCAATGGCGCAATTGATATTTTTGTTGCAGGTATTGGAACAGGGGGAACGATGACCGGTGTATCGCGATATATCAAACAGGCTAAAGGTAAGCCTATTCTATCAGTGGCAGTTGAGCCTTCAGCAAGCCCAGTGATTTCTCAGCGACGTGCAGGTGAACCCTTAACACCTGGGCCACATAAAATTCAAGGAATCGGTGCAGGGTTTATTCCCGATAATCTCGATCTTTCTCTGGTAGATGCGGTGGAGCAGGTGTCAAATGAAGAAGCAGTTGTATATGCGCGTCGATTAGCTCGAGAAGAGGGGATTCTTTCTGGAATCTCTTGTGGCGCAGCTGTAGCTGCAGCGGTTAGACAAGCGAAGCGACCTGAAAATGCTGGCAAAACAATCGTAGTGATCCTGCCTGACTCGGGAGAGCGGTATTTGAGTAGCGTTCTTTTTGAAGGTATGTTTAATGAACAAGGACTAAGCGCATAGTGACTAGTGTTAATAAGGTTAGCGATATTCAGCTTAAAAGCACTTACTTGGAAATCGATGAGATTGTCGATGCGCTGAGGGATTTAAGGATTGCCTCACTGGGGAATCGACAAGGTCATTTACGTCCGCCCAAACTACCATCACGCAAGATCCTCATTAGTGTCGCTGAGGGACTCAATGCGGCCATGTTCCCCAATCGCCTGGGTTCAGCAGATTTAGCGGATGAGGGGGTTGATCATTATGTCGGGCATACGCTCAATATGACTTTGCGCGCACTGCTGGTACAAATTCAGCATGAGCTTCACTCTAATTCGGGGCTTGAAGCGCTCGGTGATATCGATCGTGAAAAATCAGTCGCAATTACACAGGCCTTTGCTAAACGATTGCCTGCCGTGAGGAATTTATTGGAAAGCGATATTGTGGCGGCTTATGAAGGTGATCCGGCCGCACGAAGTGTTGATGAAGTGCTGGCTTGCTACCCTGGTATTATGGCCATTGCCTATTATCGATTGGCCCATGAATTACATTTGCTTGGAGTTCCACTCATTGCGCGTATGATTTCTGAAATTGCGCATTCGCAAACTGGGATTGAAATTCATCCAGGTGCTCAAATAGGCCCAAGATTCTTTATCGACCATGGAACCGGAGTGGTAATTGGTGAAACGGCGATCATTGGCCAAAATGTGCGTCTTTATCAAGCAGTCACTTTAGGGGCTAAGCGATTTCCGGTTGATGAGAAAGGTGCTTTAGTCAAAGGCATTGCGCGCCACCCGATTGTTGAAGATGATGTCGTAATCTATGCAGGTGCGACAATCTTGGGGCGTATCACAATTGGTAAGGGTTCTACTATCGGTGGGAATGTTTGGTTGACCCGCAGTGTTCCACCGGGGAGTAATGTGACTCAAGCACAAATGCGCTATGAGCTATTTGAAGGGGGAAGTGGGATTTAATATCATTTTGCTAAGGAGAAATTGTGGTTAGTACCAAAAATTTTTTGACGCTAGAAGATGCAAAGCTTGTTGCAGCCGCAGCTGAAGCGGAGGCGTTACGCAATAATTGGCCAGTTGTTATCGCAATAGTCGATGAAGGTGGGCATTTAATATACTTGCAGCGACTTGATAATACTCAAATTGGGAGTGTTGATGTTGCCATCCAAAAAGCACGTTCGGCGATTGCTTTTAGACGGCCAACTAAAATACTCGAAGAGCAGATCAATCAAGGGCACTTGCGATATCTAGGACTACCGGGGGCAATACCGATTGAAGGGGGATTACCCATAGTGTTTAAAGATCAATTCTTAGGGGCCATTGGTGTCAGTGGCGTTCGTTCACATCAAGATGCGCAGATTGCGCAAGCTGGTATCGATGCTTTATTACCCCAGTAAAACTTACTTGAAAGCTAACGCAAATGTTTGAATTAACTCTCCGAGACTGGATTCAGGGAGTTTATTAATCCCAGCTGCGGCTTCTCGTCCACCCCCACCAGGATAGCGTCTACAAAATGCCGATGCGCCATAAGGATGATCTTTTGCTGCACGGACACTAACTGTGTATGAGTTTTCGCCATCAGGACAGATGATCAAATGGGCGCGAGCAGGAAAATCCTGTGAAAGGTCATTGGCCCAAACTCCTACCGCACGACGGGCCCAAGCTGTATCAGGTAATCGATAAACGGCTGCTGTGGATGTGGCAATTTCGGCAATCATCGTTTTGGCGTGCTCCATATCTTCTGTATAACCAGTAACCAAAGTAGTGATTTCCGGTGCTTCATCGTAAGCTTCTCTGGGATCTTGGAATTGCTTTAGTGCTTGGTAAAGCTTGGCAGGATGAAAATGCAAATCATCGATCTGCGTTCCATATCCATTGTAGTTGATCAACTCACCCAATTGGCGCAGTTTTTGTGTATCAATTGAATTAAGATGCGCCATAACGCAGCGTTGCTCAGCAACCTGGACTAGGTTATCGCCGAACGCAGCGGTAATCGCCCATAATGAATACTGCCCATTGAGATAACGATCAACGAGTAGACTGGTGCAAGTATCCGGGGATTCATCAATCACTGTATTTAAATAGCTGCTTTGAGGTATCTGCCCCGCATAGTGATGATCAAAATAGGTAATATGTGCCCCCACAGAAATTAATCGATCCAAATCACTGCGGTTACGATCCAGTGAAATATCAAGCACTGTGATTTGATCTCCTGAGCTAGCTTCAATTTTCTGGAGTAAAGCAATATCGCGTTTGACGCCTGTTATGAGCTGTGATTCAATAGGGTTAACCAAGCGCAATTGTATTAATGCACAAATACCATCGGCGTCTCCGTTGAAAATATCTATATAGTGAGTCATGCTGATTTTATTAAGATGGTGTTGTAAGTAACGCCATATAAGTATCGGTGACCAATTCCCAAGTGTATCTTCTGGCAATAATATCTTTGGCGTTTGAGCGCATTGCTGAGAGAAGTATTTTGTCTGTATTAATTTTTTCTACTAAACTAGGAATATCTGTAGCTGTACCAAAATAAAGTGCAGCATTGTCAGCAACTTCACGATTAAAGACATTATCGTGTGCGATAACAGCATTGCCACAGCCTAATGCTTCGAGGAGAGACGGGTTGGTCCCACCGACAGAATGGCCATGAAAATAAGCACGAGCATAGAAACGTAAAGCTTGTAATTTAGCCGAATCATAAACTGTGCCTAGCATCCGAATTCGGGCATCGGTTATGGCTAGCAGTTGTTTCACATAATGAGTCCCAGTCTGATGATTGCCAAGTACAACTAGTGGTAAGTTACTGTTTGATGCTGTATACCCTTGCAATATTTCTAATACATGGTTTTCAGGCTCTAATCGGCATACTAATAAATAATAGCCATCTACCAATAAATTCCATTCCGAGAGTAGTGAAGAATTAGCCTGATAAATTATTGGTGCACCATAGGGAATAACTGAAATTGGGGGAGTATACGGATAACATTTTTGTATATGGTCCTCGATAGCGTGAGCATCAGCAATAAGTCGGTTGGGAGTTAGCATTGCAACCCATTCCATGGTGCGTAACCAGAGTCGCGCAGGAAATGACCACTTAGTTCGTTTCCACTCAATTCCATCCATATTTAACCAGACTTGTTTTCCCCATAACCTGGGAATAAAGCAAAATAAACTAGAGCCATAGCCCAACATATAAATGACATCATGTCGATTTCGTGCAATGATCAAGCAGAATAAATCGAATAAAATGGTACTAAATGGGCCTAATTTGGGTGAAGGTACATAAACTAAGCGAACTCCTTTATATATCTCAATTGCAGGACTATTACACCCTTTCTCACAATAAACAGTTACCTCAAGCCTTCTTTGTTGCAGTCGTTCAGCAATCTCTTCTGCAAACGTTTCAAAACCGCCATAACGTGCTGGAATACCGCGTGTTCCTAGAATTGCAAGACGTATCAAGTTGTTAACCTTTTATTTGGGTTGAGGTAATACCGCTGCGTCGGGATTTTGGAATAGTAATCCCGAAGTTTGGATAATCCATTTAACGAGCTCCATTTCATTACGGGGCAAATGAAACCAGATTGTTGCCATCATTCCATATGCTTTATGGTTTTTTGCATAGCGGCTGAAGTTACGAATTGTTTTTTCATTTTTCCAAGTAGTAGCAATTACTCGGAACCCTTCTTGCTGTAGTGTTGTGAGGGAAGGAAATTCGGCTTGTTCATCTAAATAGTGCCAGTCACAAATAACGATATCCTTGGGTAGCTGATCACGAAGTGGCTTTCCATAACCTGGTGCTGTGCCATGCATATGCTTGGTGAGTACTGTTGGGAATTCACTTGGATTAAATAGCATGTCCCCCCACATCCAAGTTTCGATACTCTTTTGTTTGAGGTAAGTATGAATTCGGGTTACATTTTTAAGAAATAATGTTGCTGGTAGCATTTCTTCACCAGAACGCAACCATTTTTTTGTTGAATAAGGCAAATGGCCAGCAACTTCATCATGGCCGATGTGAATTGCTTTAGGCTGGATAGCTTCAATAACTTCGTCAATAAATGCGAATACAATCTTAAATGTTTCTTCATTGCGAGGATCATAAGTTGACTTATTGAACATTAACTGAGGGTGTATATTTTGGAAGAACCTTTCTTGATGCGTTAATAGGTTAATTTCTGGAACAATATCTAGATTGAGTTTACGCACATAAGATACCCATGAGAGAAATTCTGTTTTTGTCCAGGCATTATTTATTGGTTTCCATGGTGCGCGTTCAAAAATAATTCCATCAGAAAGCACTACCTGTATTGTGTTAAAACCTGAAGCTTTTATCTGGTCAGCAATTTCTCGAGCTTTATCTAGGGGTATATTGTTTAAAACAATATGTGTAATTCTTAGAGTTTTATTATTTTTATTTAGTAGCATTGCTGATGGAGTAGCAAATGATTCTGCAGTAAATAAGATTAGTAAAAATAATAAAACAATTACTTTATTCATAATTTGCTTAACTTACCAAATTGATCTATGAATTATCGTATTTCGCTAGCCAATTAGGAAAATTCAGATAACCTACATTTTTCAGTATTTGTAAAAGATCAGAATTGCTTTTTTCATATATTGCTTCTATTTTCTTTAATGTTTCAGTTGGGATATTTATTGCATTATCATTCTTTGATGCGTTAACTGTTTGATACATAAAACGAATAATACGTTTTATTTTGGGAAACTGGCGTAAGAATGGTTCTAGTGAATGATTGACAGTAATAGCATAACTATGTAATCCCGCAAAAATATATGGTACTGAGCGGTTTTCTATTGAATACTGCATATCTTTGAAAGGTGAAGCGTCTAGATTTAGCCAATCTGCTAAATCAATCATTACTTTCTCTGGTTGTTCAGCTAATTCTTCAAAAAAAACTATTTTTACATGTTCTGTCCCAATGATTTCTAACCAATCTGGTAAGTAATGGGAATAAAATCCACCATCTACCCCCCAATAGGCATCATTTTTCTGCAGCTTTTTTTCATTAAAAGGCATTGATAGGCAATAATCAAGATAATTTTCTAACTCTAAGTTACGAGGTAGTTCTAGCACACTTTTTTTGTATCTGAAAAAAGATAAGAATCGATCAACGGGGGATCTTAGTGAAATAACTATCTTGGTGTTTCTTCCTAGATTTTTTCTAATTTCTTTTGCTAATTCTCGGCCTCCTTCGAAGTACCCTGGAGTTGCTTCAAGAATATATTTTTTATCATGACAATCAGCAAAGAGCTCTAAATATTCATTTAACGGTTTTGTGATACCGCCGTAACGGATGGGTAAGAAATAGCAGCTCTCCTTTATTTTACAAGCACCAATATTGGGATGATTTGCTAAATAAGTAAATAGTGATGTTGTTCCAGCTTTTACTGTTCCGGCTATAATTAAATTAGGTTTCCTATATTCCATTTTTTGTTTTTACCATAAAAAGTATTGACACTCGAGGATTAATGTAACTAATTAATTACTCCATGATAAATATCTAGTAATTTTCGATAGTGATTTGCTCTCGATAGTTGCTTGTTAGCTTTTTCAAAGCCACGTTGTCCCATTGCCAGCGATTGATCCGGGTGCCAAAGTAAATGCTCAATTGCTTCTTTCAATGAATGAGGTGATCCCGGTTCGATTAATAAGCCATCTACATCATGCGTGATCACTTCTGGAAAGGCTCCAACACGAGTTGCGATGACTGGGCGACCTTGTGCAAGCGCTTCTAAGCAAGTTAAACCAAAAGTTTCATTGAGTAACGAAGGATTGATGAGTGCGATGCATTCACGGTATAGTTGATCTAAGGCTTCGCCCGTTTTAAACCCAAGCCATTCGATATAATTGGCTAGTCCTAATTTGGCTGCATAATCTTTCCAGTGATTTAGATTATTGCCAGTACCGACAATTTTTAAGTTAGGAACTGGTTTGGGAAGTTTGGCATATGCATCGAGTAGTATACCAATCCCTTTCTCTTCTAAGATACGACCAACAAATAAGAAATAATGACCAGGCTGATCAGGTGGATGTTCAGCAACTGTACTGGTAAAATGATGAAGCGTCGTTATTTTTTTTTCAGAAACCCCTAATCGTACGAGTTGATTTTTTTGGTAAGTGCTAACTGCAATGAAATGATCAATTGAATTTACTGCACCTAGCGCGTTGGATATATACGATTCTGTCATCGAAATAAAGGAACGTGCGAAGCTGCCTCGATTACATTTACGAAGTACAGCGTGCCAAAAATTTTTTCCCTGGCACGCATCACAAAATTGCCCATTTGCAAATAAACCATGTGTTGCACACACAAGTTTGTATTCGTGTAAAGTTTGTACGATGGGAATACCTGCTTCATGAAGTGGGTGTAAGATGCTTGCAGTTAGTTGGCCATAATAAATATGTAAATGGGCAAGATCCGGTTTGAATTGCTTAATTGCAGTATATATACCTTGTCTTGCTACAGAAGAGAATAAAAAATGCAAAATATTACTGAATCCACCCATTTGTTCGGTATCTACCCCTTTTACTGCTGGTACAGCTAACAAATTCTCATCGACATTTTTCGAGTTTATGGTTGAGAAAGTTTTAACCTCATGACCCGCTTCTCGCAACAAATGTGTAATTTCGAGAAAATACCGATCACTTCCCCCTTTGGGGTAATGAAAGTTGTTGATTTGTAAGATTCTCATAACCAATCACGCAGCCGAATAAGAGATTTAAGTGATAAAACATTGAGTGGATCGTCTTTCATCAACCCTGAAGACGCAAAGCGAAAACCTTCGACAGAATCAGCATGAAAACCACAAAAGTGAGCTTCTAATGCTGATAAACTGACTACATTCTGAAGCGCTAATTTACTTTGGGTTTTGTAGTGGCGTAGTGCAGCTCTTTTTTTACTGGCCTGACCTTCAATGACAAAATCAGCGTCACGCAATGGGAATGTTAACCAAGTGCTTCGATACCATAGTAGTTTACTCAAAGGGATTTGGTTATAAGCAACTTGAGCTAGAACAGCGTGATCTGTTGTTTTATCATTTGGTGCTGGGCATAAAATTAAATCATATTTGCCCTGGAGTTCTGTCATGCGTTGTATTAGCGATGCGCGATGGTTTATTAAATTCCCATCAAGGAAGTCCCATTGAATATAATTATTGATAACAAGTGCTTCAGTAGCTTTACTTGATTCCCTGAAACGCTTATTAGCCATCTCAGTAGATAATTCTTTTGTTACATAAATTAAATCTATTGTAGTTGTTGATCCCAAGCGCTCTATAAAGTGAAAACAACCAACAGCTTCATCATCAGGATGGGGAATGAGAAGGCAAATTTTTGCAGCTAGTTTATCCAGAGGGGAGGGTAATTTATTTTTGCTTGGATTCGGATATTTCGTAATTAATATTAATGTAATGATAATTCTAAAAATCACTTCATTGCAGATTTTATTAAGTAACATTATCATTTTGGCAGTACAGAGAGTCTTTCAGAAGGTGGTGCGTATCTATTGATAACTGTTACTAGACCAGCGAATACCCAAAAAATAAATGTAAATGCTCTTAACTCCAAAACGCGCTCAAGAAAAATCCCTCCAGCTAACAATAAAATGCTCACAACAAGTATTACTTTAATTTTCCTTAGATAACCAATTGTTTTATTGATATCTTTTAGAGCAATCTTAAACAGATAACAATAGGATAGAATTATTAGTAATGTACCAATTTGTCCATAATAAATCGTCATTGCAACAATATAAACATCTTCAAAAGCTTTCCAGCCAATTAATTTAGCAAAATTGTTATTCTGTTGAGCCAAGATCTTCTGAGCATTTTCTGGATCTGCTCCATAACCAATTAACTTTGAAGAGGAGAGCGCTTCGATCCCAACTTCTTGAATGAACCAGCCTCTTGAGCTTGTATTCGTATTTTCCCAATATTCATCGGTAAACAATTGGGCAATAGCTTCTGTAGGAGAAAGTCGTTCATTCTTAGCATCTGTAAATTCTTTAGGTGCAAAAGCAGAAAGTAGGATGAATAAAATTGGAGTAAGTAAAAGACCAACTACAATATACCGCCATGTAATACTCTTATAACCCATAAACCAAGAAGTGAAGATTGGTAAAGCTAGGGCTAGTATCAATGGTCCGCGTTTATATGAAAAATAAATTCCTATTAATAGAATAATATATCCTATCCATAATAAATATTTCTTGGGTGAATGAGTATCGTGTAGGATTACTAATAGTATCGCACTTACAAGCAATAAATAAAAAGAAAGAGCTGCTGGTTTACCGAATGTTCCATAACCAGCGCCAAGTTTTGTTTCTTTTCCTTCTTTAAGTAGCTCAATTCCATTAGAAGTGTTCTCAGAAAGTACCAATGGGCTGAAATATTGATTCCTGAAGTCATCGCCTAGAAAATGCTGAAATCCAGTAAGAAGTGCTTGAAAAATTGCTAAGTAAATGAGTAGTTTAAAGATTCTGTTAAATTGTTTTTCAGTCGGAATCCATTTCGATAATACAATAATGTAATAAACAACCACATATCTTAGCATTGTCCTAACATTGATTATCCCCTGTATCAAAGAACCTTCGTTGACTACCGTTGAGATAAGTGCTAAGCAAAGAAATAGTATGATGCAATAGTCAAAGAAGGTTAATTGATAATGTTTTAAACTTCCATGATACAGTCGATGTGCAATCACTATTAATAAAACAAAATAGAGAAATCCTTCTGTAACTGTTTTTGCTATTATGTAAGATGATGCTCCAAGAGAAAGGCGTCCATAAATCGTTTCTTCAAAAACAAATATGAAGATATAAACTGTAATTATTTTGGCAATAAAATTTTGTAAATGAATCGTGAGAAAATTAGAACCAATGCGGTGGAAGGCAAAACTGGCTCGATCAAGGTTCATGACATTACACTCGGAAGAAACATGGATAGGCTAGAGTTGGCAATAAGAAATAGAAATTGTAAAGCACTAAAGTAATTCTCCTACTCTTAATAGAGACTTACAGTAAGGGAGAGTTTTAATTTAAAAGCCTCTGAAAGTATATATACGATGTATCCCAAGCATGATACTCGGATATCACAATGAGTCTTCCTTGATTTGGCCCCATTTATAAAGATTAGCACTACTCATTCCATAGTTACGATACAAATTAACCATAGTCCCCACCTTGTTTAAATATCAGCATAATCTTATTTTTTCGTAAATCGCTATTTCTCATCAGTAAAATCTGAAGTGATGTTATTTCGAGATATTCTTATAAAATATTTAAGCAACTGTGTAACCACCTACATTCTTATACTTGTTATATTGTGTCTATTTGTCGGACTATAAAACCTCAAAATGGGTAGTACTAACGTTTTCCCGTGATGTATATTACTTCACTTCACGCTTTATAATTTCTTCGATGTTAAGTGAAATAGTCAATTTCTCAGCTTGTTTACTATGCCTGAAAAGAACTTGCTTCAATAATTGATTGGGTTTCTTCATCAGCTCAAAGATAACTGGGTATTGATGCAAAGTATGGATGAGTTTCTGGCGTAATAAGGAATAAAATCTTATGATTGAAGTATTGCTTACTGTTTGACTTACATTCTCAGCTCTGAAGGTATATGAATCATAAAATTTATCTTCTAGGTTAGAAAATACGCAAAGTTGTGTCATCACTTTACGAGGGTTGCTTTTCAGTTCATTAAAATCAATGATTAAGCATCGGTTCTGAAATGCTTTGTAGAATTCCTGAAGATATTTGTCAAACTTACATTGTTCTAAGGCACGAAGAAAAATAGGTAAGTTTGCATCAATTGGTTTACCGACTTGTAGCATCACATACTGTTCAAAGTTCATCTCTTTCGAGATCATACCTTCCTGTTTTGCATACTTAAACCAGGAAATCATTCGTTCTATAGGATCGCGCAGGATAAAAACAATTTTTGAATGCGGTAGCAATTCTGCGATTTTCAATGCAATTTTTGAATAAAGATAATCAGGGGTAGCGTCCAGTCTAAGTTTATTTTTGTTATCTTCGCATTGTTTAAAGAAGGCTGCGTATTGCTCTAAATTTTTACCGTTGTATTGTCCAGGACAGGGCAATGGATAATCTGAATCAAGAAAAAATCGCGTTTCTTTCATTGAGGATGCGCATACATCTGGATGGTCTGATAGCCACTTATATAAAGAAGTTGTCCCAGCCTTTGGGGTGCCGCCAATGATAAGATAGTGATGGTCAGAAACGCTCATTTTAGCTTCCCTAAGAAAGGAATAATAATAATCCCAGTTTTTTCCCAGACAAAGTAAGCAGCAGCCAGATTAACTCCTGCAATAACCGTTGCAGTGGCGATTGCTGCACCAATAATTCCTATCCATGGTATTAATATCAAACAAATAATTGTTTGACTAACAGCACCAAACGCCATGATGTTACGAACAGTTACTTCATTGCCAGTTATAATCAGAAAGTGATCTGCTGAACCAGTCAATACATTGATGAACTGACCCATGGATAATATAGCTAGTGCAATAGTTCCCTCGACAAATTCTGGGCCAAATAGTAATAAAACCCATTTTCCACCAAAAATTAATATAAGAAAAATTGGGCTAACTAGTAAGGTGATCAGTAATGTAGAACGTTGAGCAGTTAATTCCATTGCCTTATTTTCATTTTTTGTATAGAGTTCTGCAAGTTTCGGAGCTAAAACATTGTTGATCGATGTCAACATGAAGCTAACTAGCATTGCAACCCGGCTCGCAGCACCAAAAATACCTAATTCTTGATTATCTACCCATATTCCAAGCAATAGAAGCGGTACCCAAGGAAATATAGCTTGATTAATAAGAGAGGTAACAAATAAAGGCTTGCAACTTCTGAGTAATGGTATTAAAGGGTAGGAAATAGTATTGCTATTGAATTCGGTAATAATACTATACCAAACCCAAATGCTTATAAGCATAATCACCAAGGTTGCTGTTAGATATGCCCAAGTTAAACCTTCTACTCCATTTAATAAAATAAGTGGCCAGACTAATATTAACCCTAGCAGAGGAACGCCAACACCTTGTATTAACATTGCGTCTCGTATTTTCTTTATACCCTTAAGACATGCGCCATGAAGATTAAGTAGTGAGAAGGGTAGGATGGCTAGACACATCCACTTCAGAGGCTCTACTAAAGCAGGTTTATTAAAAATTTCACTTGCAATCCAAGGTGATAACCAGAAACCGAATAATGCTAGTACTCCAGACGCAATTGTGGTTAGTCCCATTCCTAGCAGGTAAACACCTTTGACATGACCAATTTCTCCTTTAGCCATATGGGTAGCTGTGAATCGTAATAAAGTGTTATCTAATCCTATTCGTCCGATTACTGAGCCAATTGCTGTAACTGAAAATGCTAGAAAAAAAAGGCCTGCACCTTCTGCGCCCAGAAGGCGAGCGATAATTACATTAAAAATGAAAGCAAGCCCTGCACCTATGACTTTTAATCCAAAAGCAAGCAGTGTGCCTTTGGCAACTTCGTTCATGTGCTTATCAGTGAAGAAATTGCTTAGTTTGTTTCTTACTTTTAAAAGCATTAGATAGTCAGTAAGGTTTCTTAATTCATCAGTAGAGAATTAAGGTGCTAATGAGTTAAGCAATTAGAGAAGGAGTAATTTCCTACAGATTTTATGCTATCTGGGTTTTAAAAATCAACTTATAAAGTTTTTTTCAAAATACGAATCGCCCATTAAATTAAATTTTATTATTAGAGCTGGTAGCCAATGCCCAAGAGATGGTTATTTCTAGTATTAAGAATAAGCACTCTTCAGTTTTTCTTGTTGTTTGTAGAGCGTAAAATCGAGTTGGTGTCGTTGTAATAGTTTATAAAATTCTGTGCGGTTCCTTTTAGCGAGCTTGGCCGCTTGAGTGACATTGCCTGAAGTAATTTTCAGTAATCGTACTAAATAATCTCTTTCAAATTGTTTGCGTGCTTCTTCAAATGAAATCAACTGAGTTTCTTCTTTATGCATGGCATCATAAACTAGATCATAGGGAATGATTTGAACTGCACACAACACAACACTTTGTTCGATTACATTCATTAATTGTCTAACATTACCAGGCCAAGCGGCACTAAGCAGAAAATTAATTGCTTCAGGTGCAAATCCATTAATATTTTTTTCATATTTATTCGCAAATAACCTAAGAAAATGATTGGCGAGCAGTGGAATATCTTCACGACGTTGAGTTAGCGAGGGAATCGTTAAGCCGACGACATATAATCGATAATAAAGATCTTCTCGAAACACGCCTTCTGCGATTCCTTCCTTGAGATCGCGGTGTGTAGCAGAGATAATCCGTACATTGATAGGAACGGTCTGCATCGATCCTACAGGTCGAATCACTCTTTCTTGCAGGGCATGTAATAATTTAACTTGAAGAAGGAGAGGCATATCCCCAATTTCGTCTAAAAATAACGTTCCCCCTTCTGCTAATTGAAACAATCCCTTGTGATCTCTAATGGCCCCTGTGAACGCGCCTTTGACGTGGCCAAATAATTCGGACTCGAGTAATTGTTCTGGAATAGCAGCACAGTTAATTGTTACAAAAGGCTGATTTGCACGCTTTGAAGCTTGATGAATCGCTCGCGCAAACAATTCTTTTCCAACGCCACTTTCCCCATTAAGTAATACACTCGCATCTCCATCTGCGACAAGCTCAACTTTCGTGAGCAAATCTTCAACTTCTGCGCTTTGGGTAATAATCGTTTTTCGCCATGAAGCTTCAGTTTGGTCGTTAACTGGATTGGTACATGATAGTCGGAGCGCTTGGTCAACTTGATCAAGTAATGTTTTAGGATCATAAGGTTTTGTAAGATAGCCAAAAATACCCCGCTGTACGGCATTGACAGCATCTGGGATGGTGCCGTAGGCAGTTAAAATGATAACGGGTAAGGTAGGGTTTGTACGATGAATGTGTTCAAATAAGGCCATGCCATCTAATCCACTCATTTGCATATCGCTGATGACAAGATGAGGGCGAGTGAGGTCTAGGCAATTTATTGCAGCTTCAGCACTATTGGTGGTTATTGTTTCAAATCCAGCGGCTGATAAGCGTATTGATAATAATTCAAGTAGATCGGTATCATCATCAACAAGTAAGATTTTTTTTGCAGTTAACGTATCACATTTACTCATTGGGGTATCTTTCCTCGAAATAATTGTCTTTCCATACTTTTAATTGCATCGATTTTATCTTGTAGCGCTTTGATTTTTCCTTCCGAAGTTTTTAATTTTTGTAAAAGGCTTTGGTTATTATATTTCGCAGATTGCCGGTCCTTAAGAGAAGTCGTTAATATTTTTCTAAAACTAATTAAATTAGGAGATAGTGGAATATCTTCAGGCCAATTGGTTAATAAATTCAATGCTAAAGAAGTATCTCTGAAATTGGTGTTGGGTAAAGTAACAAGAAGAATGTATTTAAATCGGTTTTCTGCATTTTTATCATTTCGATAATGATGTTTTGCATAAGTGAATTCCCATTGAAGTTCGAATGGTTTTTTATCTTGCAGCGCTTGATAGTAACGCATTAAATTTTCGATATCGCTCGGAGGAGAGGGCGCAGTTTGCTCAGTATAAATCACAGGTATTTCTGCTTTCTGAACAGGATGCATTGCACATCCGGTTATAGAAAAAATAATTGCAAAATATACAAATAACTTAAAGTTATTTACCAATTATCGTTCCTCAAGATCTACAACTGGGAGCGTTAAACGAAAATGGGCTCCGGGCTCATCAGGATGCTGAATAAGTTCGATATTCCCGCCATGAGCGTATGCGTATTCTCTCGCTATGGATAATCCAAGACCTGTTCCACGAATTTTGCTAATGGGGGCTGTGCGGCCTTGATAGAAGGGTTCAAATATTTTATCTTCATCTGCGATATCAACACCAATACCTGAATCGATGATATCAAGCCAGATAATATGGTCGAATTGCTTAGCATGAATTTTTATGCAGCTTGCTTCTGGCGAGAATTTTACAGCGTTGGAAAGTAAATTATCGATGATGGTACTGATTTTCTGCTTATCACATTCTAGAATTAATTTTGGGCAGTTCAAATCGATTTTAATTTTCCGACTAAGAATTGAAAGATTCTGGTTTTTTATTACTTCTGTAATGATATAGGCTAGATTTGCACGTTGCTTTATTAAAGCAGTTTTATTGGATTGAAGTGCGCTAAAATTTAGCAAATCTTCAATACGCTTTTGTAATTGGATACTACTCGTTTGAAGAATAGTAATGATTTGGTTTTGTTTTTGGTTAAGATCACCGGCCACTCCTTCTGCCAGAAGATTGACACCTTCACGAATCGCACTCAAAGGTGTTTTGAGTTCATGCGAAACATGACGTAGAAACTGAATCTTCTGTTCTTCAAGCTTGAGAAGTCGGCGGCGCATCCAATCCAATCGAGAACCTAAATACTTAAGATTTTGAGGTCCATCAACTCGCACAGGGCGTGAAAGCTTTCCTTGCCCCATATCATAGATTGCTTCATCGATTTGGCGAAGAGGTCGGGCAATAAAAACTGAAAAAATGAGTGCAAGTAAAATTACAAATGGAATAAGGATAAGCAGTTCCCATTCGACCAAAGTTCTGGCATGTAGAGCTAAGTCACTCATTTCATTAACTTTACTACCAATTAATTGATAATTATCTGTGGAGAAGTCCTGAGCAAGGATAAGCAAACTGGCAAAGCGATCCAATAAATATTTAAATTCTTGAGGCGTATCAGATAGATTAAGAATTTCACGATAAATATTTGTCTCATACAGTCTTAGTTTCTCGAGTAAAAGCTGTTGCTCGATGTAAGGTGAGACTTCCAATAGCGTGGTGGCTGTTTTTTCAAAGTTGTCATGAGCTTTAAAATAACTTTCGAGCAAAGACGAGTCTTCTAAAATAATAGCATGCTGAATACTGCGCTCCATTACGATGATTTCATCGATGAGGATACTGCTTCCATAGGTAATTTGCGTAGCGCTATAAATTGTATTCCGGCTTTGGTCTGCTAATTGATCAATCCGAATCGCGCTATAAACTAAAGCAGCAATCAAAGGTAAGCCTACAATTGAGAACCCAAGCAAAATTAACTTCAGAAAGGATTTTGGGTTGTGTCTTAATTCTGCTTGGTAGGCAAAATCAGTTTTTCGGCTAGTAGTTTTAGTTGTGACGGGATCAGTAGAAATTCCCATTGTTGATATCCTATTATTTCAATAAGAAATTCAGCTTCATATCTATATTTACCTTTAATCTTTAATGATTGATAAGTTAGATAGCCGTACTGCAATCGGTCACTCTGTTTTTTTTGAGTATATAACAACCGCTTTATGATGCGATAACAAAATTTTAAAAGAAGATAACTACTTTGATTATGAATTATTTTGGTTCTTCCGGTTTGATTGCATGGTGAATAAGGTTAGGTGTGTTAGCTTTTAATAATCTCTTGTAAAGATATAAATAAAAAAATTCAACTGCTTGTGGTTGTTATACGAGGATTCATACGATGTTGAATTTAATTAGACGAAGGGAGCTTTATAGTCATAAGCTAATCAACTCTAGCATTCCTTCATTTGAGTAGTTAATAGTCCTATGTTAACATTCTACTCAACGTGCCCTTAAGTTTTTGTGTTAAAGGTGCTGATGAGAAGAGGAGAGTGTTGTTATATTGAACGCTAGTTAGCTATCTTTTTAGATAAATCGCGTTATAACCATCCTATTCGGTATAAAATACTAAAAAATACTTAACATAAACTTAACTAAAAAATAACAAGGTATACAATTCCAATAACCCTCATAACTTATGCAGTGGTTTATTTGACTAGCCTTAGGTCAATAATATAAGAAGAATAAAATCAATTTTTATGATTAATACAATGCTTGGTAATTATTTCCCAATATTGCTTTTTATTGTTGTTGGATTGTTGATAGGTATTTTATCAATGTTGGCAGGCTGGTTTTTAGCACCAAATAATCCGGATGATGAAAAGTTATCGCCTTATGAGTGTGGATTCTCCGCTTTTGAAGACGCCAGGATGAAGTTTGACGTTCGGTATTATTTGGTCGCAATTTTATTCATTCTATTTGATCTAGAGATTGCTTTCTTGTTTCCTTGGGCGATTGTATTAGAAGAAATCGGACTTTTTGGGTTCGTTGCTATGTTGGTATTTCTGGGCATTCTTACCGTGGGTTTTATCTACGAATGGAAAAAGGGCGCTTTGGAGTGGGATTAAATTTATGGATAGTACTGTAGATCGCGGATTTATAACGACAAGCTTAGATTCAGTCATCAATTGGGGTCGTACAGGCTCGATGTGGCCAATGACTTTTGGATTGGCTTGTTGTGCGGTTGAGATGATGCAAACGGGGGCTTCGCGTTACGATCTTGATCGATTTGGGATTGTTTTTAGACCAAGCCCTCGACAATCGGATGTTATGATAGTAGCAGGGACGCTCTGCAATAAAATGGCGCCCGCTTTAAGAAAAGTATATGATCAAATGGCTGAGCCACGCTGGGTTATATCCATGGGATCGTGTGCCAATGGGGGC
>WBZQ01001281.1_pt1 | contig 17846 bp, 15 predicted proteins | sample 5204251 | NCBI WGS metagenome assembly WBZQ01 (sample SAMN12412402, study PRJNA552823) | activated sludge metagenome | isolation source: activated sludge from nitrification reactor of wastewater treatment plant... | place: USA: Virginia | collected 2017-09 | reverse complement strand
GGTTCGAACGGCTCGGGCGGGATCGCCACTACAACATCATTTTCCACATCGGCAGCAGCTATGTGCCGGTGAGCGACGAGACCATCGACGAACTGAAGGCGCAAAGCCTGTTGTCCTCCGAACGTTTCCTCGACCTGCTCATCGACAAAATCGGGTACACCAACTACCTCAAAGAACAGATCCGCGCGGAGCTCCAAGCCTCCGGCGATCCCATGACTCAGATGACCGTTCTGCAGGGCGCCATCCGGGAACTCTAGACCTCCTCCTCATCGTTGCACATCGTTCCATTCACTCGCGCTCGACGCGTGCGTGAGCCTTGTTCGTCGCATCCTTCCTCAGGCTCTCCGACCGGTCAGCATCATCTCACGGAGCGCGGACCCTGTACGGGATTCGATACGCCGAACACCTACCTGTATCCACTGAGATACACCTAGGTAGAAATGAGGTAACAATGCCACCATTGTCAACCACCTGAAATCTCGAAACTCACCTCAGCGCACGTCCAGCGTGGACTCGCTCTTCGAGAGGGTACGGCACTTGCCTTTTCTTCTTGGGAGAGAAAGGAGGTGAGTCGTATGTCCACGACGTCATCCAGCGGACGAACCAACCAGCTCACACACAAAAAGTCGCCCCCACATCGAGTCGGTGCTCAGGATCGAGAGGCCAGCGCGGCCGCCATCGACTCAGAAAGGACAAGGGTACGAGCCATGCTTCAGGAGATCATCGAAGGTCCGACGGCTACCATGAGACCGACCACCGACCAAGCGGGCAGCCCTTCGGCCAGCATGACGGTTCCCATCGGGTATATTCCCACCCCGACACGTGAATACCGGCAGCATCGCAAATTGTTGCGTGCGACCACCGGCGTCGCCAGCCGTCCGGCCATTCGCATCATCCCCGAACGCGAAGCCGGCCGAGTGGTGATCCCGATCCCCATTCCTATTCCTCGGATCATCGGCTCCCGCGTCCTGATGTGGAAGCAGGATCCCTCGGTCAGTGAAATCGGGATTCGCAAAGCCTTTCTTCCCGGCTTGATGCTGGCGGGGCCGAAAGACAGTCGTATCTCCATTCAGGGCCTGCCCCTCGTCTCACCAAACGCCATGGCGGATTATATTGAGACGCCCGGAACGCAGGAGTTCGATGCGGTCCATACGTTTGCCGTCGTGCGGCAGATGCTGACCCTTGCCCAACGGGCCCGCGGCGGGGCCGTGGCGCCATGGCAATGGAACAGCGCCTCCAACACGGATGCGATCAGCGTCTTCCCCCGCGCCGGCGTCACCCCAAACGCCTTCTACAGTCGCAATCTCAAGGCGTTGAAATTCTTCTTCTTCACCAAACCAGGGAGTCCTCCAGGAACCCCGCAGGTGTTCACCTGCCGCTCGTTCGATATCGTCGCGCACGAAACCGGACATGCCATCCTGGATGGCTTGAAACCGGGCTGGCTCGACCCCAGCAACCAGCCGCAAACCGGCGGATTGCATGAATCGTTCGGTGACCTCTGCGCGATCTTTCTGACGCTCTCACAGCTCGACCAGGTTGAGGCGGTGATTGCGCAGACCAAGGCCAACTTGCATGACAAGACCTTCCTGGCCGACATGGCGGAAGAGTTCGGCCTTGCACTGGGCCGCCCCAACGGCCTGCGCAATGCGGACAACGATCTCAAGCTCAGCGAGGTCACGAACGAGGTGCACGATCTGTCACAGGTGTTTACCGGAGGAATCTACGATGTCCTCGCCGATATGTTTGCATTCGAGCGAAAACCCGGGCTGCGGGACGACGCCAGGGTGCTGCTCGAGGTCGGAGAGTATCTGTTTGGCCTGATCGTGCGAGCCATCGCCGCCGCCCCGGCCGCGAATGCGACGTTCGCAGACATCGCCAATCAGATGCTGACCATTGCGCACACGGACGGCAAGCCGGTACAGTACCGAAACTTCATTCGGAACCGATTCACGGTGCGGGAGGTGGTCGTCTCGCCGACTCCGCTCACGGCTGACCACAAGGTCGGTATGAAGCTCCTGCCCGCGTTTGCGGAAGAACTCGGAGTCGCCCAAGACCGGCGCGGCTGTTGCGGAACCATGCAGCTGCCTGAATACAATCAGGGTGACCGTGTGTTCGAGGATGATCTGGAGGACCTTCGAAGCCTGTTCAGCGACAATGGTCGGGTGAAGCCCTCCCATCGGTAACTGCAGCAGCGTCCTGGCGGCTCGGGCAGTCACATCGCATCCCGAGCCGCCGTCGCGCCCCTGCCGAGGATAAGAGATGAAGATCGCGATTCAGCGAACCGGCGGGTTCGCGGGGCTTCAAGAAGAACTGGCCTCGGTCGATACGGCGCAGCTGCCGCCTGCGGAAGCGCGGCGCATCGAGGAGCTGGTGGGGAACGCAGGGTTCTTTGGTCTCCCGACGGCGCTTGGCGGCGAGATCACGGGCGCAGACCTCTTTCAGCTTCGAATCACCGTCACCGACGGCGCACGCCGTCACACCGTCGAGTTTCCAGATCACGAGTCGCCCGAGTTGGCGCCCCTGAGAGCGTTGGTCCGGTCACTGGCTCCCTAACGAACTACCCGTCAATCTCCAACCTGGCCGCTGGAGAGCAGGGCATTCATGATGGCGTTTTTCTTGGCGGGATCTTTTTCGAAGCGAATGGCTTTGGAGAAGTTTTCGGCGGCGCTTTCCCGTTTGCCCTTGGCAGCATAGATTCTGCCGATGCCGTAGAGCGCCTGAGCTTCCTCGGGGTTGGCTTTCACGGCGCGATTGAAAGCATCCATGGCCTCCGTCGGGCGGGATTGCTCCATCAACAACCAGCCGAGTGCGGTATGGGCGGGGGCCAGATCCGGATTGGCCTCCGTGGCAGCGCGATACTCTTTCATGGCGAGATCCATGCGGCCTTTGGTTTCATACACACCGCCGAGCGCAAAGTGAATTTCGGCATCGTTCGGATTGAGTCGTAGGGCCTCTTTGTACGATTGCAGCGCCGGTTCCACCTTCCCTTGCTCTGCCAGCGCACAACCGAGATTCGCATGGGCCACGGCGTCGTTGGGATTGAGCTTGATCACTTCGCGATATTGCGGAATGGCCATTTCAAGCCGTCCCTGTTCCTGGTAGGCCACACCGAGATTGGTGCGCGCCGCGGCAAATGAGGGGTCGAGTTTCACCGCCTCGCGATACTCTTTGATCGCCATTTCCAGATGCGCCGCCCGCTCATGGATCTGAGCCAGAAAGTAATGGGGATAGGCTGACTGAGGCGCAAGCTTCGCCGCTTCTTTGTAAAACACCACCGATTGTTCGGACTGACCGGACTGCGCGAGGAACATCCCCTGCACCAGGTTGACATGCGCATTGTCGGGATGCTGTTTCAGAATCGCTGCAAGCCAGCCCCCCACCCTGTCGATGTCGGCAGTTTCCTGTAACGCATGGGCATGGACCCGCCAGGCATCCGCAAACTCCCCGCGTAGCAGATGCGTGACGTTGAGGGCAAAGTACGGGCAAGGATCCTTTTCTCCAGCCGCCTCCACCGTTCGGACCCACACTCCCGCTTCATACCCGAAGCGGTCCCAATCCCCCGCCAGGAGCGCTGTGTCAATCTTGTGCTGATGTTGGTGCATAACAGGTTGGTCGCCGGTCACCGCGTCAACGCATCCTGCACGTCGGGCGGAGTCGCCTGCATGCGCGCGCCGAGCACGGGATACCGTGCGGTAACTTTTTCTTTCATGCGCCAGGCGATGGTACGATAGGACCAGTGCCCCTTCACCCCGGATCGTAATTTGGCGATGTATTCCGCCTCAGCGAAGTCCATCTTGAACAGACAGCGCACGGAGAAACCAAAGGGAATAGCGTAGAGCGCGGCTTCCTGGCTCGACTTCCGCAACTGTTCGATATCTGCCTTCACATGCCCCATCGCCTCGCGGTACTCCCGCTCAAGGCCGGCATCGATCAGCATGGGTGGAGTGTCGAAGCCATGCACCGTGGTGAAATTTTGCTGCACCTGCTGACAGCGCCGGTGCCGGTGCATGTCGCGCCAGCCGCCGATATCCATCATCACGTCGAAGATCAATGCGTACCCGCTCCGGAATTCCTTGATCAATTCGTCGTACGGGCCGCGTTTGCGAAAGGCGACTTCCAGAGTGTCCTGCTTTTGCTTCTCCGTCCAGTCACGAACCACCGCGAGGATCTTCCGATAGGGGGCTTGCGAGGCGCGATAGAGCAGCGTCGTGACCACCTCATCCAGCGGATCATGCGGCTCAATCAAATCGACCGGCTCTGCGGCTCCCCAGGCAGAGGGTTGGTCCAATCCCGTGCCCTTGAGCGCATCCTTCGCATAGCGGGCCAGGTCACTATAGACCTCGGCCTGATAGACATTCGGTTTCGCATATCGCGCCAGCGTCGGGGCCATCGCTTCCCCGGCACCGGCCGACTGACCGCACAGCTCTCCCCACACATTCACGGGCGGCTTTCGACAGGCATCCTGTAAATCCTCCCCGATCTGACGAAGTTCGGGAATCTGCGACGACAAGAAACGGGTGATCTGTTTTTCGAGCGTCCGAATGCTGACCACCTGGCCGACATTAGTTTGCGCCGCCAAGGGCAGCAAGTACCGAGTGACGTCGAATGCCCGTGCGGCGATGGCCCGCTGATATGCCGAGGGAGTCATGTTATCTGGGCGAGGTTCCTGTTCGGTGAGGAATTGGCTCAACGGATCATGCAGGGCGCGGTAGACCGTCGACAGTCCCCGAAGAATGCCCAGATAGACCGCCTCCGTCTCTTGCCCTCGAATGGTGTCCGGCACATACCAGCTGGAGGAGGCGAAGTTTTGATACCGACTCGACTTGGCCTGGCCGTCCCAGACTTGTTCGTCTTCCAACCGAATCGCGGCCAACTCCGAAATCTGTTCAAAACAGATAATGACGTGGCCGAGATCCGCAATCGAACCATGACCGTAGTCGAAATAAAACTGTTCCCAGAATTTTTCAGATGAATGGCCGTGGACCCACTTGAGGCTCTCTTCAATGGAGTCCGGAGACCGACTGTAGCGCGCCAAGGCATAGGCGGACTTCTCCGGTGGCATCGGAGCCAGAGCGATCACGCGGCGGGATGGAGTCGTCATAGGTTTGCAGTATGGAGTGCGTGGCGTATGCGGCGAACGTACTGACGCGGCGGCACCATGCCATTTTTTACAAAGAGGGCACTATACGCCCGCGGCAAAGACGGTGCAACAGCACCGTCTCTCGCGAGATGAAGCTGCCGACCGCGTTGACTTGCCCGCAAGCCCGCCGTTATAGTCCCGCACGAATGACCGGGAAGTGCCCACCAGCGTGATGATTAAAGCGATCAAAGGCGTTAAAGATCTGCTGCCGGAAGAGTCTCCTCGCTGGCGGTTTATCGAGGACACGGGGCGGCGTTGGGCCCAGCGCTACGGGTTTCAGGAGATTCGGGTCCCGATTTTCGAAACGACGACGTTGTTTGCGCGGAGCATCGGCGCCACCACGGACATCGTTGAAAAAGAAATGTATACGTTCGCCGACCGCGACGGGTCCTCCCTGACCCTCCGCCCGGAAGGCACGGCCGGCACGGTTCGCGCGTTCATCGAACATAATCGCGCAGCTGATCCCAGGCCGCAGAAATTCTATTACACCGGTCCCATGTTTCGACACGAGCGGCCCCAGGCCGGCCGGCTCAGGCAGTTTCATCAATTTGGGGTGGAATCCTTCGGCATCGCTAACCCGCGCGCCGACGTTGAGGTCATATCCCTACTCTGGCGTCTCTTGTCCGATCTGTCTCTGCCCGGGCTGACCCTCGAAATCAATAATCTTGGATATTCCGACGATCGGGCGCGCTACAAACCTCTCCTCGTGGCGTTTCTGAAGAGCGTGGAGACTCGCCTCTGTGCGAACTGTCAGCGCCGGATCGAGGGGAATCCGCTGCGCGTGCTCGACTGCAAGGTCCCGGACTGCCGATCCGCCACGGAGGACGCACCTCGCCTGGCCGATTCCCTTTCTCCGGCAGCGCGCGACCATTTTGCATGTGTCACAGCGGGCCTTCAGTCAGTCGGTATTCCGTTCGACCTGAATCCTCGCCTCGTTCGCGGCCTCGATTATTACTGCCTGACGGCCTTCGAGGTCACCTGCTCGCATTTGGGCGCACAAAATGCCGTCGGGGCCGGCGGACGGTATGACGGCCTTGTCGAACAACTCGGCGGTCCCGCCGTTCCGGCTGTTGGATTTGCAGTGGGCCTTGAACGAATTGCCTTGATGATGCCGGACGCCGTGATTGTCCCCTCGGCTCCACGGATCTACGTGGCCGCCTTCGGCACCAAAGCCGTCGACGTCGGATGTGCACTCCTCGATGAACTCCGGCAAGCCGGGGTCCCCGCCGACATGGATTTTCGTTCGACGTCACTGAAAGCCCATTTGCGCCAGGCAGACCGTCTCGGCGCCCTCTATACCATCCTGCTTGGTGACGACGAAATTGAGAAGGGGACCGCCACCCTGCGCAACATGCAGACAAAGGCACAAGAAGATTTGCCTCTTCGAGACCTGGTTTCCTCCCTGCAGGGCCGACTCCGTACACCGGAATCGGCGCCTTTTTCCAGTTGACTTTCCTGCCTAAAATTCGTACGCTCCGCTTTCACTTTTATATATATAAACTGTTGATTCTTAAGCACTCCTAAAGTTTTTCCACAGACGAATTCGTATGAGCGTCAAAAAGATCGGGATCCTATTATCCACACCCCCATCTCACCCTAGTGTGGAGACTGTGGCACAAGTGTCATCCGAAGCCATGGCTCAGGGTCACGATGTGTATCTCTATTGTATCGATGAAGGGGTGAAGAATCTTCGCGACCCGCGGTATAGCGACCTCGTCGGACGCGGCATGAAACTCTTCGTCTGTGCCTACGGGTGTCAGCAACATGGGGTCTCGACGGATCAGTTGGACCCCCGGATTTCCCTGTGCGGGTTGGTGGTGCTCTCAAATATTGTAAACGGTTGCGACCGTTTCCTCGCGTTCACGTAACCACGTTCCTGAGGATCTGACTGTGCCCCCCACAGCTTCCATCGTGTTGATCATTCGGCAGGACCCGCGAACCTCTGCCCTTCCCGTCGAGGCACTTCGGATCGCCCTCGGATTGGCCGCAGGCGAGAATCCCATCACCGTAGTCCTGATGGGTCCGGCCGTTCAGCTCTTGGCCGAGGATACGGATGAAATTGTCGATATCGACATCCTTGAAAAATACCTGCCCTCGTTCGAACATCTCCAGATTCCCTTTCTTCTCGTACATGCCGCCGGGCCACAACCGGCATTGCAGGATGGATTTGCTGCCACGGAAGGCACACTGGACCTGGCACGCCAAGCTATGACGAGAGCCGAGCGAGTCTTGGTCTTTTAGTGAGAGGGAATACACATGGCCGCTCGTAAGACCTTATATTTATTAAGACAACCTATTCGCGATTCGAATCAGTCTCTGTTACCGTCAGTCGAAGAAGTCGACGTGGCCGGAACTGCGTCACTGGTTCTCCTCGAACAAGCTGTGGCTTCGGTACCGGCCTTTCCCGGTCCGGTCTATGTCCTGTCCCAAGGCTCGAATCCTTCCGTGCAGTCTGAGTCCAAGAATTGTATTTCGTATCGAGACCTCGTGACGTTGATTGCCGAACATGAAAGAACCATTGTGCTCTAACCTAACGACTCTTCTCTTATATATCTTCGCTAGAAAGAGAAAATTAGGAGTCGTCGGAGTAGGAGTAGGTCTTGTGAGTTCTGTGGATGAGCGGGAGAAGACGCGTGGCTGTTGGCGATGGAAGAACCTAGCCCATGTTGATGAGATGGTGTATAAGGCAGGGTGTGTTGTGGGATAACGTGAGGGCCGCTGTGTAGGAGATTGACGATGGTCGGCCCGGTGTTGGGATGTCCACAAGAAGGAATGAAAAATTCTCCTCGCGCGATCAGGACTGTGGCGGCGATCCATGGAATTGTCCACACCTGTTGATAAGCCTGTGAACATTTATAAGTTATTGAAATGAAAAGATGAATCAGATGTGGGATGACGCCCTAGTCTACATTCAGGAGAAGGTGCCGAAGCAGGTCTATGAAACCTGGTTCACACCGGTCGTTCTCGATCGAGTCGAGGACACGACGGCCTATCTTGCCGTGCCGAACAAGTTCTTCGGCGAGTGGCTGGGCGAGCACTATCACGACTTGTTGGCGGAGGCGGTCTCTGCAGCGCAGGGTGGCGGTCGTATGGATGTGTCCTTCGTGATCAACAACAAGCAGGCTCCCCCCGCTGTGCAGCCGGAGCCTTCCTCTGCGGAGACGGGCGGGCGCGGCTTCGTGGCGTCGCGATCAAAGCGCGGCGTGCAGCTTAATCCCAAGTATACGTTCAAGAGTTTCGTCGTCGGGGCCGGAAACCAATTCGCCCATGCGGCCTGTATGGCGGTGGCTGAACAACCGGCCAAAGCCTACAACCCGCTGTTCCTGTATGGCGGAGTGGGACTAGGTAAAACACACCTATTGAATGCGATCGGGAACTATCTGGCTGAGCGGAGCGATCTTCGTATCGCGTACCTGACCACGGAACAGTTCACCAACGAAGTCATCAATTCGATCCGGTACGACAAGATGATCGATCTGCGGAAACGATACCGCAATGTCGACATGTTGATGATCGACGATATTCAGTTCCTGGCCGGAAAGGAACGCACCCAAGAAGAATTCTTTCACACCTTCAATACGCTGTATGAGGCCAGGAAGCAGATTGTCCTCTCCAGCGACCGATTCCCGAAAGACATGCCTGATATCGAGGAGCGGCTCCGCTCCCGGTTCGAGTGGGGGCTTATTGCGGATCTGCAGCCGCCGGATGTCGAGACGCGTATCGCGATTTTGCGGAAAAAGTCTGAAGATGAGCGGATTGCGCTGCCCGAAGAGGTGATCCACTTTCTCGCCACAACGATGAAAAACAACATCCGTGAGCTGGAAGGATCCCTGGTGCGGGTCGGGGCCTACTCCTCACTCACGGGGCAGGCGATCACCCTAGAGATGGCGAAAAACGTCTTGCGCGATCTCATCGGTGATAAGAAGAAGATTGTGTCGATCGAAGATATCCAGGAAGCGGTGGGGTCGAAATACCACGTGAAGATTGCCGACCTGAAATCGCGCCGCCGGAGTAAAACGCTGGTCCACCCCCGTCAGATCGCGATGTATCTCTGCCGGGAGTTGACGGATGCGTCATTTCCGGAAATCGGCCGCCAGTTCGGGGGGAAGGACCACACCACGATCATTCACGCTTGCCGACAGATCAGCAAAGCGAAGGAATCCGACAGCGCCTTGCATACCACGCTGGAGGGCCTGAAAGAACAGATTTTGAGGGCGTGACGGCTCTCTGAGGGAGATCGACCATGAAGGTACGCATCGGACGAGAGGAATTGTTGACGGGCCTGCAGCGCGTGCAGGGTGTCGTGGAAAAACGGAACACCATGCCCATCCTCTCGAATATTCTGTTGGAAGCCAAGCACGACGGGGCGGAAATCGTCGCCACGGATTTGGAACTCGGCATGCGCGGGCTCTACAAGGCGTCCGTGTTAGAAGCCGGTGGTGTGACTATTTCGGCTCGCAAGTTGTACGAGATCATCAAGGAATTGCCCAGCGGCGAGATCGAGCTGACTTCGGGGGACAACAATTGGACCACGATTCAGTCGGGCAAGAGCCAGTTCAAGGTCGTCGGCCTGCCGAGCGGTGATTATCCCGCGCTGCCATCCATTGAACGCGAAGGGCTGACGCCGTTGGCCGGGGCGGGACTGCTGGAATTGATCCGTAAGACACTGTTTGCCGCCGGTGACAATGACGCCCGCTACATCCTGAACGGCCTGCTCGTCAGTCTGTCGACGACCGACAAGAAGACGACGCTGTTGCGCCTGGTCGGTACCGATGGCCACCGTTTGGCCGTTGCGGAACGTGAGGTCGGAAGCCCGAACGCGAAGCCGCTGGCTCAGGACATCAAGGCCATCATCCCCAAGAAAGCGGCTCAGGAAATACGGCGCCTGCTCGAAGAAGGCGGCGACGAGGAACCGCTGATCGGGTTCACGAAGAATCTCATGATTTTCCGCAAGAGCGGGCTGCTGCTGACTTCTCGACTGATGGAAGGGAACTATCCGAACTATCAGCAGGTGGTTCCCAAGGAAAGCGGCAAGCGGATTGTGGTCAATCGAGGATTGTTGGAGAGCGCCCTGCGCCGGGTGTCGGTGCTGTCGAAGGACAAGGCCAATGCCGTGAAGCTCTCCTTCGCGCCGGGTGGGATGACCTTGTTCTCCAGTAATCCGGATTATGGGGAGGCGACGGAGGAATTGGCGGCGCGTTACGAGGGTGAGGCGCTCCATACCGGCTTCAACGCCCGCTACCTCCTGGACGCCCTGAGCGTCATGGATGGAGAGTCGGTCTCGTTGCAGATGGATACCGCATTGAGCCCCTGCCTGATTCAGGAGGCAGAGAGTCCGGGTTTCAAATGCGTCGTGATGCCGATCAAGATTTGATAACCCACATGCCTTTGTACGGGATGCTCGACATGCCCGTCCGGCTGGGCCCCAATGCGCGCGGGTCCGGGACGTACCCATGGGGCGGGTTGAGGGCTCGCATCGTGCGAGCCCGCCGCCGGCGGACCCGTGCAGAATTCTGTTAGGAGCTGAATGGCCAAGGACGACCAGCAGGACAATTCTGTCAAGCCGAAATCCGACAGTTACAGCGCGGATCAAATCAAAGTACTCGAAGGCCTCGATGCCGTCCGCAAACGACCCGCGATGTACATCGGCAGCACGGGCGTGGACGGGTTGCACCATCTCGTCTACGAAGTCGTGGACAACAGCGTCGACGAACATATGGCCGGCTTCGGGGAAGCCATTGAGGTCACGATCCATATCGACGGCAGCGTCACGGTCGTCGATAACGGACGCGGCATTCCCACCGGCATGCATTCCACACAAAAGAAATCTGCTGCGGAAGTGGCGCTCACCGTCCTGCATGCGGGCGGCAAATTTGAACAGGGCGCCTATACGGTGTCCGGCGGTCTGCATGGTGTCGGCATCTCGGTCGTCAACGCGTTGTCCGAATGGCTGGAGCTGGAAATCTGGCAGGACGGCCAGGTGTTCGAGCAACGCTACGAGCGCGGAAAGCCCCAGGCGCCATTGGCCGTCACCGGCAAAACCAAACGCCGCGGCACCAAGGTCCGTTTCAAGCCCGACGGCCAGATATTCGAAACGCTGGAGTTCAGCTTCGATGTCCTGGCGCAGCGGCTCCGGGAGCTGGCCTTTCTCAACAAAGGCCTGGCGATCACGCTCAAAGACGACCGCAAGGAAAAGGAACAGGTCTTCCATTACAAAGGCGGCATCGTCTCCTTCGTCGATCACCTCAATGAAGCCAAAACGCCGTTGCACAAACCCATTTACGTGCAGACGGAACGGGCCGATCTCATCCTCGAAGTGGCATTGCAATACAACGACGGGTATGCCGAAAATCTCTTCTCCTTCGCGAACAACATCAACACCAAAGAAGGCGGCACCCATCTGGTGGGCTTCAAAGCCGCGTTGACCCGCACGATCAACAGTTACGCCAACGCCAATGATCTTCTCAAGAAGGATACGGAATCGCTGAGCGGGGACGACGTGCGGGAAGGCCTGACCGCGGTCGTCAGCGTGAAAGTGCGAAACCCGCAATTCGAGGGACAGACCAAGGCGAAACTCGGCAATAGCGAAGTGAAGGGCATCGTTGAGGCCGCGGTCAACGACGCACTGGGTACCTACTTCGAAGAGAATCCACCTGTCGCCCGCAAAATCATCGGCAAAGCCATCGATGCCGCGCGCGCTCGGGAAGCCGCGCGAAAAGCGAAAGATCTCATCCGGCGAAAAAGCGCTCTGGATGGTGGATCCTTACCCGGCAAGCTGGCCGACTGTTCCGAAAAAGATCCGGCGTTGAGTGAGTTGTTCATCGTCGAGGGAGATTCCGCCGGTGGTTCGGCCAAACAGGGTCGCGATCGGAAATTCCAGGCTATCCTCCCGCTCAAGGGAAAAATCCTCAATGTCGAAAAGGCCCGCTTCGACAAGATGCTCAGCAGCGATGAAATCCGCACGCTGATTCTGGCGCTTGGCACAGGCATCGGTCGAAAAAAGGAAGATGGCGACAAGGCGGACAAGGATGCGTTCGACATCGCGCGGACGCGGTATCACAAGATCGTGCTCATGACCGACGCCGATGTAGACGGCAGTCACATCCGCACGCTGCTGCTCACCTTCTTCTTCCGCCAGATGCCCGAGCTGTTGGAGCGCGGCTACATTTATATCGCCCAGCCTCCTCTGTTTAAGGTGAAAAAAGGCAAGACCGAACGGTATCTCAAGGACGAGCCTGCGATGAATGAATATCTCGCGGATCTCGCCGTCGAAGGGGTGGAAGTCGCTCTCGAGAACGGCCGGGAATTTGTCACCGGTCGCCGGTTGTTGCCGATTCTCAAAAAGCTGATCGCTTTCGAAAGCCTGCTTCACAAGGTCAACAAGAAGCATCATGAAGCCAACATGCTGCGAGCATTCGTCGATGAGCCGGGTTTGACACGCGAGGTGTTGAAGGATCCGGCCTCGCTGCGGACGGTCGTGGACCATGTGAAAGCCACGCTGGCACTGGTGTATCCGAAGGCCGAGCCGACGATCGACATTCTGGAGGACGAAGAACATCAATCGAGCAAGCTGGCCTGCAAGGTGGCCACGGGCGGGATCGCGTATGAGTTGCAGGTGACGCACGAACTAGTCGGATCGGCCGACTTCCGTGAATTGCAAAAACAGGCCCCCTCGGCCATCGGGTTGGGGAAACCTCCGTACAAGATCAAGATCAAAGAGGCCGAGGTCCTCAAGAACGGGTCGGCCGAACTGGTGCAGGCCATCCTGGAGGAGGGCAAACAGGGGTTGAACATCCAGCGGTATAAAGGTCTGGGCGAAATGAATCCGGGCCAGCTGTGGGAAACCACCATGGATCCCGAAAAGCGGACCTTGCTGCGAGTGAATCTCGAAGATATGACCGGCGTCGATGAAATTTTCACGATTCTGATGGGCGATGAAGTGGAGCCCCGGCGTAACTTTATTCAGCAACATGCGCTGGAAGTCCGGAATCTGGATGTCTAGCAGGACTGGCACCGAAGCCGACACGTTGGTTTTGTGAATTCAGAGGATGCTCAAAACGGCGCTTCGGCAAGGCCGCTGGCAAGACAGGACCGGAGACGTACCCTCAGGGTACGTTGAGGACCTCTCGAGCCGGGAACGAAGCCGAGGGACATTTTCAGCATCCGTGGAGGGTAGATGCCGCCAGATGAACGTTTAGGACAGATTGCGATCGAAGATGAGATGCGCTCGTCGTACCTTGACTACGCGATGAGCGTGATCGTCGGTCGCGCGTTGCCCGACGTGCGTGACGGGTTGAAACCGGTCCACCGTCGCATTTTGCACGGCATGAATGAGATGGGGTTGGCCGCCAACCGGCCCTACCGCAAGTCGGCCAAAATCGTCGGCGAGATCATGGGTAATTACCATCCCCATGGCGACTCGGCGATTTACGACACCCTGGTGCGCATGGCGCAGAACTTCAACATGCGCTACATGCTGGTGGACGGCCAGGGCAACTATGGCTCGATGGACGGCGATGCCGCGGCGGCCATGCGGTATACGGAAGCCCGGTTGACCAAACTGGCTGAAGAGCTGCTGGCGGATATTGAAAAAGAAACGGTCGATTTCGGCCCCAACTATGACGAGTCGCGCGTCGAACCATTGGTCTTGCCCTCCCGGGTGCCGAATCTGCTGGTCAACGGCGCGGGCGGGATCGCCGTCGGCTATGCGACCAACATTCCCACGCACAATCTGGGCGAAGTCATCGAGGGGTTGCTCCTGCTGCTCGAAAACCCTGAGGTGACCATTGCGCAGCTGATGAAAAAAATTCCCGGCCCCGATTTTCCGACCGCCGGGTTCATTTACGGCACGTCCGGCATTAAGGATGCCTACGAGACGGGGCGCGGGCTTCTTACCGTCCGCGCAAAGGTCGCGATCGAGACGGACGAACGCACCGATCGCGAGCGGCTCATCATCACTGAAATTCCGTATCAGGTGAATAAGTCGAAGCTGATCGAAAAAATTGCCGACCTGGCGCAGGAAGACCGCGTGACCGGCATTTCCGACATCCGCGACGAATCCGATCGCGAAGGCGTCCGGGTCGTGATTGAGCTGAAGCGCAATGAGATTCCGCTCGTGGTGTTGAACAATCTATACAAGCACAGCCAGTTGCAGACGACCTTCGGTGTGAACATGCTGGCGCTCGTCAACAATCGGCCGGAAGTACTCAACCTCAAGCGTATTCTGGAAGCCTTTGTCGAGCACCGGCGCGAAGTGGTCGTGCGGCGTACGGCGTACGATCTACGTAAGGCGGAAGAACGCGCCCATATCCTCGAAGGGCTCAAGATTGCCCTGGACAATCTGGATGCCGTGATCGCCTTGATCCGGCGCTCGCAATCGCCCGACGTGGCGCGCGCGGGCTTGATGCAGCAGTTCCAGTTATCTGAAATCCAGGCCAATGCCATCCTGGAAATGCGGCTGCAGCGGCTCACTCAGCTGGAGCGCGACAAGTTGGTGGAAGAATATCGTGAAGTGCTGAAGACTATTGAATACCTGCGCTCGGTCCTCGGCAGCGAGGCCTTGGTGCGCAAGATCATCCGCGATGAACTGACGGAGATCAAAGAGAAGTATCAGGACGAACGCCGCACGAAAATCGTCAAAGAAGAAGCGGAGCTGACGCTCGAAGACCTGATCGCCGAAGAGGAAGTCGTCGTGACGATTTCGCATGCCGGGTACATCAAGCGAAATGCCGTCACGCTCTATCGCGCGCAACGGCGGGGCGGCAAAGGCAAGATTGCCATGGGCATTAAGGAAGAGGATTTTGTCGAGACCCTCTTCACGGCGTCCACGCATGACGCGCTGCTGTTCTTTACCGATGCGGGCAAGGTCTACTGGCTCAAGGTGCACGAAATACCCGAAGCGAGCCGGGCCGCCAAAGGCAAGGCGCTGGTCAACCTGTTGGCCCTCTCCAAAGACGAGAAGGTCACGGCAACGCTGCCGGTCAAGGAATATGCTGCCGATCGGTTCGTCATCATGGGCACCAAACAGGGCGTCATCAAGAAGACGGAATTATCGGCCTACAGCAATCCACGCCAGGGCGGCATCATCGCGCTGTCGCTCGACGCAGGTGACAAATTGATCGGCGTGGATCTCACTGACGGCCAGCGCGAGATTTTGTTGGGCACGAAGCAAGGCATCACCATCCGCTTCAAGGAAGAAGATGTGCGGGCCATGGGACGCACAGCCCATGGCGTGCGCGGGATTACCCTGGAGGCGGGCGATGAAGTCATCGGCATGGAGACCATCACACCCGATTCCACCACGGCTATTCTCACCGTCACCGAAGGCGGTTACGGCAAGCGCACTCCCGTGAACGAATATCGCGTGCAGGGACGCGGCGGGAAAGGCATCATCAGCGTCAAGACCACCGAACGGAACGGTCTTGCGGTCGGATTCCTCCAGGTCCGCGGCGAAGACGAAATCATGGTGATGGCGGCACAAGGGAAGGTGCTGCGTTGTAAGGTCGACGACATCCGGGAAATCGGCCGGAATACCCAGGGCGTTCGCCTGCTTGATGTGGATGGCGATGAGGATCGCGTAGTCGCCGTGGTGCGACTGGTCGAGCGTGAAGAAGGGGCACCCGACGAGGGCGAGTAATTTTCCGTGAGCCGTCTGGGGTCAGGCGGCCCTCCTCATCATGGTCATGAATCACCAGACTCCGCCGCCGGCTGTGGCTCCCGCCGGCCTCCCTGCCAAGCGTCCGCTGGATACGGTGGTGAAGATGGCGCTAGGGGTTCTCTTCTGCTCCTTTGCGCTGATCTGGGGCGGCATGTTTCTCAGCCGGCCTGACCGGTCCATTCCTCCCTACAGCATCGGGTCTCAGGAAGGTTCGGTCGTGGCGGTGCACGTTCCACCCTGGACCAGCGACACCGAGATCGAGACGTTGATCGAACGCTTTCGGAAGGTCGGGACAGAGACCAGAAATTTCGGCCCGATGAAAATCCATCCGACCACGGTGGACGATCCGAAAGGACGCTATCAACGCATTGCGATCTATGTCTTTACTGACGAGGGGTGGACGGAGCCGGACATGTTACACCGGTATGTGACCGGCGAAGATCGGACGGTGCGGGATGGGTTCGAAGGATCCGTACGCGGATTCTACCGATTGGATGAACAAGAGGAGGAAGGCCGCATCGGGCCGGTTCCGAAAGGCAAGGACAGCGCCGCGAGTGCCGCCTATTCGCGTCTCTTGTTCAAGGGGCCGGTCGGGATGAGCGTTCCGGCGGCGTCATCGCCAACGCCTGCGCCATGACGGTCGCGAGCTGTTCGCGGAGCGCCTGATCCTGAATGCCTTGGGCATGGAGCGCCGCTTCCCTGAGCAGTTCGGCACTCGGCTGGGGTGTTCCCGCGTCCGCGGTTGACGGCACGGGCTGCGATGCGTGTTCTGTGGACACATCCCCGATACGCAGCACGATCTCTGTCACCAACGGCTCTCCGGCCATCGAGTTGATCTTTTGGAGCAACACCGGCTTGAGAAAGGTGAGTTGCTGCAGCCAGACCGAGTTGTGCACGAAGACGTAGAGTTTCTTGAAGCGGATCTGGTCGGGGCGTGTGTGTGTGGCGATCGGCTCGCCCACGATCTCAGGCCAATGGCGTCGCAGGCGCGCCTCGACGAGCTTGCTCTCCAGACCCAGCCGGTGAGCAACCCCGGCCAAAATCGTGCCGAATGAATCGAGCCTGCTCTGTCCTCGCATGAGGGCATCATAACAAAATGCGCCCGGCGGGAACAGCCGTCGGCGGAACGCCATGACAAAGACACAGGATCACGACGACCAATTCAAAGTGGTGGCCACCAACCGGAAGGCTTACCATGACTATTTTATCGAGGAGAAGTTCGAAGCTGGCATCATCTTGCGGGGAACAGAGGTCAAGTCTCTCCGGGAAGGACGAGTGAACCTGCAGGACAGTTATGCGTCGGTCGATGACGGCGAAGTCTATCTGAATCACTGCCACATCAGCCCCTATTCGCACGGTAACCTGATGAATCATGATCCGCTGCGCAGGCGGAAGCTGCTCCTACATCGCAAGGAAATCAATAAGCTGATCGGGAAGACCCAGCTCAAAGGCCTCACGCTCGTCCCCTTGCGTATCTACTTTTCCAAACGCGGCCACGCCAAGGTGGAGGTGGCATTGGCCAAGGGTAAGAAGCAGTATGATCGTCGAGAGTCCATCAAAGCGCGTGAGGCGGGGCGTGAGGTCGAACGGGCGATCAAGAGCCGAAAGTAAACCATTCGCAGTATGAATCAGGCGAGGAGATGTGCTCTCCTATCCTGGCCGGCGTGACGCAAACATCGTTATTCCGTCCTTCCTCCGTTCGCGTTCCCCCACTGGGCTGTCCCCCTGAGGTCGACCTGCCCCTGTGCGGCATTGTCATATTCAGTCGTCAGTCTGAGTCACTTCCTCACTTGCCGCGGTTGCGCGGACGTGCTTGGGCACCTGCCCCCCCGATCATCGGTATCGGTTTCCGATTTCGCTCGTGAAGCATTGCACACGCCTGCCTGCGCATTCCCTGTTTCCTGCAAGATCGGCTGTTTCGGCACGCGGCACATGGAGACGGTTCGCTCGTCCATCAGAGCATCGTCTCCTTTCAGTCCACTCCATCGGATCACTTTGGATTGCCGTAGAGGGGTTGACTTTGTTCTAACTAGAACTATTATACTAGGG
>WBZQ01001278.1_pt1 | contig 17851 bp, 15 predicted proteins | sample 5204251 | NCBI WGS metagenome assembly WBZQ01 (sample SAMN12412402, study PRJNA552823) | activated sludge metagenome | isolation source: activated sludge from nitrification reactor of wastewater treatment plant... | place: USA: Virginia | collected 2017-09 | reverse complement strand
ACCTCGGCGTCGCGCTCACGTACGTGCCCTTTCTGCTGGCGGCCTTCTTCTTCGGTGGCCTCAAGACACGGGTGTGGGCGATCCTCGTCCTTACGGCGGTCCTCGCGGCCGGCGGGTCCTGGTTTCTCCTGAAGGAGTACCAAAAGGAACGCATCCGCACGTTCCTGGACCCGGAGCGCGCCGCGCAGGGGGCGGGCTATCAAGTCCGGCAGGCCCGCATCGCCATCGGTTCGGGAGGGCTCTTCGGGAAGGGCTGGCGGCAGGGAACCCAGAGCCGTCTGGGATTCTTGCCGGTACGTCACACCGACTTCGTCTTCGCGGCCCTCGCGGAGGAATGGGGGCTGATCGGCGTCGGAGCGGTGATTGGGTTCTTCGGCCTGTTTCTCTCCAGAGCGTTCACGGTGGCGCGGGACGCGCGCGACCGCGGCGGAGCCATGCTCGTCCTTCTCCTTGTCGTCAACCTGGCCGTGGAAGCCGTGGTGAACATCAGCATGAACATCGGGCTTGTCCCAACGACCGGCATCACGCTGCCGTTCGTGTCTTACGGAGGCTCCTCGCTGATCGCCTGCTGGGGTGCCGTCGGGCTCTGTCTGTCGGTCGCCTACCGACGCTTCGTCAACGTTTAAAAACGGGCCGTTGCGGGCGACCCGACGCCACCGTGGTTGAATGGAGCCATGCTGAAGGAGCTGTTGGTCTCCGCGGGGGATCGAGAGACGAGGGTGGCTGTGCTCGAGGACGGCCGGGTTGCCGAGGTCCAAATCGAGCGGCGCAAGCAGCGGGGTGTCGTCGGGAACATCTATCGGGGCCGCGTCACCCGCGTGCTGCCGGGCATGCAATCGGCCTTTGTCGACATCGGGCTCGACAAGGATGCGTTCCTCTATGTCGCGGATGTTGGGGAAGACAGCGAGGACTTCGACCGCCTCGGTCTGGAAGGGGCGGAGGCCATCGAGCCGGAACTCCCTCCTCCGGACACGGCGTCCGTTAGTTCGCCCGTTTCCGGGGAGAGCGAGCCTCCCGCGAGGCCGATCCTGCCTTCGATCGACGAGCTCCTGAGGGTCGGCCAGGAGGTCATGGTCCAGGTCACGAAGGACACGATCTCGAACAAGGGCGTTCGAATCACGACACACATCACGCTCCCGGGTCGAGCTCTGGTCTACATGCCGACCATTGACCACCTTGGCGTCTCCCGGCGAATCGAGAACGAAGACGAGCGGAACCGGCTGAAAGACATCCTCACCGCGCTCAAGAAGGGCCCCGGCGGATACATCGTCAGAACAGCGGGAGAAGGGCGTTCGGCCGAGGAGTTCGCGGCGGACCGCCGCTATCTGATGCGGCTTTGGGATCAGATTCGAAAGAAGTCCGACCGCTCCGGCGTACCCGCGCTTCTTCACCGGGACCTCGATCTGACGCTTCGCGCCGCCCGCGATGTGTTCGGCTCGGACTTCGCAACGTTGTTTGTGGACGACGACGAGGAATACCAACGGATCGTGGAGTTTCTAGACCAGGTCCAGCCGGCTCTGGTTGGAAAGGTGAAGCTCTACCGGAAATCTCGTCCGCTCTTTGAGGAATACAACATCGACGCGGAGATCGAGGACGCGCTCAAGCCGAAGGTGTGGTTGAAGTCCGGGGGCCACATCGTGATCAACCAGACCGAGGCGCTGGTCGCCATCGACGTCAACACCGGCAAGTTCGTTGGCAAGAAAAGCCTGGAGGACACGGTCGTCAAGACCAACCTCGAGGCGGTTCAGGAGATCGTCCGCCAGCTGCGGCTCCGTGACCTGGGCGGCCTGATCGTGATCGACTTCATCGACATGGAGGAAGAGGCAAACCGGCAGCAGCTTGTCGCCGCGCTGGAGGCCGAGCTCAAGCGCGACCGCTCCAAGAACCGCATGCTGCCCGTATCCGAGTTCGGCCTTGTCGAGATCACGCGGAAAAGGCAGCGACAGAGCCTGGAGCGTGCCCTGACGATGCCGTGCTCGTATTGCGCGGGCTCGGGCCGCATCAAGAGCGTTCCGACCATCGTCCTCGAAATCCGACGCGAGATCCTGAAGCGGGTCGAGGAAGGCGAGGGGCACTCGCTCCTGCTGCGGGTCCACCCGGAGATCTTCCGGGCTCTCTCAAGCGAGGAGCGGCGCCTCGTGGAGGAGCTGGAGGAGCGGATTGGGATGCCGCTGAGGGTCCAGAGCGACGAGCACCTTCACCACGAGCACTTCGACATCGTGCTGGAGGCCTGAAAAGGCGTCGTTCCGGCCTGTCGGAATTGGCATGCCCCGTGCGTTGGGAGAGACGCGCACACTTCAGACCTCTCCTCCCTGCCGCCCGCCCGGGCGGCTTTTTTTCTGGCCTCACTTCTTTCGGTAGTGACAACCCCGCGAATCGGTGTTCTTGACGGCGGCCTGCGCGATCAGGAGGCTCGCGTGGACACCGTGGAACAGGTCCACGATGGCCTTTGAAATGCGCGTCTCGTGATAAAAGCGCAGCAGCCGTTTCTGGAGGTCGCGGATGTCGGCGACGGCCCGCCCAAGCCGCTCCCCGGTGCGGACGATCCCAACGTAGTTCCACATCGTGTTGCGGATGGTCGTCCAATCCTGCTGGATCAGCGCGGGGTCTTCGTTGGTGGCATGGCCCGGCGAGCGCCAATCGGGAATGGCCTTGAAGACGGAGGCCGGAAACGCGCGCCCGGCCTTCAGCCGTTCGGCGATCGAGTGAGCCGCGTGATAACCCCAGGTCACGCCCTCAAGAAGCGAGGTCGACGCCAGCCGATTGGCACCGTGTACTCCCGTGCAGCTGACCTCTCCAACCGCGTAGAGGTGCCGGATCGTGGTGCGGCCCTCCTGGTCCACGAGGACGCCGCCACAGAGATAGTGCGCGGCGGGCACCACCGGAATCGGATCGGTCGCGATGTCGAGACCGAAGCGGTCACAGGTTGCGGCGATGGTGGGGAAGCGGTCGCGGATCTTGTGCCGCTTCCGGTTTCGAAAGTGATGGGCGAGGTCGAGGAACACGCAGGGCTCGCCGCGCGTCGTCATCTCCTCGACGATGGCGCGGGTCACGACGTCGCGAGGCGCCAGGTCCTTGCGACGGGCGTCATAGCGGCTCATGAACGCGTCTCCGGCCTTGTTGATGAGAACCGCGCCCTCCCCGCGGAGCGCCTCCGAGATCAGGAAGCCCTCTGAATCCGGGTGATAGAGGGTGGTGGGATGGAACTGAACGTACTCGAGGTTGAGTGTCGCGGCGCCCGCCCGTTCCGCCATCGCCAGGCCATCGCCGATGGCGTGCCTGGTGTTTGTGGTGTGGAGAAAGAGCCGCCCGACGCCTCCGGTCGCGAGCACCGTGAAGTCCGCAAGAACCGTGTGAACCCGGTTCTCCGAATCGAGAATGTATGCGCCGAGACAGGGATCCTGAAGCGCGTAACGCTGCGCGACATCGGTCGAGTGATGCCGGGCCGTGATGAGATCGATGGCGGTCGCGCCCGACCAGAGGGTGACGTTCTTCTCCGCCGAGACCTTCTCCAACAACGCGGTCTCGATCGCACGTCCGGTGGCGTCCGCTGTGTGCACGATCCGGGCGACCGAGTGCGCTCCCTCCCGCGTGAAATCGAGGTCTCCGGCGGTGGTTCGGGAGAACGGCACCCCGATCTCGTCGAGCAGGATCTCTTTGACCACGTCGGGTCCCTTGGCCGCGAGGAAACGCACGGCCTCTTCAAGGCAGAGGCCGGCTCCCGCGCGGACGATGTCGCGCACGAGGGAGGACGACGAATCGTTCTTTCCGAAGTAGATGATCCCGCCCTGCGCCCACGCCGTGTTGCAATCGGCGGGGTCGGCCGCCTTCGTCACGAGATAGACACGCACGCCGCGGCGGGCAAGGACGTACGCGGTTGTAAGCCCCGCGATTCCGGTCCCGAGAATCAGGACCGGCACCCGAAGGCGCTCGGGAGGTGAAGACACGGCCGGTCTCAGCTTCGGCCCGCCCTCTGATTGACAACCTCGACGTCGAGGGCGATGTCGATCGCGCGCGCCGAGTGTGTCAGCGCGCCGACCGACACGAAGTCGACTCCGGAAAGGGCGGCCGCGCGGGCGCGCCGGGGCGTCATGCCGCCGGAAGCCTCAATGGCAACCGGCCGTCCCGTGTCCTTCGAGTACCGGCGAACCACGTCGACGGCGCGGCGTGTGAGCCCTTTGTTCATGTTGTCGAGGAGGATCCTCTCGGCGCCCGCCGAGAGCGCCTGCGCGACCTCGTCCAGGTCGCGGGCCTCGGCTTCCAGAAGCCGGTCCTTGAGGCTCGGATGCGCCGTGCGATAAACGGCCACGCGCCGGGTGGCCTCAAGAACGCCACCTCCGCCGTCGGCGTGGTTGTCCTTGACCAGGAACGCGTGCTCGAGTCCGAAGCGATGATTCTGGCCTCCGCCGCAACGAACGGCGTAGCGCTCGAAGATCCGCAGGCCGGGCGTGGTCTTTCGCGTATCGAGAACCACGGCACCGGTTCCGGCCAGCGCATCGACGTAGCGCCGGGTCGATGTGGCAACGCCGGAAAGGCGCTGCACTAGGTTCAGCGCGACGCGCTCGGCCGCGAGGACCGAGACCGCCGGGCCTTCGATATCGGCGAGAACCGCGCCCGGTGTGACCGCCGTTCCGTCCGGGACACGAGGCTTCGCCGTTGCAAGAGGACGTGGGAATCGAAAGAGAGCCGGCAGGAAGGCAAGCCCGGAGACCACGGCCGTTTCGCGGCACACCATGCGGGCTCGAACGCGGGCCCTGGTTCCGAAGACCGCGAGCGAGGTGATGTCTTGGCCATCCTCGGCGAACGCCGCAACGAGAAGCCTGTTCAACGCCTTCGCGAGGTCTCTGGAAAGCGCGCTCACCTCACAGCACCGAGAGCGAGTCGGCTTCGGAGAGCGCGCCATAGAGCGCGATGCGGCCGGGCCCGGCTTTCACGGCATCGTCGAGCGCCTCTTCGGCTCTCTGCACCAGGCTTGCTGTGTCGAAGGCGTCCTCGGGGTAAGCCGTGAGGCCGACCGTCAGCGTGAGCTTCAGCCCGGCTTGTTCGAGGCGGGGATCCAGGGCACCGTCGAAGTTCTTCTGCATTGTCTCGACGGCGCGCAGGGCCTGGGCTTTGGTCGCGTCGAAGATCAGGATCCAAAAGCGATCCTGGCGATCCCGGCCGACGACGTTCACGGCCCGCGTCGCGCGCACGAGCTGAGACGCGGCCTTGGGAAGGAGCGCCTCCAGGACGCTGGCGCCGAAGCGCTGCGAGGTCTCGGAGAGACCGTCCATGCGAATGTGTGCGACCGCGATCGGTTGGCCCGATCGCTCCGCGCGGCGCATCTCCGACTCGAGACGTCGGAGGATGGAGGCGCGGTTGTAGAGGCCGGTTTGACCGTCGCGCTCGCTCTGCTGCTCGAGGAGCTTCATGACGCGGGCGTTATGAAGGGCGAGTGCCCCCGCGTCCGCGAGAAGTGAAAACCGGTCCATGGTTCCCGAGACGGCGGTCGCGGTGCCGCGACGGAACCCGATCACGAGAACGCCTAATCGCTCATTCTGGTGCACGATCGCCGCAAGGAGCGCCTTTTCCAAGGGAGGCCCAGAACCGGTATGCGAGAAGAGAACAGCGGTGTCCGTGTCGCTTGCCGGAGTCTGGATCGATTCCTGAAAGACCCGCACGACGGGATGAGCCGAATCGGAGAGCGGAACGCTGGTTCCCAGCTCACTTCCACCCTCCGCGCCCCACCGGGCGGAGACCTGAAGCGCCGTGGCTTTCGGGGCGAGCGCCCAAAACTGACCCGTGTCCGCGCCGAGCAGAGAGACGGTCTCCTCGCACAGGATGTGTTGGATCCGCGCGGTGTCGAATGTGGTCGAAAGGGATCGCCCGACGGCGCGCAAACGCTCGAGGAAGCGATTGGACTCGCGCTCCCTCTGGAGGAGCCTCGCCGAGGTCACCGCCAAAGAAAGCTCAACCGCCACTGCGGAAAGAAGACTCAGGAGAAGCGAGGAGAAGGGCGTGCTACGGCCTCCGGTGACGCCGACGAGCGCGCCCACGGTCTCGCCGCGATAGGAGAGCGGGACGGCCACGAAGCTGAGGGGGCGCGGAAGGTTCTTGACGAGGGAAGGCGCCGGAATGAGCGCAAGGCCTTCGGGCTCGGAGGATGCGTCTGTGAACGCGACATGCGAGTGCTCTCGGGAAAGCCGGGCGAACAGAGCATCGGAGATCTCATCGCCCTTTGGAGGGCCCGCGCCCGCTCGCGCGTAGAGCCCGGTCGCCCCCGCAAGGCCGCCCTGTGAAAGGACGCGGACCACACAAAGATCGAGATCGAGACGCATGGCGATCTCGGACGTCGCTCTTTGCAGGATCGCTTCGAGGTCGAGGAGCCCCGCGAGCGACGCGTGAAGATGCGTGACCAGGTCCACACGTTGTGCGGACCGGTTCTCGGCGGCGAGCAGGCGAGCCCGCTCGAGGGTCCCCGCGGCCAGACGGGCCAGCTCCTGGGCGAGTCGCATCTCCGGAGCGGTCAGCGCGAAGGCCCCCCGGCGTGCCGCGACGAGAAAGCCGAGAACCGCCTCCCCGGCGACGAGCGGCAGCGCCAGACGTTTCTTGTGTGGGCGAAAGGATCCGCCGCTGCCCGGCTCGTCTTCGAACGTCGGGGCACCCGACTTCAGACAACGGGTGAGGAGTTCGTCGGCTGCAACGGGCTGACGGGCTCTTCCGGAGAAGGTCCCGGACTTGGGCGGACCGTGCCGGTAGACCTCTTCGACCTCTCGGGTCTCGGCATCCAACACAAACGCGTGGACCTCTTCAAAATCCAGCTCGCGGACAAGCGAAGCCACGGTCTTCTGGATGACCTCGTCGGTCTCCACCGAATGAAGCGCCAAGGACGCGAGTTCAAAGAGCGCCATCGCCTCTTCCCGCCTCTTGGACAGCGCCGGGACCGTGCGGGAACGCTCGAGGACGTGGGAAAGAATCTGTGCCAGGACCCGAGCCGCCTCGTCGGTCTCCGGCCCTCGCGCCTGCCCAAACGCGACACCAAACGCGCCGCTTGTCACGTCATTTCCGCGGATCGGCGCGCCGAAGAAGACGAGACCCGAATCGACCGCGCGAAGCTCACGGTTCTGGGACAGAACGTCCTCGAGATGGCGGCCGAGACGCTGCTCGGCGGCCGCGGCCACGATGGAACGGCCCGCGCGGGTCAGGGCGGGCGAGCCACCCTTTGGAAGGAGCGCGACCGCAGAGGCATCAAAGAGACGAAGGGCCGCTTCCAAAACGCCGCCGAGGGCCTCGTGCAGCAGCTGGCCTTCCCGCAACGCTCCTTCGAGGGCCTTCAGGAACGCGAACTCTGGCGCGACCTCACGAGCGGGGGGCATCGTTGCGTAACGCTACCAGATCCGCGAGTCGGCCGGAGCTAACCGCGAGCGTCCTGCCGGGCCGCACGCGCTTCGCGGTAAAGGCTCTGGGCCGCGAGTACAAGCATCCCAAGGTCCCGGAGAATGACCATCTTCATATCGGCCAGTCTTTCCTCGTGCGACTTCCCAGCCGCGGCGACATCGAAACAGCCACAATCGATCGCGTTGTCCCGGAGAAGGTTGACGGAGATCGCCACAATGAACAGAACGAGGAGGCCCGCGATCGAGAGCGTGGCCGTCTTTCTCCAGATGCCGAGGGCAAGAGCGAGCCCGATCAAGAGCTCGAACCACGGAAGGACGAGCGCCGAGATGTTGACGAGTGGCCCCGGCACCAGCCGGTAGTTGTAGATCATGTGCGCGAACGCGGGAGGGTCGATGAGCTTGGGGAGGGACGCCGCCACAAAGAAGATCCCGAGCGCGATCTGCACGCGCACGGTGAGCCAGGGATGCGCGAGAGCCTCCAGGAGGCGTACTCGCAAGCCGGTCATGGCTCGGATCCCGTGGACGCCAACCCGCCGCGGCTCTTCCAATCCGGCCAGCCATCCTTGTACACAAGGAGATTCACAAATCCGGTTCCGAACAACTTCTCGGCGAGCATGTGGGAGTCCTCGCAATCGCCGCCGGAGCAGTAAATCACGACCGGGAGCTCCTGCTTCCGTCCCTCGTTGAGCAGCTCCGTGATCCGCTCTCCGAGGAGAGCCTCCCAAACCGGAACGCTGCGCGCGCCTTTGATGTGCCCGAGCCGGTAGTCGTTCGAGCGACGGGCGTCCAGGAACAGAGCGCCGTTTCGGTGAAGCCACGCGACTTGGTCGCCTCCGATTTCCAGGTACGGCTTGCCATGCGCTGGAAAGCGCGAGAGGAGATCGGCCTCGGAAGCCATGGCCGCGGGTGTCGGCTCGGAACGGGGCAGTGCGGCGGGGGCGCCGGCCGCAGCAGGCCCGCGGGCGGCTTTTCCGGAAACCGGTGTGTTTGCCGGGGCGGGGATCGGGGCCGGACTTGGATCCGACGTCGGCGCCGGCGAGACCGTGGAACTGGGCACCGCGGGAAGCGCCGAAGGGGATGGCGATGCCGCGACGGCTTCCGTCGATGGACGCGCGGGGGCCTGCATGGCGCGCGGATAGTTCCCGGGGAGCGGGAGCGCCTTCTCGCGTCCCCCGAGGAAGTTCGCCGTCAGGGCGCACAGGATCGCGGTGACCACGAGGGTGGCCGTCTCGAGGACATGGCGGTTGATGTTCATGGTGCTGAAACTCTCCAGGCTCGGCGGCGTGGAGCGACCGCAATGCAAAGCCGGCGCCCCAACCGCGAGCGTCGAAACGGCAGAAACGAAAATCGGGCAGCTCTGTGATGAGAAGGCGAGCCGCGGGATAGAATTCTTCTTAAATCGCCACGCTCGCGAAGAGGCACAACGGATGAACGACACCGCGCTATCCCCAAGCCCCACCGAGACGCTCTCGGTCAAGGACAACCGAACGGGCAAGACATACGAGTTTCCGATTCAGAACGGGACGATCCGCGCGATGGACCTACGCAAGATCCGCGTGGATGAAGACGACTTCGGGCTGATGACCTACGACCCCGCGTTCACCAACACGGCTTCGTGCCGGTCGCGGATCACTTTCATTGATGGCGAAAAGGGAATCCTCGAGTACCGGGGCTATCCCATCGAGCAGCTGGCGGAAAAGTCCACATTCCTTGAAGTGGCCTGGCTTCTCCTGAACGGCGAGCTCCCGACGGAAGCCGAGGCCAAGGCCTTCACCGAGCATGTCTGTCTTCACACCTACCTCCATGAGAACACCAAGAAGTTCATGGAGGGGTTTCGACACGACGCTCATCCCATGGGAATGCTCCTCTCGACGGTGGGCGCGCTTTCCACGTTCTACCCGGCGGCGAAGAACATCTTTGACGCCAAGCAGCGGGCTCACCACGTCATCCGATTGATCGCGAAGATGCCAACCATCGCCGCGTTCACGTACCGGCATTCGATCGGCTTCCCCTACGTCTATCCCGACAACGATCTCTCCTACACGGGCAACTTCCTGTCGATGATGAAGAAGATGGCCGAGCCCAAGTACAAGGTGCATCCCACGCTCGAACGGGCTCTCGACGTCCTCTTCATCCTGCATGCGGACCATGAGCAGAACTGCTCGACCAACGCGATGCGGGGCGTGGGCTCCGCGCACACGGACCCTTACTCGGCCGTAGCCGCGTCCACGGCTGCTCTCTACGGACCCCTTCACGGCGGTGCCAACGAGGCCGTTCTCAAGATGCTGCGCGAGATCGGCGACGTGAAGGCCGTTCCGGCCTTCGTTCAGGAAGTCAAGCAGGGCTCGGGCGAAAAGCGCCTCATGGGATTCGGGCACCGCGTGTACAAGAACTATGACCCGCGGGCGGCCGTCATCAAGAAGCTTGCAGACGAGGTCTTTGAGGTCACCGGAAAGAACCCTCTCCTCGCGATCGCGCTGGAGCTCGAGCGCATCGCGCTCCAGGATGACTATTTCGTTCGCCGCAAGCTCTACCCAAACGTGGACTTCTATTCAGGGCTGATCTATGAGGCGATGGGCTTCCATTCGGATTTCTTCACGGTCCTTTTCGCGATCCCGAGGACCGCTGGCTGGTTGGCGCAGTGGCAGGAGATGCTGCTGGATCCCGATCAGAAGATCGCCAGGCCGCGGCAGATCTACCTCGGTCCGGCCCGGCGCGACTGGGTGCCGTTCTCGGAGCGTCGAGAGACGACCGCCCCGCTCGTGGCCTGAGCCTGCTGGCAATCGCGACACGTTCCCCGGAGGACGAACTCGTGGCTTTCGACGCGATGACCTCCGGGAAACCAAGCTTCGGAGCGGCTAAGCGCTTGGAACGGGATGTCCTCAACCAAGCCACAGGCGTGACAAACGAAGTGATGGTGCGGGTCGACGTTCCCGTCGTAGCGCGTGGCGCCATCCGCGACGACGAACTCGCTTACGAGGCCCGCCCCGCAAAGGGTCTTGAGGACGTTGTAGACCGACGCGCGTGAGACCCGCTGCGCGCGGCTGTTGACGGCGCCGGCAACGTCCTCGAGGGTCGGGTGCTCCCGGCTCGTGGCGAGAAAGTCGAGCAGGGCGACCCGCGGCGCGGTGACGCGCAGGCCTCGCGCCCGAAGCCTCTCTTTGGCCTGGTTCTCTGAAGCGCGCGTCACTAAACGAGCTTAAGTCGCGACGAAAGAAGGGGTCAAGGAACGCTCTCGCGAGCGGGCCGAAACCACCGCGGTCGCATGGCATCTCAAGGCGGCCATGTTGACAAGCAATGCGTTCGGGGTCGCTCACCACGAAAACTATGAGCGCGAGGCCTACCCGTGCTTTGGATCCATCCACCGGGCCGCGGTAAGGCTGGTTCGTCAAAACGCCGAGGCCGAGGATCTGACGCAGGAGGTCTTCCTTCAGGCTTGGCGCTCCTTCGACCGGTATGAGCCTGGGACGAACTGCAAGGCCTGGCTCTTTCGCATTCTCTGGAACGTGCACCATCAAAGGATGCGCAAGAGACAACCCATGCCGTTGGGCGTGGAAGGAGAGGAGCGGCTCGCCGCCACCCTGGTCGCGCGAGAGACGACCCCAACCGAGGTTTCCGACGCCAACATGAAGTCCGCTCTCGACCGGGTCTCCCCGGAGCACCGGCGACTCCTCATCCTGTCGGATGTGGAGGGCTTCACCTACAAGGAGATTGCCGCGGCCCTGTCGATCCCGATTGGCACGGTTATGTCCAGGCTGTCGCGGGCGCGCGAAGCTCTAAGAGGCGCGCTAGCTCAGACGGGAGGACCCGCCGCGAGGCGACGATCCGAGCCCCACAAACAGAGAAGAGGAACTTCGCAGAAGGCCCAGATGGCAATGTGAAGCTAGTCGGAAATCTCACCGGCTCCGGTGATGAAGGGGCGCGCGATCCGATTCCAACGTGGACCGCTTGTGAACTTCGGATGCCAGCTCCACATCACCCCGACGGCCTTTCCAAGGAGGTCCGAAGTGGGGCGGGTTCCGAAGAAACGAGCGTCCCGGCTTTCGTCGCGGTTGTCGCCCATCAGGAAGACCTCGTCGGGCGGAACGGTGATCGGGCCGTAGTTCCGATGGGGCGACGGCTTGTCAGGGAGGATGCGGACAGGGTGGGTACGGTTCCCAAGCGTTTCGGTGGCGAGGACAATCCGCTCTCCGCTCTCGAACCTGGTCGGCAGAACCTTGAGCGGCTGCAACTTGTCGTTCACAAAGAGCTGCTCGTTCTTGACCTCGATCTTGTCGCCGGGGAGGCCGATCAGCCGTTTGACGAAGGGCACGCTGTCTCCGTCGGGATTGCGGATCACGACCACGTCGCCCCGCTCGGGGGCGCCCGTCCGGAAGAGCCGAATCTTCGAGAACGGCACGCGCAGCTGATAGGCCGACTTCCACACGAAGACACGATCCCCTTCCAGGATGGTGGGCTTCATCGAGCCGGTCGGTACCACGTACCAATCGGCCAGCACAGACCGGCCGGTCAGGATCACCGCGGCCATGATGACGAGCTGGCCCAGATCCCTGAGCAGCGCGGCTTTCTTAGGGGATGACGTCGACATGGAAACTGCTCTCCGTTCTCGAATATTCTCCGGTTCCAATGACTGAATCCCCGCGACCGGATTCGGGGACCGCGACATATGCGGCGGCGGGTGCCGCGGGTTTGGAGAGACCGTTGCCGGCCCTCGAAACCTGGGCATCGCCGTTTGCGGAAGACTACAACGTGACCATCACGATACCGGAGTTCACCTCGATCTGTCCCAAGACGGGGCTCCCGGATTTCGCGACGCTGGTTGTGGACTACGTGCCTGGGTCGGCATGCGTGGAACTGAAGTCGCTGAAGGAGTACCTCCTAGCCTATCGAAACCTGGGCATCTTCAATGAGAACGTGGTCAATCGCGTTCTGCGCGATCTCGTCGCGGCGCTTTCCCCGAGACGCATGAGCGTTCGAGGGGTCTTTACGCCACGCGGCGGAATCCAGACGACCGTGGAAGCTCGATACCCTTTCAAAGAAGCCTAGTCACCCCGCACCTCGCCCGCCGAACGACCGGTGGGGGAACGGGTCGTGCCGTCCGGTTGGAGTCGCCTGTAGATCGAGAGAGCGTTGATGCTGTCGAGGTCCTTGGGGCAATCCCTGGCCGGGATCAGGGTGAGCTGGCTCGAGACCTGAGCCTCCGGGAGGTTCTTGGCCTTGAAGTCTGCGAGCACGGTCTGGAGCCGTCTTAGGTAGTTGCGGGTGGCGCTTGCGGCGGTATCGAGGAGCGTGGACGCGTCGCCTCGCGTCGGAACGAGCACGGCGGCGTGCGTGGCCTCCAGCTGGTCGAGAGCGGCAAGCCAGCCTCTGAGGTCCGAGGCCCCATCCGAGAGCATCGGGCATCGGCCCGTTGTGATCAGGTCGCCGGCGAAGAGCACGCCGCCATCGCGGTCCTGATAGCGCGCAAAGAGGTCGTGGTCCGTGTGCGCGGCGGAGCCGGTCGTGACCACCTCAACGGTTCGTTCGTTGGCCGTAACGAAGGCGGATCCGCCGACCCCGACCACGTATGGAGTCTTTCCGGATTTCGCCTCCCGCTTGAGGCCATCCGCGACGCCTCTCGCGACCCGCGCGTGCACGAAGATCGTGGCCTCGTTGGGAAGGAACCGGCCGAGCCCGTTGTTGGAATCCCCGTGAAGGTGTGTGAGCACGAACCACTTGATGGGCTTTCCCTTGGTCGTGTCTTTGATCTGGGAGATGAGGTTTCCGGCGTCGTTCCGCGTCGCACCGGTGTCGATCACGAGAACGCCATCTCCCATGTCGATCCACGCGCAGTTGGTCGCTCCGAATCGCCCGTACCAGACGTTGTCGCGGACCTTCGCGATTTCGAAGGGTGGAGGTGCGGCTCCGGGTGAGGCCGCCCCTGGCGTCGTGGGCCGGGTCTGTGCGGGCAAAGGACCCGCGAGAATGACGCCTAGGAGCGCCAGAAGGGCCTTCGGAAGCGTCGTCTTTGAGAACTCCGTCATGTCACGGCTCCTTGAGCGTCTAAGAACGTTTGCTTTGGCGTCGAGCCCTACTCGGCCGACGGCTCAGGCGTCGGCGCGGCCCTTCCGCATCGAGCCGAGGCGTTTGCGAACATCGCCGCTTCGGAAGAGCTCGATCTGGATCTCGGTCTCGCGAGCGAGAGCATCCTTCAGCTGAACCATCGCGTCCGCGTTGAGGGCCTTCTTGGCGGCGGCGAGAGCCGCGATCGGGCGCTCGGCGTACAGAGAGGCCCGGGCCATCGCCAAAGGAAGCGCGGGGTTTTCCTCGGCCACGTAGTCCACAAGCCCGAGCTCCCGAGCTCTCTGCAGAGGGATCTTCTCGGCGGAGAACACCAGATCCGCGGCGGCGCCGGGGCCCACGATCCGGGGAAGGTGATAGGTCCCGCCCCAATCGGGCGCCAGGCCGATGGCCGCGAAGGACTGCGCGAAGAACGCGGGATGTTCATGGTGAGCCGAAGCGACGCGCACGTCGCACGCCAGAGCGAGGTTCATGCCGGCCCCCACCGCGGCGCCGTCGATGGCCGCGATGACGGGTCGGGGCGCTCCGACGATCGAGAGTACGGCCCGGCTGCCCGCCAGCAAGAGCTGCCGAAAGCCCTCGACATCTTCGGCGTCGAGCAGCGCGGCCAACACCTCGAGGTCGCCCCCAGCCGAGAAGCTTCCTCCCGCACCGGTCAGCACGATCGCGGGCACGGACGGGTCTCCGCTCAAGGCGTCGATGGTGCCGGACAGCATCTCGCGCATGGTTCCCGCGAACGCGTTACGGCGCGCGGGCCGGTTGATTCGCACGACAGGGATGGATCCTTCCAAGGAGACCTCGATCGGTGGAACGGCCTCGGTCGTGTGACGGCGGCATGCCTCCAGGAACGTCTTGAAGAGCGCCTTGTGGAAGGGTTGCCTGACAAGGTCCTCCGGGTGCCACTGGACGGCGCCGAGGAAGGGTCCCGTTTTTCTTTCGAAGGCCTCGACCAGGTCGTCGGGCGATGCGGTGAGGGGCACCAAAGAATGCGCCAGGTCCTTCACGGCTTGGTGGTGCCTCGAGTTGACCTCGAGCTCGCCCACCTTCGCGAAAAGCGCACCTAGAGAATCTTCAGGAATCGAGGATGTCGAGGCGTTTGGTGCCGGTCTGACGGTATGAGCGAGGTGCGACGGTGGGAAATCGGCACGGTCGGTTTCGTGTGAGAGGCCGCGATCGCGTTGAGACGGAAGGTCTTGCCAGAGGGTTCCGCCGAGGGCCACGTTCACGACCTGCAGACCGCGACAGATGCCGAAAACGGGCACCGAAAGCTGCTCCGCCCGGTTGAAGAGCGTGAAGTCGAGGTCGTCGCGGTCGGCTCTCACCTGAAGAGTTGGCGTCGCACGAGCCTCGCCATACCGCGACGGGTCCACGTCGGAGCCGCCGGCGATCAGAAGCCCGTCGAAGCTCGCGGGCAGCTTTTCGCCCGGCGTGACCACGACGACCTCCTCCGGAAGGGCGCCACAGCAGAGCAGCGCGCCGCGGTAGCGGTCGTTAGGTTGATTGCGGTCGGTTGAAATGACGATCTTCAAAGGATCGGCCCGTCCTTGCTCTTCATGCAGGGAATCTCTCGAAGAGCGCTGCAACGCCCAGCCCACCGGAGACGCATAGCGTGGCGAGCCCGTAGCGGCCGCTCCGCCTCTTGAGCTCGTGAAGGAGCGTCACCACGATGCGGGCTCCGGTCGCGCCGATCGGATGCCCAAGAGCGATGGCGCCGCCGTTCGCGTTGACGCGCTCGTGAGAGAGACCAAGCTCGCGGATGCAGACGAGCGCCTGCACCGCGAAGGCCTCGTTGAGCTCGACGAGCTCGATATCGTTCAGATCGAGGCCGGTCTCGACGAGGAGCGCTCGCACCGCCGGGACTGGACCGATTCCCATCCGGGCGGGATCGACGCCGACGACCTTGGAAGCCACCAATCGCGCGAGGGGTTTTACGCCGCGAGCCTCGGACTCGCGCGCACCGCCACGGTTGCCAAGAACCAGAGCGGCCCCTCCGTCGGTGATGCCCGAGGCGTTTCCAGCCGTGACCGTTCCGCCGAAGACCGGAGGCAGCCGCGATAAAGACGCGAAAGTTGTGTCTGGGCGTGGGTGCTCGTCCCGCGTGAAGGGCTCCTTGCCCTTTCGTGTCTCGATTTCCAGAGGCACGATCTCCGCATCGAAACGCCCCTCACTTGCGGCGCGGGCCGTTCGGCCCTGCGACTCCACGGCGAAGGCGTCCTGCTCCTCGCGGGTCACGCGGTACTCGTTGGCAAGGGTCTCCGCGGTTTCGCCCATCAGGCGCCCCGAGAGGGGACACAGGAAGCCGTCTTGCGTCATCCCGTCGAGAACCTCCGCGTGGCCCATCCGATACCCCCAGCGCGCGCGGTCGAGGAGATACGGCGTTCGCGACATGGCCTCGTGGCCGCCCACGAGGACCCTGCAGGCGCGTCCAAGCTGAATCGCGTCGGCCCCGAGGAGCAGCGCCGTCAAGCCCGAGGCGCAGGCCTGGTTGACCGTGAAGGCGGGAACACGCTCCGGAACCCTTGCCCGGGCGCCTACTTGCCGGGCGGTGTTGGGTCCGTTCCCGGCCTGCCGAGCGTGGCCGAAGATGACCTCATCGACCTCTTCGGGACTTGTTCGGGCGCGCTCCAGGGCCGCCGTCGCCGCGAAGGCACCAAGCTCCGCCGCACGAAAACCCGAAAGCGCCCCTCCGAACCGGCCGATGGGTGTCCGCGCCGCGGAGAGAACGTAGACATCTGAATGGAGCATCTTGAGCAGCCGCTCGGCGCGCGGGATTCTAGAAGGCGGACCGCGTATCGTTCGCGGACTTGACCCGGACCGAACGCGAAGTCGCCGTCGTGGGCCTTGGCGCGGCCACGCCGCTTGGCATCACTGTCGAGGGCTTCTGGACCTCTCTTTGCGAGGGGAGAACGGCTATCCGGCCTGCCACGGGCTTCGAAAACGCCCGCTACCGAGCACACCATGCGGCCGAGATCGCCGCCATTGAACCGGACGCGGAAACCGACGAGCGCCCCCCTTCTCAGACGCGGTCGATCCGGATCGCGTCCACCGCCGCGCGGGAGGCCCTAGAGAACCTGCGAGGGGATTTCTCCGGCCCGGCGGCGGTGATCGTGGTCGGCACGACCCTCGGTGGCAACGAGCTTTTCACGAGGTGGCTTTCGGAGCGTGGACCCTCGCCGGACGTGAAAGAGATCCCGGCTTCTCGCGTCGCAAGAGCGCTGTCGCGCTCCAAGCTGGACTCCGCCGCGAGGGCGCTCGCGGAAGAGACAGGCGCGAGGGGCGCGGTTCAGACCGTGTCGGTAGCCTGCGCGTCCGGCACGGCGGCGATCGGGGTCGCGGCGGAGCTCATCAGGCGTGGAGAGGCGGAGCTTGCCCTCGCGGGCGGCTACGACGCGCTCTCCGAGTTCGTGTTTTCCGGGTTTGATTCGCTCCGGGCGCTGTCTGAAACGCGGGCGCGCCCTTTCGATCGTCGGCGCGATGGGCTCACCCTTGGCGAGGGCGCCGGCTTCGTTGTCTTGGAGAGCCGCGAATCGATGGAAAGGAAAGAGCGCCGTCCGATCGCATGGGTTCGCGGTTACGGCTCGGCCGCGGACGCGTTTCACATGACGCGCCCCACCCCGACCGGCGCGGGCCTGGCGCGCGCCGTCGAGGCCGCGCTTTCTGAGGCGCGCGTTTCCGCGGCGGAGATCGGGTTCATCAGCTCGCACGGCACGGCGACCCGCTTCAACGACGCGATGGAGGCCGCGGCTTACCAGCGCGTGTTTGGCCAGCGCGCAAGGACAATCCCGATCAACTCGATCAAGGGAGCCATTGGACACACGCTGGGAGCCGCCGGAGCGCTTGAAGTCATCATGACGGCTCTGGTTCTGGCGAGCGGGATCGTGCCGCCGACCGCGGGACACGACGAGCGCGATCCCGAATGCGAGCTCGACATCGTGGCCGGCTGCGCCCGGGAGCTGTCGGAAAGACCTCGATTCGCTCTCTCCGTGTCGTCCGCGTTCGCGGGCACGAATGCGGCTCTCGTCCTCGAGCGCGTCTGAGCGTTCGAACCCACGGACCGCCGATGAGCAAGAGGCCAAACACCATCGCCATCACCGGCTGGGGCCTTGTGGAGATCGAAGCTGCCGACGAACCCCTTTCCTCCGCTCGGCTGTCCCAGATCGCCGAGCTCGACAGCGGCCTTCTTCGCAAGCTCGATCGTTTCGGCGCCATGGGATTCCTGGCGGGCAGCCTCGCCTTGGCACACGCGGGATTCCGAAGGCCCGAACAGCCCGATCCGCGCTCCGGGGCGATCCTGGGCACCGCCTTCGGCTGTCGGGACAGCATTGTCGAGCACGCGAAGCTGCTCGAAAGCGCGATCACGGTGACGGACCTTGGCCCCGCCGTCTTTGCGCAGACGGTCCACAACTCGGCGAGTG
>WBZQ01000748.1_pt1 | contig 17854 bp, 11 predicted proteins | sample 5204251 | NCBI WGS metagenome assembly WBZQ01 (sample SAMN12412402, study PRJNA552823) | activated sludge metagenome | isolation source: activated sludge from nitrification reactor of wastewater treatment plant... | place: USA: Virginia | collected 2017-09 | reverse complement strand
GTGCTGTGTTCCTTCGTCGAGCCGATCCCGGTCAGCGTCTCAATGCGGCGGGTTGGGCGGTGTTGCAAGTGTTTCCGTTGCGTGACCCCCACATCGCGATGCCGGCCCGGGACCTGGACATCCAGCGGCCCGGATGGTCACGGGATGGCGTTGGGGCGATCGCCCCGGGGCCAGTCGGCCAGTTTCCCGGGATCAGACGTCCCGGAGAGACTGCCACAGTGTGGTCGGCCTTGCTCAGTTCCCGACCGGAGGCTGGTCAACATCGACCGGATACGGGGCGTCTCCATCGCGGAACCGCCGTTCGCCACGATCGCGTCGGTCGCGGCGATCACCGCGGTCAGGTCGGTCGCCGCGATCGGGCCGGTCACCACGGTCAGGCCGATCGCCACGCTCTTCCCGCTGGGGCTTGGCGCCGACCTGCTCGGTTATGTCCTCACCGGTCGCCTGATCGACCACGCGCATCGACAGCTTGACCTTGCCGCGATCATCGAAGCCGATGACCTTGACCTTCACCGTGTCGCCCTGGTTGACCACATCGGTGGTCTTGGCGACCCGGCCCTGCTGCAACTCGCTGATATGCACCAGGCCGTCGCGGGATCCGAGGAAGTTCACGAAAGCGCCGAAATCGGCGGTCTTCACGACCTTACCGGTATAGATCAGGCCGATTTCCGGCTCCGCGACAATGCCGCGAATCCAGTCCATCGCCTGCTGCGCCAGCACCGCGTCGTTGGACGCGATCTTGATCGTGCCGTCATCGTTGATGTCGATCTTGCACTTGGTCGCCTCGACGATCTCGCGGATCACCTTGCCGCCGGTGCCGATCACGTCGCGGATCTTCTCCTTGGGCACGTTCATGATCGTGATGCGCGGGGCGGTGTCGGCGACGTCGCCGCGATGGCCGGTCAGCGCCTTCGACATCTCGCCCAGGATGTGCAGCCGGCCGTCGCGGGCCTGCTCCAGCGCGATCTTCATGATTTCCGGCGTGATGGACGTGATCTTGATGTCCATCTGCAGGCTGGTGACGCCCTGTTCCGTGCCGGCGACCTTGAAGTCCATGTCGCCCAGGTGATCCTCATCGCCCAGGATGTCGGACAACACGGCGAAGCCCTTGTCTTCCTTGATCAGGCCCATGGCGATACCGGCCACCGGACGGACCAGCGGGACGCCGGCATCCATCAGCGCCAGCGAGGTGCCACAGACGGTCGCCATCGAGGATGACCCGTTGGACTCGGTGATCTCGGACACGACGCGCAGCGTGTAGGGGAACTTGTCCTTCGGCGGCAGAACCGGATGAATGGCGCGCCAGGCGAGCTTGCCGTGGCCGATTTCACGCCGGCCCGGGGAACCCATGCGCCCGGCCTCACCCACCGAGTAGGGGGGGAAGTTGTAGTGCAGCATGAAATGCTCGCGGTACTCGCCTTCCAGCGCGTCGATGATCTGCTCATCCTGGCCGGTGCCCAGCGTGGCGACGCAGAAGGCCTGGGTTTCGCCGCGGGTGAACAGGGCCGAACCATGCGCGCGGGGCAGGATATGCACCTCGGCCACGATGGGACGGACGGTGCGGGTGTCGCGCCCGTCGATGCGCAGGCCGGTGTCGAGGATGGCGTTGCGCACGACATCGGCTTCCAGGTCGTGCAGCAGGCCCTTGGCCGCGTCGGGGTTCAGCCCCTCGGCCGCCAGTGCCGCTGCGGTCGCCTTCTTCGCGGCGCCGACCTTCTCATAGCGCGCCTGCTTGACCTTTTCCTGATACGCCTCGGCGATCGCGGCGCGACCCAGCGCGTCGACGCGGGCCTTCAGCGCCTTTTCTTCCTCCGACGGTTCCGGCAGCGGCCACGGGTCCTTCGCGGCGTGTTCGGCCAGGTCGATGATCGCGTCGATCACCGGCTGGAAGGCCGTATGCCCAAAGGTCACCGCGCCGAGCATGATGTCCTCGGGAAGCTCGCGCGCCTCGGATTCGACCATCAGCACGCCTTCCTGGGTGCCGGCGACGACCAGCTCCAGCGCGGAGGTCTTCATCTGGTCCATGGTCGGATTCAGGATGAACTGGCCGTCGGCATAGCCAACGCGGGCGGCGGCGACAGGTCCCAGGAACGGGATGCCGGACAGCGTCAGGGCGGCGGAGCAACCGATCATGGAGACGATATCGGGATCATTCTCCATATCGTGGGACAGGACCGTCGCGATCACCTGCACTTCGTTCCGGAAGCCTTCCGGGAACAGCGGGCGGATCGGGCGATCGATCAGGCGGGACTTCAGCGTCTCGGCTTCCGACGGGCGGCCTTCGCGCTTGAAGAAGCCACCGGGGATCTTGCCGGCCGCGAAGGCTTTTTCCTGGTAGTTGACGGTCAGCGGGAAAAAATCCTGGCCCGGCTTCGCGGTCTTCACGCCGACAGCCGTGCACAGCACGATCGTCTCACCATACGAAACCATGACAGCGCCATCGGCCTGGCGCGCGATCTTGCCGGTTTCGAGGACGAGCTTGCGCCCGCCCCAATCGAGTTCCTTGCGGAAATAGTTGAACATCCGAACATCCTGCGATGCGCGGCACGAGGCGTTCCGGCATGACGAGCGATCCGTTCGACACTGTCCGGGTGGGAGGCGGCGTCTCGGGCGGCATGGAGGGCGGGCCCTTTGCGGGGGCCGCGGCCCATGTGGCCGGAAACGCCGTCGCGGTTCCCTCTCCCGTTGGAGTTGGCCGGATCGACGGTCTGTCGTTCCACCGCGTGTCGCGGTGTGCTGGGGCTGAAACCCGCCCCCGGTTCTTGCCCGCGCTGGTTGTGCACGGGGCAGCCTACCACCCTGATATAGGGTGGGACGGCGATTCGTCATCGGCGATCATGCGCCCCCACCCCCAGGGGCGGGGGGGCGGAGCCGCCCTACCGGCGCAGACTCAGGCGGCCGATCAGGGTTTCGTAGCGCTTCTGGTCCTTCCGCTTCAGGTAGTCCAGCAGCCGGCGACGGCGGCCAACCAGCATCAACAGGCCGCGGCGAGAATGGAAATCCTTCGCGTGCGTCTTCAGATGTTCGGTCAGGTTGCTGATCCGCTCCGACAGGATCGCAACCTGCACCTCGGGGGATCCAGTATCGTTGGCGCCGGTCGCGTACTCGCCAATCAGCGCCGTGCGGCGCTCATTCGTGATCGACATCGTGGGGTCTCCGTCATTTGGGTCAAGGGGCGCGTTCCGGTCAGCTCGGCTGGGGTCGGATACGCGGCCTGCCGCCGGGATCGTGAGGCCCGGAATTCATCCCGTGGGTCGGGGTTGTGGCCTTGATGCGGGGTCATGGCCTACGCCGGGATGTCGTCCAGCGTGGTCGTGCCCCTGGCACCGAAGGTTCGGCGAAGCGCGCGGGGTATGGTCGCTTCAGTCAGGTTTGTCCAGCGAATTCGCGGTCCCGCCCCACCGGTCCCGCTACCGGCGGCGCTGGTCCGGGGTTGAAAGGTCCTGGCCGCGCGAAGCGGGGATGAATCTTCAGCAACCCCTTTGTCGCGGCAAGCGCCAGACGCACCTGGGGTCGTTGTCCGCACATTGCTGTCCACATGAGGATGCAAGAACGCGACTCCATTCCTGCCTTCTGGCCCTTGCCGCCGCCGGGGCGATGCTGAGCAGCCCGATGACCAGCTTGGCCCAGGACGTGACGGGTGAGGGGCGCCTTCCCCAACACGGTCTACCAAAAATGGGTCGAGATGGTGAAAGCGGACACCGGCATGACCGTCACCTGCCGCACCGTCGGCGGTCCCGAAATCTGGCAAAGCCGCATGCTGGCGCGGGAGACCGATTTGTCGGTCTCCGGCCAGCCGATGCCCGAGAGCGCGACAGCCGCGGGGAATGTCCTGCGGTTTTCGGTCCTGATCGGGGCCGTGGTACCAATGTTCAATCGTCCCGCGATCGACCCTGACAAGCTCCGATTGAATGGCGCCCGGTTCGGCCCGCTGGCCGAACCGGCTAAGCAGCGGGTGCGGGCCGTCCTGGCCGACGGCACACGCTGACGGCGGATGCCGGCGCGGCTGGCCGCGCCGGATCGCCCAGGTCAGCCGACGAACGCCCCGCCGTTCACATCCAGGATCGCCCCGGACATGTAGCCGGCGCCCGATGTGCACAGGAAGGCGATTGGCCAGGCCAGTTCCTCGGCCTTGCCCATCCGACCCAGCGGCAGGTTCGGCCCCATGTTGTTGCCGCGTGTCATGGGCGTCTGCACCGGGCCGGGTGCCACCGCGTTCACCATCACACCCTTGCTGATCGCCTTGCGTGACATCCATTTCACCAGCGCGTGCACCGCGCCCTTCGACGCCGAATAGTCGGGCGGCGTGTTCAGCGACGTACCGCCCGTCTTGCCGGCAACCGATCCCACCAGCACGATGTTCCCGCCGCCGTGCTCGCCCATGTGGTTCGTGGCCGCCGCGGTAATTTCCAGCGGCACGCGGACATTCACGTCCATCATACGATGGAAGCGCTCGCCCCAGTTCGCGTCCTCATCCCAGGGCGTGCGGAACAGGATACCGGCGCAATGCGCCACCGCGTGGATACGATCGCCCGCGAACAATGAGGCAAGGAAGGCCGCGTCGGTCAGGTCCCCCTGCCGGACGGATGCCTTCACACCCATGGCCTGCACCTCGTCACGGGTGGCGTCCATGGGCGAAAGATCGACCAGCACGAGTTCGGCGCCCAGTTCAGCGAGCGCGAGCGCGGTCGCCTTGCCGATGCCGCTGGCGGCGCCGGTAACAAGCGCGCGCCGGCCGGCCATCGAGAGAGTCGCGGGAATCTGGTTGTTGGGCATGAGCTGTTCCTCCATATGCCCAGGAGTGTGTCAGGGAACGCCATTCCGCACCAGGGTGACACGCCCGGTGACGCGCCCGGTAAGACGTCCGCGTCCGTGGTGGCGCGCCGGTTAGGCCCACCCGTCGGCGCGTTGCGATCAGGCGGGGGGTGGGGTTCCGCGCCCGGTGATCCGGCCGAACAGCGCAAGCTGCCCTTCGGTCGTTTCGGCCCAGCCGAACGCCTCGGCATAGGTGCGTGTCTCCGCCCGGGGGACGGCTTCCGCCAGCAGCCTGCGCACGCCGCGCGCTATCCCGTCCGGTGTGTTTTCCTCCGTGATGACGCCAGCCGCGATCCGCTGCACGACCTCCGGGTTGCCCCAGATGTTGCTGGCGACGACCGGCGTGCCACAGGCCATCGATTCCAGCAGCACGTTCGCCCATCCCTCGCGGGAGGAGGACAGGATGGAGATGTCCGCCGCGCCGTAATAGTCCGGCAGTTCCGCGTGCGGGCGCGCGCCGATCAGCCGGACACGATCCGCGATGCCGAAATGGGTGGCGAGGTTGCTCAGCGCTTCCCGTTCAGGTCCCTCGCCAACGATCAACAGATCGAACTCGGTCAATTGGCGCATCGCCTCGATCGTGCGGTGATGGCCCTTGCGCTCGATCAGCAGCCCGACCGAGATCAGGGTCGGGCGATTGAAACCCAGCCGTTCGCGCAAGGCGGCGCGATCGGTGGGGGGACGAAACAACGCGATGTCGACGCCGTTGCGCAGCACCGTCACCTTGTCGGGCGGTGCGCCGAGAGCGACCAGGGCATCTTTCAGGGCGGCGCTGACCGTGATCATCGCGGCGGCGTGCTGGATGACCTGGCCGATCAGCCGGCGCGGCAGACGAAAATTGGGGATCAGGCTGACATCGGTGCCGCGGGCGGTCACGACGACAGGAAGGCCGAAGCGCCGCCCCAGCCAGACCGCCGCGACGCCGTCGGGATAGACGTAATGGGCGTCGATCGCGTCAAACGGCCCGTATTCGGCGATCATCCGCCGCATGACCGGCACCATCGCGCGATACAGCAGGAATGGCGCCACGGTCATCCCGACCCTTGGCACGAGCGGATAGCGCGGGTGCAGCACCGTCAGCCCGTGGCGCGTTTCCATGCGTGGGATCGCGGCCATGCGCGCCCAGTCGCCGAAGCGCGTGGCGGTCGAGGGGAACCACGGCACCGGCGCCAGAACGACGCTGCTGGCGCGGCCAGTGGCGACCAAATGCCGTAGCCTGTTCTCGACGAAGACCCCATGGTTCGGGCGCGCCGCGCTGGGGTACAGCGTCGAGAATGTCAGCAGCCGCAGTGGCGGCATGGGCAGGCGGCGGGTGGGATCAGCCACCCTTCTCCAACTGGTCCAGCAGCTTCTGGGCCTCGGTCTTTTCGGTGAAGTTGCCGGCGGCGGCCACGACATCCTTGAGATGACGGATCGCCTCGGACTTGTTGCCAAGGTCCTTCAGCGCGACCGCATAATGATACTGGATGCGCGGATCGCTCGGCGTTTCGTTGAACGCCTGCCGCAACAGGGGCGCGCCAGCCGCGGCCTTGCCGGTGGTGACCAGGATCCAGCCGAGCGTGTCCGCCGTTTGCGGGCCCGGAGATAGCAGGTAGGCCTGCCTGGCCAGCTCGCTCGCGCGGGCGTCGTTCTTTTGCTGATAGACCCATGCCAGGTTGTTCAGCGCGATCGACTCATACGGTTTCTGCTTCAGAATGGCTTCGAGATTGGCGGCCGCGTCATCCAGTTTGCCCTGGATGATGTAGATTTCGGACAACTGCTCGGTCGCGACGATGTCGTCGGGGTTCTTGGCGATCCAGTCCTTCAGCATCGTCACCGCGTCGTCCGGCTTGCCAGATCGGATGGCCGCGCCGGCCATGCGATTCATCAACGCGCTGGACGGGTTGGCCTTGTGCGCCTCCTGATACGCCGCGAAGGCGTCGGTGGGGCGGTTGGCGGCCTGGTAGATGTCTCCCTTGAGCGCCCGCAGCATCGTGAATTCGCGATCCTGCACCATCAGTCGTTCGGCGGTGGCCAGGGCGGCGTCGACCCCGGTCGCACGCAGGTCGATCAGGGCATAGTCCTGGTAAAGCTGATAGTTGCGCGGCGCCGCCGCGATGCCGGCCTGCATGACGTTGCGGGCGGATTCGAAATCCCCGGCCTCGATCAGCAGTGCGACGAGCTGGCGACGGGCGCCGATGATGTTCGGGTCCAGCTTGAGGATTTCTGTATAGGTCGACTGCGCCTCGCGCTTCTGGCCGAGGGCGAGCTGCGCCGCTGCCCGCAGGCTGAGCGAGTCGGGGGTGGTGGTGGCCGGCCCCTTGTCCTTGAGGGTCAGGTCCATCGCCTTTTGCGCCTGGCCGGACCGAATATACAGATCGCCCAGTGAGGCACGCAGCCTGGCGTTGTTAGGTTCCGCGGCGGTCGCCTTTTCCAGCAAAGCGATGGCCTGCGGTTGGCGGCGGCTTTGCAGGTAGGTGCCGGTCAACATGGTGAGCGCCGGATCAGCCGCTGGCTGCTTGGCCACCAGCTCACCCAGGATCTTCTCAGCCTCGGCGCCGCGATCCAGCATCGCGAGCACCCGCGCCAGATTGATCTTCGCCGGGTTGAAATCCGGATACTTCTTGACCAGGGCATCAAACGTCGCCATCGCGCCGGGCAGGTCGACCATGGCCAGCTTGTACAGGCCTTCCAGATTGCCGGTGATCTCGTTGTCGCCCTGCGCGGTGCGAATCTTGTTGAGCGCTTCCTCGGCCTTCTTGGGATCGCCAGTGGCCAGGGCGGCGAAGAACAGCGCCTCGCTGACGGCGGGAATTTTCGGTGCCAGTTGCAGGGTCTGCTCCAGGTCGCCGACGGCTGTATCGACCTCACCCATGCCCATGCGCACCGAGGCAAGCCGGGTCTGCAGTCCGACATCCTGCGGCGCCATCGTCTGCGCCTTCTCGAAATACTTCACCGCCTCGCCCGGGCGGCCGGTGGCGGCGAAGGCGCGTCCCAGCAGGTCGAAGGTTTCCGCGTCGCCCTTGCCGCTTTCCGCGACCTTCATCAGCGTGTCGATGACCTGGTCGGGGCGCCGCTTGGTTGCCTGGATGCGGGCAAGAACCTTGTAGGCGGCCAGGTCGTTCGGGTTGCGCGCGATATATTTGCGGGCCGCTTCCTCGGCCTGTTCGTGCTGGCCGAGCTGTTCCTTGACGACGGCTTGCAGGTAGAAGGCGCGCTGGATGCGGGGCAGGTAGGATGAAATCCGTTCCAGGTCGGTGTCCGCGGCCTTGAAATTCCGCGCCTGTGCCGACAGGACCGCGCGCAGATAGATGCCCTGCACGTTGCCCGGCGTCGCCTTGAGCACGGCGTCGATATCGGCTTTCGCCTGGTCGTTCTTGCCGAGGGCCAGTCCGAGGCTGGCGCGGTCAAGACGAGCCTGCATGGTGCCCGGCTGGTCACGGATCAGCTCATCCAGCACGGCAATGGCGGCGTTGGGATCGGCCTTGAGCCGCAGGAGCTGTGCCTTGGCCAGCAGTGCGTCGGTCGACTTGGGCTGCGCGGTCAGCGCCCGTTCGATCCGTGCCTCCGCTGTTGGCAGGTCGGCGCGGGCGACGGCCAGGCGGGCATCGGCCAGCAGCGGTTCGATCGCGTTGGGCGCGATGGCCTGCGCTTCGGCGAAGGATTTTTGCGCGTCTTCCGGCCGGCGCAGGCCGATTTGCGCGTAGCCGCGCGACACCAGGATCGAAGCGTCGAGAGCCGGGTTCTTGCCTTCCGGTTTCAACAGGTCGAGAAGCGGCTCGAACTTGTTCTGCGCCAGCATTGCCTGGGACAGTACCGGAACGACCTGGGCCGGATCGTAGCCCCGATCACGCGCCGACATGGCCGATCGTTCGGCGGCGACCGGATCGCCGAGTTCCAGCGACACGCGGGCGAGCCAGAAATGCGCTTCCGCGTTCTGGGGATCGTTGCGAATGGCGTTGCGCAATTCGATTTGCGCGGCCCGCAGGTCGCCCTTTTTGATCGCGGCGCGGGCATTCGAAAGATTATCGGCATGGGCGGCGATCGGCCACAGCGAGAGCCAGGCCGCCAGCCCGATCGAACCGATAATGCTGTTTCGCATGTGCGTGAACCTCATGAATGTTTAGCGGGCCTGGCCCGCTGTCTGTTCCGCCTGGGCAGCGGCGTCTTGCGGCCGGCTGATGCCGGTATCCAGCCCGTGGGATTCCATCAGACCATATAGGGTCGGTCGGCTGATTCCGAGCAGGCGCGCAGCGACCGCCAGCGTATTGTTGCTGCGTACCAGCGCCGCCTGGATGACCTCCTTCTCGGCGCGGACGCGCGCCGCGCGCAGATCGAGGTCGACTTCCTGGACCGCCTGTTCCGACAATTCCAGATCCGCGGCATCGATCAGGCGGTTTTCGGCCATGACGACAGCGCGTTTCATGCGGTTTTCCAACTCCCGCACATTGCCCGGCCAGGAATGCCCATTCAGCGACGCCGCGGCGGCTTCGGTAAAGCCGCGGATGCTGCGATTGAATTCCTGATTGAATCGGGCGAGGAAGAAATTCGCCAGCAGCGCGGGATCGCCAGCCCGATCGCGCAGTGGCGGGATGCGCACCGTTACCGCGTTCATGCGGTAGAACAGATCCTCGCGGAAGATGCCCTGGGTGATCTTCTCGTCCAGGTTGGCGTTGGTCGCGGACACGATCCGGACGTCGACCTGGATTTTTTGCCGGCCGCCGATCCGCTCGACGATCTGGTCCTGCAGGAAGCGCAGCAGTTTCACCTGCAACTGGTGCGGCAGGTCGCCGATTTCATCCAGGAACAGCGTGCCCTTGTTGGCCAGTTCGATCTTGCCGACATTCTGCTTGACCGCGCCGGTAAAGGCGCCGCGTTCGTGGCCGAACAGCTCGCTTTCCAGAAGGTTTTCCGGGATCGCGCCGCAGTTGATGGCGACGAAGGGCTGGCGCGCGCGCGGCCCCAGGTCGTGCAGCGCCTGGGCCAGGGCTTCCTTGCCGGTGCCGCTTTCGCCCAGCAGCATGACCGGGACATTGGTGCCGGCCAGGCGTTCCACGTCGCGGCAGACCTTCAGCATCAACGGGCTGGCCGTGACGATCCGCTCGATCGGGGAGCGTGACGGCGGGGCGGCCGCGAGGCGTCGGTTCTCCGCCTCCAGCATGTGCAGGTTGAGGCCGCGGTCGATGATGGTCCGCAGCACCGCCAGATCGACCGGCTTTTCACAGAAATCATAGGCACCGCTCGCCACCGCCTTGAGCGCGTTGCGCCGTTCGCCGTTGCCGGTGACGACGATGACCTTTGTATGGGGCGCGATGCGCAGGGTTTCCTCGAGCGTCGCGAACCCTTCGCTGACGCCGTCCGGGTCCGGGGGCAGGCCCAGATCCATCAGCGCGACCGGGGGCGCATCCTTGCGGACAGCGGCCAGGGCTTGTGCGCGGGACTGGGTGATCACGACGTCAAGCCCCGGAAACGCCCAGCGGTACTGGGAGCAGAGGCCTTCGTCGTCTTCCACGATCAGCAGTTTCGGTTGAGCCATGATGATTCCCGAAGGATGCTCCCAGGTCAGGCGGGCAGAGGTTCGGCGGCGAAGCGGACCGCCGGTAGCAAGATCCGCATGGTGGTTCCAGCGGCTTCGCGGCTGATTACCACGAGATCGCCCCCCGCTTCACGCAGAAGCTCACGGGATTGGTAGGCGCCGATGCCATGCCCGCCATCCTTGGTCGATGCAAAGGGCCGGAACAGGTTGTCACGCACGAATTCCGGCGACATGCCGTGGCCCTGATCCGTGATGTCGATTTGCAGATGCGCTGCCTCAGACATGATCGAGACGGTGACCGCGCCGTCGTGACCGGATGCCTCCAGCGCATTGTTCAGAAGATGGGTCGTGATGGCGTCGAAATTTTCGGGGTCGATGGCAACGCCCAGGCCAGGCGCGTGATCGGTGACGACGACGTCGCGACCCATTGCCGCCGGCAAGCGGTCCAGCACGTCGCGCAGCCGTTCGGCGGGTGTGATCAGCGCATGCGCCCGTTCATGCCGATCGACCTGCAGCCGCGTCAACAGCCGGGAAATCTTGGCGACCGAGGCCCGCACGGTGACCAGCATGTCGCGCTGGAATTCCGGGTTGTCGGCATGCACTTCGGCGTTGGTGAGCAGCATTGTGAGCTGGCCGGACACGTTCTTGATATCGTGGATCACGAAGGCGAAGCGCTGGCTGTACTCCCGCAGCTCCCGCGTTTGCGCCAACACCTGCGCGGCGCGTTGTTCGGCGACCCGGCTCGCGATTTCACGCCCGACGACGCGCAGCAGGTTGAACACTTCCTGGTCCAGCCGGAACGGCGCGCGGGAGCGGGCGAGCACGACGAAGCCGATCAGGGTGCCGAAATGGTTGAGCGGTACCACGAGCCAGGTGTCCCGCAGATCCGAAAACCATGTCTCGGACCCCTCGGTGCGGCCGTCCAGCACGACGATCCAGTCGCCGTCGCGGAAGGCGGATACGATTGGGTGGCCGGGGGGGATGGCATCCGTCATCGCGGGCAGGTTCCACGACCCCGCCCAGTGGAACGCCACCTCGTCGGGCGTGCGGACGAACAGGACGCCGGCGGGGCTGTCGACCACGGCGGCGGCGGTGCGGATCGCGCGCAGATGCAGCCCGACATGCGCGTCGGGTGCGGTCAGGGTGTCGATGCAGCGGATCCATTCCCGGCGGTAGTCATAGCGGTAGCTGAAGAAATGATCGGTCACCCAGCCGCGGATGCGGGACCGGACGGAACCCGAGGTCAGCAGCACGACGACCGCCATCATGCCGCCGATCACGATGGCGCTTTCCGCGACATGGCCCCATTCGGCGGCGCCGCGGCGCACGACTTCCCCTGCGGTGGCGAGCGCGATCAGGAACACGCCGGCGATCACCAGGGAGGCGCTATGGAACACCACATCGCGGGAAACATGGATATCGATCTTCCAACGCCGGTTGCGCGCCGCGGCAATGGCCAGCAAGGGGGCGGCCATCGCGACGACGGGCGCGCGCGCTTCGAACAAGGGCATTGAAAGGCGACGGAACAGAATCGAATCAGCGTACAGGACGATGTCGAAGATGAACATCGATGCGAGCGCGATGCACAGCAGGTTGATGTGCCAGCGGCTTTCGACCGGCGTGTTGAAATAGAGGTTTTCCAGCAGCAGCAGCCCCGCGATCGGGATCACGAGGCGCAGGGCGGTATGGACCGAGGTGAGGGTGGACGCGGAGCCGCGCCAGAGCAGATCGAGCACCGGCAGGGCGACGATGGTCAGGACCGCCAGCAGCCCCATCATGGTGAAAATTTGCGACTTGTGGCGCCCGACGGTGATCGTCTGTCGATAGAGATGCAGGATGAAACCGTACCAGACGGCGGATCGCGCGAACTCCAGCCAGGCGGCCAGGCCAGTATCGGGTGCCTGCCACTGCCAGACCACTGATCCGGCCCATGCCGTTGTCATGAGGGAGCCCGCGGCCAGCCAGGCGGCCGGGACGCCGCGCGGACCGCGTGCCAGCACGAGTGCCGCGACCACCAGGTAGATGGCGCCGCACACGAAATACAGGCCGGGCCGGGCTGGAATGCTGGTGATCATCTGGCGTCACCATGGTCGAAGCTTGGGTTGGAATGCAACCCACGTGAGGAGGAAGGGCCCAATGCAACCCAGGGTAGCCTCACCGGCAATGGGGGCTTGCGCATCTGGGTGGGCGTCGGGACGCGATCGGGGTTCTTGCGTACGAGCGGGATTTGTATCAATATTTATTTGGTGCAGATTCGTTGAATCGTGTCAACGACCCTGCTATGGTTTGGTGTCGGATACGGGGTGTGAAAGCGGATTTAAAAGGCCCGCCCGGCGCCCGTGTCCATAGGCGTGTAGCTCATCGGTAGAGCGCTGCCATTACACGGCAGAGGAGGGGGTTCAATTCCTTCCGCGCCTACCACGTCACACACGCGTCGGCGCCTGGATTGCCGAGCGGTTTTCACGATCGGGGTTGATGTGATCCGTTCTCTGTGTGCTCTCTTGTCGCCAGCCCTCGCAAGACTGTCGCTTGCGCGACTGGCGTTCGTGCTCGCGCTGGCCGCGATGTCGGTCGGCCTGTCTGCCTGCTCCGGGCAGGACACGGAAACCATATCCGTGGCCGATGCGATGAAGTCATCGGCGCCCCAGCAGCCCGAGGACTACGTGATCGGCGCGGGCGATGGCCTGAGCGTCTTCGTCTATCGCAACCCGGACCTGAGCGAGGCGGGCGTATCGGTCCGTCCCGACGGTCGCATTTCGGTCCCGCTGATCGAGGATATCCTGGCCGCCGGGAAGAACCCGACCCAACTCGCGCGGGAGATCGAGGAGCGGCTGAAGAAATATGTGATCGAGCCGAACGTCACGGTCATCGTGCGCAGCTTCATCGGCCCGCCGGATCGCCAGGTCCGCGTGATCGGGGAAGCCACCGATCCGATCGCCATCCCGTTCCGGGAGCACATGACCCTGCTCGATGTGATGATCGCGACCAAGGGCCTGACAAAATACGCGGCCGGTAACCGCGCTGTCATCGTACGTGGTGCAGGAACCGCCAAGCCCATGAACATCCGCGTCCGGCTGAGCGACCTGATCAAGGAAGGTGACATCAGCCAGAACCTCCCGATGATGCCGGGCGATACGCTGGTCATCCCGCAATCCTGGTTCTGAGCACGAGAGTCATTATCGATGGAATCAGTACGCACACTCCTCATGTCCTATCTGCGCGCCGCCTGGCGCCGCAGATGGTCGGGTGTGATCGTGGCCTGGCTGGTGTGCGGCATCGGTTGGGTCGGCGTCTATCTCATCCCCAACCAATACGAATCCCAGGCTCGGCTTTTCGTCGACGCCGACGCCGTTCTGACCCCGCTGCTGCGCGGGATCGCGGCGGATTCCGCGCCCACGACCCAGCTCGAAATCCTGCAAAGGACGCTGCTGAGCCGTCCGAACATGGAAAAGCTCGTTTCGAAGACAGACCTTGACCTGACGATCAACGGCCCGTCCGATCGGGAACGCCTGCTGACCAAGCTGAGCGCGGAAATCAAGGTGACGCCGCAGACCCGGAACCTGTTCACGATCACCTATCGCGACCGGAACCCGAAGCTGGCGCATGACGTCGTGCAGACCCTGCTGACCATCTTCATCGAAGCGGCGACCGGCACCAACCGTGCCGACATGGAAAACGCCCGCCGGTTCCTCGAACGGCAGATCCAGTCGTATGAACAGCAGCTCCGGTCGGCCGAGAAGCGTCGGGCTGACTTCCGTGCCCGGTATATCGAGGTGCTTCCGAACGAGACGAACCCGAACGTGCCGGCGCTGGAAGGCGCGCGTACGAACGCGCATATGCTGGAAGGCAAGCTGCAGGACGCCCTGATCACCCGTGACGCCCTGAAGCAGGAAGTTGACGCGACGCCGCCGATGCTGGTCGTTGAATCCGGCGCCGTGGGCATGACCGGTCCGGGCGGTGTCGGTGCTGCCGGGAACCCGGTCGCCCGCACCCGGGTGCAGGAAGCCGAGGACGCGTTGCGCATGATGCTGCTGCGCGTGACGGAAGCGCACCCGGATGTCATCTCGCAACGCAAACTGATCGAATCCCTGCGCAAGCTGCCAACACCCGCCGCGCAGACGGCAGATCCGAACGCGGGCGGCGTGGTGGAAACCCCATCCGGGCCGAAGCGGACAGCGCCCAACCCGGTCTACGACCAACTCAAGGTCAAGCTGATCGAGGCGGACACGCAGATCATCTCCCTGCAGCGGCAGCGGGATGAGGCGGTGCGCTACCGCGACCGGCTGGAAAAGATCCAGCGGGAGCAGCCGGGACTGATCGCCGAATATCAGAACATGGACCGCGACTACACGGTCCTACGCAGGAACTACGAGGAACTGCTGTCCCGCCTGCAGTCCGCGAACATCGCCCAGGCGGCGGATACGCAGGCCGACAAGGTCAAGTTGCAGATCATCGATCCGCCGGAAATTCCCAGGCTGCCGACAGCGCCCAACCGGTTGCTGCTGATCACGGGCGTGCTGGTGGTGGGCATCGGGATCGGCGGTGGCATGACCATCCTGCTGAGCCAGTTTGACAGTTCGTTCTCATCGGTTGATGAACTGCGCCTGCTGGGGTTACCGGTTCTGGGGGGAATCTCCGTGCTGGGTCTTGCCCCGTTGCGTCAGCGCCTGATGACGGTGCTGCGGTTTGGGGCGGCGGTGGCGGTTCTCGTGGGAATCTACGGAGGATTGATGGTACACGTCCTGCGTTCGGCGGCACTCATCTGATGCAGGGGTTCCCATGCTGACACCGAAGGCGTCTCACCTTGTCGAGCGGGTGGCGGAACGGTTGCTCCGTTCCGGCAGCCTGGACGCGTCGACCGGGAACTTGATGGAACCCGCCCCGGCGCGTCAGGCCGAAGCGCCGGCGAACCCGGAACCGCCGGCCAGCAAGGTCGCGATGCCGACCGACAAGGTCGCCGCGCCACCGTCGACCATACCGGTTCCGATGCCCGTGCTGCGTCAGCCATCCGCGCCGCCGCAGCCCAGCGCATTGACGCCTGGGCCGGAGGAACCGACCCGCGCGGCGCCGCCGCCACCCCCCTTGTCCGTACCCCTGCCGCAGCCGGCGATCCTGACCGGCGCGTCTCCGGCGCCCGACATCATGGCGCCCGAGGTGGGGGCGACCCCGCAAGGCGTGGACGCATTGTCGCTGGAGCGTGCGGGCATGGTGGACTGGTCGCGCACCCGCAGCCGCATCTCCGAGGAATTTCGGCTGGTGCAGCGCCAGATCCTGCGAGCCGCCTTTGGTCCGGGCGCGGAACCTGGGTTCTCGAACCTGCTGATGGTCACCTCCGCCCGTCCGGGGGAAGGCAAGAGCTTCACCTCCCTCAACCTCGCGGGTAGTGTCGCGCGGCAGGGCGATCACCACGTGCTTCTGGTCGACGCCGACTCAAAACGTGACTCGATCTGCTACCCGCTGGGCCTGGCCGAAGCGCGCGGCCTGCTGGACCTGGTCGCGAACCCCAAGCTCGACCCGGCGCCGCTGATCGTGAAAACACCGATCGAGCGCCTGGCCATGCTGCCCGTGGGGCGGGAGCGTGAGCGGAGCGCCGAACTGTTCTCCACCAAGGAAATGACCCGCCTGATCCAAAGCCTGGGCCGCCGCTATGCGGACCGACTGTTGATCCTGGATGCGCCGCCTTGCCTGTCTACCTCGGATCCCGCGGTCCTGGCGCCGGTGGTGGGGCAGATTCTGTTCGTGGTCGAAGCCGACCGCACGCAGCGTGATGAGGTCGAGGCGTCGCTGGACCTGATCCAGGCCTGCCCGACCATCACGCTCGTGCTGAACAAGCAGCAGATATCGTCGCGATATACGTTTGGGGCCTACTCTTCGTACTACTCGTCCTGACGCCGTGACCGTGGTGTTCCCGCGCATGCGTTGCCCCGGCGTCTCCCCGAAGCTGGCCTTGCTGCTCGCCAGCACCTGCGCGACCACGCTGTCCGTGCCCGCGCTGGCATTCCCGTTGGACGATCAGGTCAGCGGCCGATCGCCGACGGCCAGCGGTGTGCTGGCAGGCCCGGATGCGAAGGATCTGCGCCAGCAACTGCAGATCGTCGGCGGTGCAGCAGGCATGCCTGGTTCTGGCGGATGGATCATCCTGCCGCGCATCGATATCACCGGCCTGGCCACCGACAACGCGTTGCAGGTTTCGGCGCCGCGGCAATGGGACCTGGCGACGATCGTCTCGCCGGGCATTGGCGTTGTCGCCGATACCAGCCGGTTGCAGATGCGGTTCGACTACGCGCCGGTAATGACGATCTATGCTCGCACGACGTCGCAAAACACCCTGAGCCATTACCTGAACGGGACCGGCCTGCTGACGGTGGTCCCGGAGCAGGTCTTCGTCGATTTCCGCGCCGCGGCGGGGGTGCAGCCGCTGCTGGGTGGGTTCGGGTCTTTTGGACTGGGCCAGCCCCAGGCGGGCAGCCTGGGGGCATCGCTTGGCAACAGTGCGTTGCTCAGTCGGGACAACCAGGTGCAGACGTTCAGCGCCGGTATCTCCCCGTATGTGGTCCAGCAATTCGGCGATTACGGCACGCTGCGGATCGGTGCCGGTTTTCAATACGCGCAATCGTCGAGTGTGACCGGCTTCGGCACCCTGCCATTCACCGCGGATGGCACCAACCGCCAGTCCCAGTTCACAACCGAGCAGACGGCCCGTTACACCACCGGGGAATTCCTGGGGCGGACCCAGAACACGACCGACATCCTGCTGTCGCAAACGCCCATGACCGACGGCAGCTCGCTCGGCGGTCGCGGGATCGGGAATTCATACTCGGCGCGCAACGTCATTACCAACCGCACCTCATACGCGATCAACCATTGGCTGACCGTATTCGCCACCCTTGGGTATGAGGATATCAAGTATCGTGGCGGGCTGACGCAAAGGACCCAGGGTCCCACATGGGATGTGGGCACGACGGTGCTGCCCAATCCCGACAGTTCCATCACGGTCAGCTATGGCAAGCGGGAGGGGTCCGAATCACTGGCGCTCGATGCCCGCTACGTGCTGACTCCGCGTACCCTGATCACGGCATCCTATTCCAGCCGGCTGACGACTCAGTTGCAGAACCTGCAACGCCAGCTCGACCAGGGCGTGATCAACGTCAACGGCATCCTGGTGAACAGCCAGACCGGGGCGCCCTTGCTGATCGGCAATAACGGCCAGGCGTTCCAACCCGGGCTGTTCCGCTACGACACGCTCAGCGTCTTCGGGCAAACCAGCTTCTCGCGTGATGTGATCTCGTTGGGGCTGCTCTCCTCGGTCCAGAGCGCGGCCAAGCCGCTGATGACCCGCATCGAAAAGGCCCAGCAGCAAGGCGTGGCTCTGTGCCGCGCGCAGGTGGGATGCGGCACGCTGGCGCAGCCAGCGCGCGACCGAGAATCTCGGGGCGTCCATGGCGGCGTTCGGCCGCGCGGCGGTGACCCAGGAGATCCAGACTCAGCTCAGCCAGGCCGTGGGATATTCCGCCGACCTGCTCG
>WBZQ01001277.1_pt1 | contig 17884 bp, 14 predicted proteins | sample 5204251 | NCBI WGS metagenome assembly WBZQ01 (sample SAMN12412402, study PRJNA552823) | activated sludge metagenome | isolation source: activated sludge from nitrification reactor of wastewater treatment plant... | place: USA: Virginia | collected 2017-09 | reverse complement strand
GCTAAATTCGAGAAGGACCTCGTGCCCGACAAGAACGGGAACGGGCGCATCGCCGCCCTCGACAAGGATGACGACGGGGACGGCGTCAACGATGGCGAGCGGGTGGACAGCGACGGGGACGGCATCCCCAACTACCTGGAGTTCTACGGCTACACCTACGATTTCCTGACCGGGAAACCCAGGCTCTGGGATGGCCAGGACCATGCGGTGCGCTACTACAAGACCGACCCGAACCAGCGCTCCACGGACCAGGACCCCTTCGACGATCTCACCGAGGTCTCGGGCACCAACATGGATGTGTCCGTCAAGGGTCCTGGCGACCTGCCCATGGTGCCGGCCCTGCCGGAGATCGTGGTGCGCCTGGAGGGCTACCGCGTGACCCTGAACGACGCCATCACCGTGACCCAGGGCCGGTCCGTGAGCAAGGGGACCACCTGGGATGCCAGCACCACCGCCACGCACTCGCGGACGCGGGAGGACAACTGGGAGGTGGGAGTCGAGGCCGAGGTCGGATTCGAGTTCCCCGGCGTCAAGGCCTCCGTCAAGGCCCATGCGAATTATGGAGGGTCCATCGCGAACACCCACGAGACCAGCAACGCCACCTCCCGTGGAGGCTCCCTCGTGAGCACCGAGGAATGGTCCCAGGCCACGACCACGAACCCCACGGAGGCCGCCAAGATCAAGCTCTTCCTGAAGGTGCACAACCAGGGCAGCGCCTGCGCGAGCAACGTGGTGCCCACCCTCACCCTGCGGATCGGGGGCCACAATGTGGCCACCTTCCAGCCCGGCGAGAACCAGGTCAACCTGCTCGAACCCGGCGGCACCTACCCCTCGACGCCCGGGGTCTGCTGGGTGGTGGACAGCAACCAGGCCGGCAGAGACATCTTCCTGACCCTGAACGAGCTCCGGGCTCTGGAATGCGGCGCGCCGGTCAGTATCACCATGACCCAGATGGCCGCGGACGTCATGCGCCTGAACCCCACCACCGGGGCCTACGAGCGCATGGGGGACTGGAACGAGTACCGGGCCCGCTGCAAGGCCGTCAGCGCGAACCTCTATTTCGACCTGGGCAACGGCAACTTCGTCCACAGCCTGGTCTATGCGGACGGCCGGCCCACGGCCCCGGCAGTGACGCTGGGGGACGCCTTCCTATGGGGCGTGGGTGGCTATGCGCACCAGGGCCTGGGCTTCACCTACCGGGACATGGAAGGGCTGAGCCGAGAGATGAAGCTGGACGACTGGGCCATCTGCCTGGATGGGGGCACCTACGCGGCGAATGGCCTGGAGAAGGGGCAGCCGCTCCCCGCGGGCTTCAACCTGTTCGACCTCCGCCTGAACCCAAGCTCAGTCATCGTCGCCAAGGCCCCGCGGGCCGCGGTGGATGGCACCGTCGTGGACGGAGTCCTCGTCTACGAACCGGAGATCTTCTACGCCTACTACGACAGCGCCACCGGCAGTGTGAACGCCGTCGCGGCGGACTACAACGGCGTGGCGAAGGCCGAGTTCATCGACCGGGACGGCAAGGCCCGACTCATGGCAGTGGACCTCGCGGGATCGGACTTCTTCGTCTACCACCCCCAGGCGGATGCAATCTCCTACCCCGGTGGCTATGCGTTCAAGGGCACGGAAAGGATCCGGGTCACCAATGTCAAAGGGGATGTCGCCGAGCAGACCCTCACCGGGATCTACGCCACACCCGAACCCGTGGCACCCACCATCGAATGGGCCGTCATCGACGCCAGCGACCCGACCAAGCCCTTCCTGGAGGCCAAGGTGATCGCGGGCCAGAACGCCCCCCTCGACTGGATCAAGCTCTTCCCGAACAACGCCAACTTCGCGGCCGTCAAACTCGCCCTGGTCGAAGATGTCTACCGGCGGCCGGATGTCTGGACGTGCAGCCTCGCCGGGGAAATGAACCTCGGCATGGAGATGTGGAACACCATGACGTTGACAGCCCACACCCTGAGCGGACTCTACAGCGAGTGGCAGGGGAGGTTCGACATCCGGCGCCCCTACAACGTGGGCCTGAAGGACCTGAATTCCTACTACGGGTGGTACTGGGACGATGACTGGTCCCAGCACGCGCTGAACCTGGACAACAGCGAAATCGTCGGCTTCGGCTGGGAGGAGGGCAGCGGCATCCCCTACCCCAGTGACAACTTCGAGCTGTGGGTCTGGTGGCAGGGTGGCAGTTGGCAGCTGCGCATCAACAAGGTCCAGTCCTACAAGATGTCTGGCATCCCCTATGACGAGATCACCCAGCAGACTGCAAACTTCCTGAAGGGGAATCTGGCCACCGTCCCGGACTACCCCACCATCCAGAATGGCGACACCTTCCTGCTTCGGACCAGCGAAGGGCGCCTGGCCAAGCTCGAGATCGTGGAGTGCGTCCCCTACGACCCCTCCGGGGCCTACAACAGGGCCCAGCGCACTCGCGTCCGGTACACGGTGTTCGAGGACTAGGGTCTGTTTTCAAAGTGGATGCGAGCCGCGACGCCGTCCAGCCGCGCGCATGGCAGATATCAGTACGTCTCGTGTATCGCCAAAGGCGATACCGAGAAGACGGGGGCCGAAGGGCGATGCGGGACATCGTTCGAGGCCGCCAACGCAGCCAGGGGTGCGGCTGGGCGACGTCCCCCTCTCCCTATCGCAGGCCCCGCATGGGGCCTGCTCCTGCCCGGCGGTTCGCCGGGCAGAGGGCGGAACCGGGCAAGGGGCGGCGCCTCTTGCCCCGCCACACCCCACTTTGAAAACAGACCCTAGGCTCCCCCGAAACGGCAGGACAGGAGGATCGCGCCGTAGGACGTGGCGCAATCCCTGGCCGCCTGGACCCCGCTCGTGTTCAGGGTGACGTAGTGGAAGGCGCCCTCCACCGCCCAGTGGCGGGACCACTGGAAGCCGGTTCCCACCTTGATGCCTGCGCGCCCGGACTGGGCGATGACGCGGTAGTCGCCGGGACCATCGGGGGGCAGCAATCCAGAGTGGAACTCGTAGGTACCCTCCACCTGGTTCAGGGTGAATCCGCCCACCGTGTAGAAGGTCCGGCCGCCCCGGCGCACCAGATGCCACACCCAGTCCAGGGCCCACTGGCGGTTGGCGAAGGCCCCGCTGCCCTCGCTGGCGCGGTGGTAGAGCAGCCGCACACCGTGCCGCGGATTCAACGCCCGCTCCACCCCGAAATCCCAGGCCGTGGACTGGCCGCTCAGACCCAGGAACTCGCCGGTGCTGGGCCATTCCCGCAGGGGTGCAGATACCTGCGTGGGCTTCCGCCAGTTCGAATCGGCCAGCTCGCAGAGCCCCCCCTGGATCTGGAACTGGAGGGTCTGGCCCTGGGCAAGGGCGCTCATGGCGCCTGCAACCAGCAGCACTTTCAAATGATTCACGCAACCCATGGGCGGCTCCTGATTGATGATACGGCGGGAGGCTAATCACCGGCACCTGGGACGGGCAGACTGCCTTTCACGACAGGGGTTGCATCGCCGGGTCCGTGACGCTACCTTTCTGCACCGGCCCTTCGGGGCCGTTCTCTTACGAGATCCTTGTCAGTTCCATAGCGAGTTATCCAGAAAGGTGGAGGGACGGGCCCTGTGAAACCTTGGCAACCTGCGAAAGCAAGGTGCCAATTCCTGCCGTGAGCAATCGCGGAGAGATGTCGAGCTGTGTCGAACTGACGACGGCGACAAAGGGGCCCGAGCGATCGGGCCCCTTTGTCATGTTTGCTTTTCCTGGACTTGCTTGGACGACGGGGCCTCGGCCTTCTCACCTCACTTCTCAGGAGCCGCCATGAGCGCCGCCAACCCCAACTTCGAAACCATCGCCCTCCACGGCGGCCAGGTCGCGGACAGCGACACCAAGAGCCGGGCCGTGCCCATCTACCAGACCACGAGCTACGTGTTCGACTCCGCCGAACACGGCGCCGCGCTCTTCAACCTGTCCGTGCCCGGCAACATCTACACGCGCATCATGAATCCCACTCAGGCCGTGCTGGAGACGCGCGTGGCGCGGCTGGAGGGCGGCATCGCGGGCCTGGCCGTGGCCTCGGGCCAGGCGGCCATCACGCTCACCCTCACCACGCTGCTGCGCGGCGGCGACCACATCGTGGCGGGCGACAACCTCTACGGAGGCACCTACAACCTGCTGCACCACACCCTGCCCCGCACGGGCATCGACACCACGTTCGTGGATTCGAAGACCCCCGAGGCCTTCCGCGCCGCCATCAAGCCCCAGACCCGCGCCATCTACATCGAAGCCCTGGGCAATCCCAAGCTGGACGTGCCGGAGTTCGAGGCCCTCGCGGCCATCGCGAAGGAAGCGGGCGTCCCCCTCATCGTGGACAACACCCTGCCCAGCCCCTACCTGCTGAACCCCCTGGCGCTGGGTGCCAACATCGTGGTGCATAGCGCCACCAAGTTCCTGGGCGGCCACGGCACCTCGGTGGCGGGCGTCATCGTGGACGGCGGCACCTTCGACTGGAAGAACGGCAAGTTCCCGGAGTTCACCGAGCCCTTCGCCGCCTACCACGGCGCCGTGCTGGCGGACCTCGCGGGGCCCGCCGCCTTCATCACCAAGGCCCGCATCGAGGGCCTGCGCGACACCGGCGCCGCCATCAGCCCCTTCAACGCCTTCCTCATCCTCCAGGGCATCGAGACCCTGCACCTGCGCCTGCAGCGCCACGGGGAGAACGCCCTGGCCGTCGCCCAGTGGCTGGAGCGGCATCCCAAGGTGGCCTGGGTGAACTACCCCGGCCTGGCCGGCAACGCGAACCACGCCGCGGCGGCCCGCTACTTCCGCAAGGGCGCGGGCTTCGGCGGCATCCTCACCTTCGGCGTGAAGGGCGGCCTGGAGGCCGGCAAGGCGGTCATCAACGGTGTGCAGCTCTTCTCCCGCCTGGCCAACGTGGGCGATGCCAAGAGCCTCATCATCCACCCGGCCAGCACCACCCACCAGCAGCTGTCCTCAGCCGAGCGCGAGGCCACGGGCGTCACCGAGGACCTCATCCGCCTCTCCGTGGGCCTGGAGAACATCGGCGACCTCCTCGAGGACCTGGAACTGGCCCTCGCGAAGGCCTGATCCCATGCCCGTCAAGATCCCAGCCTCCCTGCCGGCCCGCGATGTGCTCGAGGCGGAGAACGTGTTCCTCATCGAGGAGAGCCGCGCCCTCCACCAGGACATCCGCCCTTTGCGCATCGCCATCCTCAACCTGATGCCCACCAAGGTGGCCACCGAGACCCAGCTCCTCCGCCTGCTGGGCAACACGCCCCTGCAGGTGGAGGTGACGCTCCTGCACATGGCCTCCCACGCCTCGAAGAACACCTCCGCAGAACACCTGCTGGAGCACTACGTGTCCTTCGAGGAGGTGCGTCACCAGGCCTTCGATGGCCTCATCGTCACCGGGGCGCCGGTGGAGACGCTGCCCTTCGAGGAGGTGGACTACTGGCCTGAGCTCACGCAGATCCTGGACTGGGCGAGGACGAACGTCTTCTCCTGCCTCTTCATCTGCTGGGGCGCCCAGGCCGCCCTCCACCACTACTACGGCATCCCCAAGCACCCTCTGCCGGAGAAGATGTTCGGCGTCTTCCCCCACCACCTGCGGGTGGCCCACGAGCGGCTGGTGCAGGGCTTCGACGACGTGTTCTTCGCGCCCCACTCCCGCCACACGGAAACCCGCCAGGCGGACATCCTGGCAGAACCTCGGCTGGTGCTCCTGGCCGAGTCCGACGAGGCCGGGGTGTACCTGGTGCAGTCCGCGGACCGCCGCCTGGCCTTCGTCACGGGGCACTCGGAATACGACCCCTGCACGCTGCAGGGCGAGTACGCCCGGGATCTCGGCAAGGGCCTGCCCATCGGCATCCCGCAGAACTACTTCCCGGAGGACGACCCCACCCGGCCGCCCCAGGTCCGCTGGCGGGGCCACTCGAACCTGCTCTTCTCCAACTGGCTGAACTACTTCGTCTATCAGGAGACGCCCTTCGACCTGGGCCTCCCCGCCGTGGAAAGGGGGGAGGCATGAGCCTGAAGGTCCTCAAGTTCGGCGGCAGCTCCGTGGGCAGTGCCGAGGCCCTGCGCCGGGCCGCCGGCATCGTCCGCGACGAGCTGCCTGCGGGGGGACTGGTGGTCGTATCCGCCCTGCGGGGGACCACGGACCAGATCCTCGATGCCTGCGCGGCGGCGGGCCGGGGTGACCTCCCCGTCGCCCAGTCGATCCTCTCGGCGATCCAGGTGCGCCACCAATCCGTGGCCGAGGAACTCGGCCTCACCCAGGCCGTGGCTGCAGCCTGGGCCCCCCTGTTCTCCAGGATGGACCAGCTCCTGACGGGCATGGCCATGCTGGGCGAGACCACGGCCCGGGCCCGGGACGCCGCCCTGGCCGTGGGCGAGACCCTCTCCGCGAACCTCGCCGCCCTCTGCTTCCAGGGGACCTTCCAGGATGTGCGGCAGGTCATGCAGACCGATGCCCGCTTCGGCAAGGCCCGGCCCCGGCTGGAGGCCCTCCGCGAAGCTGCCATTCCCTGGCGCCAGGCCCTGGCCGCAGGGGCACTCTGGGTCACCCAGGGCTTCCTGGGCTCCTCGCCCGAGGGCGTCACCACCACCCTGGGCCGAGGCGGCTCCGATACCAGCGCCACCCTGCTGGGTGAGGCCCTCGATGCCGAGGAGGTGCAGATCTGGACGGACGTGGACGGTGTCCTCACCGCCGACCCCAGCCTGGTGAAGGAGGCCCGCCCCATCCCCCAGATGAGCCTGGGCGAGGCCGAGGCCCTCAGCGCCTTCGGCGCCAAGGTCCTGCACGCGGACTCCCTGGCCCCCGGCGGCCGGGCGGGGTTCCGCCTAGTGGTGGCCAACACCCTGCGCCCCGGCGCCTCCCGAACCGAGATCCTGCCGGTGCCGCCGGTCCGTGCGGCCGGCGCCGTCACCTCCGTGGCCTACAAGGAAGGGATCAGCCTCCTGCGCTTCCCGGCCTCGGCGGGCCTGGAGCCCCCCCTGGACGCGGCTCGCAGCCTGGAGGAGGCCGGTGCCCTGCGCTTCGGGCTGATCTCCAGTCCTGCGGGCACCCTGCTGGCGGTCCGCCCCGAGACTCACGCCGCCACCGAGGTGCTGGGCACCCTGGCCGCTTCAGGGGTGCCCTGCGAGTCCGGCTGGGCCGTGGTGGCCCTGGTGGGTGAGGGCCTGCGGGCCGATCCCTTGGCGGCCCTGCGCCACCTGGGCGAGCTGGGCCAGGAACCCGTGGGCGGGCTGCTCACAGGCAGCAGCACCGTATCCCTGGCCTTCCTCGTCCCCGAGTCCCGACTCGGCAGCCTCATCCCCCGCCTGCACTCGCGGTGCGTGCTGGGGTATTAGCCCTGCCGCAGCAGCCAGGCCGTAAGTCGGGAGTGGAAGCTCTCGGGATTCTCCAGATCGGTCGGCAACAGGCGGGCCGGATGGGCGGGATCCCCCACCACCAGAGGGGCCGCCTCCACCAGGTTGGGAAGCCGCTGGCCATCGGGCAGGGTCCAGAGGGCACCCCGGCAGTCGGCGTCCCTCGGCGTGGTGGCTTGGCGCCGCTCGCCCTGTGTCTCGCAGACCATCCGCTTTCTCCTGTGGAATCTTAAAGATAGGCCTCCCCGCTACCCGCGCCACCCCTCGCCTGCCACCCTCGGGGGAAGGAGCCACCATGACCCGACGCATCCTCATCACAGGCGCTTCGCGAGGCATCGGCCGGTCCTGCGCCCTATGGCTGGCCAGGACCGAGGCCGCCCACCTGATTCTCCTGGGACGGGATGCCCAGGCCCTGGCTGCCTCAGCCGAGGCCGTCCGCCAGGCGGGAGGGACCGCCGAGATCCATGTGGCCGATGTGGCCCACCGCTCCGTGCTCACCGCCCTCACTGGATCAGTCGGTCCCCTGGACGGGCTAGTGGCCGCCGCCGGCATCTCCGGCATGACCCCGGTGGATCGGGACTCGGATGCCTTCTTCGACGAGATCCTGGCCACCGACTTGACGGGGCCTTGGAACACCGTGCGGGCCTTCCTGCCGGCCATGGGCGCCGGAGGCCGCGTCGTGCTGGTGTCCAGCGTGCTGGGCCGCTTCGGCGTGCCGGGCTACGGGGCCTACTGCGCCGCCAAGCACGGACTCATCGGCCTGGCCAAGGCCCTGGCCCTGGAGCTCATCGACCGGGGCATCGTGGTGAACGCCGTGGCGCCGGGCTGGGTGGACACGGACATGGCCCAGACCGGCATCCGCCAGATCGCCGCCGCCACGGGCCAGACCGAGGCCCAGTTCCGGGCCCAGGCGGAGGCGGCCGTGCCCGTGAAGCGGTTCTTCCAGGCCGAGGAGATCGCCCACGGCATCGGGTGGCTGCTCAGTCCCGCCAACACCATGCAGGTGGGCCAGTGCCTTAACCTCGACGGCGGCGTGGTCCAGTCCTGAAGAATCCCGTCGGCTCCCACTGACGGGACCGCGGAAATGGACGTACCTTTCCCCTGCGCGGATGCATCCCCGCGAGACAAGGGGCATGCCATGAAATCGCTCGCCGTACTTCCCTGCGCCATGCTGACCTGGCGCCGGAGCACCTCCACCCCTCCAGACTTCGAGCTGCAGGGGGAGTCAGGCGTCTACGCCACCCTCGCCTTCCTGGACGAGGACAAGTCGCTGGCGCGGATCCGAACGGCCGAGGGGACCTGGACGGTCAAACACCTGGGGCTCCTGAACCCGGTCATCACCCTGCGGGAGGAAGGCAGCGCCATCAACCTGGCCACCTTCCACCCCCACGCCCTCCGGCACGGGAAGCTGGACTTTCTGGATGGCGCGGCCTTCGACTGGGCCTGGCTCCATGAAGCCGGTCCCGGCGGCGCCTTTCTGGATGGCGCGGGCAGGCCGCTGGTCCACCTCCAGGCCCACCTCGGCCGCGATCTCACCTCCACGCCTGACGAACTGGAGGCCTGTGACGTGGATCTGGACATGACCATGGCCGCCCACTACCGCCAGGCCCTCCTGGCGGCCCTGGGCTGGTACCTGATCCAGCTGGACCACCTGAAGACGCGTGACGAGGCGGCCGCGGAGACGGCCCTGCGACTGTAGGAAGGTTTTGACTACTTGGTCCGCACTGGGAATGGCGGACGCACCAGCTTCTGGGGCGGGGTCTTCTTCAGTTCCGCCTTCATCAGCTCGATGGCCTTCTCCAGCTGAGGATCGCGGCCGGCGATGACGTCCTTGGGCAGCTGCTCCACCTCGATGTCCGGAGCCACGCCCTCGTTCTCCACCACCCAGCCCTTGTCGGTCCAGATGGCCAGGTTCGGGGCCGTGATGTTGCCGCCGTCCATGAGGGTGGGGAAGCCCAGGATGCCCACGAGGCCGCCCCAGGTGGGCCGGCCCACGAGGGGGCCCAGACCGAACTTGCGGAACATCCAGGGCAGCAGGTCGCCGCCGGAACCGGCGGTCTCATCCACGAGCATGACCTTGGGGCCCTGGATGGAGGCCTGGGGGGTCTTCAGGTCCTGGCCGTAGCGCATGGCCCACATGGCGATGAAGGGGCGCCGCAGCAGGTCGATGTAGTAGTCCGCCACCTGGCCGCCGCCGTTGTAGCGCTCGTCGATGATCACGGCATCCTTCTGGGCCTGGGGGTAGAAGTAGCGCTTGAAGTAGGTGTGGCCCAGGCTCGTGGTGTTGGGCACATAGACGTAGGCCACGCGGCCCTCTGTGGCGTCGTGCACCTTCTTCAGGTTGCCCTCCACCCAGTCGCGGTTTCGCAGCGCGGCTTCGCTCTCCACCGGCACCACCGTCACCGTCCGCGCGCCCTTGCCGGTGGGATCGGCCCCCACCGTCAGCTCCACCAGCTTCCCGGCGGTGTTCTCGAAGCGGGCGTGGAGGTTGTCCGGGGCCGCGAGGTCGCGGCCGTTGACCGCCAGCAGGTACTCGCCGGGCTTCACGTTGACGCCGGGCTCGGTGAGCGGTGAGCGCAGCTCTGGGTTCCAGTTCAGGCCGCCGAAGATCTTGGTGAAGCGATAGCGGCCGTTGGCCACGTCGAGGTCCGCACCCAGCAGGCCGCCGGGAATGGCCTTGCCCGTGTCCGGCAGGTCGCCGCCGCCGCCGCGGTGGTGGCCCACGGCCAGCTCCGAGCACATCCACTGGATCACCCGGTTGAGGTCGGCGCGGGTGGCGAGGTCCGGCAGGAAGGCCGAGTACTTCTTCTTCATGGCCTTCCATTCGGCGCCGTGCATGTTGGGGGCGTAGAAGAAGTCGCGGTTGATGCGCCACACCTCGTCGAGGATCTGGGCCCACTCCTGGCGGGGCTCGATCTGCACCTGCAGGGCATCCAGCCCCACCTTGCCCTTGCCAGGTTCAGGCTTGCCCATGGTCGGGATGATGGTGGCGGCGTCCTTCAGCCGGTAGATGAGCTTCTTGCCGTCGGCCGAGAGTCCATAGGCATCGGCCTTCTCCACCAGCACGGTCTCTTCGCGTTTCTTGAGGTCGAAGCGGCAGAGCGTGGCGGCCTCGTTCGCATTGAAGCGGTTCTCGCCGCCGGCCTTGCGGAGGTAGAAGAGGCTCCCCTCCTCGCCGGTGGCCAGATCTGAGAAGGCGGCACTCTTGGCGGCCCCGATGGGAAGGATGCGCTCGGCCAGGCCCTCGAAGTCGATGCGGACCTTCACCTCGGCCTTGGCGCCCTTCTTCTCGTCGCCCTTGCCCTTGTCATCCGCCTTGCCCACACCGGCCTCCTCGTCGCTCTCCTTGGCCAGGGGCGAGGGCGTGTCCTTGGCCAGCACCATGAGGTAGAGGTTCCCGCGCATCAGGGCATCGGCATTGGACTGGGCGAACCAGTCCCGGACCGGGCCCGCCTCGGTGCTGGCAGTGAAGTAGAGGTACTTGCCGCCGCGGTCGAAGACGGGCTCGCCGGCATCGGCCAGGCCATCGGTCAGCGCCGTGGACTTGTCCTCCTCCACGGCATAGACGTGGATGCGCTGCATGCCGGACTCGGTGTTACGCGTGTAGGCGAGGAAGCGGGAATCCGGCGACCAGTTGTGGCTGAGGGTGGGCGAGGGCGTGTAGAGCAGCTCGCTGGAAACGGCCTTCACCGCGCCCGTTCCCAGATCGAGGAGGTAGAGGGCCATGGCGTTGTCGATGTAGGCGATGCGCTTCCCGTCCGGCGACCACTTGAGGTCGCGGTAGAACCCGGCGCCCTTCAGGGCGTAGCTGCGCACCTCGCCCTTGCCGTCCTGGGCCTGGACCTTCAGCGCGTATTCGCCGCCTGCATCCGCCACGTAGGCGATGGCCTTGCCGTCCGGGGACCAGGCGGGGTTCCGCTCGTGGCTGCCCGGCGTGCGGGTGAGGTTCCGGGCGTCGCCCTTCTCGGCGGGCACGCTGAGGATCTCCCCGCGGTACTCCACCGCCACGCGGTTGCCGGAGGGAGACAGGCCCATGCTCCGCACCCACTTGGCGCCGGAAGCCCAGCGGCTGCGGGTCTCCGGCAGGTCCGCCGGGACGGCGACCTTCAGGCGCGCGGCCTGCCCGGTGGCGGGATCAAAGCTGTGGAGCCAGCCCGCCTGCTCGTAGACGATGCGGCCCGCGCCGTGGCTGGCGGCCAGGATGGGGAAGTCCGCGTGCTTCGTCAGCTGCGCCACGGCCTTCGTCGCCAGGTCGTAGCTGAAGAGGTTGAACTCGCCGGCCCGGTCCGACACGAAGTAGACCTTGCCGCCGATCCACATGGGGTCGATGTCGTTGCAGCGCCCTTCGGGCTGGGGGATCTGCGTGACCTCGTGGTCCTTGACGCGGTAGATCCAGAGCCGTGAGGCCGTGCCGCCCCGGTAGTGCTTCCACTGGCGGAAGGCGTCGGACAGCGGGTTGTAGACGATGTGGCCGCCGTCCGGCGAATAGGTGGCCCGGGCGGCGTTGGGGATGGGCAGCTTGGTGGGCATGCCGCCGGCCAGGGGCACGGTGAAGAGCTGGGTGAACCGCGTGGTGTGCACCGAGCGGCCCGAGGTGAACAGCACGGCCCGGCTGTCCGGCGTCCAGTCCTGCACCACGTCGGCGCCGGGGTGCCAGGTGAGGCGCCGCGGCACGCCACCGGCGGCGGGGATCACCCACACGTCCGCGTTCCCCTCCAGGGCCACGGTGTAGGCGATCCACGCGCCATCGGGACTGAAGCGGGGGGTGCCCACACAGCCCCCGCGGGTGGTGAGCCGCCGGGCCGCGCCGCCCTCCGGCGCGCTGGTCCAGAGGTCCCCCGCATACAGGAAGGCCACTTGGCGGGCGCTGAGGGCCGGCGAGGCCACCAGCCGCGTGTCCTGCGGGTCCACCGCCGCGAGGGGCTGGACGAGGGCAGCGGCCATGATCAGGGCCAGGGGATTCGGCATCGAGATGCGTGGGGTCATGAGGACCTCCTTCCATAGCAAGACGAGGTATGAAATCAGACCTCCACCTTGCGCCCCGGAGCGGTTCCGGGTCAAGGAGGTCAGGGGCTTGTAGGCTAGGGACATCTGTCCTGGAGTTCCCATGGCCCTGCTCGATGCCTCCCGCAGCACCCTCGTCGTGATCGACTTCCAGGGGAAACTCGTCCACATGGTGCACCGTCCGGCCCCGGTGCTGGAGGCGGCTCGCCGCCTCCTCCGGCTGGCGGATCTCTTCGGTGTGCCCGTGGTGCTCACGGAGCAGTATCCCAAGGGCATCGGCCCCACGGAGGAGAGCATCCGCGCCATCTACGATGGCCTCGCGACGCGGAGGTTCTTCCTCGAGAAGACCGCCTTCGGCTGCTGCGGCGATGCCGGCTTCGAGACCCTGCTCCAGCAGGCCCAGCCCATGCTCCGAGCCCCGCAGCGCCAGATCGTGATCGCGGGTATCGAGGCCCACGTCTGCGTCATGCAGACTGTGCTGGAACTGCTCGCCCAGGGCTCGGAAGTGCACCTCTGCTGGGACGCCATCAGCGGCCGGGGCGAGGAATACCGGAACCGCGCCCTGGACCGCATGGCCGCCGCCGGCGCCACCATCACCAACCACGAGTCCGTGGCCTTCGAGTGGGCCCGGGACAAGAACCACCCCCAGTTCAAGGCCCTCTCGGCCCTCATGAAGGAAGGGCAGCCCCAGGGCTAGGAGACCATCCATGAGACCTGCACGGCTCCTTGCCCTCCTCCTCCTCGCCTCCGCCCTGGCCTGCGGGGGGCACGACGATGACGACAAGGACAACGAGTTGATGGCGCCCGGCCAGAACTGCATGGCCTGCCATGGCTTCACGGTAGCGGGGACGGTGTTCGGATCCGCGACCGCAGACTCCGGCAGCGGCCTGGCCGGGGTCACGGTGATCATCACGGACGCCAACTCCGTGGACACCACGCTCACCACCAATGCCGCGGGCAATTTCTTCTCCGGCGCCGCCCTGGCCCTCCCATTGAAGAAGGCCGCCGTGGTGCGCAACGGCACCCGCACCGACATGGATGGCGTCCCCGCCGGGGACTGCAACCGCTGCCATACCCTGCCCGCCACCGGCGGCGCGGCAGGGCGCATCCACGCACCGTAGCTCCCAGCATGCCGCGCATCCAAGGCCACCCAGTCCCCGCCCTGTTCCCCTCCTCTGGGGCGGTGTCCGTGATGCTCTTCGGGGAGGCCCCCGGCCCTCGCGGCGCGGACCAGTCGGGCATCCCTTTCTGGGGGGACGGCGCGGGCATCACGGTCTACCGGGTGCTGGCGGCCACGGGGCGGGCCGAGATTCCCGAGGCGGCCTGGGAGGACTGGGACGGCGCGCGTTTCAAGGCCCTGGGCCTGGCGCCCCGGTTGCATCAGACGGCCCTCAGCAATGCCTACCCCGCCTGCCCCACCAAGGACGGCGAGCACTTCCACGCCCCCTCGAACCGGGACCTGCTGGCCCCCGCCAACCTGGCGCGGCTGGCTTCGGAACTGGCACGAGCGAGCGAGGGGAGGCCCAGCCCACTCCGGGTCATCGCCTTCGGGAAGCGAGCCGAGTGGGTGCTCGGCCGCCTGCCGGGGGCTCCGGCCTTCCACCTCCACGCCCTGCCCCATCCCAGCGCCCAGGGTCTGCTGCAGGGCGCCCCCGGGAAGGGGAAGGGGCTGAGGCTGGAAGATCTGCGCGCCGCCTGGCAGGAGCGCCTGCGGTCCCTGCTGGCGGACTGAAAGGGAGCGGCCTATCCTTGGCGTCCACCCCGAGGCACCCATGCGACCTGCCCTCCTGCTCTCCCTGGCCCTGGGAGTTACCGTCCTCCAGGCGGACGCACCCGCCAAGTCGGTGACCGAGCTCAAGGCCTTCTACAGCGCCAACTGCGTCAAGTGTCACGGGCTGGACGGCGCCGCCACCGCAGACGGCAAGAAGCTGGGCGGACGCGACTTCACGGATGCCGCCAAGAACGCCAAGCAGACGGATGCCGAGATGGCCAAGACCATCCGGAAGGGCATCTTCTTCGGCACCGTCATGCCCGCCTTCAAGGACCGGCTCAGCGAGGAGGACGCGCTCCTGCTGGTGAAGGACATCGTCCGTAAGGCCGAGAAGGGCAAGGTCATCGCACCCTAGGACGCGCCTGCCTGAATCGCGGCTGGGGCACGGCGTGGCCGGACGGCGGTCAGTTGACCCAGACCTCGTAGACGTAGGGCCTGTCCGCCGCCGGGGGCGCCACCGGTACCCGGGTCACCTTGAGGGTCTCGGGCTCCTTGGCCTTCTTGCGCAGGACGCCCAGGATCACCTCGCTGCCCACGGGCCCGCGCAGCCGGCGGATGACCTCGGTGGGAGCGAGGCCCTTGACGGCCACCCCGTCGATGGAAACGATCTCATCCATCTTCTGGAACCCAAGGGACTTGGCCCGATCGGTGAGGGGCGCCGTGTAGCTGCCCACGCCAAGATGGCCCTGCCACTCATGCCGGATCAGGACGCCGCCCGGGAGGTAGGCCAGGTCCACGGGAATGCCGATCCCTCCTTCTGGCAAGGGGCCCAGCAGCACCACCTGGACCTCCTCCTTGCCAAGGCTGGTCACCCCACGGCAGTCCACGGGGTCGAGGAACAGGTTCACGCTGGTGCGGCTCTGGAAGCGGGTTCTCGGCATCTTGAGAATCAGCCGCCCGGCACCCTCGTCGTAGGAGCCCTCCACCTCCACGGTCTCCGCCGGCACCGTGCACTTCCCAGCCACCACCTCGCTTCGCGTGCTCGTGCCCGTCACCTTCGTGCCCTGCAATTCCAGCCGGAACTCCCGGACGGGAATCCCGGCCTCGCCGCCCATGAATTCGTTCGCGTCCAGTTCCCGGGCCGACATGCGCTGCCGCGCCGTCTTCAGGACGAGGCTGTTGCCCTCCGCCTTGGCCAGGAACGGCATACCCGCCTCCCCGACCCAGATTCCGCCCCGGTTGCGGATCCGGGCACTCTGCTCAAGGCGGAACTCCAGCTTGATGAGTTCATCGCCGACCTTGCCCGCCTCCTTGTCCTCCGGCGCGAGGGCCAGGAAGCGCTTGTAGCTGGCCATGGCCTCCGGCAGGCGGCCCAGCCTCGCCTGAACCTGGCCCAGGTTCATCCAGGCGAAGGCCCACCCGGGATAGATGGTCACAGCCTTCTGGAACTCGTCGGCAGCCAGGGCGAGATCACCGTCGTTCTTGGCCATCTCGATGGCAGCGGCGCCACGCACCAGGTGGCGCCTCGCCTCGTCGAAGGTGGCCTTGTCCGGCGCCTGCACGGGGGCCGGGGCCGGGTCGGCCTGGCCGCGCGCCGCTGGTCCGGCCAGCGAAAGGAGGGTGCCGAGGACGAAGGCGGAGGAAAGGCGCATCGGTGGCTCCGGAAAGGTCACAGGCGGGGGACGGGACTCGCCAGCCGCGGCAGGGGTGGCTGGGTCTGGACCGGGATCAGGTCCTCGGGACGCACGCCCAGCTTGGTGGCCAGCGTGGCGCGGGAATCCTGGAGGCGGCCCACCAGCGTGGTCATCTTCCCCAGGACCGTCTTCTGCCGCTGGCTCAGCAGGGCCTGATCTCCCGCGGCGCCCTTCTGGTAGGCCCAGGCGTCCAGTTCCTGGGCCACATCCAGGCCCGAGCCCACGATGCTCTTGCCCAGCTCCCACTGGGTGCTGAGCGGCTTCCAGGTCTTGCTGGCGTGTTGCAGGTTGCTCGCGATGAAGTCGAGGTTCTGATACAGCGACTGCTTGGCCTGGACCCAGTCCACCGTGTCGCGCGCCGCCAGGGCGCGGTCGGCTCGCTCCGTCACGAAATCAGTGAAGTCGCTGACCTGGGTGAGCGCCTCGACCGTGCCGTTCCACGCCTGGGGATTCTTCTGGAGAACCTTGAGTCCGGCGGCCGTACCTTCGGGGATGAGGGTCCCCGTCAGGAGGCTGGTGCCCCGTTCCAGCGAGTTCTGGACGGCCCGGTCCACCGCCGCGCCCCAGGCCTCGTGCTCCCGGGCGAGCTGGCGGCCATCCGCACCCAGGCGGGCGGCCTCGGCCTTCAGGCGGGTCAGTTCGTCCTCCAGCTCATAGAAGCGCTGGCCGAGCACCTTCATGTCTCCGTTCTCGGCCATCATCCGATGGAGCCGCGCCTGGGCCTCGGCCCGCCGCCGCAGGACCTCGTCGGGTGTCACGGGCTTGGGGGCCGGCTCGGGAGACTTGAGGTTGCCGGGGGTGAGGGCCCGCGCATCCCGTAGGTCCACGACCAGCGCATCTCCGCCGGACCGGTGGGACCCGCCGTCCCAGAAACCCGACTGGGCCGCGGCTTGGCCCTCCAGGCTGCCGTCCCGCTGGGACAGGAGCTGCTGGTTCAGCTGGGAGGCGTAGTCCTGGGCCCAGGACCGGAGCGCCTGTTGGTCCCGGGCCAGGGCCTCCTGACGCTGCTGCTGGATCCTGGCCTCGATCTGGGCCTGCTGGGCGTCATGCTGGGCCACTCCAGGTGAAGTCCGGGGACTCGCGGACAGGGTCTGGGCCAGCAGTCCGCCGAACACCCCACCCAGCAGGCTCGCCGCCCGCTGGTCGGGCGTCAGCCGCGCGGGCTTCACCACCCGGCTGGTGGCCGTGGGCACCTGCCTGTACTTGTGGGCACTGGAGCCCTGGAAACGCTGTACCTTCTGGCCGGTCATGCCCTCCAGCTGGCCCAGCGCACTTTGGGCCGAAAGTGGCGATCCCGTCTGCCCCAGCAGGGCGAAGGCCAACCACCCGGCGAGGGACTTCGTCGCGGCATTCATGATCCTGGCCTCTGGAAACACCATAACCCTGCCTCCCCGGCGCTTCCGGGTCAACCTTCCGTACTTATTCTTAACGGGTCAATCCTGGAAACCTTTCGTAATCTGGGGCCTTCCCCAGCGGGGATCTTTCACAGCCTGGAGGCTCCATGCCCTTCTTCCGTCGATTGTGGTTGCCCCTCTGTGGGGCCCTGGCCCTCACGCTGGTGGCAGGAGAGCCCCCGAAGCCCCCGACCCCGAAGGTCACCTCCAAGGCCAAGCCCGCCCCCACCGTGGCCCTGCCCGCCCCCGTGAAGCTGGCGACGGTGGAAGGCATCACCGAGTACCGGCTGGCCAACGGCCTGCGCGTGCTGCTCTTCCCCGATGCCAGCAAGCCCACCATCACCACCAACATCACCTACCTGGTGGGCAGCCGCCATGAGCACTACGGTGAGACGGGCATGGCGCACCTGCTGGAGCACATGGTCTTCAAGGGCACGCCCAAGCACCCCAACGTCCCCCAGCTACTCAACGAGCTGGGCGGGGACTTCAACGGCACCACCTCCCTCGACCGCACCAACTACTACATCTCCTTCCCGGCCACGGAGGAGAACCTCGGCAAGGCCCTGGACCTCGAAGCGGATCGCATGCAGAACAGCCACTTCACGGCGAAGACGCTGTGGGGCGAGGACGGCAAGAGCGGCGAGATGACCGTGGTGCGCAATGAATTTGAGACCGGCGAGAACGATCCCTTCCGCGTGACCATCCAGCGGCTCCAGGCCGTGGCCGAG
>WBZQ01001276.1_pt1 | contig 17894 bp, 16 predicted proteins | sample 5204251 | NCBI WGS metagenome assembly WBZQ01 (sample SAMN12412402, study PRJNA552823) | activated sludge metagenome | isolation source: activated sludge from nitrification reactor of wastewater treatment plant... | place: USA: Virginia | collected 2017-09 | reverse complement strand
CGGCAGGCTTGGTGATCTCGGTGCCGTCTTCGAACGCGCCGACCACAACATCGTCATCGATCATCACGTGTCGAACACCGGATTCGGCGAGTACAACCTCATCGATCCGGCCGCCGACTGCACGTCCATCCTGATCCTGGAGATCCTCGACGCGCTGGGCACCGACATCGACTCGGACATCGCCACCTGCGTGTATGCCGGTCTGATCACCGACACCGGGTCGTTCAAGTGGGCACGCCCAGAGTCGCTGCGCATTGGTGCGCGGCTCCTGGATGCCGGGGTCGACGGTGCGGCGTGGAGCCGGGCGTTACTCGACAGCCACCCGGTGGCCTGGCTGTCGCTGGTGTCCAGGGTGCTCGGCGGCGCCCGGTTCGACGCCGCCGCGTGCGGCGGGCACGGCGTGATCTACGCGGTCGTCTCTCTCGACATGCTCGGCCCGGTGGGCTGGGCGGATATCGAGAGCATCATCGACGTGTTGCGGGTGGCCGAGGAGGCCGAGGTGGCAGCGGTGTTCAAGGAGACCGCGCCGTCGAAGTGGGCGGTGTCGTTGCGCGCGAAGGACAAGATCGACCTGGTTCCGCTGGCCGGTGCCCACGGCGGCGGCGGTCATCGGCGTGCCGCCGGCTACAGCGACAGCGGGACGGCGCAAGACGTGATCGACCGGTTCCTGAGGTCCCTCTGACAACCCACCCGGATCCTCCGTCCACCGGTGTGCGCCGTATCGCGGTGCTGTCGGTATCCGCTCTGCTGGTGCTGGTGGCACCGCCTCTGTACCTGCTGCTCGATCTGGCCGTGGTCGGCCGGCTCGGCGGTCATGAACTCGCCGCTCTCGGTGTCGGCACGCTCGTGTTGGCCACCATCAGCACCCAGCTCACCTTCCTGTCCTACGGCACCACGGCGCGGTCGGCGCGGCTGTTCGGTGCCGGTGATCGTGTGGGCGCGGTCCGGGAGGGTGTGCAGGCGACGTGGGTCGCGCTGGGTGTGGGTGTCGTCCTGATCATCCTCGCCTATCCGCTGGCGCCGGTGGCGATGGGTGCGTTGGTGGGTTCGGGCGAGGACGGTGCGGCCGAGGTGGTCGACGAGGCGACCCGGTGGCTGCGGATCGCGATGTTCGGGGTTCCGTTGATATTGGCATCGATGGCCGGCAACGGCTGGATGCGCGGGGTGCAGGAAACCCGGCGACCGGTGCTGTTCGTGCTGTGCGGACTGTCGTTCGGTGCTGTCGGGGTGGTCGGTCTCGTGCACGGACTCGGCTGGTTTCCCCGGCTCGGCCTGACCGGCAGCGCCGTCGCCAACGTGGTGGGGCAGTCGATCACCGGGGCCCTGTTCGTGGGCCGGCTGGTGGGTGAGTCCCGCCGCGGGGACACACCCCTGCCGCTGCGTCCGGATTGGTCGATCATCGCGGCGCAACTGCTGATGGCGCGCGACCTGATTCTGCGCAGTCTGTCGTTCCAGGTGTGTTTCGTGTCGGCGACGGCGGTGGCGGCCCGGTTCGGGATCGCCGCGGTGGCCGCGCACCAGGTCGCCGTCCAGGTGTGGGATTTCCTGTCGCTGCTCCTCGATTCGGTGGCGATCGCCGCGCAGGCGCTGGTGGGGGCGGCGTTGGGTGCCGGTGCGACCGGTGTGGCGGTGACCGTCGCCCGTCGGGTCACCGTGGTGGCGGTGGCGATCGCGGTTGCGGTGGCGGTGGTCTTCGCGGTCGGTGCGGGAATGATTCCGGGTGGGTTCACCCATGATGCCGAGGTACGCGATGCGATGGCCGTGCCGTGGTGGTTTCTGGTGGGGATGCTGCCGATCGCCGCGGTGGTCTTCGCGCTCGACGGTGTGCTCCTCGGCGCCGGGGACGTGGTGTTCCTTCGCAAGGCCACGATGTTCTCGGCGCTGTGCGGATTCCTGCCGCTGATCTGGTTGTCGCTGGTGTTCGGCTGGGGCCTGGCGGGTATCTGGTCGGGTCTGGTTGCACTGATGGTGCTGCGTCTGGTCCTGGTGGTCGGGCGGGTGCTGGGCGGCCGGTGGCAACGTGTCGGCGCCGATGCGGTGACCTGATCGACCCGCGGTGACCCTATTGAGACCTGGGTTACTCCTGTGGGTGATGTTGCCCGTGGGATAATGCACGAGGCCGGTGCCGCGTGTGGCGGTGCCGAGAACGAGGGTCTGGTGGGCGGGAGATCGAGGACCATGGTGAGACCGGCGAAGGTGTGCGCGGCGATATGCGCGAGCGTGCTCGCGGTCGCGCTGTCCGGTTGCGACGAACTCGACAAGGTCATCGGATCCGAGACGGTCACCGTGACCGAGACCCCGGGACCGCACAACGCGCCGAAGGCCGACGAGGACCGTGAGCAGGTGACGGCGGACGACGCCGACCAGGACGGCGGCGGGCGCGGCTATTTCGGGGGGCCGACGATCAGCCAGGACCGTGGCGCGATCGTGTGGACGTGCGGCCGCAAGGCGATCCTCATCAGCGGTGATGCCAACATCGTCACCCTGCTCGGCATGTGTACGTCGGTACTGATCAGCGGCGACGGCAACAAGGTGATCCTCAGCGGGGTGGAGCGGCTGTCGGTGTCGGGGGACGGCAACACCATCACCTACTGGCCGAGTACCGCCAAACTCACCGACACCGGCAACGGCAACACCTACTTCAAACGCTGAGGCCTGTATCGGGATCGCGTTTCACGGAGATCCCGAGGTGTGCGGGTTCGCATCCGTCGGCCGACGCCGTGACGTGAACCTCCCCGGATTCGTGCCCGGTGCGCAGCACTGCGAGGGCCCTGCCCTGATAGATGCGATGCTCGCTGGAACAGAAGCCCTCGTCGGTGATGGGCTCGGCGCTGCCGAACCCGAGCAGGGTGGCGGCACCGTCGACGCTCAGCGACACCGGGCGGTCGTCGAGCGGCCGCACGACGCCGTCGGCGTCGGTCAGTTCGACGTGCACGAAGGCGAGGTCGTGGCCGTCGGCGCACAACTCCACCGATTCGGTGCGCAGCGTCAGCCGGAGGTCCGGGCCGGCGCTGCGCAGCACGTCCCGGCCGATCTCGCCGCCGCCGGCGTCGCGGAGTATCGCCGTGAGTTCACCCGCCGCGTACGGCACGGTGAACGTGGCCAGATGCCCTGTCCGCGCCGATATCCGGCGCCGGCCGACCGTCGTGCCGTTGAGCAGCAGTTCCGCCTCGCCGTCGGCGCCGTACACCTCGACGGTCGCGTTCTCGCCTTCCAGGCCCGCCCAGCTCCAGCTGCGGATCGAGTCGGTGGCGCGCCACGCGGAGTCGACCAGCCGGTCGCGGGAGTGGTCGACGGGCCGCACCGCCAGGTGCGGGCCGGGTGTCAGGCCCCAGGCGATCTCGTTGAGGTACGACTGCGTCTGCCGGTGCCCGGTGATGTCGAGGTTGCTGGTGCCCGCGGTGAGCGCGGGGAAGGGCAGGAACATTCGCGGCCGGTCGTTGTAGCGCACCGCGGCGATGGCGCCCTCGCCCAGGTAATCCCATCCCGTCCACACGAAGTCGCCGATGACGTACGGCTGATCGGCGATGTCGTGCCAGATCGCGACGGTCTGGGTCGGCGGGTTCTCGCTGCCGACGAACACCCGCTGCGGGTGCAGCCGGTGATCCTGCCGGAAGCGGGCGGCCATGTAGTTGTAGCCGGCGATGTCGACGTCGGCGAATGCGTCGCGAGTCTTGCGGTCGACGATCGGCTTGGTCAGCACCCACTTCATGATCTTCGCCATGGCGCCCATCGCCAGGTTCAGCAGCAGGATCAGGTTCTTGTTGGCCGCGGTGGTACCCGCCGCGCGCGCCTTGGCCGCTGTGCGTTGTACCTTCGCCTCGTCGGCGCCTGCCACCAGGTTGAGAAAACCGTTGACGCAGTTGGTGACCGGCCGGGACGGGTCGAGTTCACCGGTTGCCTCGGCGAGCTGTGCGCCGAGCCGGACACCGTCGGGGGTCGCGGTCTCACCGATCTCGTTGCCGATCGAGTACACGATCACCGACGGATGGTTCACGTCCTTGATGATCATCGCGGCAAGATCCTCGCGCCAGCGCCCGCTGAACTCCAGCGCCGCGTCCCAGGTGGTTTTCGGCCGCGTCCAGACGTCGGTGAGTTCGTCCATCACCAGCACGCCCAGCTCGTCGCAGGCGTCGAGCATGGCCGGCGATGCCGGGTTGTGGGCGCTGCGGATGGCGTTGAACCCGGCCTCCTTCAACAGGCGCACCCGGCGGTGCTCGGCGGCGGGCAGGCAGTGCGCGCCGATCACGCCGTGGTCGTGATGAATCGCCGCACCCCGCAGTCTGACGACTTTTCCGTTGATCAGCAGACCGGATGCCGCACCCACCTCGACGGTGCGGACCCCGAACCTGGTGTGTGCCTCGTCGGTGCGTCCGCCGGCGGCGGCAGTCACGCGCATCGTGTACAGAGTGGGCGATTCCGGGGCCCACAGTGCGGGATCGGTCAGCTCGACGGTCTGGGTCAGCGGCAGTGTGCTTCCGGCGGCCACAGGGGTGGTGAGCCGCGCCTGATGGACCGGTTGTCCGGCCGGATCGTCGACCGTGATCGACAGCCACACGTCGCGGTCGGTGTCCCCGGCGTTGACCACATCGATACGGACGTCGAGCGTTGCGGCACGGGGATCTGCCGTCCGCGTCGTCACCTGCGGGTATCCGGGCGCGATGTGCACCGCGGGCCCAACGAGCAGATGCACGGGCCGGTAGATCCCGCTGCCGGTGTACCAGCGGCTGTTGGGTTGCTGCGAGTTGTCGACGAGCACCTCGATCGTGTTGGTGTCACCGAAGCGCAGACCGGTCAGCGGCACCCGGAACCCGGTGTAGCCCGACGGACAGCCGCCGACGTCCACACCGTTGAGCAGGACCTGCGACCGGTGGTACACACCCTCGAACTCGCATTCCACGACGCAGTCGCGCCACACAGCCGGGGCGGTGAACCGCTTGGCGTAGCGGTAGACGCCGCCGGGGAAATAGCCGGTGTTGTGGGCGGCCGCGCAGCCGGGGTCGCGGTCCTCGAACATCATCGCGTCGTGCGGCAGGGTCAGCGGACCGACGATCCGGCGTGGCCGCCCCGGCGTCTCGGTGGTGATCGTCCAGTCGGCGTCGAACGCTGTTCGGATCACGGGCGGCTCCATCGGGACGGATTACTGATATGTCAGAATCGAGAAAATGTATCAAAACCCTGGGTTGGTCGATGGCGTTTCGATGATCCGGGTGCCCTGCGACGAGTTCCGGTCCGGCGCTCGGGCGGCGCGGACGTCACCACGGACTCTGGCACTATGGATCTTCGTGGCTACACTCTGGGCGATCAGTGATCTGCATGTCGGGCATCGTGGAAACGAGGAGATCGTCGGCAAGATCCGGCCCGAGCGGTCCGACGACTGGCTGATCGTCGCCGGCGACGTGGCCGAGCGCACCGACGACATCGTCGACACGCTGCGCCGTCTGAAGCTCAAGTTCCACACCGTCATCTGGGTACCCGGTAACCACGAGCTGTACACCACCAGTCGTGACCCGCGGCAGCTGTTCGGGGTGGCGCGCTACGACTATCTGGTACAGGCGTGCCGGGACATCGGGGTGATCACGCCCGAGGACATCTACCCGCTGTTCGATCCGGGCAACGGGGACGCGCCGGTGCGTATCGTGCCGATGTTCCTGTTGTACGACTACACATTCCGGCCGGAGAACACGACGACGGCGCTGTCGGCGCTGGCGCTGGCCCGTGAACGCAACGTGGTGGCCACCGACGAGTTCCTGCTGTCCCCGGAGCCTTTCCCGACGCGGGACGCGTGGGGAAGGGCGCGGATCGAGGCCACCAGGTTGCGGCTGGAGGCGCTGGACCCGAACGAGAAGACGGTCCTCATCAACCATTGGCCGTTGCGCCGCGAACCGACCGACGTGCTGATGTATCCGGAGTTCGCGCTGTGGTGCGGCAGTGAACTGACCGACGACTGGCACACCCGGTTCAACGCGGTGTGCTGCGTCTACGGGCACCTGCACATCCCGCGGACCACCTGGTACGACGGGGTGAAGTTCGACGAGGTGTCGGTCGGCTATCCCCGTGAGTGGAAGAAACGTGGACTGCCCGAACCGTTGCTGCGCAAGATCGTTCCCGACGAGGGGATCGGCCCGGGCGACCTGTCGGAGTTCGGTGAGCGCTTCGACATGCCGCCCGAGTACGCCGAGCGGACCGAGGAGATGCGCCGGCGGGTGGAGAAGGCGCAGTCGTACCGGCGGATGACCGGCGGAAGCGGCACCTCGTAGCCCGGGGCTGATAATCAGGTCACCCTTGCTAGGAATTTCGGGTAACCGAAATTAAGGTATCGGGCGTGTGGAAGATCGGTGAGGATGGGCGCGCCCGGCTGCGGTGGAGCGCGGTCATCGTCGCGGCCGTCGTCACGCTCGGTGTGGTGACGGCCTGTGCGCCGCAGGACTTCCCCGACGACGGCAAGCCGGTCGTGGTCACGACGTTCACCGTCCTCGCCGACATCGCGTCGGTCGTCGCCGGTGACCGGATCCACGTGCGGTCCATCACCAAGCCGGGTGCCGAAATCCACGGCTACGAACCGACCCCCGGCGATATGCGCCGGTCCGCGAAGGCCGACCTGATCATCGACAACGGTCTGCACCTCGAATCGTGGTTCACCCGGTTCGTCCAGGCGCTCGACGTCCCGCACGTGGTGGTCAGCGACGGCGTCACGCCGATCGACATCGCCTCCGATGCGTATGCGGGCAAACCGAATCCGCACGCCTGGATGAGTCCGCTGAACGTCATGATCTACGTCGACAACATGGTGCGCGCGTTCACCCGGATAGATCCCGACGGCAGGGCCGAGTTCGAGGCCAACGCGGCGTCGTACAAGAAGAAGCTCCAGGCGGTGCACGACGATCTGGTGACGTCGCTGCGCACGGTGCCGCGCACGCAGCGCGCCCTGGTGACCTGCGAGGGCGCGTTCCCGTACCTGACCCGCGACGCCGGGATCGCCGAACGCTACATCTGGCCGGTGAACGCCGAACAGCAGGCCACTCCCAAGCAGGTGTCGGCGACCATCGACTACGTCCGTGACAACCAGGTGCCCGCCGTGTTCTGCGAGTCGACGGTGTCGAACCGGCCGATGAAGCAGGTGGCCTCGGCCACGGGCGCCCGGTTCGGCGGCACCCTGTATGTCGACTCGCTGTCGGCCGCCGACGGGCCGGTGCCGACCTATCTGGATTTGATCCGCCACGACACCACGACCATCGTGTCGGGCCTGACAGGGCAGGGGAACAGATGACCAGCACGGGTTGCGACGCGATCGTCGTCGACGACGTGACCGTCCGCTACGGCGACGTCGTGGCACTCGACGGGGCCTCGCTCACGCTGCGGCAGGGCACGGTGTGCGGCCTGGTCGGGATGAACGGGTCCGGCAAGTCCACCCTGTTCAAGACGATCATGGGGCTGGTGCGTCCCGACTCGGGCACCGTCACCGTCAACGGGCGGCCACCGCGCGCGGCTCGCCGGTCGGCGTCGATCGGGTATGTGCCGCAGTCCGAGGACATCGACTGGCAGTTCCCGGTGTCGGTGGAGGACGTGGTGATGACCGGCCGCTACGGGCAACTCGGCTTCACCCGGCGGCCCCGGCAGCAGGACCGGGACGCCGTCGACGACGCGCTGGCCCGGGTGGAGCTGACCGACTACCGGCACCGGCAGATCGGCAGGCTCTCCGGCGGACAGCGCAAGCGGGCGTTCGTCGCCCGCGGTATCGCGCAGGGCACGTCGATCCTGCTGCTCGATGAACCGTTCGCCGGTGTCGACAAACGTACCGAGGCCACGATCACCGCGCAGTTGCGGTCGCTGGCCGCCGAGGGGGTGACGGTGCTGGTGTCCACGCACGACCTGCACGCGCTGCCGACTCTCGCCGACGAGGCGATCCTGTTGATGCGCAAGGTCCTTGTGCACGACACCCCCGAGACGGTGCTCAAGCCGGAGAATCTGGTGCGCGCGTTCGGTGTCGACCCCCTCGACCTGGCACCCGGCGGTGCCGCATGATCGACTACCTGATCGACCCGTTCACCTACTCGTTCATGTCCCGGGCACTGATCGCGACGCTCATCGCGTCGGCGGTGTGCGCGTTGCTCTCGTGCTGGCTGGTGCTCATCGGCTGGTCGCTGATGGGCGATGCCGTCTCCCATTCGGTGCTGCCCGGTGTGGTGCTCGCCTACATCGTGGGTGCGCCGTTCGCACTCGGCGCGGTGGTGTTCGGTTTTCTGGCGGTCGGGTTGATCGGCGCGGTCCGCGACCGCGGCCGGATCAAGGAAGACGCGGCGATCGGGATCGTGTTCACCACCCTGTTCGCGATCGGTCTGGTGCTGATCTCGGTGACACCCAGCCAGACCGACCTCAACCACATCGTGTTCGGCAACGTGCTGGGTGTGTCGCGGTCGGATCTGGCGCAGATCGCGGTGCTTGGCGCGATCGTGGCGGTGGTGTTGCTGGTCAAGCGCCGCGACCTGGTGCTGTTCGCGTTCGACCCCATCCACGCGCATGCCATCGGTCTGAACCCGCGCGTCCTGGGCGCGGTGTTGCTCGGCCTGCTGGCCTTGACGACGGTGACCGCGCTGCAGGTGGTGGGCATCGTGCTGGTGGTGGCGATGCTGGTGATCCCGGGCGCCACCGCCTACCTGCTCACCGACAAGTTCAGCCGCATGCTGGTCATCGCGCCCATCACCTCGATGCTGTGCGGCCTCGTCGGCCTGTACATCTCCTACTACCGCGACACCTCGCCCGGCGGGATGGTCGTGGTGGTGCAGGGCGCGCTGTTCCTCCTCGTCTACCTGTTCAGCCCGAGCCAGGGGATAGTCACCGGCCGGCTCGGACGCCGGCGGACCGCGGCCGCCTGATCAGACTGTCGCGGTTCCGATGCTGATAGCCCCATACGGACGCGGTGCGCCTGCGACGTAGAACTGGTCGAGTCCGGTGATGGTGAGGCCGGCGTCGGTGAGCAGCGACGGGATGTCGCGGGTGAGGTGGCAGCCACCGGCGATGAGTTTCTGGATCGGTTCGAGCCGACGCTGGTATCGCCTCGGAGGTGCCACCATGCCGGTTGTAGTGCGATCGTGCCGGCTCTCGGTGCCGATCCCATGCTGGTTGAGGTGCGAGCTTGCGAGCCTCGAAACCCGGTGAGTCGACAATGTCCCCGGCCACGGTCCTCGCCGTACCTGACTAGTCTGGACCGATGCCCGTACCCGTTGACTGGACGCCGCACCGCCGCGAGGATCGTGAACTGCTCGGCTGGATCGTCGCCGACGACGAGTCCGGCGATGCGTGGTCGGCGATCGACGTGCTGGGCAGGGCAGTGGTGACCGGCGCCGACTGGCTCGACGCCGAGGCCGCCCTCGACGATCGCGGACTGCACTATCTCGCCGACCCGTACATGCTCGAAGGGCCGCGTGAGCAGCCGGTGCGGGTGCGGCTGGTGGAGGTCACACCTGAGCGGATCGTCGTCAAGGAGGATGACTTCGGGGACATGACCGCGACAACTGAACGTTTTGTTCTGCCCTGGCCGATTCCTGCGGAGTTGCGCGAGACGCGGCCCGACGATCCGGACGGCTTCACGTTCGGCGCCTCCCACTAGACTCTCGGACGGACTTTCGTGGAAGGGAACTGGGTGTGATCGAGCAGGTTGTGCCGTCCGGGGTCGCGTCGATGGAGACGTTCGCCGACCCGCCGGGTATCGCGCCGATGCCGGGGGAGGAGGCGATCATCGCCCGCGCCGTCGACAAGCGCCGCCGCGAGTTCATCACCGCACGTGACTGCGCGCGTAAGGCGATGGCGCAGCTCGGTGTGGAACCGGCGCCGATACTGCGGTCGGCCACCGGGTCACCGCAGGAGAAGGCCGCCCCGATCTGGCCGCAGGGCATTGTCGGCTCCATCACCCACACCGACGGCTACCGGGCCGCGGTGGTGGCCTACAAGCTGCAGATCCGTTCCCTCGGTATCGACGCCGAACCCCACGAGGCGTTGCCCGAGGGGGTGCTCGACCACACCAGCATCGCCGAGGAACGCGCCGTCCTCGCGACCCGACCCTCCGGGCTGCACTGGGACCGGCTGCTGTTCTGCGCCAAGGAGGCCACGTTCAAGACGTGGTTCCCGCTCACCAAGCGGTGGCTCGGTTTCGAGGATGCCCACATCACTTTCGAGCAGACCGGTGAGCAGTCGGGCACCTTCGTCTCGAAGCTGTTGGTGGACGGTTCGGTAATCGACGGCGGCACCCCGCTCGCCTCGTTCGACGGGGTGTGGCGCGTCGAGCAGGGTTTCATCCTGACCTCGATCGCGCTGACCTGACATGGCCGACGCCTCCATCGAGAACGCCGGGCTGCTGATCGTCGACAAAGAGGCCGGCATGACCAGCCACGACGTGGTCTCGCGCTGCCGCAAGATCTTCAACACCCGCCGCGTCGGGCATGCCGGCACCTTGGACCCGATGGCCACGGGCGTGCTGGTGATCGGTATCGAACGCGCCACCAAACTCCTCGGTCTGCTGTCGTTGACCACGAAGGCCTACGAGGCCACCATCCGGCTCGGCGCGTCCACCACCACCGACGACCGCGAGGGTGAGATCCTCGAATCCACCGACGCCTCAGAGGTTTCCGACGACGCGATCCGTTCCGGTATCGCCGCACTCACCGGCGACATCCAGCAAATCCCGGCCAAGGTGAGTGCCATCAAAGTCGACGGCCGCCGCGCCCACGCCCTCGTCCGTGGCGGCAAGGAATTCGACCTCGAAGCCCGCCCGGTCACGGTGTCCCGCTTCGACATTCACCACATCCGCCGCGACGAGCCAGGTTTCGTTGACCTCGACGTGACCGTCGAATGCTCCGCCGGCACCTACATCCGTTCCCTGGCACGCGATCTCGGGTCCGCGTTGGGTGTCGGTGGCCACCTGACCGCACTGCGTCGCACCGCAGTCGGTCCGTTCACCCTTGACCACGCCCTCACACTGGACGAGGTCCGTGACAACCCCCACGTGAGCCTCGACATCGACCAGGCCGTCAAACTGTCCTTCCCGCGCCGCGACATCGATGACTACGAAGCCGAATCCATCAGTCAGGGCCGCTGGCTCGAACCCATCGGCCGCAAAGACATCTACGTCGTCGTCGACCCAGCCGACAAGGCGATCGCCCTCATCCAGGAAAAAGGCCGCCGCGCAAGCTCGGTCATGGTCGTCCGCCCGGCAACCCTGCGATAATCGGAAATTCCGCACTTTGTGTCGCTCAGCGCGACAAAGCGCGGAGTCTCGGCTGAGACTCACGGTGGTCATTCGGTGACGATGAAGATGGCTCGGGCGGCTATGTCGCCTAGGTCGACGGTGGTGGTGTTGTCGATGGAGACGGAGATGGTGCCGGCGAAGGGGCGCTTCTCGCGGATCGTGAGCACTGAGTCGAGGGCGACGCCGACCTCGTCGAAGTAGCGGAGCATGTCGGGGTCGTCATCGGAAATGCGTGCGACCCGGCCGGATTGGCCGATGTCGAGGTCCGAGAGCAGGCAGGCGTCGGGGGTGGGGACCGAACCGTCGGTGCGGGGGATCGGGTCGCCGTGCGGATCACGTTCGGGGAAACCGAGTTTCGCGTCGAGGCGGGCCAGCATGCGGTCGGAGACGGCGTGCTCGAGGATTTCGGCCTCGTCGTGTACCTCGTCCCAGCCGTAGCCGAGTTCGCGCACGAGGAAGGTTTCGAGAAGGCGGTGGCGGCGCACCATGTGGATGGCGGCGGTGCGGCCCTCCTCGGTCAGAGTCACCGCTCCGTAGCGTTCGTGGGACACCAGGCCCTGCTCGGCGAGTTTGCGGATGGCCTCCGATGCCGTCGACGCCGACACCCCGAGCGATTCGGCGAGCATTTTGGTGGTGACCTTCACCTCGGCCCACTCCTGGCTGGTCCAGATCACCTTGAGGTAGTCCTGCGTCACCGATGACAGGTCGGTGACCGCGCGTCCGGAACCGGGGCCGGAGGGCCGCGCCGAGCGTGCGCGCGAGTTGGGCATAGCTGCCACTGTAAGCCATTCGGTTCCGAACCTCTCGCGGGCGCGACGACGTACGCCGCGCCACCATTCACGTACCTGTCGCCGGTGTGTCGGGTGTCCGTGGTGGTTGCAACCGCCGGGCGGTCGTAGGCTTGTGCGCGTGTTGCGTTGGAGAGGCTTGGAAGACATCCCCGCCGATTGGGGTCGCTGCGTGGTCACTATCGGGGTTTTCGACGGTGTGCACCGGGGGCACGCCCAGCTCATCAACGCGGCCACGGCTGCGGCCACCGAACGCGGAATCCCGTCGGTGCTGATGACCTTCGACCCGCATCCCACCGAGGTGGTGCGGCCGGGCGCTCATCCGCCGCAACTGACCACGCTCACGCGCCGTGCCGAACTGGCCGAGGAACTCGGCATCGACGTGTTCTGCGTCATGCCGTTCACGCCGGAGCTGATGTCCCGGACACCCAAGGATTTCGCGCACGAGGTGCTCGTCGAGTACCTGCACGCGGCGGTCGTCGTGGTCGGCGACAACTTCACCTTCGGCCGTAAAGCGGCGGGGGACGTGCCCAGGCTGGCCGAACTGGGGCAGCGGTTCGGGTTCGAGGTGGAGGCGATCTCGTTGTTCGGCGAACACGCCGTCACGTTCTCGTCCACCTACATCCGCTCCTGCGTCGCCGCCGGTGACGTCGAAAGCGCCGCGGAGGCTCTCGGCCGGCCGCACCGCGTCGAGGGGGTGATCGTGCACGGTGAGAAGCGTGGCCGTGATCTCGGATTCCCGACGGCCAACGTCGCGCCGCCCATGTATTCGGCGATCCCCGCCGACGGTGTGTACGCCGCCTGGTTCACCGTTCTCGGTCAGGCGCCGGTCGCCGGGCAGGTCGAGCCGGGACAGCGGTACCAGGCCGCGGTCTCCGTCGGCACCAACCCGACGTTCTCCGGGCGCACCCGCACCGTCGAGGCGTTCGTCCTCGACAAGTCGGCCGATCTGTACGGCCAGCACGTGGCCGTCGACTTCGTCAGCCGCATCCGCGGCATGGAACCGTTCGCCAACGTCGACGACCTCATCGCCGAGATGAACCGCGACGTCGAGAAGACGCGCGTCATCCTGGATGCGGCGGACTCCTGAACCGGTGCGCTCCTGATTTGGGAGCAGGTCCGGTCCGCTGGTAGATTTGTCCGTCGGTGTTGCTGCGGTCCGCGGCGGCGCACCACCGGATCGGGCACCTGGTAGGTGCCGGGGACGGACAACAGAGCGCGGAACTGAAACAACAGGGAGTATCCCCATGGCTTTGACCGCCGAACAGAAGAAGGTCATCCTGGCCGAGTACGGCCTGCACGAGACCGACACCGGCTCGCCGGAGGCCCAGGTGGCGCTGCTGACCAAGCGCATCACCGACCTCACCGAGCACCTCAAGCAGCATAAGCACGACCACCACAGCCGCCGCGGCCTGCTGCTGCTCGTCGGCCGTCGTCGTCGTCTGCTCAAGTACGTCGCCAAGGTCGACATCAACCGCTACCGTTCGCTCATCGAGCGCCTCGGCCTGCGTCGCTGAGACCTCGCGCACTACTTGCTTCGCCGCGGCCGCTCCCGGACCTCCGGGGGCGGCCGCGGTGTTATTCCTGTCAACAGATCCGACAGTGATACTGTTGAACAGGCTGTTGTCAAGACATACCCAGGTTTAATACGGGAATCGTCGGCAGATCGGTCCTCGGTAGTGGCCGCCGGAACAAGGGTTCCGGCCGCTTCGATCGAAGGCCGTCTCCGCGGAACCGGGCACACATGGTCGTGTCCGACGTATCTGATCCGCGCTATGCCTTGACTCCACCACGCTCGATGCCGTTCGCGCGCACCTGACGGTGTGCTGCGTGCCGTCGGGCTGTCCACAAGATCCGGCCTCGCCGGAAACACACCCGGCCGCGACCGCTGTGCGGCCGACACGAAGGGAATCCCCACCTCACATGACCGATGTGAATACCGACGTCGCCGAGGACTTCGACGACTCGATCACCGAAGCCACCGCCGTCATCGACAACGGCAGCTTCGGCACCCGCACCATCCGGTTCGAGACCGGACGGCTCGCCCTGCAGGCCGCCGGTTCGGTGACCGCCTACCTCGATGACGAGACGATGCTGCTGTCCACCACCGCGGCATCCAAGCAGCCGAAGGAACACTTCGACTTCTTCCCGCTGACCGTCGACGTCGAAGAGCGCATGTACGCCGCCGGCCGTATCCCCGGCTCGTTCTTCCGCCGCGAGGGCCGCCCGTCCACCGACGCCATCCTCACCTGCCGCCTCATCGACCGGCCGCTGCGCCCGTCGTTCGTCGACGGCCTGCGCAACGAGATCCAGGTCGTCGTCACCGTCATGAGCCTCAACCCGCAGGATCTGTACGACGTGCTCGCCATCAACGCCGCGTCGGCGTCCACCCAGATCGCCGGCCTGCCGTTCTCCGGCCCCGTCGGCGGTGTCCGAGTCGCCCTCATCCCGACAGAGGAGAACAAGGCCGGCCAGTGGGTCGCGTTCCCGACCGTCGAGCAGCTCGAAGGCGCCGTCTTCGACATGGTCGTCGCCGGACGCATCGTCTCCGGTGAAGGTGCCGACGCCGACGTCGCCATCATGATGGTCGAGGCCGAGGCCACCGAGAACGTCATCGACATCATCGCCGGTGGTGCGCAGGCACCCACCGAGGCCATCGTCGCCGAGGGCCTGGAAGCCGCCAAGCCGTTCATCGCCGCCCTGTGCGAGGCGCAGAAGTCGATGGCCGCAGCCGCATCCAAGGAGACCGGCGAATTCCCGCTGTTCCCGGCATACGAGGCCGACGCCTTCGACGCCGTCGCCGCCGCGGCCACCGACAAGCTGTCGCAGATCCTCACCATCGCCGGCAAGCACGAGCGTGAGGACGCCACCGACGAGCTCAAGGGTGAGATCCTCGACCAGCTCGCCGGCCAGTTCGAGGGCCGCGAGAAGGAGATCGGTGCGGCGTTCCGTTCGCTCACCAAGAAGCTGGTGCGCCAGCGCATCCTGACCGATCACTTCCGCATCGACGGCCGCGGCATCACCGACATCCGGTCGCTGTCCGCCGAGGTCGCCGTGATCCCGCGCGCCCATGGTTCGGCCCTGTTCGAGCGTGGCGAAACCCAGATCCTGGGCGTCACCACCCTCGACATGGTGAAGATGGCCCAGCAGATCGACTCGCTCGGACCCGAGACCTCCAAGCGGTACATGCACCACTACAATTTCCCGCCGTACTCCACCGGTGAAACCGGTCGCGTCGGGTCGCCCAAGCGCCGCGAGATCGGCCACGGTGCTCTCGCCGAGCGTGCCCTGGTGCCGGTGCTGCCGAGCGTCGAGGACTTCCCCTACGCGATCCGTCAGGTGTCGGAGGCATTGGGCTCCAACGGTTCCACCTCGATGGGTTCGGTGTGCGCCTCCACCATGTCGCTGCTGAACGCCGGTGTGCCGCTGCGTGCCCCGGTCGCCGGTATCGCCATGGGTCTGGTGTCCGACGAGGTGAACGGGGAAACCCGCTACGTCGCCCTCACCGACATCCTGGGCGCCGAGGATGCCTTCGGCGACATGGACTTCAAGGTCGCCGGCACCAAGGACTTCGTGACCGCGCTGCAGCTCGACACCAAGCTCGACGGCATCCCGTCGCACGTGCTCGCCGGTGCGCTCGGCCAGGCCAAGGACGCCCGCCTGACCATCCTCGACGTGATGGCCGAGGCCATCGACGAGCCCGACGAGATGAGCCCGTACGCGCCGCGGATCACCACCATCAAGATCCCCGTCGACAAGATCGGTGAGCTGATCGGCCCCAAGGGCAAGACGATCAACGGCATCACCGAGGAGACCGGCGCCAACATCTCCATCGAGGACGACGGCACCGTGTTCGTCGGCGCCGCCGACGGCCCGTCCGCGCAGGCCGCGATCGACAAGGTCAACGCCATCGCCAACCCGCAGCTGCCCAAGGTGGGCGAACGCTTCCTGGGCACCGTGGTCAAGACCACCGCCTTCGGCGCGTTCGTATCGCTGCTTCCGGGCCGCGACGGTCTGGTGCACATCTCCAAGCTCGGCAAGGGCAAGCGCATCAACAAGGTGGAGGACGTGGTCAACGTCGGCTCCAAGCTGCGCGTGGAGATCGCCGACATCGACGAGCGCGGCAAGATCAGCCTCGTCCCGGTGGACGACGACAAGGCGAGCGAGGCCAAGGCCGACGACACCGAGAAGGCAAACGCCTGACGGCGATCACCTGATCGACAGCGTCAACGGGGCGGCCCGCCATCCTGACCGGGATGGCGGGCCGCCCTCGTGTGACGGTTGTCGGATCCTAGATGGGTCGGATCTCAGATGGGGTCGGATCTCAGGTGTTGCCCGGACGATTGCGGCCGAGGCCGAATGATCCGTCGTCGAGCGCGGTGGTGAGCAGGGTGGTGATCTGCTGCATTCCGGCGGCCATCGTGGCAAAGCCCGTGCGCATTTCGGATTCGAGGCCAGCCATGCGTTGATCGAGACCGTCCATGCGTTGATCGAGACCGTCCATGCGTTGATCGAGGCCATCCATGCGTTGATCGAGACCGTCCATGCGTTGATCGAGGCCATCCATGCGTTGATCGAGACCGTCCATGCGTTGATCGAGACCGCCCATGCGTTGATCGAGACCGTCCATGCGTTGATCGAGACCGCCCATGCGTTGATCGAGACCACCGATGCGCTTGCCGTGCTCAAGCTGGGTTTCGCGCATGGCGTTCAGGACCATCGTCTGCGCCCGGAACGCGGCGTGCATGTTGCTGACATCCTGGTCAGCGCCGGCCGCGAGAACCCGGGCCGCGGAGACGTCACGGCGCAGTTCCTTGTTCTCGGTCTTGAGGCCCTCGACCTCGCGTTCCACATTCCGCAGTCGTGCATCCAGGTCGTCTGGATCCGCCATGCGCTGCCCCCTTCGCCGATGTTCTGTCCGTCAAGCGTAACGGGTTCCGGAGGTGGCTGCCGAGAGTTATCCACAGGCTCGGCGATCGGGGAGCGACCGTAGAATCACAGGGTGCAACAGTCGACTCCGCGGCCCCCGATGCCGCATTCGGGCGGATGGGAGACGGGTCCGACCGGTGACAAACTGACCGTGCCGCGCCGCGTCGACGAGGCGCCCGCCGGAGCGATCGGCGCACTCATCACGGGCGAGCCGCTGGTGGTTCCGGCGTCGATGACCGTCCGGGACGCGGCCACGGTGATGACAGAGCGCGGGTTCGCGGCGCTGATGGTCGCGCTCGGCGCAGGGTTCGGTGTGCTGACGGACGTGGGCATCAGGGCCGACGTGGTGGCCCGCGGCGTCGACCCGCAGACGGCCGTCGGTGCGATCGTCGGCCCACCGGTGCCGGCGGTCGCCGCGGACACCCCGGTCGCCGCTGTGCTGGCCCTCGTCCTCGAACAGGAGCTGACGTGTGTGCCCGTCATCGACACCGCGGGCACCCTGCTCGGCGCGGTAACCGCCGCTGACCTGCTGTCGGCGCCGGCCGGTCCGAGCCTCACACTGCGCCGGCAGATCGCCGTCGCAGCCACCCCGTCGGGGCTGCAGCAGCATGCCAAACGGATCCCGTACTTCGTCGCCGACCTGGTCCGCCGGGGCCAGGCGGCGCACGAGGTGAGTGCGATCGCGTCGCTGCTCAGTGATGCGGTGGTGCGCCGCGCACTTGATCTGGTGAGCGAGCGGCACGGCCTCGATCCGTCCGGGATCCGCTGGCTGTCGTTGGGCAGCAACGCCCGTCGCGACGCCGTACTCAGCTCCGATGTCGACTCGGCGGTGGCCTTCGCCGACGAGGTGTCCGACGCCGACATCGCCCGATTCCGCCAGGCCTGTGCCGAGGTGATCGGCATCGCGGGCGGCGGGGGTCTGGCCATCGACC
>WBZQ01001275.1_pt1 | contig 17907 bp, 14 predicted proteins | sample 5204251 | NCBI WGS metagenome assembly WBZQ01 (sample SAMN12412402, study PRJNA552823) | activated sludge metagenome | isolation source: activated sludge from nitrification reactor of wastewater treatment plant... | place: USA: Virginia | collected 2017-09 | reverse complement strand
TGAAAAAAGCGGGTTTAAAAATCCGCAAATTCCCCCTCATTTAAAGTTCATCTAAATAGGACGCTTTTTTAACACTTTGTTTGGCGAAAAAAAGGCCGTTTTTACCTTTGCGCTGACAAAACGCTGACGAAGCGAATGACATCCAGGAACCTGAAACACGCACCTTTTGCTCCGCCTTTGAGAAAAATAACTACACACGATATGTTGTTGAAACGCATTTGTTGGGTTATTGCGCTGTATATCGCTGCAACCGTCTCCATCACCGCAGCCCCCACTCCCGAAGAAGGTAAAAACCTTTTTGTCGCCAACTGCGCCTCCTGTCACAACAAAAACATGAAGGACAACCTCACCGGCCCGGCATTGGGCGGGGTGCAGGACCGTTGGGCCGATCGCAAGGACTTGTATTCCTGGGTGCGCAACTCCCAGGGGCTTATCGCTACCGGTCATCCCTATGCCAACCAGTTGTGGGCCAAGTGGAAGCCCGTGCTGATGAACCCCTTCCCGGGCCTCACCGACGATCAGATCGAAAGCATCCTGTTGTACGTCGACCAGGAGTATACCAAGAAGCCGGCTACCGCGACTACTACCGGCGGGCCAGGGGAGACGCAGAAAAAGGACGACGGCGGTTCCTGGCTGTTCGCAGGCCTGGCCGTTATCCTCGGCCTGCTGGCCTTCGCGCTCATGCGCATCATCAACAACCTCGGCAACATCACCCGGGTCCAGGAAGGGCAGGCCCCCATCCAGCGTACCCTGGCCCAGTCACTGACCAGCAAAGGCGCCATCGCCTTCCTGGTGTTCGCCGTTACGCTGATCTTCGGCTATAAAACGGTGGACAACGCCACCCGCATGGGCCGCCAGCAGGACTACGAACCCACCCAGCCCATCGCTTTCAGCCACAAACTGCACGCCGGCACCAACAAGATCGACTGCCAGTACTGCCACGATTCGGCGCGCCGCTCCAAGCACTCCTCCATCCCCGGCACCAACACCTGCATGAACTGCCACATGGCGGTGAAAAAAGGCTCCACCACCGGCACCTCGGAGATCACCAAGATGTTCGCCTCCATCGGTTTCGACCCGATCCAGAACAAATACATCCCCGACTACGAATACTGGAGCGAAAAACAGATCGAAGACCTGTACAAAAAATGGATCGGCCAGGAATATATGTCCGCCAACAGTCTGACCACTCTCGACGAGAACGGCCAGATCACGGTTGAAAACCAGTGGGAAGGCATCGTCAAGGCGCTGAAAAACGACTCCAACGGCAAAATCCAGGGGCCCATCGAGTGGACGCGCATTCACAACCTGCCCGACCACGTTTATTTCAACCACTCCCAGCACGTAACCGTCGGCCAGGTCCAGTGCCAGAAATGCCACGGACCGATCCAGGAAATGACCGAAGTGTACCAGTATTCCACACTCGGCATGGGCTGGTGTATCAACTGCCACCGCGAAACGGAAGTGAAATTCGACAACAACGATTATTACAAGCAATACGAGCGCTATCACCAGGAACTTAAAGCCGGAACCCGCGAAAAAGTGACCGTGGAAGACATCGGCGGCCTGGAATGCCAGAAGTGCCACTATTAATGATGAATTATGAATGATAAATGATGATTTAACCAAAACATCACTTGTCATTCCAGCATCACTTTTGAAACGAAAATCAATTGCGAATGATGAAAGCCGGAATTAAGCCAGCCATCATTCATAATTCATAATTCATAATTAAAGATGAACAACGGTATTTGGGTCGGCACTGAAGATTTGATGCGGGAAGAATCCTTCCTGCAATCGGCTGAAAAAGAATTCTCGGTCGCAGACATCGATCAGACCGACGGTAAATGGGAAACCAACCGCCGTGACTTCCTGAAACTGCTCGGTTTCGGTCTCGGCGCAGCCACGCTGGCTGCCTCCTGTGAAATCCCGGTCAAAAAGGCCATTCCGTACGTGACCAAGCCGGACGATATCGTCCCGGGTGTCGCCAATTACTTTGCTTCTTCCTTCGTCAACGGCGGCGATTACTGCGCCGTACTGGTCAAGACCCGGGAAGGTCGCCCGATCAAGATCGAGGGCAATACGCTCAGCAGCGTCACCGGCGGCGGTACCAGCGCCCGCGCCCAGGCTTCGGTCCTGAGCCTCTACGATACCCGCCGGATCCAGCACCCCGGTACGGTAAAGGAAGGCAACGTGACCAAGCAGGAATGGAATGCTTTTGACCGCGAAGTGAAAGCCAAACTGGCTGCCGGCGGCAACATCCGCCTGATTACCCATACCATCATCAGCCCGACGGCCAAAAAAGCCCTGGCTGAATTCACCGCCAAGTACCCGAACTCCCGCGTGGTGACCTATGACCCGGTTTCCAACGCCGCCCTGCTCGCCGCCAACGAGCAGTCATTCGGCTCCCGGGCTATTCCTTCCTACAAATTCGGAGCAGCCGACGTGATCGTATCCTTCGGCGCCGACTTCCTCGGCACCTGGATCAGCCCGGTGGAATACGCCCGCGACTACGGCAAGCGCCGCAGTGCCCGCAGCACCGGCAATACCAACACCTTCCGCCACTACCAGGTGGAAAGCCACATGTCGCTCACCGGCTCCAACGCCGACGACCGCGTCCTCATCAAGCCCAGCGAAATGGGAGCGGCCATCGTGGCGCTGTACAACGAACTGACCGGCGGCAGCGGCGGCCCGGCTATCAGCAACGAAAAATCCAAAGCGGCCATCAAAAAAATGGCCCAGGACCTTTCCGCCCACAAAGGCCGTTCGCTGGTGGTTTGCGGCTCCAACAACGTCATGGAGCAACTGTACGTCAACCAGATCAACAACCTGCTGGGCAACCTGAACAATACCATCGACTTCAGCACGGTATCCTACCAGCGCCAGGGCGACGAACGCGACATGATCCGCCTCGTCGAGGAAATGAGCGCCGGGCAAGTAGCCGTCGCCATCGTGTGGGGCGCCAACCCGGCCTACGAACTGCCCAACGCCGGTCGCTTCAAGGAAGCCTTCGCCAAAGTCGGCACCCGCATCTCCTTCTCGGGCATCCTGGATGAAACGGCGCTGGAGTGCACGCACTCCGCCCCGGCCCACCACATCCTCGAATCCTGGGGCGACGCCGAACCGAAATCCGGCCGCCTGAGCCTGATCCAGCCCACCATCGCGCCGCTGTTCAACACGCGCCAGGCCGAACACAGCCTGCTGGAGTGGGCCGACAGCGCCAACCTGAACCGCCAGGACGCACAACCGTATTACCAGTACCTGAAATCGCACTGGGCGAGCGAAATCTTCAATCGCCAGACCAGATACAGCACGCCCACCGCCTTCTGGGACATGAGCCTGCACGACGGTGTGCTGGAACTGCCGGCCGCTCCGGTCAGCGCTTCCATGAACGAAGTAAGCCTCAACCCCGGCTCGGTATCCCAGCCCTCGGGCAGCGAACTGGAAATCTCCTTCTACGAAACCGTCAACGTCGGCGGCGGCCAGTACGGCCACAACCCCTGGCTGCAGGAAATGCCCGAGCCGGTGACCCGCACAGTGTGGGGCAACTACCTCCGCATCCCGGTCGAATGGGACGGCGTGAACAAGATCAGCGGCTGGAAAGGCCTCGAAGACGGCGACAACGTGGAAGTGGAGATCAACGGCCAGAAACTGACCTGCACCGTGGTGCGCACCTACGGCCAGCCGGCCGGTACGGTGGCCATCGGCCTCGGCTACGGCCGCGAAGCGGGCGGCTGCGGCTCCGGTTACGGCGTCAACGTCAACCCCTGGCTGCCGGTGGAAGGCGGATTCATCCAGTACTACGGCAAAGACGTCAAGATCTCCGACCGCGTCGGGGTCGATAAACATTTCGCCAGCGTACAATACCACCACACTATGGGGGTACAGGCGGAAGGCCGGGAAGAAGGCAAAACCATCAATGTGGACGAAAAAACGCTTGGCTGGAAAGGCTTCCAGGGAGCGCTGACCGACCGCTCCATTATTTTCCAGGCCCACGTAAGCGAACTGGAGAAACTGGACGAAAAAATGGCCGAATTCCACGAGGAAGCCGACCACCTCAACTCCCAGACCCTCTACCCCGAGCGCGATACCTTCTTCGGTACCGGCCTGAAATGGGGCATGTACATCGACACCAACGCCTGCATCGGCTGCGGCGCCTGCGCGGTGGCCTGCGTCGCCGAGAACAACGTGCCGGTGGTCGGTAAAAAAGAAGTGCACCGCCACCACGAAATGACCTGGCTGCGCATCGACCGCTACTTTTACGGCGACTTCGAAAACCCGAAAGTGGTGTACCAGCCGATGATGTGCCAGCACTGCGACAACGCACCCTGCGAAAACGTGTGCCCGGTGAACGCTACCAACCACTCCATGGAAGGTATCAACCAGATGGCCTACAACCGCTGCATCGGTACCCGCTACTGCGCCAACAACTGCCCGTACAAGGTCCGCCGCTTCAACTGGCTCGACTATACCACGGCCGATGTATGGCCGGCCAACGAAGAAGCCGTATTCCACGCTGCTGGCGAAGACAAGCCCTTCTATGCCGATAACCTCGTGCGCATGGTGCTCAACCCCGACGTGACGGTGCGTAGCCGCGGGGTGATCGAGAAATGCACTTTCTGCATCCAGCGCATCCAGGAAGGCAAACTTACCGCCAAGCGCGAAAACCGCGCCGTGGAAGACAACGACGTACGTACGGCCTGCCAGACGGCTTGCCCGACCGGTGCCATCATCTTCGGCAACCTCAACAACCCCGACAGCGATGTCAACAAAATGCGGCAGGCCGCAGGAGTTGTTGCCTACAAAGTGCTCGAAGAGATCAACACCCGCCCGGCAGTCAACTACTCGGCCAAAATCAACAACAGTAACCAAGAACTTTATTCTTAAGAGGGTTTGAAAGTTTGAAAGTTTGATGGTTCGAAAAAGTTGGCCGCCAACCGCTCAAACCATCAAACCATCAAACCATCAAACCATCAAACCAATAAAAATTATGTCTCAACCAGTTGCGCCCGTTCGGCACGTTTTGATTGAAGGCAACAAGTCCTACCACCAGATCACGGAGGACTTGTGTTCACCGACCGAGAAGACGCCCTCGCGGGAATGGATCGTCGTTTTCGCTTTATCGACGGCATTCGTCGGGTTGTACGTTTTTTCCATCGTCTGGACGGTTTGGAAGGGTATCGGAGCCTGGAACCTGAACCGAACCGTTAACTGGGGTTGGGACATCACCAACTTCGTGTGGTGGATCGGTATCGGTCACGCCGGTACGCTCATCTCGGCCATTCTGCTGCTGTTCCGGCAGCGTTGGCGTACCGGGGTGAACCGCGCAGCCGAGGCCATGACCATCTTCGCGGTGATTTGTGCCGGACAGTTCCCGGTGTTCCACATGGGGCGCGTCTGGATGGCTTTCTTCACCATTCCTTTCCCCAATACGCGGGGTCCGCTCTGGGTGAACTTCAACAGCCCGCTGCTTTGGGACATTTTCGCTATCTCGACCTACTTCTCGGTGTCGATCCTGTTCTGGTACACCGGTCTGGTGCCCGACCTCGCTTCCATCCGCGACCGGGCCAGCGGTTTCCGCCGGAAGATGTACGAGATCTTCTCCTTCGGCTGGACGGGCAGCGCCAAACACTGGCAGCGCCATGAATCGCTGTCGCTGGTACTGGCCGGACTTTCCACGCCGCTCGTGCTTTCGGTACACACCATCGTGTCGTTCGACTTCGCCACCTCGGTGATCCCCGGCTGGCACACCACCATCTTCCCGCCTTACTTCGTGGCGGGTGCCGTGTTCTCCGGCTTCGCGATGGTGCAAACCCTCATGATCATTACCCGTAAGGTGCTGGGCCTGAAGGAATATATTACCATCAACCACATCGAATCCATGAACAAGGTGATCGTGCTTACGGGTACGATCGTCGGTGTGGCCTACCTGACGGAATTGTTCGTAGCCTGGTACTCCGGATACATTTACGAACAGTTCGCCTTCTACAACCGCGTGTTCGGCCCCTACTGGTGGTCGTACTTCGGCATGATGTTCTGCAACGTGGTCAGCCCGCAGTTGTTCTGGTCGCGCTCCATCCGCCGCAGCGTGTGGTGGACCTTCTTCATGTCCATCGTGATCAACATCGGTATGTGGTTCGAGCGTTTCGTGATCATTCCCACGACCCTGGCCCGCGACTTCCTGCCCTCCTCGTGGAGTTACTACAGCCCGACCTGGGTGGAGATCTCGATGTTCCTCGGCACCATCGGCGTATTCTTCTTCTGCTATCTCATCTTTACCCGCGTAGCCCCGGTAGTAGCCATCGCCGAGGTGAAGGCGATCCTGAAAGTAGCCGGCGACCAGTACATCGGCCCGAAAGCCCACAAAGCCCACCATGGCGAAACTTCCAAAACTTCTTCCCCGACGCTGAAAGCCAATCCGGAAGATTCCGGCCTGCACGGCGCGTAAGGAAAGTTAATGCATCATTGATAATTCATAATTCAAGATAAATGGCTGTTCAAACCAAAAAAGTCCTCTACGGGCTTTACAACGACGAAGAAGATCTGAAGGGCGCTGTGAGAACGGCAAATGCAGCGCATTTGAATATCTGGGACGTGTACACCCCGTTCCCGGTGCACGGCCTCGACCCCGTGCTGGGGCTGAAGGAAAGCCGCCTGCACATCATGGGCTTTATCTACGGTTCTATCGGGGCCCTGTTCGCCTTCCTGGCCATGACCTGGATCTTTACGACCGACTGGCCCATCGTCTTCGGCGGTAAGCCCTACTGGTCGGTACCGGCGTTCATTCCCATTGTTTTCGAAAACACAGTGTTGTTTTCGGCCTGGGGTATGACCATCACCTTCTACACCATTTGCGGCATGTGGCCCGGCGTAAAAGCCAAAACGCTGGACAACCGCATCACGGACGATAAATTCTGCATCGCTTTCGATGTGACCGATGCCCCCGACGACGATGTGAAGAACCTGCAGGGATTCTTCACGCAGACCGGCGCGGGAGAAGTGAATGTGAAAATGATTTAAGCGAGGTTTGACGGTTTGACGGTTTGACCGGTTGGTCAGACCCTTCAGTTATCAAACCATCGAACCATCAAACCATCAAACTCATCAACAGCATGAAATACGCAATTGGCGCGATCCTCGGCGTCGCATTTTTTGCCTGGATGTTCTCGGGCCGGTCTCAACAAGACCGGACACGAGTACATGCCCGATATGTACCACGCCGTCGGTTACGAAGCGAACCAATACACCAACTACTACTGGAACCACTGGGATGGGGAAGGCCAGAGCACAATGAGCAAGGCACAACTTTCCCAGCCCCACGGCAAAGTAGCCGGTACTATTCCCCGCGGCTACACCGGGGTCTACTACGGCGACGCTTCGTCCATCGACGTGGTCCGTGGCAAAAACGCTATGAACGCCATTGCCGCCCCGGTGAACGGACAAGTGCCGTTCTACTACCAGAATACGGAAGAAGACCGCCTGCGCTGCGAACAAGAGATGACGGCCAACCCCTTCCCGATCACCAAGAACGGGCTCGAGCGCGCCAAAGACCTGTACAACGTCCAGTGCGGCATCTGCCACGGCGAAAAAGCCGACGGCCAGGGCTGGCTGGTGACCATGCCGGACAGCAAGTACCCGGCCCAGCCGAAAAACCTCATCGCCGACGACATGATCGCCGCCGGCAACGGCCGTTTCTACTTCGCCATTATGTACGGCAAAAACGTGATGGGTTCTTATGCCGACAAACTCTCTTTCGAGGAACGCTGGCAGGTGATCCATTACATCCGTTCCCTCCAGGCCAAAGCCAAAAACCTGGTATACAGCGAAACGGCCAACACCTTGAACAACACGAAATAAAAAATTAAATTCCGGCCACAAGCCGGTCGTGCGATATGAATCTGACCAATACGCAATTCGTATTCGAAGGCAAAACCAAGCGCGTGCTCATTGGGGGCATGGTGCTGGGTGCGTTGTGCCTGCTCCTCACGTTCTTCAACGACGACGAATACCACACCCGGTTCTGGACGAACTTCCTGCACAATTCGCTCTTCTTTACGGGCATTGCTTTCATGGCGATGTTCTTCATGTCTGCACAGATCACCGCCTTTGCAGGCTGGAACACCGTTATCCGGCGTATTCTGGAAGGCATCAGCCAGTTTATGCTGGTGGGCCTGGTCCTCATGGGTATCCTGGCGCTCGGCGTTTGGGCCCACTTCCACCACCTGTACCACTGGAATGACCCCAATGTAAACCTCACCGACGCAGCCGGTCCTCATTTCGACCGCATTATCGCCGGTAAAAAAGGGTTCCTGAACCCGGTATTTTATACGATCGCCTCGGTCGGTTTCCTTGGCCTGTGGTATTTCTGGGCCCGCAACGTACGTCAACTCTCGATTGCCCAGGACACCCGGGAAACCGCCTCCCTCGATTATTACAAAAAAATTCGCCGGTGGTCGGCTTCTTTCCTGCCCATCGGCGGCTTCCTGAGCCCGGTTTTCCTGTGGCTCATCCTTATGTCGATCGACCCGCACTGGTACAGCACCATGTTTGCCTGGTACTCCACCGCTTCGGTGTGGCTCGCTTCCATTGCCACGACCATCATGCTGGTCATCTACCTGAAGTCAAAAGGATATCTTACGTACGTTACCGCCGACCACCTGCACGATATGGGTAAATTCCTGTTCGGCATCAGCGTCTTCTGGACCTATCTGTGGTTCGACCAGTTCATGCTCATCTGGTATGCCAACAACGGGGAAGAGACCATTTATTTCAACGAGCGCATGACTCATTACCCCGTACTGTTTTGGGGTAACCTGCTCATGAACTTCGTGGCGCCCTTCCTGATCCTGATGCGCAACGACACGAAGCGCAAATTCGGTACAATGTTCTTTGTGGCTGCGATTGTTTTCTTCGGCCACTGGTGGGACTACTTCTACATGATCAAACCGGGCGCCCGCCTGGCTGCTGCCGAAGCCAAAGAACTGGCTGAAGGCGGCCACAGCCAACACCAGGAACCGGCTCACCTGACCGAATCGGCCGTAAAACCGGAAGAGAAAAGCCACGAAGGCCAGCCGGCAACCGAAGATACGCACGGCGACCAGGCCAATACCCCGCCGCCCGTCGTTACCCCCGGCACCCCCGCCCACGGCGAGGCAGTACAGGCCGCCGAACACGCCGCCCAGGCCGCCGAAGCCGACACGGCCCACGGTACGGCCGGTGAACCCGCCGGAAACCAGCCCGCTGACGGGCATGGCTCCACCGGTGCCGCCGCAGAACACGACGATGCCGCCGCCCACGGAGAAGAAGCCCACGGTGAGATGCACGGCGAAGACAAAGCGTACCTCGAACTGCACGGTTTCAAACTCGGATACACCTTGCCGGGCCTGGAAGAACTGGGCATCCTGATCGGATTCCTGAGCCTGTTCCTGTTCTTCGTCTTCGGCCAACTGGAGCGCGCTTCGCTGGTGCCCTGGAAAGATCCGTTCCTGGAAGAAAGCCTGCACCACGAAACGGGGGCCCTTATCGAAAGCGAAATGGCCACGGCACACGGTCACGGCGACCATCACCATTAAAGCAATTTAGACCGGTTCTAATCAGGTTCCGTATCTGTAAAAGCCACCGAACAAACTTTTTACCTTTGGGTTAAAGCAAAAAAATTCAATGACTGCGCTCATCATACTTCTCTGCGTATTTCTGATTTCCATCGTGCTGGTGCAGATCGGAAAAGTCACCGAACTAACCGCTCAGATCAAGGGCGAACGGGAGACCCTGCGCGACAACAGCAAGTGGAATGGCTGGCTGTCGCTCGCCTTTATGGTTGTTTTTCTTGTCGGCGTAACGATCTCGGCCGCTCATTACAAGAATGAGTTGCTGGGCTACGGACCCCACAAATCGGCATCCGCACACGGCGATATTCTGGACGGCATGTTCTTCATTACCCTCGTTGCCACCGGTATCGTGTTTGTGCTGACCCACATCGCGTTGTTCTGGTTCGCCTACAAATACCGCTGGCAGGAAAACCGCAAAGCCCAGTTCATCGCCCACGACAACCGCCTGGAACTGATCTGGACGGCTATCCCGGCTGTGGTGATGACCATTCTGGTGGTGCGCGGCCTCAATGCCTGGAATACGGTGATGGCCGACGTGGATCCCGAAGAAGACTACATCGAGATCGAAGCCACCGGCCAGCAGTTCAACTGGATGATCCGTTACCCCGGACCGGACGGCAAGATCGGGGCCCGGGACTACAAACTGACCACCGCCAACAACCAGTTGGGCATCGATTTCCGGGATCCGAAATCCTGGGACGACGTAGTGCCCGGGCAGGAATTGCTGCTGCCGGTCGGTAAAAAAGTGCGCGTGCGGATCATCGCCAAAGACGTGCTGCACAACTTCTACCTGCCGCACTTCCGGGTGAAGATGGATGCCGTGCCGGGTATGCCGACCTACTTCGTGTTCACTCCGGTGAAGACCACGGCCGAATACCGCAACGAACTGCGTAAATACCCCGAATACAACGAACCGAGCGATCCGACCGATCCGACCGGCAAAAAGCGCTGGGAAGCCTTCGAATACGAATTGGCTTGCGCCGAACTCTGCGGAAAAGGCCACTACGCCATGCGCCGCATCTTCAAAGTAGTATCGCAGGAGGAATTCGATGCCTGGTACAAGCAACAGGAGTCGTTCTATCTGACCCAGATCCGCAACAAGGACGAAGACCCCAACAAGGGCAAATCGCTGGATCTCGAAGTGCGCCAGCGCGCCGCACAGTTCAGCGAAAATATGAAAAAAGCCGTCGAGTCGACCAACGAGGCCGACAAAACGCTGACCCTGCAAAATATCAATTTCGAAACCGGCTCGGCTACGCTTACCGCCGACAGCCGCTACGAACTTGACAACCTGGTAACGGCACTGAACGCCTATCCGAACATTGTGATCGAAGTGGCCGGCCATACCGACAATACCGGTGACCCGGCCGCTAACCTCACGCTTTCAGGCTCCCGCGCTGCCTCGGTGGTGCGCTACCTCACCGAGCGCGGTATTTCCGAGTCCCGACTGCGGTCGAAAGGCTACGGCGATACCAAACCGCTGGCTCCGAACGATTCCGAAGAAAACAGGGCTAAAAATCGCCGTACCGAATTCACCATCTTAAGTTCAATTTGATAATGAGATGACGGGCCGGCTTTCCCGGCGACCATCATCAAATTACCTCATTATACAATTATCAAATTATCAGTCCATGGCTCACGTAGTAACTGCCGCTGAAACTTTGGAAGAAAAACTCACCCAGGAACTGGGTTTTGATGACCATTTTCATGAGCATCATCACGGGGATAAGTTTCAGTCAAACTTTCTGACGACGTACATTTTCAGTACCGACCATAAGATCATTGCCCGCCAGTTCCTGATCACAGGTATTTTCTGGGCATTTATCGGTGCTGCCATGTCCATTATTTTCCGTCTGCAACTGGGATTCCCCGAGGCCGACATGGCCTGGCTGAAACCCATTCTCGGCAAGTGGATTACGGTCAACGAGGCCGGTATCGGTAAACTCGATCCGGAATTTTACTACTCCCTCGTGACGATGCACGGTACGATCCTCGTATTTTTCGTGCTCACGGCCGGCCTGAGCGGTACTTTCGCCAACCTGCTCATTCCATTGCAGGTAGGTGCCCGTGACATGGCTTCGCCGCTGCTGAATGCCATGTCGTACTGGTTCTTCTTCCTGGCCGGCCTGGTCCTGTTCCTCTCGCTCTTCCTGAGCACCGGTCCGTTCTCCGGTGGCTGGACGGCCTATCCGCCCCTGAGCGCGCTGGGCCAGGCCTCCGACGGATCCAAGGCCGGTATGACCATGTGGATCGTCGGTATGTCGTTCTTCGTGGTATCCTCCCTGCTGGGCGGTATCAACTACATCACCACCATACTGAACCTGCGCACCAAGGGTATGAACATGTGGCGGATGCCGCTGACCATCTGGGCCATCTTCATCACGGCCATTCTCGGCGTGTTGTCGTTCCCGGTGCTGTTCTCCGGCCTGTTGCTGCTCATGTTCGACCGCAGCCTCGGCACCTCGTTCTACCTGAGCGAGATCGTGGTCGGCGGCCAGATCCTCGACCGCATCGGCGGCAGCCCGGTACTGTACCAGCACCTGTTCTGGTTCCTGGGCCACCCGGAGGTGTACATCATCATCCTGCCGGCCATGGGTATCGTTTCCGAAGTGTTGTCGGTACACGCCCGCAAGCCTATTTTCGGCTACCGTGCCATGGTCTATTCCATTCTGGCCATCGCCTTCCTGTCGTTTATCGTATGGGCGCACCATATGTTCATGGCCGGGGTGAACCCCTTCATCAGTAACTTCTTTGTGGTCTTTACCCTGATCATTGCGGTACCCTCCGCCATCAAGGTGTTCAACTGGATCTCGACGGTCTACGGCTCCAACTTCCGGTTCAACTCGGCCAGTTTGTTTGCCATCGGCTTCGTTTCCATGTTCATCTCCGGCGGTCTGACCGGTATCTTCCTGGGCAACTCGGCCATCGATATTCAGTTGCACGATACCTACTTCGTAGTGGCGCACTTCCACATCGTGATGGGTATTGCGCGGTATGTTCGCCGGAGTGTACAACTGGTTTCCGAAAATGTTCGGCCGCTTCATGAACGAAACGCTGGGCAAGATCCACTTCTGGGGCACCCTGGTCGGCGCCTACGCGATCTTCTGGCCGATGCACTATACCGGCATGGCCGGTGTGCCGCGCCGCTATTACAGCATCGAGAACTTCAATTCGTTCAAGCAATTCGTCGAACTGAACCAGTTCATTACGGTGGCTGCCATTGTGGTGTTCTTCCTGCAGGTGCTGTTCATCATCAACTTCTTCTATTCCATCTTCAGCGGCCGCAAACTCACCGTGAAGAACCCCTGGGGCGCCAACACGCTGGAATGGACCACACCGATCAAGGCCGGCCACGGCAACTGGCCGGGTAATATCCCGACCGTGCAGCGCTGGGCTTACGATTACGGTAAAGGTGGCGAAGAGTTTATCCCACAGTACGTGCCGTTGCGGGAAGGTGAGCACGACCACGGGCATTAAATGAATGGGATAATGGGATAATGAGATAATGGGATAATGGGTAATGGGATAATGGGTAATGGGATAATGGAGGAAGTAATGAGACTCGGATATTATCCCAATATTTCCATTATCCTGTTAGCAAATTAAAAAAATGGAGCATAACTCTGCAAAACAGATCACTGTCTGGGATGGCTTGCGACAATCGGTGACCGATTTCGGGCTGCTGGTAAAGTTCAAGTTGACGCTGCTGGTGCTTTTTTCGGCGGTGATGTCCTATGCGATCGTGTGCGACGGCAAAGTGAACTGGATGGTGATGCTGTTGCTGGCTTCGGGTGGGTTTCTGGTGACGGGAGCGGCCAATGCGCTCAACCAGGTACTGGAGCGCGAATACGACCGTATGATGACCCGCACCGCCAACCGCCCGGTTGCTACAGGACGTCTGAGCGTATCGAAAGCGGTATTGTGGGCGGGTTTGATGGCGATGGCCGGTATTACCATCCTGTCGGTATTGCACCCGCTGGCCGGTTTTTTCGGCACGCTGTCGCTGATGAGTTATGCTTTCGTGTACACGCCGCTCAAACGTTCCACCCCTTTGTCGGTGGCTGTAGGGGCGATACCTGGAGCCCTGCCGCTCATTATCGGTTGTGTGGTGAATGAGGGAGGGGTTTCGCAGACGGCCATGATGCTGTTCTCGCTCCAGTTCCTGTGGCAATTTCCGCATTTCTGGGCAGTAGCCTGGCTGGCGGATGATGATTATAAAAAGGCAGGTTTTTACCTGCTGCCCGGAAAAAATGGCGATAAAGACGTTACGACCGGCTACCTATCCTTTCTCTTTTGCCTGCTGATGGTGGGCAATGCGATTCTGGGATATGCGCTGGGTTTCGTCGGCGCCTGGGCAACGGCGGTTTTGGTGGCGCTGAATGTTTACTGGGCCCGGCTGTGCTGGCAGTTGTACAAAGACTGTTCAAGAGAGGCCGCGCGCAAGCAAATGTTCATGTCGTTCCTGCACCTGCCGGTTTCGTTGATTGTGTTATTGATTGACAGGTTGGTTTGAAAGTTGGATGGTTTGAAAGTTGGATGGTTTGATGGTTGGATGGTTTGAAAAGACCACAGTCCGGCCTCCAAACTACCGCCAACCCCTCCAACCATCAAACCATCAAACCATCCAACCATCCAACTTTCAAACCCCTCTCAAACCATCAAACTACAAGATCATGGGAGCCATATCCTCTCCTGAATTCAGCCGGAATAAGATCCACCCGCAGAAGTTCGCTCTCTGGGTGGCCATTGGCAGCATCGTGATGATGTTTGCTGCCTTTACCAGCGCATATGTAGTGCGTCGGGCCGCGGGCAACTGGCTGGAATTCAAATTACCCGATATATTTTTTGTGAACACGGCGGTGATCGTATTGAGCAGTTTTACCCTGCAATACGCTTACGCCTCGTTCAAAAAAGGCAATGAAAAACGGTACAAAGGCCTGTTGGTGACCACATTTATCCTGGGCCTTCTTTTTGTGGTTTTGCAATACCAGGGCTGGCAGGCGATGAACGCCATCGGCGCTACTTTCACCGCCAACCCTTCGAGTTCATTTATTTACGTGATCTCCGGCATACACGCCGCGCATGTCCTGGGCGGTTTGGCCGCGCTGACCGTTGCTTTGGTGCACGCCTTTGTGCTGCCTTTCAAAGCGACGCCGCGCCGCAAGCACCGGCTCGAACTGGTTTGCCACTACTGGCATTTCGTGGACGTGCTGTGGGTATACTTGATCGGATTTTTTATGGTTCAATCCTGAAAAACCCGACGTTGGACTTTTAGACGCTGGACGTTTTACCTGGCAATACTGTCGGGTGGTCCAAAGTCCAATGTCCAAAAATCCAACGTCTAATGTCTAACATCCAAAGTCTAAATTAACTGACTGATTTTTATGGCTGACACATCTGTTGTACACGGACATGATCCGATTGGGCATGAAGAGGATCCCCAACTGTGGGAAGGCGGGCAGGAGCCGATGAAGGCGAGTTACGGCAAGTTGATGATGTGGTATTTTCTGGTTTCCGACGCCTTTACGTTTGCCGGATTTCTGATCGCTTACGGCGCGCTGCGCTTCAGCATGCCGACCTGGCCGGAACCGGATTTCGTGTTCGCTTCGTTCCCCTTCGTCAAGGCACACTGGCCGCTGGTATTCGTGACCTTCATGACCTTCGTCCTGATTTTCAGTTCGGTGACCATGGTGCGCGCCGTACAGGAAGGCCATCGGGAAAACCGGCGGGGTGTTGTGTTCTGGATGTTCCTCACCATTCTCGGCGGTGCGACCTTCCTGGGTAGCCAGGCTTACGAATGGACCACGCTGATCGTAGGGGAGAACATGTCGGTGCGGCAGAATCCCTTCGGCCGCCACATTGCCGACGGGGTGTACCTGAACGAGGACGGCACCGAAGCAAAGAAGCCCGACGGCGCACCCGATACCTTCCAGAAAGGTGAATCCTACCTGCTGCACGCCCACGCCGAGCGGCAGTCCGACGGATCGGTCAAACAAGTGCTCAACCAGCGCAAACTGAAATACACCAGCGGTGCCTATGCCGGCCAGACGGGCGTTCAGCAACTCGGCCCGAAAGCCTTCGGCGCCCTGTTCTTCTTCATCACCGGCTTCCACGGTTTCCACGTGTTCTCGGGAGTTTTGTTCCTCTCCATCATCATGATCAACGCTATGAGCGGGGTGTACGCCGCCCGGCGCAACGGTTACGAAATGGTGGAAAAGATCGGCCTCTACTGGCACTTTGTGGACCTGGTCTGGGTATTCGTGTTCCTGGTTTTCTACCTGCTGTAAAAACGGGAAAATGTTCGGGCCCCAAGCCTTCTCAACCTTTAACCTTCAACTTTCAACATTCAACAAAGAATGGCTGGACATCAAACATATGAAGAACAGAAGGCCCTCGTTTTCCGCGGGCTGATGATATTGGGTGCGGTCACTATCGTAGAGGTGATCATTGCCCTGTTTGCCAAAGGACACATTATCCCCAGCATCCGGTTCGCCGAAGGCTTCGGCCACTATCTGTACATGCTGCTGATGATCGGCTTTTCCCTGTTCAAAGCCTACTTCATCATTTTTTACTTCATGCACATGGCCTATGAAGTACGCGGCCTGGTGTTGAGTGTGCTCCTGCCGACCGTGCTGCTGGTATGGGCCATTATTGCTTTCTTCCAGGAAGGCAGTTCCTGGGGTGCCCGCCGCGAGCAGATTAAGGAAATGAACGAAGAAGTCGTCAATCCCGCTCCCGCCGGCAAACCGCAGGGCTACCTTTTGCCCGGTACTTACAAAGGCTGAGCAACCGGAGATTGAAATTTAAATAAACTGTTGACCCGGTGTACTTATGGGGTTCAACCTGAAAACGGCGGGGAACAAAACCTCGCCGTTTTTGTTGAAAATCAGAAGATTAAAGCATGGAGAACACGGAAAGTAAACCCACTTTGGGACGCAAGATCTACATCGCCGCCATTTTATCCGTTATCCTCGTCGGCCTGCCGGCCATCTCGTGGATGTACCTGAACGGCGGCCTGAAATGGCGCAAGGAGGCCGTAGCGGAACTGGGCGATTACGGCAAGATCCGCAGTGCGCCGATCATCTGGGCGGACGGCACCCGGGAGGACCAGCTTAAGAGCAAGGTCGTCGTCCTGTACGTATTCGGCGAAAATCCGGACCTGACCGAGACGAACCGCAAAGTTCTGGACACCGCGGAAAAACTCTACGACCAGTTTGGCAAAAATGAACATTTCCGCCTGGCCATGGTCGCCAGCGGAGGTACTGCCGAATTCCGGTCGCATTTCCAGAAAATGCCCAGCGCCGATTTCGCTACCTGGGTCTGGACCGGCGGCGTCGACTCCTGGCGGGCGATCACGATGAACGGCTACGAGTATTTCGTGAAGGCTGAAAAGACCTCGCCCGTGCCGCAGTACTACGCCCTGGCCGATACCTCGGGTACGATCCGGCGCTTCTACGACGCTACCAGTGACAAGCAGGTGGACCGGATGGTGCAACACATCGCCCTGCTGCTGCCCCCGGCCGGACAATAAAAAACATTCAACAAACACTAACATGTCCACGCTTCAACCGAACCTGCAACTGGAAAAGCGGCTCAACACGATCGCCTACATCGTATCGTTCGTGGTTTTGCTGCTGGTAGGTATGATGCGGCGCGTCAAGATCGACCTCGGTGTTGATTTCAGTTTTCTGCCGCCCGTGCACGCCTCTCTCAACGCCCTGTGTGCCGTTATCCTGCTGTTCGCTTTTTACTACATCAAAAACGGACAGGTGGAAAAGCACCGCCGGGCCATTTACGGGGCCATGCTTTGCTCGGCGTTGTTCCTGGTTTCCTACGTTTTGTACCACTTTACCACTCCGGAAACCCGCTACGGAGGCCAGGGGATTCTGCGCGCGGTGTACTTCATTCTGCTCATTACCCATGTTGTTCTGGCGGCGGTTATACTGCCGTTTATCCTCCTGACGTTTACCAGGGCGTACACCATGCAGTACGAACGCCACAAAAAAATGGCCCGCTGGGTGTTCCCTCTCTGGCTGTACGTGGCGGTGTCGGGGCCGATTTGTTATCTGATGCTGCGGCCGTATTATTAATGGGATAATGGGGTAATTTGATAATGGGATAATGGGGTAATTTGATAATGGGGTAATGGGGGTAATTTGATAATGGGGTAATGGGATAATGGGATAATGGGGCAGGTGGTAACCCTGGAGATTTTTCAAATGCAAAACCTGGAACCTTCCAGCAACCGGGATTTGATCTAAACATCACGGACGATGAAAAATAAAATTATGTTCTTCAG
>WBZQ01001274.1_pt1 | contig 17907 bp, 18 predicted proteins | sample 5204251 | NCBI WGS metagenome assembly WBZQ01 (sample SAMN12412402, study PRJNA552823) | activated sludge metagenome | isolation source: activated sludge from nitrification reactor of wastewater treatment plant... | place: USA: Virginia | collected 2017-09 | reverse complement strand
TGGACGTCCCCATCCCCATGGGCTGGGCCAGGCAGGGTCACCTTCGCCGGAGGACTTCCAGATCGCCACGTCCCACTCACCACGGCGTCCGGCGCTGACCGCGTTATCGCCGAACTCAGCAAAGTCGGCTGCGGCCGAGTCCGGGCGCCGCATCGCGGCTGGAGCCTGGAAATAGACCGTGCCCTGCGCTTCATAGGCCGCACCGAGCTCAATGAGGGCATCGATGAACTCGATGATCTGCGGCAAGTGCGCCCGCGCACGAGGGTTCAGGTCGGGTCGAGCGATATTGAGCGCGCGCATGTCTTGGTCAAACATGAACTCTTGGGTGACCGCAAATTCCTCGGGTCGCTCGCCATGCTTTGCCGCCGCCGCGGTCAACACGTCATCAATGTCGGTGACGTTGCGCGTCGAAATTGTCTTGATGCCCAGCTTGTGGGCCAGGCTCACCAGAAGGTCTGTCCAGATAAAGGTGGCTGCGTGGCCCAGGTGCGTGACGTCGTACGGCGTGATGCCGCAGGTCCACACTCGCAAAGCCCCCGCAAGCGGCATGGGGGCGCCGGCGAGTCTGACATGAGCCGAACGCGGCCAAGGGGCCGAGGGCAAGTGGTAACGCTGACTTGTCACACTCATCCCTTTCGATGGTTGTGAGGGCAACACTAAGGGGCTAAGCGCCTCAGTCAGCCTGGGTGTCCAACAGGGCGACCTTGGCCTTCTGCAGTGTTGCCAAGTCGTTGCTGAGCTCAGTGACCTCTTGATTGGCGGCGTAGGTCATAAGCCCGGCAATGAAAGCCACCACCCACAGGATCAGGCCAGCAATCTTCATGCGGTCTGCCACAAGGCTGCCTTGCAGCATCTCGATGCCCGCCAGCATGAGCGCAGCCCCGCCGGCAGCAAACACGCACACGAAAATCACGAGTCGCATCGCGGCGCGCGCGCTCGCCATGGTGCGCTCATCGCGCACTAGATCCCACACGTCGCTCAAGAGTTGTCGTTGCAGGACCAGGTTTGACGTTGCGCTGGCCGCAAGCGCGTCCTGCGCGTCTGCGAGCACACGCTTCGACTGATGATGGTTCAACTCGACATCGGCTAGCGAGCTTGAGGTCACGGTGGATCCCTTCATCAAAGATTCGACTGAATCCCAGCCAAGAGTTGGCGCGCCATGACGATGCGCTGCACCTGGTTGGTGCCTTCATAAATCTGGGTGATCTTGGCGTCACGCATCATCCGCTCTACCGGGTAGTCGCGGGTGTAGCCATAGCCGCCGAGCACCTGCACCGCGTTGGTGGTGACCTCCATCGCCACGTCAGAGGCAAAGCATTTCGCGGCAGCACCAAAGAACGTGAGGTCTTTGTCGCCGCGTTCTGACCTGCCAGCAGCGGCATAGGTCAACTGGCGCGCTGCCTCCACCTTCATGCCCATGTCGGCGAGCATGAACTGCAGCCCCTGGAAGTCTGCGATTGGCTTGCCGAACTGAGTGCGTTCCTTCGCGTAGCCCAGGGCAAAGTCCAACGCCCCCTGAGCAACTCCGACTGCTTGGGCCGCAATAGTCACCCGTGTGTGGTCCAAGGTCGCCATCGCCGTGGCAAAACCGCTGCCGACCTCGCCGATGATCCGATCCCCCGGGATGCGGACGTGATCGAGATAGACCTCACGTGTGGGGCTGCCCTTGATGCCAAGCTTCTTCTCCGGCGCCCCGAACGACACCCCAGGATCAGACTTCTCCACCACAAAGGCCGAGATGCCGCCGCGGGTGCGCTTTTCAGCGTCAGTCACCGCCATCACTGTGTAGAACTCGCTCTCGCCGGCGTTGGTGATCCAACGCTTGACGCCATTGAGGATCCAGTCATCGCCATCGCGAACCGCGGTGGTGGTCATGCCACCTGCATCCGAACCCGCATCTGGCTCAGAGAGGCAATAGGAAAACCCGCCCTCGCCGGCGGCAAGTTTGGTGAGGTACTTCTCCTTGAGCGCCTGGCTGCCGCTGATCTGGATCGGGAGCGAGCCCAACTTGTTCACCGCGGGGATCAACGAGGAACTCACACAGGCCCGGGCCACCTCTTCGATGATGATCACCGTGGCAAGTGCGTCGGCTCCTGCGCCGCCGTACTCCTCCGGGACGTGGGGGGCATGGAAGTCCGATGCCAAGAGCGCTGCGGCCGCCTCATGTGGGTACCGCGCCTCGGCGTCCACCTCGGCAGCAAAGGGCGCGATCTTCGCGTCGCACAGGTCACGGACTGCTTCACGAACCGCCATGTGCTCTTCTGATAGCTGGTAGAAGTCGCTCATAGCTCATAACTCTAGGCTTGCTGCCTCATCACAGGTCAGCGAAGGGGTGCCACAGATGACAGGCAGTTTGGGAGACCTGGTCATTCCTCGCTCTCCAGGCATCCCCGCGCCCTTGGTGATCCCCGACAATGAGCTGATCGAGCGCTTCTCGCGCTCCTCTGGCCCCGGCGGTCAGGGCGTCAACACCACAGACAGCCGCGTTGAACTCGTGTGGGATCCAGAGAACAGCATCGTCGAAGCGCTCCGGCATCTGAGTACGTCGCGCATCGTGGTCACCACTCACCGCAGCCAACACCGCAACCGACTAGCCGCCCGAGCGCGGCTAGTCGAGTTGATTCAGCGGGCCTTGGCTCCCCCACCTCCGCCCCGTGTGCCCACGAAGCCCTCAAAGTCAGCCCAACGCCGCCGACTCGATGCCAAGCAGCGGCGCTCGATGACGAAGTCATTGCGAGGCAGAGTCAGAGATCATTAGTCGGGCGGCATCACTTTGGGGGCGTAAACCAAGGTGATCTGACCCTGAGTGACCCGAAGTTGTTCGCCCTCGATGACGTACTTGGTCTCACCAGTCCACACTTTGAAGACATCGCGCTCGATCTCCATCTTGAGTCCCGGGCAGGCCATGTAGGTGGTCGCCACGTCTCCCACCGTGACCTGACCTTCCCCCACAGTGATCGTGCCCGAGCCGCTGTTGCAGCCGGTTTCGAGCATGATCGAGCCGTTCTCCACTCTCATCCCGGCTTGCCAACGCTGCGGAACAAACGTGCTGCTCGCGGTGCCATCGCCCAGAGTCTTGTCAACACTCACCAACCGCCACTTCGTGCCAACCAAAGGCACCGTTGCCGGCTTGGCCGTCTTAGGGCCAAACACCAACTTCACAGGTCCGCTGGTGAACGTGACACTGTCACCCGATTCGGTGACCTCTGGGCCACCCTCAAAGAACCGTGCCAGGAACGAATCCTGATCCATCAACGCCTTCTCGCAGGCCATTTCAGTTGAGCCGATGTTGTCCACGAACCACCGATGGCCATCTACGCGAAGAGTGCCCAGATGCGAGTTGCAGCCGGCATTGAATCTGAAGTCTTGACCCGACACGGTGATCTCCACGTCGGGCTTTGCCACCAACGAGGAACCAGCTCCAGACGCCGAGGTCAACATCAGGGTCTGCGGGCCGGACTTGGCCGCAACTGCGCTGGTTGAGTCAGGTGGTGTGTCGGGCTGCTCCCCGCATCCGCTCATCGCCAAAGTGGTGATGAGCAGCGGGATCGTCAGTAGGTGGATTCGCATGCCCCTACGACGCAACCGGTCCTGAATCGGTTCCCCTCGAAACGGGCGAAAAGTCACAAGTAAACCTGTGACTTTGCCGCTTTGCCCGGGGGATCTCCCCCGCAAAGCGCACAACATCCGGGTCAAGCAGACCCAGTCTTGGCGACCTCACGTAGCAACTCGATCACTCGACGTACTGCGGCATTGGAGGCGCTGTCTTCGCGCACATAGGCCACGATGCGGCGCTGCACAACAGGCTCACACAAAGGTACGAGGGCAACCGAATCTGGCGCGGCGTCCAGTGCCAGCAGCGGCCCGATGAAAAGCCCCACACCTGCCCCAACGAAGGCGAGGGCGCCATGGTGATCGGCGGTGCGGGCGACGTAATGCGGGGTGATGCCGCTGGCCTGGAACGCGGTTCGCAAGATCAATCCACACGTGGTTCGCGCCAGGCTGTCGTCGATGAGAGGTTCGCCCTGCAGTTGGCTCATGGCTACCTGTGGCTCGGCAGCAAACCGATGAGTCTTGGGTACGACGAGCACATAGGGCTCCGTGTGGATCGACACCCTGCGATAGCCCGCTCGTGGCACGATCGCCTGCTCAGGGTGTTCGGTGCACACATCGACATCGGGCTGAATCGAGGCGTCCATGGGGTGCTCGTTAAGGTCGACCGTCAGCACGACCTCGGGAAACTCCTCACGCATGGTGTGGGCGATCTTCGGGATCCACGACTCCCCCACAGAGGCCACCGTCGCAATCACCACGTTGCCCGTACGCCCATCGCGCAAATCGGCAGCCAAGGTCTCTAAACGACTGAGCGCGCCCATCACCTCATCGCTGCGCTGCGCCAGCACTTGCCCGGCAGCAGTGGGCGCGAGCCCACGGCCAGACTTCTCCAACAAGGTCAACCCGGTCTCCCGTTGCAAGGCAGCTAGTTGCTGACTGACCGCCGAGGGGCTGTAGCCCAGGTGTTGCGCGGCGGCTTGCACGGTGCCGCTGGCAAGCACAGCGCGAAAGACGCGCAGTCTGGTGAGGTCGATCGACATAGCCACAACCATACAGATTTACTTCATCATTATGAAGAAATCATTGCTTGTCCTGTTGCTTTAGTCCACGCACCATGGACGCATGACGTACTCATTCCCACTTGGCAACGACACCTGCGACCGCGACCGAGCCCGGCTTAACGCCGAACTCCGGATCGCACCCGACGCAGCCCGCACCATCCGCAGCGGTCAGAGGCTGCTTCGTCACCTTTCGCGACTCGTCTCGCGAATCTAGATCTTGGTGAGGCTCAAACTGATCGCCACCAGCACCATCACGCCGGCGACGCCAAAGTCGAGCACCCGCCAGGTGCTGGGCTTGGCAAAGAAGCGAGTCAACTTCCTGGCCCCGATCGCCAGACCGTAGAACCACACCGCGCTCGCGATGGCCGCACCAAAGGCAAAGGTCCACTTCTGGTCGTGGTGCTGGTTGGCCAAACTGCCCACGAAGAGCATCGTGTCGAGATAGACGTGAGGGTTTAGGAAGGTCAGCGCAGCGGCCGTAAGCAACGCTTTGCGCAACCCACCCTCGGCCCGGCCAGACACAGTCAGCGCCTCGGGAGCCATGGCCCGCCGAATAGCCATGACTGCGTAGGTCAACAAGAACGCAACGCCCGCCCAGCGCAACACCTCCAGCGCCAAGGGAGCGGCCTGAACCAACGCGCCAATCCCTGCAGTGCCCGCCAGAATCAATGCGGCATCTGCGAGGGTGCACAAAGTGGCGATGGCGATCTCGTGCTCACGGCGTAGGCCTTGACGCAGTACATAAGCATTTTGGGCACCGATGGCCACGATGAGTGAGAGCCCGGTAAAGAACCCGAGCAGAGCGGTTGCGCCCACTTAGAAACCGATCTTGTGCTGACCTTCGCCGCGCACCAACTTGCCTTTGTCGTGCGCCGTTTGACGCAACTCACTTTGGAAATCGCGCATCTTTGCCTGCAGCTCTTCATCTGTCGCCGCCAAGATTCGTACGGCGAGCAGTCCCGCGTTGCGCGCGTTGCCCACGCCCACTGTTGCGACCGGAACACCGGCTGGCATCTGCACGATGGAGAGCAGTGAGTCCATGCCGTCGAGGTACTTCAGCGGCACCGGAACCCCGATCACAGGCAGAGCAGTCACAGACGCCAACATCCCGGGCAGATGGGCGGCCCCTCCAGCACCGGCGATGATCACCTTGATGCCGCGCGAGGCTGCATCTTCGCCGTACTTCAACATCTCGTGTGGCATGCGGTGTGCGGACACGACGTCGGCTTCGTAGCTGACGCCGAACTCCTCACACGCCTCGGCGGCAGCCTTCATCACCGGCCAATCGGAGTCACTCCCCATGACGATGCCGACGCTGGGTCGAACCTGTGCGTTCATTCGCTCTCCTCACCAAGGTCGCCGCGAAACCATGCCGCTGCGTGACGAGCCCGCTCTAAGCAGTCTGCCAAGTCCTCGCCATAAGCGTTGACGTGTCCAACTTTGCGACCTGGGCGCAGGTCCTTGCCATACAAGTGCACCTTGAGTCGCGGGTCACGAGCAAAGGCATGTGGGTAACCGTCAAAGAGGTGGCCGGTCTTGTCGGCCGCACCCAAAATGTTGACCATCACGGTCCAGGTCGACCGGGCCTCAGGCGCCCCCAGCGGCAGGTCCAGAACCGCACGAAGGTGGTTCTCAAACTGGCTGGTGACTGAGCCATCTTGGGTCCAGTGCCCGGTGTTGTGCGGACGCATAGCCAATTCGTTGACCAGCACTCTTCCATCAGAGGTTTCAAACAGCTCCACCGCCAAGATGCCGGTCACATCCAATGCGCCAGCGATCCGCATCGCGATCTGCTGGGCCGCGGTCGCCAGCGCCGGGTCTAAATCCGGAGCTGGCGCGATGACTTCATGACAGATGCCATCGAGTTGGGTCGACTGCACCACTGGCCAGGCCGCCACCTGGCCGCTAGGAGATCGGGCCACCAGCGCACTGAGTTCTCGAGTGAAGTCAACGAGTTCTTCAGCCAAGATCGCCACACCCGACTGGGCTGCCACCGAGAACGCCTCATCACATTCGTCTTGGCTGCGCACAACCCACACACCCTTGCCGTCGTATCCACCCCGAGTGGTTTTGAGTACGGCGGGAAAACCGAATGCCGCCACCTCCTCGGGGCCGTGGACCACGGCGTTGCGAGGACATGGCACGTCTAACTCGGCAAGTCTGGCCCGCATCACGGCTTTGTCTTGAGCGTGCACCAATGCCTGCGGCCCCGGGCGCACGGAAATGTGGGATTCAAGCGTGTGCAGGTGCTCGGTGGGCACGTGCTCGTGGTCGAAGGTGACCACCTCGCACCCTTGAGTGATGGCCTCGAGGGCCGCCAGGTCGCGGTAGTCCCCCACGACATGGTCAGGGATCACCTGGGCGGCACTGACGCCAGGCGCCTCGGCCAACAGGCGTAGCGGAATGCCCAGTGCTGCGGCAGGTTCGGCCATCATCCTGGCCAACTGACCGCCGCCAATAACCGCGACTGTGGGAGCACTCGACACGTGCCAAACCCTAGGCGTTGCGCCGCATTTCTTCGAAAACCTGTTGGCGGTGGCTTCAGCAGATGTGACCATTGGGCCACCAACTACCGCACCAAGGAGGGATGACCGATGACTGACCTGCGCTTTGCCTTGCCTTCAGAACTCATCCCCTCTCCTTGGAGCACACGTGAGCAACGACCCGTTCACCTTTGATTTTCACGCGCTAGACGACCCCGACGAACACCAACGGTGGTCCACGTGGCGCCAAGTCCAACCCTTATGCAGGGGACCCAAACCTCGCCCGTCATGGGTAGTGACTGACCAGGGCGCGATCGATAGCGAACTAGGCGTCCTCAAGACCGGCAAAGAGGCCGACGTCTTCCTGTTGCAGCGAGCCACCCCGGGCACCGACGGCGTGGTGATGGCTGCGAAGCGCTATCGAGATGCCGATCACCGCAGTTTTCGTCGGGCTTCGGCCTACACCGAAGGGCGTCGTACTCGTCGCACCCGCGACACCCGCGCCCTGGCGAAGAAGTCGGCCTATGGCAAGCAGGTTGCTGCGGGTCAGTGGGCGTTTGCGGAGTGGGACTCGTTGACCCGGTTGTGGAACTGGGGACTTCCGGTTCCCTACCCGGTGCAAATTGATGGCGCTGAGATTCTGATGGAGCTCATCGTCGATGACACCGGCAATCCAGCGCCCCGCCTGGCGAGCCTGAGCCATGGCAGCAGCGATCTCCCACTTGCGTTCGAGCAGGTGCGTGAGTTCATCATCAGGTTGGCCGGTCACGGAGTCGTGCACGGAGATTTGTCGGCCTACAACATGCTGATCAGCGACCGCATCACGGTGATTGATTTGCCGCAAACCATCGACTTGGTGGCCAACCCTCAAGGCACTGACTTCTTGCTACGCGATTGCGTCAACGTGTGCGAGTGGTTCACCAAGAAGGGTCTGGCTTGCGATGCCGATGAGTTGTTCGGGGAGGCGCTGGCCTCTGCGTGGTGAGGCTCTAGCGCCGGCGTACGGCGATAGGGGCCAACTCACCAAACCCACGGATGGGTCGGCTTGGCAGCACCCTGATCTCGAACTCATCTTCGGGCAGACCGGCTGCAGTCTGTTCATCGCAGATGACCCGATTTCGGCGGGCAACCGTCATCATCCTGGCGGCGAGGTTGACCGCTGGACCGAACACATCACCAAGTCGCAGCTCGACCGGACCGGTCGCCAGACCGATGCGGACATCGGGAAGCATCGGCGTGGCCACAATTTGGCGGATGATTTCATCGGCGACCTCGAAGGCCCCGGCAGGCGTTTCAGACACGAAGAGCACCGAGTCACCCAGCGTCTTAATCACCCGACCACGACGCCGAGCGACCGCATCGAGGCAGAGGTTCTCAAACTCCTCGACCATCTCACCGATTTCTTCGCGAGAAATCTCGTTGGAGTAGGCCGAGAAGCCAACTAAGTCAGCGAAGCCCACCGTGAGTTCGGCCGCATTGAGGTGGTCTTCGGTGTTGCCGGCCGCAGCAAGGCGCGCTGCGGCGGCGGCCAGGTGGCGGCGCCACACATAGATCAGCAGTTCCTCAAACCCTGGTTGAACGTCCGCCACAAGATTCATGGCTGTCTCAAGTCGCGAACCGGTCGCCTTGTCGGAGGCCTCGATCTTCTCGATGTGACCAGCCAGAGTGCCGACTTCCCAGTCAGCCAAGCGGGCCATCATCTGCCCCAGCGCGCGCGTCATCCGCAGAACAGTTTCTTCATCGAGGGTGCCGCGCTCGATCGTCGCGCCCACAATGGCCAGCGCCCGCACGTCAGCATCGGTGAAGATTGAGTCGTCACCAGCGGTGGGGAAGCCGAGTGCACGCCACAGTTTCAACGTCTGTTCGACGCTGAATCCAGAGGCCGACGAGACCTCTTCAGCGGTCAACTCTGGGCTTTCACCCAAAATCGCCACCTCAAGATCGGCGTCGACGTACTTCGGCTCAGGCACGCTCACATCTTCTCACGCAAAAGTGAGCTAACTCACCACGAGCCGACCGGTCGTACGTGGATCACATCGCCGGCACCAACCTGCATCACGCGGCCGTCCTTGTCGACCATCAAGCACCCGCGATCGTCGACCTCGACGGCTGTCCCGGCCTGCACACTGCCATCGGGCAAGTGCACCTCAACCTCACGTCCGACAGTCGAGCACAGGCGGCGATAGGCCTCGCGCAAATCCCCCAGACCATGTCCAGCATCTAGCGGCAGTGCTTCGAGTTTGGTCACGATGCTGCGCAGCAGGTCACCTCGGTCCACATCGATCCCCAACCTGGCTAGCGAGGTGGCCGCGGGCACCGGGAGGTGCTCTTGATGGACGTTGATCCCGATCCCGATGATCGCCAACGGCCCAGCGACGCGCTCGACAAGGATGCCCGCGACCTTCTGCCCGGCCACCAGCACGTCATTGGGCCATTTGAGGCTGGCCTCAACCCCCAGCTCGGCGAGTGCAGTGGCAACAAAGACTCCGCTCAACAGCGGCACCCAGGGCCAATCAGCATCAGGCAGTTGGGGATCCACTACAGCCGAAAACGTCAGTGCCTGACCCGCAGGGGTTTCCCACACGCGGTCCAGACGACCACGACCGGAGTATTGGTGGTTTGTCACGACCACACGTCGATCTCGGGGGTTCGTTGCGGCGATCTGGTTGGTGGAACCAGCGCTTTCTAGGTACTCAATGGTCCAGGTTCCAAACTCCCCTGCGGCCTGGTCAAGCCGATCCGCGGGTGCATCACTTGGGCTGTCGGACAACTGCTGCTCCATGGGCACTAGATTGGCCCATGCACACCAAACAGGCGAGCAGGAGGCTCACGTGAGCGCAGTGCCCGAATCAGAAGCGTCGGTTGACACCCGCAGCACCGCTGGCAAATTGGCCGAGTTTGAGCGCCGCCACGACGAAGCTGTGCACGCTGCCTCAGCCAAGTCGGTCGAGAAGCAGCACTCACGGGGCAAAAAGACTGCACGTGAGCGCATCGAGGCACTCTTTGACGAGGGCAGTTTCGTCGAGCTGGACCAGTTCGCTCGACACCGTTCCACTGCATTCGGGCTCGAGAAGACCCGTCCGTACGGCGACGGCGTCATCACCGGCTACGGCACGGTCGATGGTCGCCAGGTGTGCGTCTTCTCCCAAGACTTCGGCATCTTCGGCGGCTCACTTGGTGAGGTGTACGGCGAAAAGATCACCAAGGTGATGGATCTAGCCATCAAGAACGGTTGCCCCATAGTCGGCATCAACGAAGGCGCTGGCGCCCGCATCCAAGAAGGTGTGGTCTCCCTCGGCCTCTACGGCGAGATCTTCCGCCGCAACGTGCACGCCAGCGGCGTGATCCCCCAAATCAGCATGATCATGGGTTCGTGCGCCGGTGGACACGTCTACTCCCCTGCGGTCACCGACTTCACGATCATGGTCGATGGCACCTCCAACATGTTCATCACCGGCCCTGACGTCATCAAGACGGTCACCGGCGAAGACGTGACAATGGAGGACTTGGGCGGTGCTCGCACCCACAACACCAAGTCCGGCAACGCCCACTACATGGCAAGCGACGAAGACGACGCGATCGAATACGTCAAGGCTCTGTTGTCCTACTTGCCTTCAAACAACCTCGATGAGGCGCCGTACTTCGACGACGAGGCTGACCTGGAACCCAACGAAGGTGACATCGCCCTCGACACCTTCATCCCTGACTCGCCCAACCAGCCCTACGACATGCGCGACGTGCTCACCACCGTGCTCGACGACGGCGAGTTCCTTGAGGTGCAGCCACTTTTCGCCCCCAACATCATCATCGGCTATGGCCGAGTCGAGGGTCGCAGCGTCGGAATCGTGGCTAACCAGCCGATGCAGTTTGCTGGCACGCTCGACATTGATGCCTCGGAGAAGGCAGCGCGCTTTGTGCGCACCTGCGACTGCTTCAACATCCCGGTGCTCACGTTCGTCGACGTACCTGGATTCTTGCCTGGCACCGACCAAGAGTGGCAAGGCATCATCCGTCGCGGCGCGAAGCTGATCTTCGCCTACTCCGAAGCCACCGTGCCGCTGGTCACGGTCATTACCCGCAAGGCCTACGGCGGGGCTTACGACGTGATGGGCTCCAAGCACCTCGGCGCTGACATCAACTTGGCGTGGCCAACCGCTCAAATCGCGGTGATGGGTGCTCAGGGTGCCGCCAACATCTTGCACCGCAAGACCTTGGCCAAGATCGCCGACGAAGGTGGCGACGTGGAGGCCAAGCGTGCTCAGTTGATCGATGAGTACGAAGACACCCTGGCTAACCCTTACGTCGCGGCCGAGCGTGGCTACATCGACGCAGTGATCGCGCCGCGCAACACCCGCTCCGACATCGTCAAGGCGTTGCGTTTGCTGCGCACCAAACGCGAGGTCTTGCCCGCCAAGAAGCACGGCAACATCCCGCTGTAAGGATGCCTGAGATGACTGAGCCTTTAGAGCCGAAAGAGCCCGAACCGTTCTTGCGCATCGTCAAAGGCGACCCCACTGACGAGGAGGTCGCGGCCTTGGTAGCTGCCTTGGCTGCGATCCCGACGGCTGCCGATGCCACGAAGCGGCCCGTGCGTGAGTGGAACAGCCCTTACCGCCAGGTCAGGCCGTTCTATTCGCAAGGCCCTGGTGGTTGGCGCTCAAGCGGATTACCCAAACACCGGGGTCGCGGCAACTAAGCAACGTCATACGAATCGGCTGCTATGGCGACCGTGACGCATGACGTCTCGCAACCTCCTGCCGAGTCTCATCCACGACAGGCAACACCAACGCAGTGCGGACAACGCAATAGGCTGGGCGAGTGTCTAAAGTCTTGACTTCTCTGCCCGTCGGCGAACGCGTCGGCATCGCTTTCTCTGGTGGCCTCGACACTTCTGTCGCTGTGGCCTGGATGAAGGAGAAGGGTGCGATCCCGTGCACCTACACCGCCGACATTGGTCAGTACGACGAGCCTGACATCTCCGGAGTCCCCGGCCGGGCCTTGCAGTACGGCGCCGAACTAGCCCGCGCTGTCGATTGCCGCCGAGCACTCGTCGAGGAGGGGCTCGCCGCCTTGGTGTGCGGCGCCTTCCACATTCGCAGTGGCGGCAAGTCGTACTTCAACACCACTCCCCTGGGTCGCGCAGTGACTGGCACGCTTTTGGTGCGGGCGATGCACGAGGACGGCGTCGACATCTGGGGCGACGGATCGACCTTTAAGGGCAATGACATCGAGCGGTTCTACCGCTACGGCTTGATCGCCAATCCGCGGTTGCGCATCTACAAGCCGTGGCTCGATGCAGACTTCGTGCACGAGCTGGGTGGGCGAGACGAGATGAGCCAGTGGCTCACCGAGCGCAACTTGCCTTACCGCGACGCCAAGGAGAAGGCCTACTCCACTGACGCCAACATCTGGGGCGCAACCCACGAGGCCAAGACTCTGGAGCACCTTGATGTGTCACTGGAGACGGTCGAGCCGATCATGGGTGTGAAGTTCTGGGACCCCTGCGTTGTCATCGAGACCGAAGACGTCACAGTGCGCTTCGAGGCCGGTCGTCCGGTCGCCATCAATGGTCAGCGATTTGATGACTCGGTTGCATTGGTGCATGAGGCCAACGCCGTCGGTGGGCGTCACGGCCTGGGCATGAGCGACCAGATTGAGAACCGCATCATCGAAGCCAAGTCGCGTGGCATTTATGAAGCACCCGGCATGGCCCTGCTTTGGATCGCCTATGAGCGTCTGTTGAACGCGATCCACAACGAAGACACCATCGCGAACTACCACGCCGAGGGTCGTCGCTTGGGTCGGTTGCTCTATGAAGGTCGCTGGCTTGACCCGCAGTCGTTGATGCTGCGTGAGTCGATCATTCGCTGGGTGGCCTCGCTGGTCACTGGTGAAGTGACCCTGCGGTTGCGTCGCGGTGATGACTACACCATCGTGCGTACGTCGGGAGAAAACTTCTCCTACCACCCTGACAAGTTGTCGATGGAGCGCACCGAGGACGCTGCGTTTGGTCCAGTGGACCGCATTGGCCAGTTGACGATGCGCAACCTCGATATCGCTGATTCGCGCGCGAAACTCGAGCAATACGCCAGCCAACCGCTCAACCAAGGGCAAATCCTCGTTGAGCACGGTCACTTGCTCGGCACGATCGAGTCAGGCGGCGCCGAACTCATTGCCGATAACGATGCTGCCGAAGGCGACCTCGGCGATGTGCTCCTTGACGAGGCCGCCATGGAGTTGGGCACCGACTAGGTCGACTTAGACCCCCACTGCCTCGCGGGGGGCTGCTCGACGAGCCTGTCGAGCGCGGTCGATTTCGACCAGGCTGGCACCTTCGACGTCAACGTGCAGCAACCGCCGCTGCAACCACATGGGCATCCACCAGGCTCGGTCGCCAAGCAGGTGCATGACTGCTGGCGTCAACACCATGCGCACCAGGAAGGCATCGGCAAAGACACCGACTGCTAGCCCGAAACCGATCGGGCGAGCCATGGTCATCGAGGTGAAGATGAAGCCTCCAAAGACCGAGACCATGATGATTCCGGCCGCAGCCACCACACGGGCGCCGGAGACGAATCCGGTCTTGACCGCCAACCGGGCATCTTGCCCGTGGGCGTAGGCCTCGCGCATGCCCGAGACCAAGAACATCTGGTAGTCCATGGCCAAACCAAACAAGATCCCGATGAGCAGTGTGGGCATGAAACTCATGACCGTGCCGGGGCGGTGCACTCCGAAGATGTCGCCGAGCCAGCCCCACTGGTAGACCGCGACGATGGCACCAAAGCTGGCCAACACCGAGAGCAAGAAGCCCAAGGTCGCAATGACCGGCACCACCAGTGAGCGGAACACGATGGCAAGCAGCACCAGCGACAAACCGATCACTAACCCCAAGTAGAGAGGCAGTGCTCCGGCAAGGCGTTGGGAGATTTCGATGTTGGCGGCCGTCTGGCCAGTCACTCCAATCGATATCCCTTGTTCGGCCATGTGAGCCCGGAATGGGCCACGCAGACTGGCGACTGCTTCGCCCGTGAGGGCCGAGGAGGGTCCTTGCTCGGGCATGACCTGGAAAGCGATCGTCTGGTGGTCAGCGCTGACGCCGATGGGTGTGACGGATGAGATCCCAGGCAAGGACCAGATCTGTCCAGCAATGTCGGCCTTGGCCTCCAAGAGTTCCGCCTTCGGCACTGGTGTCTTGAAGTCAGCTGCGACCAACACCGGTCCGTTGGCACCCGCCCCAAACGCCTTCTCGACCTGCTCATAAGCAGCAAAAGCGGTGGATCCGGCCGGTTCGCTGCCGCCGTCAGGAAGCCCTAGGCGCAGTTGAGAGGCGGGCACGATGGCGATGCCCAAGATAACGATGACAGCCGCGAGCGAGAGCCAGGCGTGATTGGTGACCGTGCTAACCCAGCGCTGTGGCCAGCCTGGAGTTGAGGCCTTCTTGGTTGCTTTAACTTTGGGCACCGCGCGACGGCCAACCAGGGCGAGCAGCGCGGGTGTGAGGGTCAATGAGACCAGGACCATGGTGGCTACTGATCCGGCGGCCAGCAGGCCCATCTGGACCAGGGTGGGGATGCCAGTCACTGTGAGAGCCACCAAGGCAATGATCACGGTGGTGCCTGCCACGCCCACGGCAGTTCCCGCCGTACCCGTGGCCATGGCCAGACTGTGCACGATGTCGTTCTTAGAGACCTGACCAGATTCATCGGTTGCCAAGTCGCTGAGCTGACGACGGTGCCGGTTGACGATGAAGAGGGCGTAGTCGATACCCACGGCCAATCCGAGCATCATGCCCAACACCGGAGCGAGCTGGTGCAGTGACACCCAATGAGTCAGGCTCATGCCGCCTAGCAACGCGACGCCCACCCCGACGAAGGCAGTGGCCAGCGGTAGGCCCGCCAAGATCAACGATCCGAGCATGACCATCAAAGTGATAGCGGCAACAACGAGGCCAAGAACTTCCCCCACGCCACCAGGCTCATTGGAGTGCACGATTTCTTGGCCGTAGTCGACGCTAAGTCCGGCTTTGCTCAGTTGAGCGCCAATGCTTGGGATCTTTGCCAAAGCGGCCGGGTCGAGTTCCTGAGGGGCACGCTCGAACCGGATCTGGGCCAGAGCCGTGCGGTTGTCAGTGGAGACGAACCGAAGGTTGCTGCTGTACGACGTCAGGCTGGCCGCGTCGAGCATCCGTGCACGCGCCTTATCGAGACGAGCTTGCCCGGCGCTGATCTTTCGATCGGCTTTGAGCAACATCGCTTCACCATCTGCCTGACCGCGTTTGCGGTTGGCCAAGGTCGGGTCGTTGGGGTGGAAGCGTTCGAGGTTGGCTATCTCACGCCGGCCTTGGCCAACGAGCCAGCGCAATTTGCTGACCTGATACTTCGCGTCGTTGAGTTTGGCCTCGCCTCGACGAAGCTGCGCTTGACCATCAGTGACCTTGGCGCGGCCTTCATCAAGCGTGGCTTGGGTCTTGAATGGGTTGACTGTGCCGGTGACGTGGGGTGCCTTCTCCCACGCAGCCAGAGTGTTCGCGACGGCTGTGCGCTGAGCCGCAGTGAACGGGCGCTCGCTGTGGATCACGACTGTGCCAGTGCCACCTGCAACTGCTGGGACCTGTTCTCCAACGTGGTCAAAGACGGCACTGAACTCAGCGCCCGGGATGCGAAACTCGTTGCTGGTCGGCTTCTTCAAGGCGCTATAGGCGCCCGCGACACCTGCCAGAAGCAACAACCAGATCAACACAGTCGCCACTGGTCGGCGCGCAGACAAGCTGCCTAGACGGTAAAGAAGGCGTGCCACGAGAAATCTCCCCAAGGTGTACGACGGATCTACACCTTTGAGGGTACGTCATCCTTCTACGTTTGTAGAAATCACAAAGGTCAAGAAACCCCGCCTTCTACGGAGATTCTTAGCTAGCGAACGCCTGGGCCGCGCAGACCCGCACGGGCAATGACCCGCTGGATCTCCAGGTCGCGCTGATCGGGCCGGGCGACGTACTTAACTTCACGGATGCCCTGCGCCTGAGCGGCCGACTCGAACACGAAATGTCCGTAGCCGAGCAGTCTGCCAATCCACGGTTTAGCGACAGTAATGTCCAAGATCCTGATCAAGGGCATCGTGGCCAGGGTGCGGTTGAAAACTCCCGAAAGCGCAAACACCCGCATGTTGGTGATCACGAAGCAATCTTTACTGGTCAGCACTGCCAAATAGCCCGCATACAGCAGAACCCCGACCCCGACCAGAATCGGCAGCCATGCCACCGGCATCCGCGCGAAACCAGCACTGATAACGACGGCGAAACCAAGCACACCAAATTCCACCGCTTTGACGTAGCTCACCCAGTGCTTGCGCACTACGTCGACAACATCCTCGCCCTCATCACTGAGCAAGTGTCGACGGATGTCGGGTTCAGCAAACAAGCGCCCTAACACGGGCTACCTGAACAACGCGTTGATAAACCGAATGAAGGTGTCAAAGAGGCCGGTCAGCGCGTCCCACAGAGCCGATCCGCCATCACGAGCAGTTGACGCCAACCCGGCGGGGTTGGTGAAGAGGTAGTAACCGATGAAGAGGACGATGATGATCATCACGCCTTTTCTGAGTGCCCCTGTCATGGTCACACCTTTCTCATAGGTCACAACAGATTACTCAGGTAACGCAGGGTCTCGGCTCGCGACTCGCCGCCACCACTATTCAGCCAGTTGCGTTGGCAAGGAGTTCATCTGCTGCTGAATAGACGTCCAAACCGCCTTCAAGTACGCGCTCACTGAGGAGGCCTAGGGACTCGTGCCCGCTCAGCCCTGCCCAGTGCTCGCGCAATGACGTTAAGGCGATGGCCTCAATCTCAGCGCGAGTACGACGCAACCGTCGGCGCTTTAACTCCCCACTCTCAGTGAGCCACTCGAGGTGTTGCGACAACGCCACAGCCACCTCGGGGACGCCCTCCCCGCTGACCGCAGTGGTCTTCAGGATTGGTTGGGTCCACTGGCCCTCATCGCGGTGACCCAGGGAAATCATGGATCGCAACTCGCGGCGAACCTGATCGGCACCATCACGCTCGGCCTTGTTGATCACGTAGATGTCACCAATTTCGAGGATGCCGGCCTTAGCCGCCTGAATGCCATCACCCATACCAGGGGCAAGCAGCACGAGAGTGGTGTCTGCGAGGCCAGCGATTTCGACCTCCGACTGCCCCACCCCCACGGTCTCGACCAAGATCACGTCGCAGCCAGCAGCGTCGAGCACCCGCATTGCCTGCGGCGCAGCCCACGACAGTCCACCCAAGTGCCCTCGCGATGCCATCGACCGAATGAAGACGCCCGGGTCAAGCGCATGCTCTTGCATCCGCACCCGGTCACCGAGCAGGGCTCCACCCGAAAACGGGGATGACGGATCAACCGCCAAGACACCCACCCGCTTGCCAGCCGCACGCAAAGCGCCGACCAGGGCACTGGTTGAGGTGGACTTGCCCACGCCCGGCGATCCGGTGATGCCAACGATGTGGGCGTGCCCGCTGTAGGGCGTCAGTGCGGTCATGACCTCGCGAAGAAGCGGTGAAGCGTCTTCGACAAGGGTGATCAGTCGAGCCACCGAGCGAGCATCCCCCGCTCGGGCCTTCGTCAACAACTCCGAGACGTCATGCGACGTCCGGGTTCGACTCATCCCTTGGGCACACGGATGATCAGGGCGTCGCCCTGACCGCCGCCACCACACAGGGCAGCCGCGCCAATGCCGCCGCCACGGCGCTTGAGCTCGTGAGCCAGGTGCAACACGATGCGCGCGCCTGACATGCCGACCGGGTGTCCCAGCGC
>WBZQ01001273.1_pt1 | contig 17920 bp, 21 predicted proteins | sample 5204251 | NCBI WGS metagenome assembly WBZQ01 (sample SAMN12412402, study PRJNA552823) | activated sludge metagenome | isolation source: activated sludge from nitrification reactor of wastewater treatment plant... | place: USA: Virginia | collected 2017-09 | reverse complement strand
GCTCCGAGCGGCCGCTGGCCAACGGCGACCACATCGAGGTCGGCCAGCAGCTCATGGAGGGTTCGGCCGATCCGCACGAGGTGCTGCGTGTCATGGGCCCGCGTGAGGTGCAGGTCCACCTGGTCGACGAGGTCCAGGACGTGTACCGGGCTCAGGGTGTGTCGATCCACGACAAGCACATCGAGGTGATCATCCGGCAGATGCTGCGCCGGGTGACCATCATCGATTCCGGTTCCACCGAGTTCCTGCCGGGTTCGCTCACCGAGCGCGGCGAGTTCGAGGCGGAAAACCGCCGGGTGGTCGCCGAGGGCGGCGAGCCCGCGGCCGGGCGTCCGGTGCTGATGGGTATCACCAAGGCCTCGCTGGCCACCGACTCGTGGTTGTCGGCGGCGTCGTTCCAGGAGACCACCCGCGTGCTGACCGATGCGGCGATCAACTGCCGCAGCGACAAGCTCAACGGTCTGAAGGAGAACGTGATCATCGGCAAGCTGATCCCGGCCGGCACGGGCATCGCCCGGTACCGCAACATTGCGGTGCAGCCGACCGAGGAGGCCCGGGCCGCTGCGTACACGATCCCGTCCTACGAGGATCAGTACTACAGCCCGGACTTCGGTCAGGCCACCGGTGCCGCGGTTCCGCTGGACGATTACGGATACTCCGACTACCGGTAGATCCCGACGAGAAAACCCCGCCTTCGGCGGGGTTTTCTTCGTCTTGGGGGTCGGTGCTACCCGTCGGCCGGCCGGCAGCGGGCCGGCGGGCCCGACGGCTCCCAGGTGCGCATGACCAAATCCAGCGCGTCGTCGTCGAGCGGGCCCACCGGGAGCCGGTGCTGGTCGCCGCGGTTGCGCATCCCGTCGAGCAGGATCGCGACGTAGCGGCGCCACAACTGGTCGTCGACGTGGCCGACGAATTCGCTGATGGAACCGGCCAGCAAAGCAAATGTCGGCATATCTGGGTGCGATACCTCGGGCCGCAGGTGCCCGTCGGCCTGGGTCCGTTCGACCAGGCGGGCGACGACGGGGGCCAGCCGGTCTTGCGCTGCGGTCACCCGCTCGCCGCCGTAGCATTTGCTGAACACGATCTCCCGCAAGCCCCGGTCGGTGGCCGTCACCTCGCACATCCGGCCGAGATAGGTGGTGAAACCGCGCCAGGAGTCGGGGTCTGCCAGCGAGGTTTCGGCCAGCGCCGTGAGCTGGTCCAGGGCGTCGGCGAACACGGCTTCCACCAGATCGGGCTTGGTGGCGAAGCGCCGGTAGACGGTGCCGACGCCGACCCCGGCATGGCGGGCGACGTCGTTGAGGTTGGGGGCCAGGCCCTCGGTGGCGAACAGGTCGCGGGCCGCGGTCAGGATCCGGCGCCGATTGAGCTCCGCATCTTTGCGGAGCGGGCGCTCGACCGTGGGACCTTCGGCGTTCACACTGTCCAGTGTAATGCGACCAACACTAAAGTGGATTGATTCTATCCGCTTATATGAGTTAACTTTGTCTCCTGTCCACTGCGTCCCGGCAACGGCGCCGCGGCAATCGCACGGCCGTTGGGAGGCCCCGCAATGATCCGGATCCTGGGCCGCGTCTGGCTACCGCTGCTGGTGGTGGTCGCGCTCACCGCGGGCGCACTGGTCGTGATGAACGTGCGGAAGGTGTTCGGTTCGAATCCGGTGGTGGTCACCGAACGGACCTCGGACACCGCCGAGGACTTCAACCCGACCTTCGTCACCTACGAGGTGTTCGGGTCGGGCGCCACCGCGGTCATCAACTACATGGACCTCGACGGCAAGCCGCAGCGGGTGGAGAGCACGCCGCTGCCCTGGACCGTCACGCTGCAGACCACCCTGCCGTCGGTACAGGCCAACATCGTGGCCCAGGGCGACGGCGACAGCATCGGTTGTCGGGTGACCGTCGACAAAGAGGTCAAAACGGAGAGGACGGCAACCGGAGTGAACGCCGAAACCTACTGCTACGTGAAGGCAGCATGAGCGCGCCCGCCGGCGAGGCCCGGACCGAGGAGATCCCCACGGCCGGCCCGCACTCGCTCCCGGCCCGGCTGATCCGGACCTTCGCACTGCCGATCATCATCGGCTGGGTGGTCATCGTCGCCCTGCTGAACACGCTGATCCCGCAGCTCGAGGTGGTCGGCAAGATGCGCGCCGTCTCGATGAGCCCCAACGACGCACCGTCGATGATCGCCATCAAGGAGGTCGGCCGGACCTTCGAGGAATACACCACCAGCAGCTCGGTGATGGTGGTGCTGGAGGGCGAGGAGCCGCTGGGTCCCGACGCCCACGCGTTCTACGACACGATGGTCGCCGAACTGCGCGCCGACACCGAGCACGTCCAGCACGTGCAGGACTTCTGGGGCGACACGCTGACCGCCAAGGGCGCGCAGAGCCGCGACGGGAAAGCCGCCTACGTCCAGGTCTACATCGCCGGTGACCAGGGCGAGACGCTGGCCAACGACTCGGTCGACGCGGTCCGCAAGATCGCCACCGAAACCCCCGCCCCCGACGGCGTCAAGGCCTACGTCACCGGGCCGGCCGCCTCCAGCAGCGACCAGAACCACGTCGGCGACAAGAGCATGGAGACCATCGAGGCGGTCACCTTCCTGGTCATCATCGTCATGCTGCTGATGGTGTACCGGTCGTTCATCACCACCGGTATCGTGCTGACGCTGGTTGTGCTGAGCCTGTCCGGAGCCCGCGGACTGATCGCCCTGCTCGGCTACAACAACCTGTTCGGCATGACCACGTTCGCCACGAACATGCTGGTCACCCTGGCCATCGCCGCCGCCACCGACTACGGCATCTTCTTCATCGGCCGCTATCAGGAGGCCCGCCGCGCCGGCGAGGACCGGGAGTCGGCGTACTTCACCATGTACCACGGCACCGCCCACGTTGTGGCGGCCTCCGGTCTGACCATCGCCGGCGCCACCCTGTGCCTGCACTTCACCCGGTTGCCGTACTTCAAGACCATGGGCATCCCGCTGTCCATCGGCATGACCATGGTGGTCGCCATGGCGCTGACCCTGGGCCCCGCCCTGATCTCCGTCGCCAGCCGCTTCCGCCGGATCCTGGAGCCCAAGACGAAGGCCCGGACCCGCGGCTGGCGCCGCGTCGGCACCATGACCGTCCGCTGGCCCGGCGGCATCCTGGTGTGCGCCATCGTGGCGGCGCTGATCGGCCTGCTCGCCCTGCCGGGCTACCGCACCACCTACAACGACCGCATCTACCTGCCCTCCGACGTCGGCTCGAATGTCGGGTACGCGGCCGCCTTCCGGCACTTCTCCGAGGCCAAGATGAACCCGGACCTGATGCTCATCAAGTCCGACCACGACCTGCGCAATCCCGCCGACTTCCTGGTCATCGACAAGATCGCCAAGGCGCTGAAGAACGTGCACGGCATCGCCCAGGTGCAGACCATCACCCGGCCGGACGGCGATCCGATCAAGCACTCGACGATCCCGTACAGCATCGGTCAGAGCGGCACCGCGCAGATCATGAACAACGACTACATGCAGACCAATCTGGCGAACCTGCTCAAGCAGACCGACGATCTGCAGACCAGCATCGACGCGATGACCGAGATGATGAACATCCAGGGCGATCTGGCCGCGGTGTCGCAGGCGATGGCCGACAAGATGAAGATCACCTCCGACGACACCTCCGACGTCCGTGATCATCTGGCCGACTTCGACGATTTCTTCCGGCCCATGCGCAACTACTTCTACTGGGAACCGCACTGCGCGACCATCCCGGTGTGCTGGGCGATGCGGTCGATCTTCGAGAGCATCGACGGCACCGACAAGATATCCGGCGATATCGAGGACATGGTCCCCGATATGCAGCGGATGGCCGATCTGATGCCGAAGATGGTCGCGGTCATGCCGGCGCAGATCCAGTCGATGAAGAACCAGAAGCAGACCCTGCTCAACCAGTACCAGGCGCAGAAGGCCCAGCAGGACCAGGCCATGGCCATGCAGGAGAACTCCACTGCCATGAGCGACGCCTTCGACGCGGCCAAGAACGACGATTCGTTCTACCTGCCGCCGGAGGCGTTCGAGACCGCCGACTTCAAGCGGGGCATCAAGCTGTTCATGTCGCCGGACGGGCACGCGGTCCGGATCACCATCATCCACCAGGGTGACCCGCTGACCCCGGAGGGCACCTCGCGCATCGAACCGTTGAAGGTCGCCGCGGCCGACGCCATCAAGGGCACCCCGCTGGAGGGCTCCCTGATCTACCTCGGTGGTAGCGCAGCGACCTACAACGACATGCAGATCGGCGCCGACAACGACCTGCTGATCGTGGCGGCGGCGGCGCTGGTGCTGATCTTCGTCATCATGCTGCTGCTCACCCGGGCGGTGGTGGCCTCGGCCGTCATCGTCGGCACCGTGGTGCTGAGTCTGGCGTCCGCGTTCGGGCTGTCGGTGCTGCTGTGGCAGCACATCGTCGGCATCCCGCTGCACTGGATGGTGTTGCCGATGTCGGTCATCGTGCTGCTGGCCGTCGGCGCGGACTACAACCTGCTGCTGGTGTCCCGGGTCAAGGAGGAGATCCACGCCGGGCTCAACACCGGCATCATCCGCGCCATGGTGGGTACCGGATCGGTGGTCACCTCGGCGGGCCTGGTGTTCGCCTTCACCATGATGTCCATGTCGGTCAGCAAGTTGATCGTGATCGGGCAGGTCGGCACCACCATCGGCCTGGGCCTGCTGTTCGACACGCTGGTCGTCCGTTCGCTGATGACCCCGTCGATCGCGTCCCTGCTGGGCCGCTGGTTCTGGTGGCCCCAGCAGGTGCGGCAGCGCCCGCGCCCGGTGCCCTGGCCGGAGCCGATCCGCTTCGAACCCGACGACGAGGCGCTGGCGGCGACGTAGGCCGTCAGGCCAGGATCGCCGCGAGCCGGCGCCACCGCCGGTGCCGGTGGGCGAACATCAGCCGGATGAACGCCCGGGTGGGGGCCCCGCGCAGGCCGCCCTCGACCTCGATCTCGTCGGTGTAGCGGCAGCGGTGCTCGTCGATCGGTTCGAAGGTGAGCCGGTGGTTCCACACCGTGACCGGTCCGCCGTGCTCGTTGGTGTAGATCTCGGTCGGCTCCAGGCGGCGGACGGTGATGTGGTGGGTCCAGCCGGGGATCACCCCCTGCGGCCGGTCACTCCAGCCGGCCGAAACCCCGGATGCCCGGGTCGTCGGCGATCCGGAACGTCGACAGTCCGATGCCGCGGCCCTCGCCACCGCCGATGGTGGTCAGGGTGCCGTCGTCGTCGACGAGCACCAGGTTGACGTGCTGGCCCTTGGGGCTCGGTTCGTCGTAGATCACCATGTCACCCGGTTGCGGCCGGTAGTCGGGGCCCTCCCATCGCTGCTCGGAGCGCAGGTAGTCGGTCAGCGTCAGCACGCCGGGGATCCGCCAGTTGCCGGAGTTCGGATTTGCGAACGGATGGCCGGCTTCGCGCATCACCCAGCTGGTGAAGTCCGCGCACCAGGGCTCGTCGTTGCCGTCGGAGTAGCGCCACATGCCCGGCTGGTCCGCGTACTGCTGGTCCAGCACGCCGATCACCGCCGCCCGGGCGGGGCTCAGCGCGGTGGTGTCGACGACCGGGAACGGCGGTTGGGCGGTGTGTTCGCGGTAGGCGCGGTAGCCGAGCATCCCGCCCACCCCGAGTACGGCGAACACCGTCACCAGCAGGAAGGTGCGGCGCAGGATTTTCTGCATACCGTCCAGGCTACGGACGAAACCGGCGGTGCGAGGACGACGATTCGGGCAGTTACAAGTATTGAACAACCGTCGTAATTCTGTAACGCTGGAGGCATGCCGGATACCCACGTCGTGTTCAACCAGGCCCCGCCGCTCGTCGACTACAACCCCGCGACCTCGCCGGTGCTGATGGAAGCACTGGAACGCGAGGGCGGCGGTTGGGGCGCCGACGAGGTCTTCGCCCTTGGCGCGCTGTCGGGCACCGAGCAGGCACAGCGCTGGGGTGAGCTCGCCGACCGCAACGTCCCGATCCTGCACACCCACGACCGCTACGGGCACCGCATCGACGAGATCGAATACGACCCCGCCTATCACGAGCTGATGCGCACCGCGATCGCCCACGGACTGCACGCCGCGCCCTGGGCCGACGACCGCCCCGGCGCGCACGTGGTGCGGGCGGCGAAGAACGGGGTGTGGACACCGGAACCCGGTCATCTGTGCCCGATCTCGATGACCTACGCTGTCGTCCCCGCGCTGCGCTACAACCCCGAGCTCGCCGAGATCTACGAACCGCTGCTGACCTCACGGGTCTACGAACCGGTGTTGCGGGTGCCGGCGACCAAATCCGGGATCACCGCGGGCATGTCGATGACCGAGAAGCAGGGCGGCTCCGACGTGCGCGCCGGCACCACCGCGGCGGTCCCGAACGCCGACGGCAGTTACTCGCTCACCGGCCACAAGTGGTTCACCGCGGCGGCGATGGGCGACGTCTTCCTGGTGCTGGCCCAGGCGTCCGGCGGGCTGAGCTGCTTCTTCCTGCCCCGGATTCTGCCCGACGGCACCCGCAACCGGATGATGATCGCCCGGCTCAAGGACAAGCTCGGCAACCACGCCAACGCCTCCAGCGAGATCGAGTACGACGGCGCCACCTCCTGGCTGGTGGGGGAGGAGGGCCGCGGGGTGGCGACCATCATCGAGATGGTCAACCTGACCCGGCTGGACTGTGCGCTGGGCAGCGCGACGTCGATGCGCACCGGCCTGGCCCGCGCCATGCACCACACCCAGTACCGCAAGGCGTTCGGCGCCTATCTCATCGACGCGCCGCTGATGCGCAACGTGCTGGCCGACATGGCCATCGAGGCCGAGGCGGCCACCATGCTGGCCATGCGGATGGCCGGCGCCACCGACGCCGCCGTGCGCGGGGACGTCCGGGAGACCATGTTCCGCAGGATCGGGTTGGCCGCGGCCAAGTACTGGATCTGCAAGCAGGCCACTGCGCACGCCGCCGAGGCGATGGAGTGTTTCGGCGGCAACGGCTACGCCGAGGAATCCGGCATGCCGCGGCTGTACCGGGAAGCGCCGCTGATGGGCATCTGGGAGGGCTCGGGCAACGTCAGCGCGCTGGACACCCTGCGCGCCATGGCCACCCGGCCGGACTGCGTCGAGGTGCTGTTCGACGAGCTGTCCGGGCCCGCCGGACAGGACCCGCGGCTGGCCGCCCATGTCGCTGCGCTGCGCGCGCAGCTCGCCGACCCGGCGACCCTGGAATACCGCGCGCGGCGCATCGCCGAGGACATCGCGCTGGGGATGCAGGGCGCGCTGCTGGTCGCCCACGGGCACCCGGCGGTGACCGAGGCGTTCCTGGCCACCCGGCTCGCCGGTGACCGCGGTGGCGCCTACGGCACCCTGCCCGCCGGCCTGGACCTCGCGCCCATCCTGGAGCGTGCCATGGTCAAGGGTGGCTGAAATCGCGGCGGTCGCCCAGGCGTCGCGGCTCAGCGCGCGGTCGGTGGTGCTGTCGGTGCTCCTCGGTGCCCACCCCGCATCGGCGACGGCGGCCGAACTGATCCGGCTCACCGCCGATTTCGACATAACGGACACCGCGCTGCGGGTGGCGCTGACCCGGATGGTGTCCGCCGGGGACCTGGTCCGTTCGGCCGACGGCTACCGGCTCGCCGACCGGCTACTGGAGCGTCAGCGTCGTCAGGATGCTGCGCTGGCACCCTGCCTGCGGGATTGGGACGGTCGGTGGCTGACCCTGATCGTCACCCGGACCGGCGCCGACGCCCGCAGCCGCGCCGAGCTGCGCAGACTGCTGGCCGACAACCGATTCGGCGAACTGCGCGAGGGCGTGTGGCTGCGACCGGACAACATCGACGCCGACCTGGACGCCGAGATCGCCCCGTGGGTGCGGGTGCTTTCGGCCCACGACGCCGACCCGGTAGGGCTGGCGGCCGCGCTGTGGGATCTGCCCGCCTGGCGCGATACCGGTGGGGAACTGCTGGCGGCCATGGCGCAGGCCGCCGACGTGCCGGCCCGGTTCGCCGTCGCCGCGGCCATCGTGCGGCACCTGCGCACCGACCCGGTGCTGCCGGCGGACCTGCTGCCCGACGGCTGGCCCGGTGGTGGCCTGCGCGCGGCCTACCGGGACTTTGCCGGCGACTTCGCCGCCGGCGCCCGTATAGCCTTCATGCCATGACGAACCCGCCCATCTACAGCGCCGAGCTCCCGGAAATCTGGCAGCGCCGCTTCGCGTTCTTCGACGCCTACGGTCAGCCGAACTCCTCGCCGGAGGCGCGTGCGGCGTTCCGGGCGTTGCCCTTCGGCACCAGGATGCGGCTCAATTCCAACTTCCTGGCGTTCCTGTTCGGGCCGATCTATTTCTTCGTCAAGGGGATGTGGCGCAAGGGCCTGTCCCTGCTGGCGATCGGGCTCGCCATCGGTGTCCTGCTCTCGGGCGTCGAGACCTCCAACGGGATCGTGCGCGGGCTGAGTCTGGTGGACCCGCTGATCGCCATGCTCACCGCCAACTACGCCTATTATCTGCACGTCGTACACCACAGCGTGTCCTGGAATCCCTTCGAGGGCATGGGCCGGCGGAAGACCGACGCGCCCCGCTTCGACCCGAGCGCATGACCGGCGTCCGCGTCGAGCGCAACGGGCCGGTGACGACGGTTGTCATGAACCGGCCGGGTGCCCGCAACGCCGTCGACCGGCCGACCGCCGAGGAGCTGCACGCCGCGTTCGCCGAGTTCGACGCCGACGACGACGCCGCGGTTGCGGTGCTCTGGGGCGACGGAGGCACCTTCTGCGCCGGCGCCGACCTCAAGGCGTTCGGTACCCCGGAGATGAACCGGACCGAACCGCACGGGCCCGGCCCGATGGGGCCCACTCGGATGCAGCTGTCCAAACCGGTGATCGCCGCGGTCAGTGGCTACGCCGTGGCCGGCGGGCTGGAGCTGGCGCTGTGGTGCGACCTGCGCATCGCCGAGGAAGACGCCACCTTCGGCGTGTTCTGCCGGCGCTGGGGAGTGCCGCTGATCGACGGCGGCACGGTCCGGCTGCCCCGGCTGATCGGGCACGGCCGGGCGATGGACCTGATCCTGACCGGCCGGGCCGTGGGTGCGGCCGAAGCCCTCGACATCGGCCTGGTTAACCGGGTGGTCCCGCCGGGGCAGGCCCGCGCCGCCGCCGAGGAACTGGCCGCCGAACTGGCCGCCCTGCCGCAGCGGTGCCTGCGCGCCGACCGGGATGCGGCGCTGGCCGCATGGGGGCTCAGCGAGGCCGACGCGCTGGCCGCCGAGTTCACCAGCCTGGCCCGGGTCGCCGAGGAACCGCTGACCGGCGCGCGACGATTCACCGAGCGCGCGGTTTAGCCCCGCCGAACGGTGTTGCCTGCGGCCGCATCGACCTGCGGGTTCCCGTCGTCGTAGCGGATCGTGTTGTTGATCCCGGTCGCGTGGATGCGCCCGCTGATCGCCGCCGCGTTCACCCGGTTGTCGTTGCCCGGCACGTCGACGTTCGAGCACCGGCCGGTGACCGTCAGGGTGTTGTTGGAGCCGGTCACCGCCAGCGACCTGCCGTCGGCGCAGTCGACGGTCATCGTGGTTCCCACGCCCGCATAGGAGATGGCGTCGCCGGGCGCCCCGTGTCCGTCGGAGGTGCCGCCGTCCGACCCGCAGCCGGTCACCGACAGTCCGAGGGCTACCGCCAGCAGGAGGTGCGCGACGGGTCGCACGTCATCAGCCGCTGATCTGGTTGATGATGTTGGTCATGCCCAGTTCGCGGCCCCGGTCGACGACGTAGGGCTGCCCGGACTTGTAGAGTACGGTGTTGCCGGAGCCGTAGACGGTGATGTCGTTGACCACGTTGTCGGCGATGACGGTGTTGTTCGACCCCTGGGTGGTGACGGCCCAGCAGCTGCCCAGCGCGGTGATGGTGTTGTTCGCCCCGTTGACGAACAGGGTCGCGTCGTTGCAGTCGATGGTCTGCACACTGCCCATGGATGTGATGTGGGTGTCCCCGTTTTTGGCGCCGGCGGTGGCGGGGTCGGTGAGCGCCGCCCCGGTTAGCGCTGCGGTCGAAACCAACAGCGCGGTGCACGACATACGAACCCCGGCCCAACTCCGCCTCATGGCCGATCAGCCTACGTCAATTAGAGTGCTTTGCTGGTGCTGTTCGTCGGCGCCCGCCGCACCGTGCAGCACGACGCCTTCGAAGGGACCCCGGTATGCCCCCCGCCCCCGACACTCGGTCGTCGGGCACCCGGGCGCGCTCGGGCGGGCGGGGGGCCAAACTCAGCCGCGAAGTCATCGTCAACGCGGCGCTGGCGTTCCTCGACCGCAAGGGCTGGGATTCGCTGACCATCAACGCGCTGGCCAGCCACCTGGATACCAAGGGCCCGTCGTTGTACAACCACGTCGACAGTCTCGACGACCTGCGCCGCGCGGTGCGGATGCGGGTGATCGACGACATCATCGGGATGATCAACACCGCCGCCGAGGGACGCGTTCGCGACGACGCGGTGCTGGTCACCGCGGCGGCCTACCGCAGCTACGCCCATCACCACCCGGGCCGCTACGCCGCCTTCACCCGGCTGCCGTTCGGGGACGACGACCCCGAGTACGCGGTCTCGACCAAGGCGGCCGCCGCGCCGGTCATCGCGGTGCTGGCCTCCTACGGGCTGGACGCCGAGCAGGCATACGTTGCGGCGCTGGAGTTCTGGTCGGCCATCCACGGCTTCGTGCTGCTGGAGATGACCGGCGTGATGGACGACGTCGACGCGGACGCGGTGTTCTCCGACATGGTGTTGCGGCTCAGCGTGGGCCTGCAGAAACGTTGATGTCGCGGCGGGTGCGGGGCGCCGTCCGTGCGCTTTGACCTGTGCTACGCCGGGCGGGTAAGGTAGGACCTCGTGCCTGGCCACCAGGCGCGCACGCCGCTGCCCAGCAGGGGTTATGTGCGCACGCCGGGCGAATTCGCATGTGCAAGCATCGCTGAATCTAGCCGATTCACGTCGGTGTGAGCGCGCGCGACACGCCCGGTCGCGGGGTAAGGGACCGGGGCATAACTGCAGTACAGAGACCTCGCGTCGACAAACCTCAGAGAAGTAGTAGCAACACAGGAAGCCGGTAAATGCCAACCATCAACCAGCTGGTCCGCAAGGGCCGCCACGACAAGGCTGCGAAGGTGAAGACCGCGGCGCTTAAGGGCAGCCCGCAGCGCCGTGGCGTGTGCACCCGCGTGTACACCACCACCCCGAAGAAGCCGAACTCGGCGCTTCGCAAGGTCGCACGTGTGCGTCTGACCAGCGGCGTTGAAGTCACCGCATACATCCCGGGCGAAGGCCACAACCTGCAGGAGCACTCGATGGTGCTGGTGCGCGGCGGCCGTGTGAAGGACCTTCCCGGTGTGCGCTACAAGATCATCCGCGGTTCGCTGGACACCCAGGGTGTCAAGAACCGCAAGCAGGCACGCAGCCGCTACGGCGCGAAGAAGGAGAAGAGCTAATGCCGCGCAAGGGGCCCGCGCCGAAGCGCCCGCTGGTCAATGACCCGGTCTACGGATCGCAGCTGGTGACCCAGCTGGTCAACAAGGTTCTGCTGGACGGCAAGAAGTCCACCGCCGAGCGCATCGTCTACGGCGCCCTCGAGCAGGCCCGCGACAAGACCGGTACCGACCCGGTCGTCACCCTCAAGCGCGCGTTGGACAACGTCAAGCCGAGCCTCGAGGTCCGCAGCCGCCGCGTCGGTGGCGCCACCTACCAGGTGCCCGTCGAGGTCCGCCCAGACCGCTCCACCACGCTGGCCCTGCGCTGGCTGGTCAGCTTCTCCCGGGCCCGTCGGGAAAAGACCATGGTTGAGCGGCTGGCCAACGAGATCCTCGATGCCAGCAACGGCCTGGGCGCCTCCGTCAAGCGACGCGAGGACACCCACAAGATGGCCGAGGCCAACCGCGCCTTCGCGCACTACCGCTGGTGATGACGCCCGGCGGCCGCTACCGGCCGTCGGCGCAAACCGCATGACCTGCGCCGCAGGTACACAACCGAACTGATCGAAAGAGTGGGAATTTCACCGTGGCACAAGAGGTGCTCACCGACCTGAGCAAGGTCCGCAACATCGGCATCATGGCGCACATCGATGCCGGTAAGACCACCACCACCGAGCGGATCCTGTACTACACCGGGGTCAACTACAAGATCGGTGAAACCCACGACGGCGCCTCCACCACCGACTGGATGGAGCAGGAGCAGGAGCGCGGGATCACCATCACCTCCGCGGCGGTGACCTGTTTCTGGGACGGCACCCAGATCAACATCATCGACACCCCCGGGCACGTCGACTTCACCGTCGAGGTGGAGCGTTCGCTGCGCGTGCTCGACGGCGCGGTGGCCGTGTTCGACGGCAAGGAAGGCGTGGAGCCGCAGTCCGAGCAGGTGTGGCGCCAGGCGTCAAAGTACGACGTGCCGCGCATCTGCTTCGTCAACAAGATGGACAAGCTCGGTGCCGACTTCTACTTCTCGGTGCGCACCATGGAGGAGCGCCTCGGGGCCAACGTGATCCCGATCCAGTTGCCGATCGGCGCCGAGAACGACTTCGAGGGCGTCGTCGACCTGGTCGAGATGGTCGCCAAGGTGTGGCGCGGCGAGACCAAGCTGGGCGAGAAGTACGACGTCGTCGAGATTCCGGCCGACCTGGCCGAGCGGGCCGAGGAGTACCGCACCAAGATGATCGAGGCCGTCGCGGAGACCGACGACGACCTGATGGAGAAGTACCTCGGTGGCGAGGATCTGACCATCGAGGAGATCAAGGGCGGCCTGCGCAAGCTGACCGTCAGCGGTGAGGCCTACCCGGTGCTGTGCGGCTCGGCGTTCAAGAACAAGGGTGTGCAGCCCATGCTCGACGCCGTTGTCGACTACCTGCCGTCGCCGCTGGACGTCCCGCCGGCCGAGGGACACGTCCCCGGCAAGGAAGACGAGGTCATCTCCCGCAAGCCGAGCCTGGACGAGCCGTTCTCGGCGCTGGCGTTCAAGGTCGCCACCCACCCGTTCTTCGGCAAGCTGACCTACGTCCGGGTGTACTCGGGCAAGGTCGACTCCGGCGCTCAGGTCATCAACGCGACCAAGGGCAAGAAGGAGCGTCTGGGCAAGCTGTTCCAGATGCACGCCAACAAGGAGAACCCGGTCGAGTCGGCGTCCGCGGGCCACATCTACGCGGTGATCGGCCTCAAGGACACCACCACCGGTGACACCCTGTGCGACCCGAGCAACCAGATCGTCCTGGAGTCGATGACCTTCCCGGATCCGGTTATCGAGGTGGCCATCGAGCCGAAGACCAAGAGCGACCAGGAAAAGCTGTCGATCGCCATCCAGAAGCTGGCCGAGGAAGACCCCACCTTCAAGGTGCACCAGGATTCCGAGACCGGCCAGACCGTCATCGGCGGCATGGGCGAGCTGCACCTGGACATTCTGGTGGACCGTATGCGCCGCGAGTTCAAGGTCGAGGCCAACGTCGGCAAGCCGCAGGTGGCCTACCGCGAGACCATCCGCCGCAAGGTCGAGAAGGTCGAGTTCACCCACAAGAAGCAGACCGGTGGATCCGGCCAGTTCGCGAAGGTGCTCATCGACCTGGAGCCGTTCTCCGGCGAGGATGGTGCCACCTACGAGTTCGAGAACAAGGTCACCGGTGGCCGTATCCCGCGTGAGTACATCCCGTCGGTGGACGCCGGCGCCCAGGACGCCATGCAGTACGGCGTGCTGGCCGGCTACCCGCTGGTGAACGTGAAGGTCACCCTGCTCGACGGCGCGTACCACGACGTCGACTCCTCGGAAATGGCCTTCAAGATCGCCGGCTCCCAGGTGCTGAAGAAGGCCGCGCAGTCCGCGCAGCCGGTCATCCTGGAGCCCATCATGGCCGTCGAGGTCACCACGCCCGAGGATTACATGGGCGATGTGATCGGCGACCTGAACTCCCGCCGTGGCCAGATCCAGGCCATGGAGGAGCGCAGCGGTGCGCGCGTCGTCAAGGCGCAGGTGCCGCTGTCGGAGATGTTCGGCTACGTCGGCGACCTGCGGTCGAAGACCCAGGGCCGGGCGAACTACTCCATGGTGTTCGACTCGTACGCGGAAGTTCCCGCGAACGTGTCGAAGGAGATCATCGCGAAGGCGACGGGCGAGTGAGCGCAGCGAACGAGTCCGGAGTCGAGCCATCCGACCGGGCCAAGGCGACCGGCGAGTAAGACCATCCGGGGCGGTGGACTACTCTGCTAACCCGGCTGACAAAGAAATCAACCCTGCTTTAACCAGAAGCACCAACTAGTCCAGGAGGACAAGAAGTGGCGAAGGCGAAGTTCGAGCGGACGAAGCCGCACGTCAACATCGGGACCATCGGTCACGTTGACCACGGCAAGACCACGCTGACCGCGGCTATCACCAAGGTTCTGCACGATAAGTACCCCGATTTGAACGAGTCGCGCGCATTCGACCAGATCGACAATGCGCCCGAGGAGCGTCAGCGCGGTATCACCATCAACATCTCGCATGTTGAGTACCAGACCGACAAGCGCCACTACGCGCACGTCGACGCCCCGGGCCACGCCGACTACATCAAGAACATGATCACCGGTGCCGCCCAGATGGACGGCGCAATCCTGGTGGTCGCCGCCACCGACGGCCCGATGCCGCAGACCCGCGAGCACGTGCTGCTGGCCCGTCAGGTCGGCGTGCCCTACATCCTGGTCGCGCTGAACAAGTCGGACATGGTTGAGGACGAGGAGCTCCTGGAGCTCGTCGAGATGGAGGTCCGCGAACTGCTGGCCGCCCAGGACTTCGATGAGGACGCCCCGGTTGTCCGGGTCTCCGCGCTGAAGGCCCTCGAGGGCGACCCGACCTGGGTCAAGTCCGTCGAGGACCTGATGGAAGCCGTCGACGAGAGCATTCCGGACCCGGTCCGCGAGACCGATAAGCCGTTCCTGATGCCCGTCGAGGACGTCTTCACCATCACCGGCCGTGGCACTGTGGTCACCGGTCGCGTCGAGCGTGGCGTGATCAACGTGAACGAGGAAGTCGAGATCGTCGGCATCCGCCCGACCACCACCAAGACCACCGTCACCGGTGTCGAGATGTTCCGCAAGCTGCTGGATCAGGGCCAGGCCGGTGACAACGTCGGTCTGCTGGTTCGTGGCATCAAGCGCGAGGACGTCGAGCGTGGCCAGGTTGTGGTCAAGCCCGGCACCACCACCCCGCACACCGAGTTCGAGGGCAGCGTCTACATCCTGTCCAAGGACGAGGGCGGCCGCCACACGCCGTTCTTCAACAACTACCGCCCGCAGTTCTACTTCCGTACCACGGACGTGACCGGCGTGGTTACCCTGCCCGAGGGCACCGAGATGGTGATGCCCGGTGACAACACCGACATCTCCGTCAAGCTGATCCAGCCGGTCGCCATGGACGAGGGCCTGCGGTTCGCCATCCGTGAGGGTGGCCGCACCGTCGGCGCCGGCCGGGTTACCAAGATCATCAAGTGATCTGATCTAGGCACACGAAAGTGGCGCTCACCCTTACGGGTGGGCGCCATTTTCGTGTGTTGCCGGCATCAGCACAGGACGACGGGGATGTCCATGTCGCAACCGGCGAGCGCGGCGGCCAGGGCGGCGTCCTCGGTGACCAGTGTCCGCTTGAGGCGCAGGGCGGTGGCCGCAATCCAGCGGTCGTTGTGTGACACCGCGCGTGAGAGCTGGGCCGACAGTTGGCCGAACAGCTTCGCATCGTTCTCGTCGATGTCGGCGCGCGGCAGCCGCCGTTGCGCCAGGTGCAGTGTGCGCAGTCGGACCTCATGGGCGGCAACGTTGTTGGCGTGCAGCGCAGATTCCACACCTTGATGAAGTTCGCCGAGCGTGACGACGCTGATCATCGGCAACCGGTCCGCGGCCGCCAAGGCATCGACGACCTTCCGGTTGCGTCGTTCCACCCACCCGATCACCGCGGAGGTGTCCAGGATCAGCGCCACAGTTGGGACTCCCGCGCGGCTTCGGCCTGCAGCGATGCGAGTTTGTCCCGGTCGAGTTCTTCGCGCGCGCCCGAGTCGACCACCGGCAGTTGGTCGACCTCATCGATGAGTCGCTGGACATCGGGATCGAGGGCGCCGGCCAGTGGCCGGATCTCGGCGATGCGCCGACCGTGACTGGTCAGGTACACCGAGGTGCCGGCTTGGATGGCGTCCAGCACCGAGCGCGTGTTGTTGCGCAGCTCGCGGATGCTGACTTCGGCAGTCGACATACTCGCACTGTAGCACTTTTCCAATGAATAGTGCTACGCGGACTTGGTCGCGGCGAGACTCCGGTGCTGCATCATGACAGCAACTCAAGTGATGCTAAGATGTCTTGAATGCGAACGACAGTCACCTTGGATCCCGACGTCCTCGCTGCACTGCAGCGGGCGGTGCGTGAGCGCGGGACGTCGTTCAAGGCGGTACTCAACGACGCGGTCCGGCGTGGTCTGTCGGCTGAGCACACGGAGCGTGCCTATCGCACTCCCAGCCGGGATATGGGACTGCGCGCCGACATCGATATGGATAAGGCGCTCGCACTGGTCGCGGCCGACGAAGATGCTGAGATTCTCCGCAAGTTGGCGTTGCGCAAGTGAAGCTGCTCGACCTCAACGTCCTGATTTACGCGCTGGATGAATCATCGCCGCGGCACGAGGCGGCGCGGTCCTGGCTCGACGAGACGCTATCGGGATCGGAGACCGTCGCCTTCGCTTGGCAGGTTCTGGTCGGGTTTGTCCGGTTGTCCACGCGGGCGGTGATTTTCGCTCGCCCGCTGACGGTTGATGAGGCATTCGATGTCGTCGACGGCTGGCTTGACCAGCCGTGCGCCGTGGTGGTGCATCCAGGTGCCAGGCACTCCTGGCTGCTGCGCGAACTGCTGGGTACCGCGGGGACGGCGGGCAACCTGACCAGCGATGCGCATCTGGCGGCTCTGGCGTTGGAGCACGGTGCCGAACTTTGTTCTTCGGACGCCGATTTCGGCCGGTTCGCCGGTGTTCGTTGGGTTGACCCCCTGCGCTGAGCCGGGTGAGGATCGCGTAGGACACGTTGGCGCGCTCAGTAACGGCGAATTACCCCAGGCAATCGAGGTATGAAACTGCCGCGACATTGGAGTTGCACCACGGAACATTGGCGTCCGTGTTCTTCTTCGCGTCGTGGACGAACCCGGTGGTCAGCAGATACGGCCCGTCCGGATGCTGTTCAAGCCGGGCGGTGAACGTTGTGTCAGGTCCCAGCGGCGTGACACGATAGTTGCTGGTATCGGTCCAATACCCCTGGGCATTGACGACCGTGACGACTTCACCGGCCAGGGTGCCCGTCATGGTAATGTCCGTTGGCTGGATCGGTTCGTTGTGGGGCGGCAGGGTGTACTCCGCCGCGAACACCGATCCGTCGGTGCCGATGACCAGGTCGTCGCGGTAGTCGAAGGCGAGGGTGCTCCAGAACCGTTGCCAGTGTCCGGATATCGTGCCGTCGGCGCCGCCGGGTGGGGAGGCTTCAACCTCGGGGAGGGACGGCAGTCTGGGTCCCGTTGGGGTGGCGCTGGCAGGGGTGGGCACAATCGGATGGCCGCCGTCGTTCGAGCACCCGCTGAGTAGCAAGCTCAAGACGGCCAATAGTGACGTGATTCCCCGGATCATGGATAGCAGCGTAGGGCAGTGCCCGAATGGCCATTGCGCGACCGGTGTGCGTGGTACCAACGGCGGACGTGGGCCTTCGGCGTTTTTGAAAGCGGAGCAGGCCACCAGTGACGTTACGGGGGACGAGGTCTGCTTCAGCAAATCGACTCGGTGTCCGTGGCCATGAAAAAGTAGCCAGTGGTGGCCAAGTCGGGGTATCCGGTTTTGGCCAGGTAAAAGTATCCGCCCTGTGTTCGTCGTGTCGATCAGGAACTGCGGG
>WBZQ01001271.1_pt1 | contig 17937 bp, 21 predicted proteins | sample 5204251 | NCBI WGS metagenome assembly WBZQ01 (sample SAMN12412402, study PRJNA552823) | activated sludge metagenome | isolation source: activated sludge from nitrification reactor of wastewater treatment plant... | place: USA: Virginia | collected 2017-09 | reverse complement strand
CACTGAACCTGTCGTAATCCAGCAGATGGACTCAGGTTCGATCGACTTGGCCATCCTTGACGGCGAGGCGACCCCTGCCGGCGGCATCGGCATCGCCAAGCAACTTAAGGACGAGATCCACAATTGTCCTCCCATCGTGGTGCTCACCGGTCGCCCAAATGACATGTGGCTGGCCACGTGGTCTCGCGCTGAAGCGGCAGTCTCGCATCCGCTGGACCCGATCCAGTTGGCCGAAACCGTGACCCGATTGTTGCGTTCAAGCGAACTTGCCACGGGCTGAAATGTCGACGTTTTCGTGGGCCGAGATCATCACGGCCCTGATTAAGCGAGTTGACCTCACCCTTGACCAGTCCACCTGGGCAATGAATGAGATTCTCAGCGGCGAAGCCAGTCCCTCTCAGATTGCTGGATTTGCGGTGGCTTTGCGTGCCAAGGGCGAATCAGTGGCTGAAGTCGAGGGGCTCGTCGCTGCGATGTACGAACACGCTGTGCCCTGCACGGTGCCCGGTCGCGTACTCGATGTGGTTGGCACCGGGGGTGATCGATCGTTCTCGGTCAACATCTCCACCATGGCTGCGTTGGTCGCTGCTGGTGCAGGTGCGGTGGTGGTCAAGCACGGCAACCGCTCGGCATCCTCACAAGCAGGCACCGCAGACGTTCTTGAACAACTTGGCGTGCGCCTCGACCTCGCCCCTGCGATGGTTCCTCAAATCGCGCAGCAGGCAGGCATCACCTTCTGCTTCGCCCCGGCATTTCACCCAGCGTTGCGGCACGCGGCTGTGCCTCGACGCGAGCTTGGGGTGGGGACAACCTTCAACATCTTGGGTCCGCTGGCTAACCCAGCCCGTCCTCAGGCTCAATTGATCGGGTGTGCTGATCGCTCTGTGGCGCCAATCATGGCCGGGGTGTTCGCACGACGTGGCCAAGATGCGTGGGTCGTGTCAGGCGATGACGGACTCGATGAGATCACAACCACGACCACCACGTCAGTGTGGGCAGTCTCAGGCGGTGCCGTAGCCGAGCATTCGATTGACCCCGCCCAGTTCGGCATTACCAGTGCCACCGCTCAAGACCTGCGTGGCGGCGATGCAGCCCACAACGCAGGGGTCATCACCGAACTCTTGGCTGGCAAGCCTGGACCGGTGCGCGACGCCGTCGTACTTAACGCTGGGGCCGCATTGGCGGTGTACGACGCCACCGCCGCAACGTTCAGCGAACGCCTCAGTGCTGGGATCGCGAAGGCGAACGACGCACTCGATTCGGGTGCTGCCAAGGCAAGCTTGGACCGCTGGGTGTCAGCGATCGGTGAGTTGCCGACTAACTGATTGGCGTGAGTTCGAGTTCGAAGTGGTCCCCGACACGCGTAAACCCAATCCGGTCGTAGTACGGCGCCACCATGGCCGGTGATGTGCTCACCTTTGTAAAGCCGTGCTCGAGGAGCATCTTGCTCTGCCGCCACACGAACCTGCCAGGTGCGAAGTCGCGATAGCGCGGGTTCACCCAATCAAGTTCCACGTGCGCCGTAGTACCCATCGGTCGCACGAGCACCACCCCGACGGTCTCATCGCCTAGCTGAAGCAAGAAAGCCAGCCGATTCGCAGTGTCAGCCGGATCGAGGTCGGGCTGGAACCGCTGGATGTCGGATGAATGAGTGCTCAGCACGTGCTGCAGGTAGCGGTCATCAGGTTGGACCTGCAAGATCTCGAAGGCAGATTCGTCTCGCTGTTGGGCTAAGAGCGATTTGAGTTGCCACAGGTTGATCAAGACCAGAGCCAGGTTCATCGCCACCATCGGCCAGATGGACAAGAACGCGTTGAAGGCGGTGAGAACCGCGCTGGCGGCCAGGTTGAGTAGTCGCAGACGCAGTAGGCGGGTTTGCAGCACGGACCAAATCAGGAGCGCTGACCCGAACCACCCCAGGGCGCTGAGCCAGTTTTCGCTGACCCAGTCGGTCAGTGACGACATGACTTACTCCAGACCGAGAGAGAAGGCCGCATCAAGGTCGTGGCGCGAGTAGGCACGGAACGCGATATGAGTCTCGGTCTCCAGCACCCCGGGGATCTTGTTGAGGCGCTCGGCGACCACGCTGGCAATGTCGTCGTGGGTGCGCACGCGAACCAAAGTGATCAGGTCGATCTGGCCGGTGACCGAATAGACCTCGCTCACCCCCTCTAGCCCGGCAATGGCCGTAGCAACTTCAGGGATGCGGGCAACGTCGGCTTTAACGAACACGATGGCGGTGATCATGAACCCAACCTAAGGGGCGCGGACCGTTCTCGCCACGTGCTGAGAGAAGAACCCTGGGTCAGCCGCACACGATCGTGGGTGCTGCGACCACAAAGTCGTCGGACTTGCCGTCGTTGCCCGGGAAGCTCACTCTCATTTGGTAGGTGATGTAACTGGTCACCAGTGGGGTGTAGCTAAAGGTGAAGGTGCCCGTGTGATAGCCAGCATCCCCGGTCGAGATGGAGTTCTTGGTGGCGAGTACGTTGCCGTCGACCGAAATCTCCAAGACGGCGCGCTTACTGGAGATGCCGCCGACTCCGTTGTAGCTGTTGCTGTCGTTCCAGATGTAGTCGACCGTGAAGGTGAGCTTGACGGCCTTCTCTGCGCAGAAGCTGGTGGACGCTTGCACGTAGGCGCCAGGACCTGTCGGGTCCGCCTGTGCTTGAAAGGCTTGAGTGCCGTTGACAATCGAGGTGCCGTTGTTGTCCATGTGCGTTGCGACGATGCCGCTGGTGCCACCTTCGGTGCTGTTGACGCCGGTGAAGGTCCAGCCTGCTCGAACAATGGTGGTGTTGTCGACGTACTTAATGAGGTCGGGGGCGTCAGGATAGGCGGTGGTTGGCGCAACTGGCACGGTCGGGAAAGCCAGGCTTGGGCAGCCCGGTGCGCAACTGACCGCGAAACCGGGTGCGGCGACTGCGTGCTCAATCACCGGGAGCGCCCACACCACTCCTGCGGTTACGGTACGGCGGTTCACCATCACAGATTTCGACATGCACATCTCCCTGATAGGCCAGTTGGCTAACGAAAAAAGGAGAGGTGTCGACCACGCGCCGGGCATGCGGGCGCACCAAGCAGCGCACCTGCAACAGGCGAAGCGATGGGTTCCCCCCCAATCGTGGTGAGGGTAACCCGGGCTAATGGATGAGGTAAATACCTGAATCTGTGGCAGGTGTCACGCACTTACCAGACCGAACGTCTGGTAAGTGCATCCTCCGGTTGCGATCAGCCGCAGACGATCTTGGGTGCCGCGACGATGAAGTCATCTGACATACCGTCGTTGCCCGGCCAACTTACCTTCATGGAGTAGGTGACATTTGCCGTCGAGGTGGGGGTGTAGCTAAAGGTGAAAGTGCCGGTGTGGTCGCCGGTTCCCACGCCGCTCCACTGGTCGTAGGTAGTGTCCTTGGTGGCCAAAAGGTTCCCATTGACAAAGATTTCCAGGATGGCTCGCTTGCTAGAGCCGTTGTAGCTGTTGTTGTCGTTCCAGATGTAGTCAACGGTGAAGGTCATCTTGACCCCGATAATCGAGCACATCGTTGTGGATGCCTGCACATAGGCGCCAGCGCCAGTTGGGTCGGCCTGAGCTTGGAATGCCTGTTTGCCATCGACGATAGTGGTGCCGTTGCTGGCGAAGTGTTTGGCGATGATGCCGCTGGTGCCGCCTGCATTGGTGTTGCTGCCGGTGTAGGTCCAGCCGCCACGCGTGATCGTGGTGTTCGCGACGTACTTAATCAAGTCGGGTGCGTCGGGGTAGGTAGTCGTGGGAGTGGATGGCACCGTTGGGAAGTTCACATTCGGGCACACGCCGCCACAGCTGACTGCAAACGCGGGCGCCGAGGTTGTCATCGCTACGACTGGCAGCGACCAGGCCGCTCCGGCTGCGAGCGTACGGCGGCTCATCACAGAGTTCGGTCGGGGCGTGCTCATTGCTTCTCCTCGTCGGCCAGGCAGTCAAGTGGCGAGTGGAAGAGGCATAACTCATCGACCGGCAAGTCAGGATCAAGTAAAAAGATCTGACTAGCCGGTGCAGGTGATGGGTTCCCCCCCAATCTCTATGAGGATATGTCGAGCTAAGAATCGAGTCAATTAGTCCGATTTGTGCTTTACGTCACTATTCAACGTGTGCCTGTGGGGGGACGGTGGCGGGGTTTCTCAAACACTCGATCGCCCCGGCTGCGGCGATGCGAATGGCGGAGTTGATCGGGTAACTCCACTCGCCCTCAACATGAACCACGCGGGTGCCGGGCGTCTCGAGCCAGGTCAAGATGCGCTCGGTCTCTTCAGCACTCGCTGCTGGTGCCGAGCTTGAGATCACGGTCTCGGCACTTGCCCGCAACGAAGCCACGTAGGTCTGGGCCTCGGCACCTGGAGGGATGACTCCTGCGGCAGACAATCGGCCGCGACGCACGACGTGAACAACCCAGCCGATGCCGGGTTCGCGACGGGCTGCCACTAACTCGGCACATGTGACCACTCCCGCGAGCCGTTGGGTTCGGCTGGCGGCAGTGACGAACAGGGAAGCCCGGTCTCGCTGCCGAGTGGCCTCCTCGAAGCGTTGTTGGGCGGCAAGCCGGTCGAGTCGGGCCCGGGCAGTGTCGAGCACCACGCTCGGGGAACCGATGAACGCCTGCCGGGCCCCTCGGACTGCTTCGGCGTAGGCCACCGAACTGGCCGATCCATCACAAGGGGATAGGCATTGACTCAACTCGGCCAGGACGCACGGTGTTGCCTTGGGCTGCTGGGGCAGTCGTTGGGTGCATTGGCGCAAGAGGAAGGTCTCGTGCAGTGCTCGAGCAACGACCTCGGCAGCCCTGCGTGACCGGAACGGCCCCAGGTAGTCACCGCCGTCTTCGCGCACGGCGTTGACCAAGGACAGCCGTGGCCAGGGTTCGTTGGTGAGCTTGAGCCAACGCGCTTTCTCTGGGTATTTACTGCGCTTGTTGTAGGGCGGTTTGTGGGCCGCGATCAGGCGCAGTTCGCGCACACTCGCCTCAAGGGCTGAGGCGCACACGATGCCCTCAACGCTGTGGGCCACCGCGATCATCTCGCCTATGCGGCTGCGTGTTTCTGACTTGGTGAAATAGGAGCGCACCCGGGTGCGCAGATCCTTCGACGTACCGACGTATAAGACGCGATCACTCGCGTCTTTGAAAAGGTAGACGCCCGGGGCGTTGGGCAGGTGCGCGGCTAGGTGCCGTTTGCGTCGTTGCGCGGGCGCGACCTTGGCGGTGATGTCGCTGAGGTCCTCGAGGGTGTGCACCCCAAGGTTGCCGAGCCTGGCAAACAACCCATGAAGTACGTCGACTGTGGCCCTCGCATCAGAGAGCGCTCGGTGGTTTGGCACGGTAGTCGCATTGAACAAGCGCGCCAGCGAACTGAGTTTGCAGTTGGGTGTCTCGTCTCGGGTCACCACGCGCCTGGCCAACCGTGCGGTGTCGACGACCTCAAATCGCGGCCAGACTAGATCGAGTTGGCCGGCGAAGTGGCGCAAGAACCCGACATCAAAGGGTGCATTGTGAGCGACCAGCACGCTGCCCCGAGCGAACTCCAAGAACGAAGGAAGAGCCAAATCGATTGTTGGCGCCTGGGCAACCATGGAGTCGGAGATGCCCGTCAGCACCGCGATGAAGGAGGGGATTGATGCTCGCGGGTTGACCAACGTCTGGAACTCGCCCAGAACCTCGCCCCCTCGCACTTTGACGGCCCCGATCTCGGTGATCATCGATCCGGCTTGCGCTGACCCGCCAGTGGTCTCGAGGTCAACGACGCAAAACGTCACCTCACGCAACGGGCGCCCAACCTCGTCGAGGCTCATTTGAGTCGACCAGCGTGATCGCTCCAGGGTCGGGGTGGGGTTGCTCATGAACTCAGAAGCTAGGTGTGGCCACCCCCAAGAATCTGTGCAGCTGCAGCCCGCCAGCGCAGCGTGGACACGGCCGTGCGGAAATGGGGGGTGGTCCCTGTCAGGGTCAGATCATCACTAGCTGAGGAGGGATCGTGAGCTTACGTATCGACTGCGACTCATGTGTCATGCGCGACCTGGCCTGCCATGACTGCATGGTCACGGTGCTGTTGGGCCCCATTTCGCCTGCGCACCATGTGGATTTAGACCAAGACTCGTTCGATGCCCTGGCGGTGTTAGCTCAATCTGGCATGGTTCCGCCGCTGCGGTTGGTGCAGGCCCTGCCGGGACCTGTCGTCGAGTCGGCCTGATGCGGCTGTGACAGATGTGGCCAGATTGATAAAAAGAGTTCCACGTGACAGATGGGGCCGATGAGTCGTGGCCTACGAGGCGTGGTTTGTTCTCACCGCGTGCCTCAACTAGCCTGCATAAGGTTGTCTGGAAGCTGCGTGCCAGTTAGGGCGCGCTCGGACACAACGTTGTCTTTACTCACGCTGCGATACGAGTCGTGAGTTAGGTCGACGTCGAAGAGAAAGAGAACATCAGGGCGTGAAGCACTCCCCGAAGTTCGCAATTGCTCTTGCGGTAGCTGCGACATCCGTCATAGTCCACTCTGCCGGTCCGGCTAATGCGGACCCAGATCTCGACAAGGCGCGCAAGCTCGTCGACTCTCTCTACGCTCAGGCTGAGCAGGCCTCCGAGCGCCTCAACGAAGCGCGAGTACAACTGAAGGCGTCTCGCGTGCAACTGAAGGCACTCCAAGCTGATGTTCGCACCCAACAGAAGTCCGTGGACGCGTTGGGCGCCCAGGTCAAATCGATGGTGGTTGAGCAATACCAAGGTGGGTCGCTCTCGACCGCAACCCAACTGGTGTTCTCTGATAACCCCGACACCTTCTTGTCTAACCTCAACGCCGTTTCGGCCTATGACGCCCAACGCACGCAACTCATGGCGCAGTACGCCACCGTGCTTGATGAGTTGAGGATTCGTCAGGCGGCGGCTGATCAAGAAGTGGCATCGAGTGATGCCCTTCATGCCGAGTTGACCAAGCAGAAGGCGCTGCTCGACGCGCAGTCAGCGGCGGCTAAGGCTGAGGTCAACCGCCTCGAGGGCGCGCAACTGGATGCGCTGATGTCGGGAGACCTCGAAGTCCCTGCTGATATCCCGGCAAGCGGGCGGGCCAAAATTGCGGTTCGCTACGCACTTGCCCAGGTCGGTGACAACTACGTCTGGGGCGCGGCTGGTCCCAACTCTTTTGACTGCTCGGGCCTCATGATGGCTGCCTGGGGTGCGGCGGGGGTGTCGTTGCCACACTCATCGAGCGCCCAGCAAGGGTCAGGTCCTCGAGTTTCTGAGGCAAACCTGCAACCGGGCGACCTGGTGTTTTACTACAGCCCAGTGCATCACGTCGGCATGTACATCGGGGGCGGCCGCATCGTGCACGCTGCCAACCCAGGTGAAGGCGTTCGCATCGATCCGCTGCACCGAATGCCGTACGTCGGAGCAGTTCGACCCGGCTAGACACCAACGCCCATGCCTGTGGCGACGGAGCCCGAGATCGGTACTAGCGTCAAAACGTCCCTGACGCTGATTGTGATTGGTGGGGTCGCTGTTGGTGCCGTCGCGGCGTTCGTCGTTCCATGGCAGTGGCTGCCTGATGCCCACCTTTGGCACGGCGCCACGGCTCCGTGGATTTCAACTTCACGACGCAGCGATATGGAGGCGTTTGCTCAGGTACGGCGTTACCTCGGCTGGACCAATTACGCACTCGTCCTGATCCTGTTGGGGTGGTGCGCGCTCACCCGTGCTGGGTCGAGGCTGATGTCCTGGCTGATGTCATGGCTGCCTGGTCCCTGGCCATTGCGCACGGCGCTGGGGGCGGCGAGCATCACCTTGGCAACCACGATCATGACGTTGCCGATTGCGTGGTGGCAGCACGCACGCGCGCTGCAAGTTGGGTTGAGCACCCAGTCGGCCACAGAGTGGTTTCGCGATTTGGCGCTCTCGTGGCTCGTTGATGCAGGGACAACTGCCGTGGTCCTCGTACTGGTAGTGGGGTTCGCCCGGCGCTGGCCCCAGCGCTGGCCGTTGCCATTAGCAGCGGCTGTGGCGGCGGCCACTCTTGCCTTGTCGATGGCCTACCCGCTGCTGATCGAGCCGCTGTTCAACCGTTTCACGCCTCTGCCTCAGGGTGCGCTGCGTTCGGCCATCACCGAGTTAGCCGAACGCCAAGGTGTTCGGATTCGTGAAGTCTTAGTGGCCGACGCTTCTCGACGTACGACGGCGCTCAACGCGTACGTCTCCGGAATTGGGAGCACCCGACGTGTCGTGCTCTACGACACCTTGGTCAAGGACCTGCCACCAGATCAGGCCGAGGTTGTGGTGGCCCATGAGTTGGCTCATGCCCGCAACCACGATGTTGCATGGGGCACCGCACTTGGCGCGGTTGGTTCCATCGCTGGCGTCGGCCTGTTAGGACTGCTGCTTTCGAGGCGATGGCTGCTCGCACGAAGCTGTGCGCACGGGTCGGGTGACCCTCGGGTCGTGCCACTGGTGATCTTCTTGATTTCAGCAGGCAGCCTCGCGGTGAGTCCGGCCCAGAATCTGGTGAGTCGGGCCATGGAGACGAGAGCAGACGTGGAGTCGCTCCAGGCAACCTCGGATTTCGAGGGGTTTCGCCGCATGCAGGCCACGCTGTGCGACAAGTCATGGTGTGACCCGGCGCCGCCCGCGCTCGCCCAGTTCTGGTTCGGATCTCACCCCACAACCCAAGAGCGCATCGGTTTGGCCAACGACCTTGAAGGCGAGTGATGGCGTTCTAGTGGTAGAGCGACTCGATGTCCTCATGCATTTCGCGCATGACAACGTTGCGTTTGAGTTTGAGACTCGGCGTGAGTTGACCGCCGGCTTCGCTCCACTCATTGGGAACAATCACAAACTTGCGGATTGATTCAGCTTTCGACACAGCGAGGTTCGCCTGATCGACGGCGGCTTGGACTTCAGCACGCACATTGGCGTCATCGATGAGGGCCGCGATGCCGTGTGAGGCCAGAAGATCGGCCTTGCCGTTGCGTTCGGCCCAGGCTTGAAGGGGTTCGGGGTCGAGGGTGACCAGTGCGCCGATGAACGGCTGTCCGTCTCCGACCACGAGGCATTGATCGATGAGGTAGTGCGCACGCAGACGATCTTCAAGCACCGCCGGAGCCACATTCTTACCCCCGGCCGTCACCAGAATCTCCTTCTTGCGTCCGGTAATGCGCACGAAGCCTTCATGATCGATTTCACCGATGTCTCCGGTGTGGAACCACCCTTGATCATCGATGGCCTCAGCGGTCGCTGAAGGGTTATCCCAGTAACCCGTAAAGACTTGACCTCCCCGGAAAAGCAGTTCGCCGTCATCGGCGACCCGCACCGTCACGCCGGGCATCGGACGCCCCACAGTGCCAATTTTTTGAGCGGTGGAGGTGTTCACCGTGACGGCTGCGGTTGTCTCGGTCAGCCCGTAGCCCTCAAACACGCTGACCCCGATGCCTCGGTAGAAGTGGCCGAGGCGATCGCCAAGAGGGGCACCGCCGGAGAGCACGTAGTTGCAGCGACCTCCCAGCGCAGCGCGCAACTTGCCATAGACAAGTTTGTTGAAGATCGCGTGTTGGGCGCGCACGAGCGGAGAGATTTTGCCTGATTCCAGACCACGCGAGTAGGTCATGGCGACTTCAACCGCCCGGTCGAAGATGCGCCCGCGCCCGTCGGCCACTGCTCGTTGGGAAGCGGTGTTGAAGATCTTTTCAAACACTCGCGGGACCGCTAAGACGAAGGTGGGCTGGAACTGCGCGAAGTCACTGACTAGCTGGCGAATGTCGTGTGAGTGACCCACCCGAGCCCCTGCTTTGACGCAGCCAACCTCGATCACTCGGGCGAAGACATGGGCAAGAGGCAAGAACAACAAGGTCGTGGCGTCGCCGACGAACAGTTCGGGAAGTTGAGCGATAGCGCCGCGCAGTTCGTACTCAAAGTTGGCATGGGTCAGGGTGCACCCCTTGGGTTTGCCGGTGGTGCCGGAGGTGTAAATCAACGTGGCGACATCGTCAGGACGCACTGTCGTACGCCGCTCATTTGCCTCTTCATCACTGATGTCGGCCCCCAGCCGAGACAGTACGTCGAGCGCACCGTGCGCCAACGACCACATGTGATGCAGGTCGGGAGTTTGGGAGCGGACCTGGGTCACTCGAGCCTGGTGCTCCTCGGTTTCAACAACGATGGCTTTGGCGCCGGAGTCTTTGAGGATCCATTCGACTTGTTCGGCCGATGAGGTTTCGTAGATCGGCACAGTGACAGCGCCCACGGACCACATGGCGTAGTCGAACAGGGTCCACTCGTAGCGGGTCTTGGATAGCAGTGCGACTCGGTCGCCGTGCTCGATGCCGGCGGCGATTAGTCCTTTCGCCACATCGTTGACCTGGGAGCGGAAGGTTTGAGCGCTGACGTTGATCCACTGCTCGCCCTCACGTCGGGCAAAGAGTGGGCGACTCGGCTCACTGGTGGCCCACCGGATCACGTCGTCGGTGAGGTTGCCAGTCGTGGGGACCTCGAAGTCCAACAAAGTGGCGTACTCGCGCACGGGTGCTCCTGACATGGTGCCTTGGGTTCGTGATTGTCACCACCAACGCTACCTGTGTCGGTGGGTGGGGGCTCGCTAGGTCCAGTAACCTGACCAGCATGGCCGATCAGACCTCGTCACGAATCACCATTGACGCGACTCCCGAGCAGGTGATGGCTGCGATTGCGGACTTTGCGACCTACCCAGACTGGATCAGAGGGCTTCGTTCGGCAGAGGTCGTCGAAGAGGTTGATGGCGTGGCCACGCAGGTGCACTTCGAACTAGATGCCACCCCGATTCGTGACTCTTACACGTTGGGCTACGACTGGAGCGTGCCTGGCCAAGTCTCATGGCACTTGGTGCAAGGCAAGATGCTCACCGAGATGGATGGCACCTATTCACTCACCTCGGTCGGCGCCGGCACCGAGGTGACCTACCACCTCGCCGTCGACGTTGCCATTCCGCTCATCGGCATGCTCAAGCGCAAGGCCGAAAAGGTCATCATCGACACCGCGCTTAAGGGCCTGAAGAAACACGTCGAGGGCAGTTGAGGATTGTCCTTTTCACCGGCAAGGGCGGTGTAGGAAAGTCGACGATCGCGGCAGGCACAGCAGTGCTTGCCGCGCGTTCGGGCACCCGTGTGTTGGTCCTCTCAACTGACACAGCGCACTCCTTGGCCGATGCGTTTGGTGTGCAATTGCACGATGGCGAGCCGACGTACGTCGAGCCAAATCTTTATGTGCAACAAGTCGATGCCCAGCAGCGATTTGAGCAATCGTGGGCTGAGATCCAGCGCTACCTCCTCAGCGTGCTTGATGCCAGTGGTGTTGACCCGATTACTGCTGAAGAACTCACTGTGGTGCCCGGAGCAGAGGAAGTACTCGCGTTACTTGAGGTGCGCACGCAAGTGCTCTCTCAACGCTGGGATGCGGTCATTGTTGACTGTGCGCCAACCGCAGAAACATTAAGACTTTTGGCGCTCCCCGAAGCGTTGCAGTGGTACATGGATCGGGTGTTCCCGATCGAACGTCGCGTGGTGCGCACCTTGCGCCCGGTTCTGACCAAGGCCACTGGTGTGCCGATGCCGACCGAAACCGTCTTTGATGCTTTGGATCGCTTGCACAAGGAGATGGCTCAGGTGCGCACGATGCTCAGTGGCCCGGAGGCCTCCGTGCGCATTGTGTTCACGCCCGAGACTGTGGTCTTGGCAGAGGCGCGACGCACCCTGACTGCCTTGTCGTTGTTTGGCTATCGAGTCGACGGTGTCGTGGCCAACCGGATTTTCCCTGACACCGGCGCAGACCCTTGGCGCGAAAATTGGGCCAGGGCCCAGCACGCGGTGCTCGAGGAAGCCCAGGAATCGTTTGGGGTGTTGAGGTTGTGGCGCTCGACGTACTTGCCAACCGAGCCGGTTGGCACCCAGGCACTGGCCGACCTCGCAGCCCAGGTGTACGGCGCTGAAGCGCCGCTGGATGCGGGAATGATTCAAGGTGAGCTGAGGTTCGACTCCGTAGCCGAGGGGACTTTGATGGCCCTCGCGCTGCCCAACATCACCAAGTCAGAGGTGGATCTCGTGCGACACGGCGACGAACTCGTGATTACGGTTGGCCCGTATCGGCGGGTGTTGGCGCTGCCAACTGCGGTGTCGAAGGCACAGATCACTGGCGCTCGAGTGCACGAGGGCGAACTCCAAGTGCGGTTCGGAGGCACTGATGTCTGATAACGCAGCCGAAGACGTCGGCACTGTCGGTGAAGAAGCAGCCAAGCTGATTGAAGCGCTGGCCGGCTGGGCGAAGGCCCAAAGCACGGAAAGTGTGGCTGGCGCAGCAACGGCTGCTGCCAGCGCTGCAGCAGCGCTGAACGAAGCAAGTGAGCACGTCGGCGGAGAAGATTGCCGATATTGCCCGATCTGCCAGGGTCTGAACTTCATGCGCGAGACCAGCCCCGAAGTGAAACTCCACTTGGCCTCGGCGGCAAGTTCACTCTTCCAGGCCCTCTCCGCCATGGTCGCCACCCATCCGCCCCACGAAGGCGCTGCCCCGGTGGAACACGTGGATCTTGAGGCTGGTGAGTGGGAGTGAGTCTGACCATTGGGGTCGACATTGGCGGCACCAAGGTCGCCGCGGGCGTGGTCGACGAAGGCGGACGCATCATTGCTCGCGCAATGCGGCAAACTCCAGACCGCTCAACCGCGCCGAGCGTGGTCGAAGCCGTCATCGTGGAAGCTGTTGAGGAGTTACGCCGCGAGCACAACGTGAGCGCGGTTGGCATTGGCGCTGCGGGATTTGTGGACGCAAACGGTGAACTGGTGAGGTTCGCCCCTCACTTGAGTTGGCGTGAAGAGCCGTTGCGAGCCAGGTTGATGGACCGGCTCAACGTGCCGGTCTTTGTCGACAACGATGCGAACACAGCCCTATGGGCCGAACACCGATTCGGTGCTGCCCAGGGTGAAGAGAACGTTGTGCTGGTGACCTTGGGCACCGGCATCGGCGGGGCCTTGCTCATCAACGGACGGCTCTTTCGAGGTGCCAACGGCATGGCTGGCGAATTTGGGCATATGCAACTGGTCCCCGAAGGCCGCCCATGCGAGTGCGGGCGCAGGGGATGCTGGGAGCAATACAGCTCAGGCAAGGCCCTAGCGCGCTACGCCAGATCCGCTGGCCTTCACCTCACTGGTCCTAGCCTGACCGAAGCCGCATATGAGGGCCACCCGGTTGCCTGTGGCGCCTACGTCGATGTTGGCAAATGGCTTGGCATCGGGCTTGCTGGCGTAGTGGCTGCCTTCGACCCTGCAGTGGTCGTCGTCGGCGGCGGGGTTGGCGCTGTAGGGGACCTGCTGCTTGAGCCAGCACGCCGCGTGCTGGGGGAGTACGTCGTTGGTGCTGGTCACCGACGCTTGCCCGACGTACTGCCAGCGCAGATGGGTGCTGACGCCGGACTTGTCGGTGCCGCCGAATTAGCCCGTGGGCTAGCTACAACGAACTAGACCTGAGCCCCGTCATCATCGGCGTCTGAGTCGGTGCGGCGCATCTGTGAAATCAGGTAGGCGAAGCCACCGATAAACCAGGCGAAGAGACCGAAGCTCACCACGTCGGGGAGCACCCAGATGCTCTCGCTCATCGTCTGTGCCATCGCGAAAACCAACGCCGCGACAGGAACTCCAAGCACGCCTATCCAGGCAAGCAGTCGCGGCAAGCGTGGCACGGGCACAGGTGGCGGCGCGGGCGGCTCAAAGTGAGGCTCCTCGTCGTTGAGCCACATCGCTGACTCGGGACGGTCGCCATAGTTGGCAACAATCGAATCCCACAACTGCGCTTCGCGAGCTGCGCGGATAGCGTCGTAGGCCTCCTCAGGGGACCCCTCGGCTGCGTCATCGGGTGTGGCACTCACGGTGCGAATCTTGCCACGGCGCTCAACTACCCCAAGTTCGTCACCCGGCAAAGCTCCACGCGGGTAGGCTCACGCCTGCGCAGAGGGAGGTGTGGGCCGGTTGTTCTACTGGTTCTTGAAATGGATCGCCATTGGTCCGTTATTGAAGATGGTCTTTCGGCCTCGAGCCGAAGGCATTGAGAACGTCCCTGAGGGGGGCGCGGCCATCCTGGCCAGCAACCACCTGTCCTACGCTGACTGGCTCTTCATGCCGCTGACGCTGAGCCGTCGCGTCACGTTCGTGGCCAAAGCCGAGTACTTCACCAGCCCGGGCATCAAAGGGTGGTTCCAAAAGAAGTTCTTCTCTGGCGCGGGCCAGGTGCCCATTGATCGATCGGGAGCCAACGCTGCTGAAGGCGCCTTGTCATCTGCTCGTGCGGTCTTGGACGAAGGTGAACTGTTCGGTATCTACCCCGAAGGCACCCGATCGCATGACGGGCGGCTCTATCGCGGCAAGACTGGGGTTGCCCGGCTCGCTTTGGAGATGAAAGTCCCGGTCATTCCCGTGGCAGTCGTGGGCACCGATGTGGTGGCGCCGCCAGGCAAAAAGTTCGGCCGCATCACTCGGCCGCTGGTTCGTTTTGGCGCACCGCTGGACTTCAGCAGATATGAAGGCCTCGAAAACGATCGGTTCATTTTGCGTTCGATTACCGACGAAATCATGTACGAAATCATGCAACTCTCTGGTCAGGAGTACGTCGACAAATACGCCTCCCAGGCACGAGACGAAGCCAAAAAGGCAGAACGCGCCCGGGCCGAGGCAGATCGTGCCGAGGCACGCCGCGTCGCCAAGGAGAAGGCAGCCAATGAGGCCGCCGAGAAGGCCGCCCAGAAAGAGGCAGCCGCGCAGGAGGCAGCGGCCCGGGCCGCATCGCCTCGAGACGAGAGCGATTAGCCCCACGATGTCCACACCCGAGCAGGCCGTCGTTGAAAGCACGATGTTTTGGGCCCTGGCAGTGCTCCGGGTGGCGTTACTGGCCAACGCCCTAGCCCTGGGGTGGTACCGACGGGCCAACATGGATCACCCCGTGGTGGGCTGGGCAGTGCTGGGCTTCTTGGCGGTGTGGACGTTGGTGGCTTTGGCGGCGTACTCATCGCCGCGGATGCGGCATTGGCCGCTTCTGATCGGTGATCTAGCAGTTGCAGTGAGCACTATCGCTCTCTCGCCCCTGATTAAGGGCGAGACCATGCGTGCCACGCTTCCCGGGTTTTGGGTGTCAGGTGTCGTTTTCGCCTGGGCGCTGGCTTGGAAATCTCGGGGAGGATTTGTCGCAGCACTCGTCGTGGCGACAGCTGACATCGGCACGCGGCTCGCCGTGGCCTTCTCACAAGGGGCTGATCTGGCCCATGCCATCACCCAAACCAACTATGCAAATGTGTTCTTGCTGCTCATCGGCGGGCCTGTGGTGGGGTTCTTGTCTGCCCTGTTGGTGAACACCACCCGTGACCGAGCGCTGGCCGAGCGTGCCGCGGCTGCCCAAGCCGAGCGTGCCCGTCTCTCCCGAGCGGTGCATGACGGAGTGCTGCAAGTGCTGGCGTTGGTGCAGCGTAAAGGTGCCGAACTTGGGGGCGAGTTCGGCGAACTTGGTCGATTGGCCGGTGAGCAGGAGGCGGCCCTGAGAGCGCTGGTGCAAGGCGGTCATGGCCCCGTTGGTGACACTTCTCGCTCTGACCTGGTTGCAGCCCTCGCAGCGTTAAACGCTCGCCAGAGTCCACACGTGCAGTGCACTTCGACGCGGGCTTCCATCGAGATGCCCGCCGCGCGGGTCAACGAAGTTGTTGCGGTGGTCAATGCGTGTCTTGACAACGTTGCTGCGCATGTTGGTGCCGATGCCAATGCGTGGATCTATGTGGAGGACAGTGCGCAGATGGTCACGCTCAGCGTCCGTGATGAAGGCAATGGCATCCCTGACGGCAGGCTGGAGGAGGCGCAACGCGCCGGCCGTTTAGGTGTGGTGGATTCAATCAAGGGACGCATCGCCGACTTGGGGGGAGAAGCCCGGCTCACGAGCGGACCTGGGATTGGCACTGAGTGGGAGTTCGACGTCGCGAAGGAAGGGATCTGATGAGTTTGCGTGTGATGGTCGTGGATGACCATCCGATGTGGCGAGACGCAGTCGAACGCGACTTGGTCGCTGCTGGACTCACCGTGGTAGCTAGTGCTGCTAACGGAACTGAAGCACTGGCTCGCGCCAAAGCAACTCTGCCCGACGTGGCGGTTGTGGACCTCCAGATCCCAGCACCTAACGGTGTCAAACTCACCGGTCAATTGATGGGTCTGAGTCCGCCCCCACGTGTATTGATTTTGTCCGCATCGGGTGAGCACGACGACGTACTGCAGGCCGTGAAGGCCGGAGCATTGGGCTACCTCGTCAAATCCGCATCGAGTCAAGAACTCATCAATGCAGTCCATCGAGTTGCCGCCGGTGACTCAGTGTTCACTCCCGGCCTAGCCGGACTGGTCCTGGGTGAATACAGGCGACTCTCTGAGGCCCCAAGTGAGGACTCACCGCTTCTCACCGAGCGGGAAACTGAGATCTTGCGACTCGTGGCGAAGGGATTGACCTACCGCCAGATCGCCGACAGGTTGGTGCTTTCACATCGCACGGTGCAAAACCATGTGCAAAACACCTTGCGCAAGCTTCAACTGCACAACAAGGTCGGATTGGTCCGATATGCAATTGAGCAGGGCTTCGACGACGTGCCGGACACGATGGCTTAGGGTGCGGCGGGTAACCTGTGCGCAGACTTAAGGAGGGTGACCATGGTGGCGCTGCTGCGAGACACGCTAGGCGAGGTGCTGCGCGCTGAGCGCATCGATCGCGGTCTCACCCTTCGTCAACTCTCTTCGAGCGCGCGAGTCAGCCTTGGCTACATCTCCGAAATTGAGCGCGGCCACAAGGAAGCCTCCTCTGAGTTGCTTGCTGCCTTGTGCGAGGCCATGGGCGTGCCGTTGTCTGAGGTGCTGCGGCTGACCTCTGAGCGTGTTGCGGTCACTGAGCCGGTGCGCGGCCCTGTGGTGGTCGCGGCCTAAGTTGGGTCGCCTGCGACTGCTTCGCGCACAACCAGCCGGGTCCACGCCCCTAGATAGATCCGGTCGTCACTAGCCAATTCTCGCTTGACACCGACCGCAATCGGAGTCTTGGGCAAACCGCTGACAGCATCGGCGACGTAAGTCCCGTTAGAGGAACGCAGGTCTTCAACAAACCAGCGAGTTCCGTCGGTGCTCAACTGTGCATGTCGCCGGCTCACCCCACTGTCGGAGCCGAGATCGATATCGGGGGTGATGTTGCGAGAGTTTGAGGCGCGGCCGATCATCACCGAGGTGTGTCGAATCGGCACCACGGTGGGCAGCCCGGGCGAAGGCATGGGTGTGCCCGCGCCTTGGTCTGAGTACCAATCAGGATCAATCCACACTTCGACGACCCAAGCAGGCGCCAGTGGGGGCGCTGGGCTTTCGGTGACTGGTGGGGTTGTCGCATCCGGTGGAGCGAGGGGTCGAGGCAGGGTGCCGGTCGTGAAGTCGTAGCCACAGGCTTCGCAAAAGAGCGCATCAACAGGGTTCGCGGCGCCACAGTGAGGGCACGGCGTGTCGCTCGTGGCGCTGACAGCAGGCATGAGTGAGGTGTCAGTGGGTGTAGGAGCCGCAACGATGGCGACACCGCAAACGTCGCAGTAGTCACTGGCTTTGGAGTCGTGCCCGGCTGGACAGGTGTTCATCGCTTCACTCTCGTGGTCTTGGTCGATGCGGTGTCCAGCGCCATCTCATCGGCCTTCTCAACACTCTTCTTCAACCGCACGGTGCCGTCTTTTTCGTTCGAGATGTCGACGACCTTTTTGAGCTTCTCGGTGGCTTCGTGGTTGCCAGTCTCGGCGGCCAACGCCACTGCTCGACAAGATCATGCCGCTCACGGCGGTGGCGCGGAAGCGATCCTGACCATCGTACGGACCGCTCGCACACGCCGCGTGGTTGCCCAATTGTCCTGAATCCGATAGCATG
>WBZQ01001270.1_pt1 | contig 17942 bp, 12 predicted proteins | sample 5204251 | NCBI WGS metagenome assembly WBZQ01 (sample SAMN12412402, study PRJNA552823) | activated sludge metagenome | isolation source: activated sludge from nitrification reactor of wastewater treatment plant... | place: USA: Virginia | collected 2017-09 | reverse complement strand
GGCTCGACGAACATCGGATCCCGCGGCAGGCGGCGCAGAAAATAAATGACTTTCTTGTCGGTGCTTTTGATATCGGGTACGCCGATGAATAACTCTTCCAACCGGGGCGGATAACCGGTTTCATCGGCTTTTTTGGCGACGCGGCCATCGTCCGCTGCCTGTTTATAAGCGTCGATGGCTGTTCTGATCTGCCGCAGCGCGGTGCGCAATTCCTGCTCCTTTTCACGCTTGACCATCATTTCGCGGAATGGTAACGCTGCGGTAGCCAGAATTGCCATGATGGCGACCACGATCATCAATTCGATCAGCGTGAATCCTCGATGCCGTTTCATCCATCGAAACGAAGCCATCATTTAAAATTGATCGTGGCCGGTGGCGGCAATGTGACATCGACCGCATCGCCATGTTCAATATCTTCCCCGTTAGCGCTTTGGATACTGACCTCCCCAGTACCGGCCGCAGTGGCGATGACTTTGAAGCGCAATTGCGTCGCCAGTCCGGCAATCTGATCCTTGCCCAGGCGTATGCTGCGCGAACCGGACTTAGGCCCGCCATCCAGCAGTTCGAATGAACCGGAATCGTAACTGAACTGAAGCTCTGTATTGGTCGTGGCTTTCGCGCCAACCAAACGGACATTGACCGAAAACTCCTTATCCAGTCCGACATTGGTCGGCGCCTGCAGCGTCAAGGACGGCGTCGACGATGCCGATGCCGCGGCTGCTCTCGCGAATGGATTCGGAGCATCTTCGTCAACCTGCGCTGCGAACGGGTTAGCCCCCCCTCGTGCAGAAGCCTGGCCTACACCACCCGGAGTAATCGCCAGCGATTGCGCTTTGGTTTTGTCGATTTTAACAGGTAACTTACCGGCTTCACTGGCGGTACCGAAGTGGTATTCGCTTTCGAAGTTATTTCGTTTGGGAAGATTGCGGATAATTCGAGGAGTAATTAATAGTATAACCTCCGTTTTTTCTCTATCCACCTTTTGACTTGATGTCAATCTATCCAAACCAGGAATGTTTAATAAGCCTGCGAGACCATTTACTGCTCGCTTATCGTTATTTTGGATAAGTCCTGCTATTACCTGCGTTTCTCCGTCTTTTAAAGTCAACATAGTCTCAGTATTTCGTGTTCCTAGTATGGGGGCTTTTGGGGGCGTTGCACCTCCTGCAGAAGGACCGGAAACTTCACCAGTTATGCTACTAACTTCAAGAGTCACTTTCATCGTAACATCATCATTCAAACCAATTCGTGGCTCTACATCCAACTTAATACCAACATCGATGAACGTTGGGGTTGATGTAACGATTGAATTAACCCCTGGTTGAACATTCGCCGTAAATACTGGCTGTTTAGTTCCAATGTGAATTTTTGCTTTTTCTTTATTACTTACTCGTATTCTGGGATTTGCCAATATATCTGCATTAGTAACGCTCTGGGCAAAATCAATCACGGCCTGATTACTAATGACGAAACTCTTAAGACCTAAATTCTGAGAACCAATTTGATTCAGTATGGCCTGGCTTGCAATATCTGTTATCGCACCTGCCCCTGGTGCTGCACTGGTTAAGCCGCTGAATGTCACAGATTGAGGAAATTTCGGCCCCACAAGAAAATTGTTATTACGTGTTACTTCGAGAACAGCCACATCCAACATAACTTCAGGTTCGGCCAAATCATTCAATGTTACCAGTCGCTCCGTCAATCTGATGGCTTCGAGTGTATCTCGCATCACAAAAAGATTGAGTTGTTCATTGACATATATATCCTTGGCTTTGACGATACCTCTGACCATCGCAACCATTTGCTTCACATCGGTATAAGCTATCTGAAAGCTGCGCACAACCAGTTCCTGATAATCTTTCTGCTTGGCCGGTGTATTCGGATAAATCAACAACGAATTATTGTTCAGCACTTTGTACGCCATCTGATTGGTTGTCAGGATCAGCTTGAGAATATCCTCAATGGTGTTATTCTTCACAAATATCGAAATCTTGGTGTCTTGGCGTATATCCTTGTCGAACACAAAATTAATGCCTGCAGTTCGCGCCATCAATTCAAACACTGACTTAAGATCGGTATCCTTGAATTCCATCGTGACTGATTTTTTGAAAGCAGATTCCAGTGCTAGATGTGTAACCTCGGGACGCGACAATTGAGAATTGATTTCTGTGATCAGTTGCCGGGCATGAGATTGCTGAGGATTTTCTTGCAATACCGCACGTACAAGGGCTTCTGCACTACTTAAATCATTTTTTGCCAATAATTCCCTAGCAGAATTAACAGCAGCGATATGACGGCGTTCTAATTGCAATGCCTCCAAGCCTTCCTTGGCACGCTCATGAAAAGGATAAACATTTAGGATACGTTGATATTGTTTTTCTGACTGATCCAAATTACCAGAGAAGCGCTGACTATCTGCTTCAAGGAGAATTTTACTGAGTACTTCCTCTCGCAACCGGATCAATACAGTGCGAATCTCCTGATTTTCAGGTTCTTCACGCGCAGCTTGTTCGAGTTTTTCCAAACCACTTTCAAATTTTCCCGCAGCAATTAGCTTCTGCCCGTCATCAAATGCCATATTTCGAGTGCCGAAAGTCCGGTTATTGATTGCACATCCGGTCGTTATCGCGAGCAATATGCTCAGAACAATGATTTTCCAGCTTTTCATTGGATATTTCCTGCCAATTTGTTAGTGATGGTGAGGGTTTGTTTGATATTCAGCGGCAAATAGGTCAAGGTGATTGCTGTGTCATTGATGGCGTCCAGTCGATATTGATCAGTCACTTTTCCACCGATCTTGGCGATGTGATTTTCTCCTGAGCGGGAAAGAAAAACCCAGGTTTGATTTTCCGAAATCGCTTTACCGGCGTATTTGAATTGCAATGGGGGAGCGGTGGGAGCGGGGGGTGGCGCGTCTGCTTTTGCGCGTTGTTCTTCGGCCTTGGCGGCCTGTTCTTCCAGAGTGAGGGCTGGTTTTTTGGGAGTCCAGTTCTTGGAGACAAACAGCTTGCCGGCCGATGGATCGAATGTTCGCTGGCCGAGCTTGCTGATGTCCAGGTATTCGGTATTCTTTTCCTGTGCTTTGTTACGGTCATTGCCTGATTTCGCGGATTGCAGCGGCTCGACCGCAGACGAGATTGCGCCTTCCTCATCCGGCTCTTCCTCGACCAGAATCACGGCGATCAAGGTGGCAAGGAGCGCGCCACCCAATAGCAGTTTACGTTTCTTTTCAGCAGAATCCATCGAGTTATTTGTTCAGAAAAAGATTAATTTCGAGCCGCAGTTCGAGTCGATCCGACGACACGACGTCGCGCTTGATTGCAATCGCGGAAATGGCTATCGCGGGCACTGATTCGAGCGCATCGGCAATGAAAGCGCGAATCTGGGCATAACTGCCGCGGATCGGCAATACCATCTCATAGCGCGCCAACCGGGCATCCTGTTCATTGATCAGGCGGTATTCGCTGCTGCTCAATTCCACGTTATGTTTCTTCGCAATGCGCACCAATTCACGAATCCAGAACGGCGACGAGTCGATCATCGGAAAGAAATCATAGAATGCCTGCAGCGCTTGATCGCCGGTCATTTTTTTGCCGACTTCGGCATCGCCCGTAGTGGGTTTCTGAGCCTGGATCTGTAACGTTTCGGCGCGCTCCTTGAGTTGCTGCAACATCGTTTCCTGCGGCGCGACCGCCGAAAAGAAATAAATACCTGAGACCACGAGCAAGCCGATGCCGATCTTTCCGGGGGTACCGAGCCGTCCGATTTGCCAGCGCAACTGCGGCAGCCATTGATTCAACTGCGCAGACAGTGTTTCAGTATTCAGGCGTTTCAAATCCATGTGGCTGTCAGAAGAAAAATGATCGGGCGGTGCGGATTGTCTTGCTTAATTTTATAGTTCAATAAATGCACATTCTCAAAAACTGCTTCGCGTTCCAGCGCTTCGACAAAGTCGAGCAATTCGGACATGCTTCTGGCTTCACCGCTGATGCGCAATGTACGATTACCGACATTCGGCTGCAAGGATAATAAAGCGATATGCTCAGTCGAGGCGGATTCTATGGAATCAAACAGCGACTCCCACGGTAAATTCAGTTGATCCAGAATCGTGTTGGCTTGCGCGATTTCTTTACGGATTTCCTGGCTGAATTCTTTGACACGGGCTGACCGGTTGCGCGGCGCATTTTTCTGCTGCTGTTGTTTCTCGAGGCGCTCGACCCGGCTGCTCCAGTAATTGACTTCTTCGGTAACATGCCGGTATTGCATAAAAATACCGATCACGATCAGCAAACCGATCAGCAATATCGCATAATCAACCTGCGGAATTGACTGTTCCTGATACGGAAATTTTAATTTCAGGCGGGACATTGATCAATCTCGGAATTGCCGGCATTTACCGATGGATAGTGAGCCGGAATAGGTATCTGTTCAGTTGGGATCGACACGAGGTTCCAGCCACAATCAGCCGGTAAGGCCAAATGCGAATGTTCGGGCGCAAATAGATAGACAGACTCCACAGTTTCCTTATTGCCCAGAAAAACCGCCTCCTGATCCAATATCGCTAGTAATTCATCGGTGACACTGTTTAAAATCCGCTGATTGCGGATACTGTGCCAGATTCCATTGATCAGAATGGCAACGCAGATCCTGCCGGTTTCTATCACGGTGAAGTATAGCGTATTGCCATTCAGCAGCTTTTGCCAATGATCATAGACGGACGTCAGATAAGGCTCGATATTCTTGAGTTTACTTTGATGTCGCGCCGCCATCTCTTCCAGTTGAGTCATCAGTACCCTGGGAATCGCCGCGCAAACGGCGCCCCGGATGGGATGCCATTCGCTGATGCTCAGCACCCAGGCATCCATCCGTTCAGCATAAATTTCCCGCATGCGAAAATGAGCATAGGATTTGACCTCTTCAGGGCTCGCGATCTCTGCCTGAGGAGGCAGCGTCACGTAGCGCACGAAGTGATTCGATAACATAATCGACAGCTCTGTACCGGCGGCGTCGGTCAAATTTTTTTCCAACTGCTGCAAGACAGATTGCCAGGCGACAACACCCTGCAAAGGCTGGCAATGCGCAGTGGCCTTTGCCGTTTGCACCGGTTTTAACCCGCGCGAGAAACGGGCTAAATCCAGCCGCTCAGGCGCAAGAAAAACCTGAATCTGATCACGCCACAATCGTGACACGGTTGGCCTCCTCCAAACTGGTTAATCCTTGCTTGACCATATCCAGCGCCGCTTCCCGCAGAAAACGCGTGCCATTGTTGCGAGCGGCTTCCTTGATGCGGCGTATAGGCTCCTGGGCCACGATGAGCTCACGAATTTCATCATTCAGGAGCAGAATTTCAGCAATCGCATTGCGGCCCCGGTAGCCGCTTCCACGGCATTGGCCGCAGCCCTTGCCACTGCGAAAATGGTATTGATTCACGGTATCGGCCGGAATTCCTGAATCCGTCAGCAATTCCTCGGTCGGCTGCTCGTCGACCGAACAATGCGGGCATAACAGGCGTACCAGCCGCTGCGCAGCAATTCCATTCAATGCCGATACGAAACTGTAAGGATCGACCCCCATATGTGAAAAACGGCCAATGACGTCAAACACGTTATTGGCATGCACGGTCGTGAATACCAAATGTCCGGTCAGCGCGGCCTGGATCGCAATCTGCGCAGTTTCGGCGTCGCGGATCTCTCCGACCATGATCTTGTCCGGATCATGCCGCAATATCGAACGCAAGCCGCGTGCAAAGGTCAGTCCTTTTTTCTCATTGACGGGAATTTGCAGCACGCCCGGCAGTTGATACTCGATCGGATCTTCGATGGTAATGATCTTATCACTGCCTTTGTTGACTTCGGAAATCGCGGCATACAAAGATGTGGTCTTGCCGCTGCCCGTCGGTCCAGTTACCAGCAGCATGCCATAAGGTTCCGCACTCAGCCGGCGGATGCTCGCGATGGCCGCCGCATTGAATCCTAACTGATTCAACGTCAACCCTTCAATATGATCGGACAGCGCTTGGCGATCAAGAATACGCAATACCGCATCTTCACCGAAAATGCTTGGCATGATCGAGACGCGGAAATCGATTTCCCTTCCTTGGATGGAGATCTTGAAGCGGCCATCCTGCGGTACGCGGCGTTCCGCAATGTCCAGTTCGGACATGACTTTGATGCGGGAGATTACCTGCTCGGCCAGATCTCCGCCCTGAATCACGCCGATCGATGTCAACACGCCATCGATGCGGTATTTGATCGAAAGCGCACCGACCGTCATCTCCAGATGAATGTCACTGGCCTGGGATTTATGGGCATCGTAGAGCGTAGAATGAACTAGCCTGACGACTTGGCTGGTGCCTTCGTTGATACTTTTCAGCGATAAATCTTCAATACCGCTTTGCATCTTGTCCAGCTCGGTCGTGTGCAGAACCTGATCCATGGCGCGCATGGTTTTTTCCTGCTGAGCAAAGAATGCGGTTAAATCACCCGGATGCACGATACGCCATTCCACCGGCAGATTGAAACGCTCTTCCGCCCAGGCGCGTAATTTATGAGAAAAGGGGTTGCTGACCGCGAGCAGATAACGCTGTTCATGACGAAACAACGCACATTCATGAATGATGGCTTCGGCAAAGGGCAACATGTCGAATGCCGGCGTCAGTGTATGGATCGTTTTCATCTCCAGCGCAGGCATGTGCAACAATTGTCCGAGCTGCTGGGTCAATTCATCCGGCGTATAGCCGCCGGCGTCTTCCAAAGCCTGAATCACTGAAATGCCCTGACTCAAGGCTCTTTTTCTTGCACCGATCAGATCATTCAGGTTGATCGGTGGCTTATTTTCCGGGATGAGCGTTGTCTCCATCAATTGATGCTTCCGGCCAATTCAAAAATGGGCATATACATAAGTATGATAATGCCGCCAATGATAATGCCGATGAATGCCATCAGCAGCGGTTCAATCAGCTTGGTGGTCCATTCGACCCAGCGGGCGATTTCCTCGTCATGAAAGTTTCCGATGCGTTCCATCATGTCTCCCATCAGTCCGGTGCGTTCTCCGACGCGAAGCATGCGATTGCCTACTGCGGTTGTGAGTCCTTCCTGTTCCATCGCGCTGGAGATTGTTTTACCTTCACGGATATGTTTCGCTGCGGCTTCCACTTTTGGCCGCAGATGAGATTGCAGCAAGCCGCTGACCATTTCCAGCGCTTGCGTGATCGGAATTCCACCGCGCAGCAGCATACCGAGTGTTTTATAGAAACGCGCCAGCTGGTAGACACGCATATGTTCACCGATTGCGGGAATACGCCATAATAACCGCAGCACACTGGCTCGGAAGGAAGAACGGCTGACGGTGTAAAAAATCATCGCCACTGCGGCTACGGCGATGATCGCCAGCTCAAAACCGCGTTCATGCACGAACTGCCCCCATTTGATCAATAGCAACGACATCCACGGCAAATCACTGCCCATATCGTCATAAATTGCGCTGAACTTGGGAACCACGAACACCATGAGAAAAATCGATACCAGAAAGCCCACGACCAATAACAGCACCGGATAAATGGATGCGCCGACCAATTTTTTTCGCACGAAATCCATTTGCGTCTGGTAAGAAATAAATCGTGTCAGCGCTTCAGGCAGATCGCCGGTGCGCTCGCTGGCGCGAACCGTAGCGATGTACAAGGGTGGGAATGCGAGTGGATACTCTTCCAGTGCTTGCGAAAAAGTCACCCCCTCATAAAGCCGGGTCAGCAGATTCTGAATGATTTTGCGATTGCTCGCGTCCTGCTCTTTCTCGAGCAAGGTCTCAATACCTTCCACCAGACTAAGCCCAGCGGTTTGTAACGACAGTAACTCCTGACTGAAATGGACCAGCGGAAAATGATGGCGGGTTTTCAGTGAAAAACCTGAAAAACTGCGCCGCACACTCAGCACCATGCCGCCCTGGTCGGTGACCTGCAAGCGCGCTTCTTCTTCGCTGTTGGCTTCCAGTTCGAGGTACACGGTGCCTTGACCGGACATTACTGCTTTGACTTCATACCGCATGACCAGTCATTACCAATTTTTGATATCCGCAGCTTCGCCTTCACCGCCTGGCTGACCGTCTTTTCCAAGCGACATCAAGTCGAATTCTGCACGCTCGCCAGGATATTTGTAGATGTAAGGGCGTCCCCATGGATCTGGAGGCGGCGTTTTTGACAAATAAGGACCTTGCCATCTGGCTTCATTACTGGGGCGGGTCACCAATGCCGCCAATCCTTGCTCGGTTGCCGGATAACTGCCGACGTCGAGGCGATATTGATGCAGCGCTTTTTCGAGTCCGTCAATTTGCGCTTGCGCCATTTTTATTTCCGATTTACCCACTTGCGAAAAATACTTCGGTCCGACATAGGCCGCAAGCAAACCTATGATCACCATTACAACAAGCAGCTCGAGCAATGTAAAACCACGTACTGCCTTGACTGATTGCTGTCTGATCAAATGCATCATATGAGTCCTCTAACTTAAAATTTCGGAATATTCTACTACGGGCTAAATGATTGATTAACGATAAATACGCATGGTAAGTGGCTTATTTCACAGGGTCAAGACAAAGTCCGTGCAGAATCCTTCCAGATACAGTCATTCCACGCCTTTTTACAACGTTTACCGTCTCAATATGGCCCACCATCGGCCAATATTGAGAAGCGTCATCAGGGAAGCTGAAACATAGGTCAATGCTGCAGCACGAAGGATTCTTCGTGCATGTGGGATATCTTCCTGAAACACATACTTGCCGTGCTCCAGCATGGGCAGGGCGCGTGCGAAACTAGCGTGCAATTCCATGGGCAATGTCACCAAATGTATCACGGCTGTACTACCCAGTGTCAACAATCCTCCCAGCAAGAACAACGCCCCGGCCGCTGGTGCGCGGGTCAGTACAGTGACGACGGGAGCAATCATCAGGATCGCAGCCCCCAGTTTTTCTGCCGGACCGACGATCTGCACAAGGCGAGTGCGGAATTTTAACGGCAGATAACCATCCCGATCTTGGATGGCATGCCCGACTTCATGCGCTGCCACGGTAATAGCTGTCAGTGATCTGCCATGGAATTTGTCAGCCGTGAGCCGGACAGCTTTGGCTATCGGATCATAATGATCACCCACCTCGGATAATTCGACCTTGACGGCTTGCAGATTCGCCCAATCCAGCAAAATACGCGCTAATTCACTACCCGTTCCGGGATAACGGTCATCCGGATGACTGTATTTTGCGAGCGTATGCTTGACCCAATATGCAGGCCCGACTATTAATATCGTAAGCAGAATGACAACAATTACAGCGAAATAAAGCATGGTTATCCAGAAGAATGGTTGCGCGCACAACAGTAAAGGGCCTACAGATACGCGAGCTTCAATGATAACAGGATTGCGTTTATCAGATTCAGCGAAAGTATAATGGTTCCTTGGCGATGTGGCTCTCAAATATTGCGCCGCTCACGCATAATAAAAAAAATTCAGACTGAGCAGATGCACGAACATCCCCCTGCCTGCATAAGCTGAAATTCTCCTTGCTATCGCCCATCATTCATCTCAGAACTTTCCTGAAAATCTGTCAGATTTACCTTTCTTGATGAAAGGAAGTATTATTGCCGCTGCATTTGATCATTGCTGAGGCAAGTCACTGATTTTTGCAACAGGGATCTCGTCATGGGAAGAAAAATGATTTTAAAGGACGGTGGCAACTCATACTCGACAAAAATCCCGGTCTTTTTTGGTAATTCGATCGTTTTTCGACCGAACATCTCAAAATGATTTTTTCCATTGAACCTTACGATTCCAGTTCATGCCGAGCCATTACTCTCTAGCGACTTATCGTCGATATTTCTTTCAATGGCCGTTATTGGCTGTTTTGTACTTTACTTGTGGTTATCTCAGTTTTTTAGCAACCGTTTCAAATCATATCGTCACGCCGGTGTTTTTTGTGGCGGAGGGAATCGCGCTTGCTGCAGCTATTCGATGGGGTCCGCAGGTCTGGCCGGGAGTTTTCGTGGGTCAATTGGGGCTTGCGTTATATACCGATCTAGAATTTTTACCTTCTTTTCTGATTGCAGCCACCAACAGCATTGAAGCCATCATCGGTGTATTCCTGTTCCGGCGCTGGAATCTCAGTCCAAGCCTCGACAGTATTCGCGATTTCAGCCGGTTGCTGGTCATGATCTTCTTAATTCTGCAACCCTTCAGCGCCACATTTGGAATCGCGATTTTGTGGTTCTTTGGAGCCATTCAGAAGTCGCCAGACCTGCTTCAAGCATGGTCGTTTTGGTGGATTGGGAATTGTATGGGGCAATTCCTGATTACTCCCATTCTATTGACCATTGGGGCTCAATCCCATCGGCTCGCCTTTCTTGCCCAGTCGATTCGCGCTGCAGCTTTTCCGATTGCATTGATTCTGCCGGCTACCTGGCTGGTATTTGGCAGCACGGTCTTCGGCAGCGTTTCGCTGGCGCTGGTGATTTATGTGCCCTTATTGATCTGGGTGGCGGTAAAGAGCGGATTAGCTATCGTATCGTTGATCTGCAGCGGCATCACAGGATTATCCTTGTATGATACTGCACATGGCTATGGGCCTTTTGTCGTAAATCAAAGCCCCCACATTTTCGACATGAACATTTTTATCCTCGGCATTTCGCTGACGGCGCAATTCGTCAGCGTATTGTTTGCCGAGAACGCCAGGGTAACATCTGAACTGAACGACAGTAGAACCAAGCTCTACGCCATGATTAATTTATCGCCAATTCCCAAGGTGATTTGCGATGATCGCCATGTTCTTTTTGTGAATAAGTCATTCACGCGATTGCTGGGGTATACACTTGACGATATTCCGACACTGTACGAATGGGGACGGCGAGCATTTCCAGATCCTGCCTATCGCAAAATGGTAATCGCCTTATGGGCTCAGCGCCAACTGACAGCGCTGCATGAAAATACCGATTTCGAACCGCTCGATATTACGGCTCAAAGCAAGAGCGGTCTCACATGCACGTTAGTCGCAACGGCTTCGTTGTTCAAATCCGATGCCGCCGATCAGCAATATCTCATTGACCTGATCGATATTACTGCCTGCAGAAACCTGGAAAATCAATTAGTCAGAAACCATGCCTTTCTAGAAGATTTATCCAATAGCATTCCAGGATTTATCTATCAGTTTCAGCTTTTTCCCGACGGACACAGTTGCGTGCCTTTCGCCAGCAAAGGACTACAGACACTCATGGGAATATCGCCGGAAGCTGTGATCAAGGATGCTGCACCGATTCTCGCCATCATTCATCCGGAGGACGCGGACAAACTTGATCGATCGATCAGGGAATCAGCAGACTTATTGAGCGATTGGTATTTTGAATTCCGAATTATTGTCGAAAAGGGCGAAATACGCTGGCTTCATGCCCAATCCAAACCTGAAAGGCAGGACGATGGCAGTATCATCTGGAATGGCTACGCTACCAATATCACCGAACTCAAGAATGCTTCATTACGATTCGAAGCTTTGCTGGATTCTGCCAGTGACGGCATCCATATTCTGGATACTGACGGCAATATCGTGCATTTCAGCCGCTCATTCGCCAAAATGCTGGGGTATTCCTATGAAGAGACGGCGCGGCTTAATGTAAAGGATTGGGATGCCAAGATTCCAAAGGATAAATTGATCGGTGTTGCGCGGGAAATCCTGCATTCACCCCGTGTTTTCGAAACACTGCATCAACGCAAGGATGGCGCCATTCTAGATGTTGAAATCAATGCGCGTGGCATCGAAATTTCAGGCAAGAAATTCATATACGCCTCATCGCGCGATATAACCCGCCGTAAATTGCGTCAAAAAGAATTGGAATATCAGCGTATGCGTTTGTCAAATATCATTGAAGGCACGCATATCGGCACATGGGAATGGAACGTGCAGACTGGGAAAGTCATTTTCAATGAACGCTGGGCCCAGATTATCGGATACCGGCTGGATGAACTGGGGCCGATTTCGATTGAAACATGGCTTACATTTGCTCACCCGGATGATTTGCAGAAATCCGAAGCACTTCTGAAAGCTCATTTTGCTGGAAAGCTTTCCTATTATGAAGTCGAAGCACGCATGCGCCACAAGCACGGACACTGGATCTGGGTTCTGGATCGCGGCAAAGTATTGAGTTGGACTGACGATGGAAAGCCGTTGATGATGTTCGGCACTCATCAGGATATTACCGATCTGAAAGAGCGCGAAGCATTACTGATAGAAGCTCGCCAGCAAGCAGAAGCCGCCAATATTGCCAAAACCCGATTCTTGGCAATGATGTCGCACGAAATCCGCACGCCGATGAATGTCGTATCGGGGATGGTTCACTTGCTGGGCAAAACCGCACTCGATTCACACCAGAATATGTATCTTCGCAATATAGAAGGCTCATCAAACATACTACTGGGCGTCATCAATGACATCCTCGATTATTCCAAAATTGAAGCCAACAAGATTGAATTGGATCACGTACGCTTCGATTTGAATAGCATTCTCGAGAATTTAGCCGTAATGGCTTCAACCGCTGCGCTCGATAAAGCAATTGATGTGTTTTTTTATGTCGAACCCGCTGTGCCTCGCCATTTCGTCGGAGATCCCATCAGGCTGAGTCAGATATTCGTCAATCTCACCAATAATGCAATCAAATTTACCGACCATGGTGAAGTCATCATCCGGATTTTCACCGAGGCCACCGATCAGCCTGAAATCGTTACACTCATTTTTAGCGTGAGGGATACTGGCATAGGGATAAAAACCGAGCAGATGGGAACGCTTTTTCAAGCTTTTTCTCAGGCCGACACGACCATTACACGCCGTTTTGGCGGCACCGGGCTGGGCTTATCCATTTCAAGACGATTGGCGCAGCAAATGAACGGCACCATCGATGTTGAAAGTGAATACGGCAAAGGCAGTCATTTTCAATGCACCGTCCAGTTGCAGCAAGCTGATGAGGTAACTGCACCCTGGATCGCAATACCTGATTCAATGCATTCATTGAGCGTAATGATTGTCGACGATCATGCAATGAGCAGAAATGTCACTCAGGAGATTATGATGTCGATCGGATGTAATGTCGTAAGCGCCGTCACCGGTACTCATACGATCAAACAGATTTGGGGATCCAGATCATCGGGAGTGGATCTGTTGTTGATTACGCTGAGAAAGCAGGATCCGCACCATCCTAAGATTGTTCGGGACATCGAAAACCTGTTGTCCACTGATCGGAAGGCAAAAATACTGTTGATTACAGATACCATGGATGTTATGTTTTCTGAAGAAATTGAGAAAAATAGAATCGGCACCCTCATCAGACCATTTACCACAGTGAGCTTGTGTGATGCCATTATCATGTTGTTAGACAAAAAAATCGAACAGGAGATGGGTCAGAAGAATATGATCGACGATGTACATCAGCAATTATCTAACGCGCACGTTCTAGTTGCGGAAGACAATGAATTCAATCAACTGCTCATGTCCGAATTGCTGGGAAATTGGGGGATTACCGTAAGCGTTGCGCAGAACGGCGACGAATGCATCAATTTGCTGAAATCAGCAAAGCATCCGTATGATCTTATTTTTATGGATATCCAGATGCCCGTCATGGATGGAATGGAAGCTGCGAGGCACATTCGTCAAGATATGCACTTAACGATTCCTATCGTAGCCCTGACCGCCAATGTCATGGAATCCGATCAGCAAAGCTTCATGCTCGCCGGTATGAATGCATTCCTGCCGAAACCATTCGATCCGGAAGAATTGCATCAGATTCTGCTGCGTTTTATCAATCGGTCACCGTCATGACAGACAATGGGATAAATAACGAAACCAAGGTCCGTACAAATCTGTTCGATGCATCACAATGAATTGACTTGCCAAACATGGATTTCGAACAAAGGAGTTCGGATAGTGGTTGAAGAGCACATCCATCCACAACCAATCTAGTAATTTCTTTATAACTCCACAATCCTTTTTCAAGTCAAACATGCCAAAAAGCTGGCTTGAATTCAATAAATTTGTATAAGTTAAAAGTGTGGCGCTCCTTAAAGCATCCGAAATTCACAAATATTTCAGAAATGATGCCTGATCTTTGGGCATGAACTGCTCTGCCATTGAAACTAGCGAATTCCATACCTGCGATTTGTTTACGCTCTAAAAATACAATTCTTTCTGCAGCATATTCTGGATTGAATTTCACGTAGTTCTCATAAAGATCAGTCGCCTGAAAAATACGGCGTTACTTTCCGAAACTAACGCCAGCCGATCTTCTTCACAAGAAATTCAATTATTGATCATTTCACTTCACAAAAGATTGAGATAACCAAGAACATAATATCGTCGCCAATAATGACATGTGACGATCGTTCTAAATCATTCCAATCAATGAGCTTTATTGGCTTAGCAGAATTCCCATTCTCTACCAATTCTTTGATGAATATCTTCTGAGGAGCCCGTTGTGATTTTATCCAAACAGTGTTTGTACTCAGTTTTAATGGTATGCAGCATCTTACTATTTAGTTTTGATAGTATGGCCATGCCAAGTTTTGCCCGGCAAACTGGCATGCCATGCAGTTCTTGTCATGTTCAATCTTTTGGGCCTAATTTAACGCCGACTGGAAGAAACTTCAAATTAAACGGTTATACGGCAAAGAAAGAAACCGGCAGCACATTGAAATATTTACCGCCAATCAGTGGAATGATTCGTGGATCGTTCACACATACCATGAACGATCAGCCGGGTGGTGCGGCAGAACGATATGGCCGTAACAACAACAACACCATCGATGAAGCCTCAGTTTTCTATGCTGGTCGAATTACATCCAATCTCGGCGCTTTCGTTCAAGGGACTTATGGCGGGGTTGAAGACAAGTGGGAATTAGACAATGCAGACATCCGCATGGCTAATCAGTCTACCTTGAGTAACAATCACTTGGTGTACGGTATTTCTACCAATAACTCTCCTTCAGTATCCGACCTCTGGAATACGACCCCGGCCTGGGGATTTCCTTGGGCATCTTCAGAACTTGCACCCACGCCTTCTGCTGGTCCGTTAATTGATTCGCTTGGAAGTCAAGTTATTGGAGCAACCGGATACGTCATGTGGAAGGATCTTTTATATATTGAAGCAGGCGGTTATACCATGCTCCCCAAGAATGCTCAAAAAGGAATTGGAACATTTGATTCTGAACAAAATAGAATTAATGGCGGGGCTCCTTATTGGAGGGTGGCATTGCAACATAACTGGAATGGTCAATATGGATCAATTGGGGCCTATGGTCTGCAGGCCAGCGTCAATCCTCAGAGACTACAAGGCTCAGGTACTGATAGCTATTACGATTATGGGTTTGACACAACTTATCAATATTTGGGAGATATGTCGCATATTTTTGAGCTCAATGCCACTTATCTCAGAGAACAACGTGATATGAACGCAAGTGTGGCGCTAGGATTAGCCGAGAAAAAATTCAGCAGTCTGGATATTGCGAAAATTAGAGCAGGTTACACTTTCTTGCAAACATACGGTTTAAACCTATTCTATACTCAAACTACAGGCACCAAGGATCAAGTTATTTTTAGCGCGGATGAGCCAATCAGCGGTAGCCGAACCGGCAAACCTAACAGCCAATCATTCACTGTCGAAGTGAGCTATACCCCGTTCGGTAAGTCTGCGTCGACTCTAGCGACGCTTGCCAATCTAAGGCTCGCTGCGCAATATATTCACAATTTCCAATTTAACGGATCACACCATAACTACGATGGATTTGGTCGCAATGGAGCTGGAAATGATTTGGTCTATTTCAATGGGTGGCTAGCTTTCTGACAAGGCTGAATTGATCTGAATGGGACGATCAAACAGCTACGCCCAACCATCTCCCTACGGCTGCAGTTAAAATCATCGCGAGTGCTCCCCAGAATGTTACTCTGATTGCACCCTTGAACATTTTAGCCCCGCCTGCACGGGCTGCAAGAGCGCCTAAAGTGGCCAAGAAAACAAGAGAGGATAACGCTACTGATGGTATTAGCTGTATGCCAGACATATTCCATGCGACAAACAAAGGCAAGGCGGCACCGATTGTAAATGTACCTGCAGAAAAGATTGCCGCCTGAAGAGGACGCGCCAGAGTCCTCTCTGCCAGGCCTAGCTCATCTTTTGCGTGGGCTCCTAACGCATCATGCGCCATTAGCTTCTCGGCGACCACATGCGCTAAATTTGAATCAAGCCCCCGAGTCATATATATATTCGCCAATTCTTTCAATTCATCGGCATAGTTATCGTTCAAGGATTGTTTTTCACGATCAAGATCTGCCATCTCTGCATCTGACTGGGAGCTTACCGATACATACTCACCAGCAGCCATAGACATGGCTCCGGCAACCAGTCCTGCAACACCCGCAAGAATGATATCAGCGTGAACGGGTTGGGCTGCCGCAACTCCTATGATAAGACTTGCGGTTGAAACAATGCCATCATTAGCACCCAGAACAGCAGCGCGTAACCACCCCGATCGATGGGATCTATGAATTTCAAATTCACTCATTGTATTTTCAGATCCTTTAAAAAATCAGAGCAATAACTCTATGAAAAATTATCACCTTTGCCTATATTAGCCTGCACTCCATCTTCAGACACTAATTTATGAAACGCTGATTTATTATCCGCCCCAGACAACGTTGCTTGTAATTACAATTTGAAAAAAATTTGCATGAGCTTTCCGGAGTGTTCGTGAACAGCGAAGAAGATGGGTTTTACCGGAAGTGTCCTGGTTTTCATCACCTTTAATTGACTGGGCACCCTGAACACGAATCGAACGTGCGACCTACCCCTTAGGAGGGGGTTGCTCTATCCACTGAGCTACCAGGGCGTTGAAGGCATTTTACGCTATATCGCATCTGGCATATACCCGATCCATCAAATCGAGGGCTTCCATACTCCGGAAAATTCCGGCCCAGTACTCAGGCAGATGATTTTTTGCTATGCCATAGGCTCGAGGAGTTCGATAAATTTCAGAATACACGTTCATTCATGCGGCATTGAAATCGAATTCATAGTAACCCATGAACTGAGCTTGATTTGTCACGTGAGAAAATGATAGATGTTCGTCATAAAAACTTAACTGGCGGATTCAAAGAATAGTTACTCGTATCGGAGGCTTGGATATGTTACATTTCTCTAGGTTTTTCATATTTCCCGGACAACGCTAAAAACCTGCGCCCCTCCAATCATGCTGAGTTTAATCATTTCAGGAAACTCATTCATCATGAATAGACTGCTATTTTTGACTGAATCTAGTTTTGTCCAACCGCCGCTCGCTGCCTTTTAAAATTCTTGAATTCTTAATTCGATAGTGTATGAATCCCGCCAATCCCCCTCTCCAGAAGATTAAAACTGTCGCCATATTGGGTGGCGGACCTGCCGCCTGTGCACTGGCAATTTTATTGTGCCGGGCTGGTTTGAAAGTGGCCATGTGGCATAAACCCAAAAATGCGCCGCTGATCGTGGGCGAATCACTTGTACCGGCTGTTATTCCAATGTTGCAAACCCTTGGCGTAGAAGACGCTATCCGCGATTTTAGTATGTTCAAACCCGGAGCAACCTTTAATTTGAGCAAGGATATCAATTTTTCGTTCTTCTTCAAAAACCTCACGGGCACTACGGCAACCTATGCTTATAATGTGCCGCGAGATCAGTTCGACATTGCTTTATTAGACGCGGCAAAAAAGAACGGCGCCAAGATTTATGAATCGCCTGCAAACCTCGAGTGCATTCCCAATACCGGGAAAGTTACCTTGACCACGGATACGCTTGCCGCAACCGATGGCTTCTTTGCACAGCATCCGGATTTGATTGTTGATGCAACGGGTCGAGTGCGCTTGCTGCCAAAACTCCTCAACATTGCCAGTAAAGA